>Ga0169931_10003281_pt1 | contig 25755 bp, 28 predicted proteins | sample Kivu_15m_20L_FD_129675 | JGI IMG/M metagenome (GOLD analysis project Ga0169931, IMG submission 129675) | Freshwater microbial communities from Lake Kivu, Western Province, Rwanda to study Microbial Dark Matter (Phase II) - Kivu_15m_20L... | ecosystem: Environmental > Aquatic > Freshwater > Lake...
AGTTTACTTAATATCTATAACTGTTATTTAGTACTGCCATATTCTTAAATTTGATCCATTATAATAATAGTAATATAACAAAACATGCGCACTCTCAGCAAACCCAAAAACAAGGATAACAAACCGAAGCCAGCATAGACCTAGGACAACAGGTAGGGCAAAAAGCAAAGCAAAAAAGTTGTAAAGACGGTGTTTACTACTCCTTTTCGCTACAAAATGTAATTATAGTTTGATCAAGTCAGACCCTCTCAGTCGAAGACAACCACCAGGTCACTGATTTTCTGCTCAAATACACTTCGGCATTGCGATCTGAGTTCAAACCAATAGTCAAGGCAATCAAAAATCAGCAGTTTATCAGTTTTTCTCCCAAGTAAAAAATGTAAAAACCTGCCCTTATCGACTAGCGGTTGATTTTTGGCATCAAGCAGTGCATCAGTAAGCTCACTTGCAACCAGAATATGCTAGTAGTTCTGTTCTACGAGTAAAAGTAGTGTTGTGATAAGGCAGCAAACATTAGGTTTTTGAGGAAATAATGTGCCGCATTCTGCACAACAAGACCAGCTACCTGCTCGTCAGAGATAGCCCACTCCTAAGGCAGGAACTGGGGGTCAAAAGACTGCTGGCGTTGGGACTTACTGACTAACGAGTGATAAACTAGCTGAGCATGTACTGCTATCGGTGTCTAATCGACATTCCCTGGCTTGTAGACACAAAATGGATCCCCCTGGAGGAGCAGAAGTGAAAGGAGCTTAGGGTGTAGATCATTCTATCAGAAATAATCTTTAATAACTGATAAAATTAACTTTTAGGAATAGAGAAGAAAGTCTCCATCACTTTTGTTATCGAGTAGCATGTTGATATGATTTATAGATGGCTGACTGCAGGTGCATGTTTGACTATAGGGGTTGTGATTAGTTGCAAGTTGTTATTAGGGTTAGGATTGTAATTATTTTGAATGAGCGAGGGAAAGGCCGGCGAAGACGTACAGATGGACCAGGCCATCATCGAGGAAAAAATAACCAAAACCAACGGCGAAGTCGTCATAAAGAAATACTCCAAGGGCAAAGCACTAGGTCGAGGCGGTTTCGCCAAGTGCTACTAAGTCACCAACCTTGAGACCAAACGCATATCGGCTGCCAAAATTATAGCTAAGAGTTCGCTGAATCGTTCGCGCGCCAAACAGAAGGTATTTGTGGGCTGAATAAGGTAATGCTGGGTTGAGTTAGCTGATCACTGAGATCAAGATTCATAAATCGTTAAACAACCAGAATATCGTAAAATTTGAACATGTCTTCGAGGACCACGAAAACGTATACATTCTGCTTGAAATCTGTACCAACCAGACCCTCAACGAACTCATCAAACGCAGGAAGCGCCTCACCGAAATGGAAGTGCAGTACTACTTGCAGCAAATCGTACAGTCACTGACCTACCTTCACAACAACAAAGTCATCCACCGAGAGTAAACATCCAACTAGCCAGTCTTAAACTCGGAAACCTCTTTCTCAATGAAAACATGGAAATCAAGCTAGGAGACTTCGGACTAGCCACCAGACTCGAGTACGCCGAGGAGAAGAAGAAAACCATATGCGGTACTCCAAACTATATCGCTCCTGAAATCCTTTAAGGCAAAGGGCACTCCTATGAGGTCGACATTTGGTCAGTAGGCGTCATCATGTAATTTTCACTTCAATCAGCTACACCCAACTCATCGGAAAGCCGCCTTTTGAAACCCCTTAAGTCAAAACCACCTACAAGAAGATCAAGGCAGGCAACTACTCCTTTCCCGAACATGTGACCATCTCTGACAACGCCCGCAACCTCATCAGCAAAATACTAGTACTGGATCCCTCCAAACGACCCACTCTCAGTCAGATACTTCAGGACCCTTTCATGAGTGACCCCATTCCGACCACTATGCCTAGAAGCACTCTCGCCTGTCCTCCTGCTAAGAATTTCACCGACCAATACCTGAAGTCAAATACGCAGACTCAAAGTCTCACCAACAAGGGCAGTTCCAGTAACTTCGAAAAGGCACCCCTGAAGCCCTACTAGAAGTAGACCAAGCCGCAGGGCAAAGAGGTCAACAACTTAAACAAAATCGAATTCCCAGCATCAGGAGGCACTGAATTCCGCAGTTCTTCAAAGGACGTGAACCAGGCGAGTGTGAAAAACTTAGGCAAGGAGTCAGTGAGTTCGAAAAAGGGTAAGGATGTTGCTAGATAGAGCAGAAAGCGGGTGGACATTCATAGATCCACGTGAAGAAGTGGGTAGACTATTCGACCAAGTACGGCTTGGGCTACCTGCTCAGTGACGGTTCGACTGGTGTATACTTCAACGATTCGACTAAGATAATAATCGACAAGAACGGAGAGAACTTTGAGTACATATAGAAAAAGTCTGGAGATAAGGCCGATACCATCACGCCTTACAAGATAAGTGACTACCCGCCTGAGAGAGAACTTCAGAAGAAGGTTACTCTGTTGCAGCACTTTCGCAATTATCTTTACAACGACAACAAGGGCGAGTTTGAGAAGGAACTAGTGTCAGACCCAGGCTACTGCTACGTGAAGAAGTGGATGAAGACCAAACACGCCATAATGTTCAGACTCAGCAACAAAATAGTGCAGGTGAACTTTACTGACAAAACAGAGATCATCCTTTCGAGCGAACAGAAACTAGTGACATACATAAACCTGAAGGGGGAGAGGAGCTAGTACCCGCTTGCGACTGCTTTGGACAGCAAGAATGGGTAGATGGCAAAACGACTGAAATACACTAAGGAAATCCTGACGCATATGCTTAACGGCACGAGCGTTCCCCAGGGTGCCAACGAAATGGACTGATACACACAACTTATCAAACCAAATAAAGATTATTATTAAAAAATATCTACAGATCAAATATATCATTAACCTTAACATATACCTGCACGAAGCGATCATTTAAGTCTTAATTAGGTCGAATCTTACTAATCTTTATTACATAGAATATAGTGCAAATAGCAATTAAATAACAATACTCATCCGAGTCTATGCTGTGACATTGGTCATCTGATTGTTTCCAATCTCTGCTGCGAAGGTGGTCTGCTGGTGAGAGGCGCCAGCTTTACTCCTTTTTCCAGTCTTATTTGTCCCTGCAGGCTGAGAATGTTTTATTAGGGCAGGGCGATATTCGTCTGCGTACGCTCTATGAAGGCGCAGGTGTCTCCTAGAATGTTTCTCTTGCGGTTTTTGCGGCAGATAGTCATGTCCATTATGGCTTTCTTTCTCAAAGGGGCAGGGTGAATCACTGTCTGTCCAGGCATACAAGTGATCTAGCATTTCTACTTGAGGTTGACTTTCCTGCGCTGATTAATCTCGGTCTGCACTCGCATCTGCTTCCAAGACTGCTGGGTCGGCACTAGTTTCTGCAAGGTTTGCTATTCGCTGATGTAGCTCCTGGCTGTGCTTATAACTTATCTGAACTGGGTATGCTTCGTCTCAAGCTTCAGTTATTTCTTTATTCTAGCCCACTCCTATATTTGGCCAATCTAAATGTGGTCCTAGATAGGGATTTGTTGCAGTTACAGACTGACAAGAGAGTTATTACAACAAAGTTTAGATATCCGCTTTTATCTAATGATTTGCAAGATTATTGAGTGTTCCAAGTAATTAGAACAGCTTTTCGACTTATCTTTCAGCAGACTAATCTTCGGTTTTATTTTAGTCGGCTTAGGAGGGAGATATTGTTGCGGATCGCTGTAAACTATTCGATGGGCCTGGTCCAAAGCAATCGTTTCAGGTTATGCCTCAGCCTTTATATATTTGTCTATAGGCTGCTGCTAGCCCTGTATGGAATTCATTTCGCTGAGGTGCTATGTGAGATCCTAAAGAGTCTAAAGACATTGCCTTTTAATTATTTGTCGCTCTTCACTGATTGAGGGTGCATTATAAGCCATCTGTTTTATTATCTCACCAATAGCAGCGAGGACCAGCTCTCTTTATAGCTGGTGGGAGGGGGTGGCCATAGTGGTAAAGCGGTGCAGGTTGGGCCTAGTGTTTTTGATTATCTAGGTGGGACGACGGCCTTTCATGGAAATAGAAGAACAAAAAGTTAAAAAAGATAATCTATTTGAAGACCAGCAAAATACTAATAAATACAAAAATGAATTAATTTATTAAAGGAGAACAATTATCAGAATTTTGATAGAAAAGAAAACTTATCTTATACAAATATTTTTAATGCCTTTATATGCTATTTGTAGTTAGAATTATTGACTATATTGCCTTTATTGTTAAGCGCATCATGAATATGTTTATGGCCTGCATATAATTTATTGTTAATGGCTTAAAGCAAGGAAATTAGCATCCGGGACATGTACGCGCAAGTCAATCACCCCAATCAGATTGGAATAGGCGGCTACTAGGTCGAAAAAAAGTACTTTGACCCCCTCAGGGTAGTCGAGGAACGATAAAATCTAAAAAAAAAGAAAGGCGAAAAAGATCGCAGACATGTAATAAAACGAGGCAACTACCTCGATGATTAGGCTAAAGTGCACAAGGCAGTGCCCGGTCCAGGTAAGTACGCACTTACCAGCTAGTGGCCCTAGAAGTCTAAGCTCAAAATAAAACACGGGGATCGGCTCACTTTCATTTAGGAAATAATGAAGGAGGAAAAGAAGCAGAAACGACCTGCTCCCTGCGCTTACAACGTGGTCAAAACACTGAAACAGCAGTAAGCAGAAAAAAAGATAATAGCCACGCGCAAGGTCAAGCTACCGGATAGAACCAGCTATCTCGACGGGATTCAGTTCTAGTCCACGCAGACGCCAGGAGTAGGCAGCTACAACCCTAGGGTACATTCATACTTATGCAGAAAAGAGTGCAGACTGAGGGATCTATCCTCAAGACAAAACCAGAAGACTGGCGCAAAAAACATTAACAACTGAGCAAGAAAAAACCAGCTAAGTCTCCAGAACCAGGCACCTACAACCCACGTTCAGCCACTTTCACCACTTTTGAGGACTACAAGGGCCGGGCCAACTCAAACAAACACTACCTGGGCAAGGTGGAGAGGTTCAAGACAGCGCAGTCGAACTCAGGGCTGAATCCGGCCAAGTACAATGTGCTGCAGGAGTGGCGGGGGAAGGAGAAGAAAGAAGTAGGCAGGCATGGAGTAGAAGTGTTATCGACCAAGACCACCCACAAAAGTGTCTACTACCACTGATCATTCCATTTTTAAAGCAACAAACTACTCAAACCAGTTTTAATTGATTTCACTGCTATATAAAATGCAAAGCTTTAAAGACTATGTATTGTTTCTGAAAACAACTATTGGTTTCGAACTAAAACTGGTTATTATCAGTAGGAGGGAATTTGGAGTGGCTGGCAGTTGACTCCGAAATGCTGCAGTATTCTCAAGGGGGCTACTCTCTTTTATGGGTCCAGATCCAGCATTTGTTTCAGGATTGTTCTTATCTACTCCGAAACCACTATTCCCGAATAATTCTAACTAACAAACGCAGTACACAGTGATCCAGGTAGTAGTCTAGCTTGCTCACCACCTCCATCTGCTTTTGAATTATCTTCGCAAACACTCTGTTGCGCACCGCAAACAGGCCTGTAACTCTCGTGAGGCTGTCTTCAATCTACATGGTGTCTCTTATACCTAGATCTGGTATTGCTTACCTATGTTTATACGCTCATCCACAGTGGTACTCCGGTGACTATTTCTAGGACTATACAGCCGAGACTCCACACATCGACCACCCAGGGGTTCTTGTAGCGGCCCATACTGCCCAACATGCTTTCGTCGTAGTCCATCTTGTTCTGGAACAAAATATAGTTTAGAATCTAAGGAGGCATGTACTCTGGTGTTGCCATGGAAAACTGTTTCAAGTTCGTAAACAAAAAACTGCTGCCGAAGTCAATCAGCTTTACTCCTCGTACTAACGGACCTTAAGTTTACTCTGCCCTGCGGATGCGCAGCAAAATGTTTTACGATTTGAGATCGGAATGAACGATGTTGTGGCTGTTTATCAAGAAAAGGGCCCTGGTAGTCTATACTATCACAGTCCGTAACTAATCAACGTTTTCACGCATAGCCGCAATCAGCTCCTTGTGATAAATCTGCATAAAACAGTCTCTACTCTGTAGCAGCGTTCACCCTGGTATGACTATGCCCTAAGATCGAACAGACTAGACCCCAGGGATTCATCGCACAGCTCGTAGTACAGCCACGAGTCGACTGTCTGAATGTCATAGGAGTAGAGTCTGCAGATATTGTTGATGCCGATGTGGTGCTCGAATTCCTCCCTCACTTCGCCGCCCTTGTCGAAAAAATAGGAGCCGAACCATATTTCTTTGAGGTGGGTCTCATGAGGGTTCTGAGTGAGTGTCTGCTTGATGGCAACCTTTCGTTTGGACATCCTATGGACTCCTAGCCAAACTACGCTAAATCCTCCTCGTCCCAATAGGCCGATCCTTTTGAAGTTTTAAGGGAAACGATCTCCGAATTTATTGTACTAATCGGGGGTAAGTATAGCCTTTACGTTAGCTAGCTATTCTTTGTGGCGTTCTATCTTAATGGTGGTTTAGTCTTTGCTGCGTTATATCTTAATGGTGGCCTAATCCATGCACTTCGAACGAGTCGACACGACGCTCTTTTTGTTATGTCTGGCCTTCTCCAAAGAATTGAGATTATCTATAGAATTGGTTTTGTTATTATGATGTTCAACTGCAGAGCATTTAGGCTAAAGGGCTTATTGTGATTGTTTGCCTTAGATGGCTAATTGTTGTTTGCGTTCGAAGAGTGGTTTGATGTCTAGCTATGATATACAACCAGTTACCATACTTGGTGCTCACGAACAATTGCTTGCCCTTGCCGTCCATGGCCTTGCCACTGCTCATCTACCTGTCTTTCTTGAGCGAGTAGTTATTGTTTTTGGGAGTGAGGCTACTCCGCAGGTACGGCTTGAGGTAATTGTGTTTGGGAGTCAGACTGGTTTTGATGTGTGTTCTCGGCTGATTGCGTGACTGCGCCTGTTAGTTACGTGATTTTATTTGATAGCGCTGATCTTTAGAACTGGCGTGCATCAATGAATGCTTGATCTGAGGTTGCATTTGTGCCCTGTTAAGAGAAAGGTTGAGTTGCGGCTTATTGAGAGTTGAATTTAGTTGTGTTTTATTGATAGTTAGGTCAAGTTGTTACTTGTTAAGGGTTAGGTTGAGTTGTGCTTTGTTGAGGGAGTGTCTGAGCTGGTTTTTGCCTGATGACTGGTTGAACGCAGGTGAATGTTATGATTTTCTTTTGGACTTGTTGTAGAATGATTTCATGGCCTTGTGGCTTTAGGGTGACTTGGCTTTGGCCTTGTGCGAAGACTACCGATACATCAGTATTGGTTATTTAAATAAAACAGTTGCAAACAGCGTATCTATGAGAGCATTCTATTATTTATTGAAAAACTTATAAAGAATATCTTTTATTGTCAATCGCAGTAAAGTGTTTGCTTAATAGAAATCTAAAAGATAGCTATTTTCTTAATATTTAATTTTAAGAAACAAAGTTAAATTATAGTTGAAAGAGATAAAGTTAAACAAATAGAATACATTAAAAATGTTCTACTAAAACTGTTAGTGATATCTAAAGCTGTGATTACATAGACACCTGCATCATTTCTTTCTAGCCTCGATCTTCTTTGTGTAGAACTACAGCTCTTTGCCCTCAAGGATATAACCGTCGGCTCTGCCCGACTGTCCCGGTCGAGAACTGATGCAAGCCAATAGTCTTTGCTGACTGAACTGTTCCCCCACCTTCTCGTCAATCACTCTTCCCTCTTTCCTACTAGCCACTCTCTTCTTGGCCCGTTCAGACTTCCTCTCCTCCACCTTCACGTCCTTCTTCTTGCTGTTCAAATTCACTCCGTAGTGATTGCCGTACCACTGTGCGAAGGGAGTTGAGTCGATCTGCACGATGCAGTTCTTCACCAGAGTCTTGGTGCGCACCAGTTCATTGTTGGAGGCGTTATAAACTACGTCCAGAATTCTGGTTTTGCGGGTGACCTGTTCGGAAGCCCAGTTAAAGTTGCCTTCTCTGAGTCTGAGAGCTCTGAACTTGAAGTTGCCGCCCCTGACTCTGACGCGTCTGACTCTGGCTGCGTCTGAGACTAGTTTGGTGTTGGAGACTGGACGAGCCTTTTCGAAGGCGCGTTTCTTTTTGTGGACTGGCATTCTGCCTCCGGTCTGTCTGCGTTTGTGTCGTGAGTCCCTATTAATACCCATGTGGCTAATATTATTTCCAACAAATAATATTAATTGATTAACAGCAAACATAAATATACACTAAAGTATATGAAGTCATTAAGAAGAAACTAGTATAGACATAAGCCTATATGCAAAACAGTATAGGCCTAAATCTGTATACAACAATTATAAGCCTAAACCTAAATAAAAACAAGTATAGACCTAACTTAAAAAGATTGGTTGATTGTTTGTTTGCCAGTGCTTGAATAGTAGTTAATCTCAATATTTTATGATCAGTGCGTCTGGTGTTGTCTGATAAGCAAGGCCAATTAGTTTATTATCCTATCGCTTAGCTCAAAAGTCTATCTTTCTTATACTTATGCAGGTGCTGTTAATGGAGGGAGCTCTAATTATCCTGTTTTCAACTGTCTGAGTCGCAACACGCTGTAGTTGAACGTATTTTCCAATATGTTGGGATCTACTGCGTCTAAATGTAGGATTCGTTACATTCAGGGGTTTCTTCCTGCATGCTCTATTATAATTACTACTTGCCCCCAATCACCAGCTTCTATTAAATCTATCTAGCTTAATAAATATGAATCTCCTATCACTTATTTGCCATTCACAAGGCTCATGGTTGTTTGCTCAGCGCCTGTATTATTTGTTTGGGTCTCAATCTTTCTTTGGGGTTCGCACACAGCATGCCCTTTAGCAACTGCTTCAAACCACTGTCCAAGGCTATTCCGCTGTTGTTTTACTTGCGCAGAAAGGCCTCGAGGTTGTCCACCAAATGCAGTTGCCGCTCCAATATTTTAGAAAAAGAACGGTCGGAAACAGCAAACAGTCCCCGCTTTGTCTAGTGCTTGCCGTTAATCATTATTTTGGTGCGATTGCTCAGCCAAAGAGGCACCCCATGAACAAGCTATATCACGATACAACCAACTCCCCACACGTCGATAGCCGAAGTGTTCTCGTAATGTCGCACATACTCCAGCATCTACTCTCGGTGCGGCTTCTTATTTTCATAGAGTATGTAGTTTAACAGTTAGGGGCACATGTACTCAGGTGTGGCCAGCTTGTACTGCTTCAGATTCTCAAACACGAAACTGCTACCGTAGTCAATTAGTCTAAACTACCAATGAGGAGCATCTTCGCTCACGTTCAGCAATATGTTTTCTGTCTTAATGTCCGAGTGCACGATCTTGTGCTAAGCGAGCAGATCCAAGGCCTGGGCCACCTGATAAATCATGGTTTTGAGGAAACAGGTGTCTTTTCTGAGCTAGTCGTATAGCAGTTTGTACTTGATCATGTACAGTTTGTCATCTTCGTTTATGTCGTCGTCCCGATCCTACTCGTAAATGTCGTAAAGCATGTTGCCTACTGAACCCCCGCAAGACTCATATACTATGAATGCCCGCGGATCCATTATCGAGTACGTTACCATCCGCAGCAAACTATGGATGCCCTCATGACTCAAGAATTCTTTTTTGGGCTATCCGTTTTCGAAGAAAAAGTTGCCAAACCATATTTAGGTGAGGTGGGTTTGATACTTGTTAGTGGTATCTATTTCCTTGACTGCGTAGAAAGTCTTGGTTTTGAAATTGAAGCCCTCCCAGACTTTGGAAAAGCCACCCCTGCCTAGTTGCTTGCCTCGGAGGTAGCCCTCGATGAATGTCCTATCCTTGAGGATGGATTAGTTGTGGGCTCGTTTGAACACTGATTTCTTGTTGCTCTGCGATACCCGTCCCTCTTCCTCCTCAGTGTTCATTCTGTATCTGGCCTTGGCTCTACCTGCCTTTTCCTTGCTATTTTCCTTAATGCTGGAATAGTCTTTATTAGGATGCTCTTTATTGTTAGCAAGACTATCCCTATTACCTATTTGTTCTTTGTTGTATTATTTTTCCATGGACTGTCTGCCTATGGGCTATCCCCTGCCTTAGTGCTGCTAGGAATCGTATCTATCCCTCTTAATGGCGTAGCTTTTAAGCAGCTAACTCCTTCTTTCCTTCTGGAGCTGGTCCCTCCTGACGTAGTTGTTAACCAAGGAGTGGCTGCTTTATGTCCTCCTCTGCTCCCTACCCTGCTTCTTGAGGTTCCTCAGCTTCTACACATTTATGTAAAAACTTTTCTGTTGCTACTTGTCCCTGCTTTGCGAATTTGTCCTTCTCGGTTGCTAGCTTATATAGCTCTGCTGTCTCTCCCTGCTGCGTTGGTGCGATGCTAGTAAATTGTTGCGTTGCAGTTGTACTATGGAGCTCTGTTGCGGCTGTACGATGGAATTGTGTTGCGGCTGTACGATGGAGTTGTGTTGCGGCTGTACGATGGAATTGTGTTGCGGTTGTACGATGGAATTGTGTTGCAGTTGTATGATGGAGTTGCGTTCAGGTGGTGCTTGGTTGAGTTTGTTGGGCTCCTATGTAATAAGAGTCTGATGTAGAAGTTTGAGGTTTTGACTTTTCTGCTGGTGTTTAGGGTCGCCAATGAGATTACGGCGTTTCCTGGGTCTATGGATGAAGAGGGAGTTCTCGAAAGGCTTGGCCTACATCGGATAAAACACTAAGAAATTATTATAAAACACTTCACAAGTTAAAGTTAATACACTTACCGTAAATTAACATTAGTTGTTGTTGTTGTTGTTGTTGTTGAATATAAATAAACCTTAAAGGCACTTTACTAATTTGACACTAAAGGCTTTTACTTTAACTTAGACAAAAGCGACCTTACTAAATAATAGTAAAGGCATTTTTCTAAAATAATATTAGAAGCCATTTACGTGATCAAAAATAAAATTTTATTCACTTAGAAATGATTAGAAGCAATACTATTTAAATTTAATATATAGGGAATAGCAAGTGAACCCAACTCATCTTTTCCAACCTACTGGACAATCACTCTAAGTATAACATATTTGGCATAATTGTTATTAAAATTCATTCTCTAATGATTGCTTATTTGGATGTATGGAGGAGTCATTCATATTTATACTTGCTGTTGGATGTATTTGTCTTCTTCCTATTTGTATTTGTCTTAATGCTATTTGCCTACTTATCGCTATCGAGGAGTGCCCAGATCAACCTGTTGGCTTTAAGCCTATTTTCTCCTGCACCTCACAATCAAGTAAATCGTTGTCACTCCCAAACCCACTATCACTGGAATCGTCCAAGACAATATTGTCCCTAAATTCAACTACTAAGAAACACTCACGAATCCGTTGGCCACCAGTGAAGCCGACACTAGTCCAAAACCACCGTGCTGACTGCCCATAGGGATGCTATTGGCCCTAGATAGCACTGAGGAAGGATCCTATCCGCTAGCCACTGAAATTTTACCTTCGAGGTTGACTGATCCAGAAGTTAACCTAGTGAAGGAAATTAAACTTTTGTCTTTGGCGTAAGCATCGCCTAGGTGTGAAGCAAGACTGCTTCTGATTTCCTAAGTGAATTTGACAAAAGTGGACATTTAATTGACTACACTTGAGACTGAAGGCTTGGAAAAGGTAAACAGGAATCCCACATTTATATCAGATACGCACTTGAGGGCTACCAAGGAAAAACCTATAGGACAGGTTAAGCAGCGAGTGCTCGATTCGAGACAACTAGCGCAGTTCTTGTCGCAGGGCTGACAATTACCAGTTATTTAGTCATTAATTGTAAGCATGAAGAAGCCATCAGCACAACTAAGACACACAGAACTGCTTTGGCAAATCAAACACGCAGGCTCGCAGGGCACACAACTCTTAGTCGCGCTCGCCAGATAGCTGCCAGCAGAACATAGCGTGCATTCACTCAGATTAGCAGCAGTGCAGCCCAGACAATTAGATCCAGAGCACTGTTTACAGACTTGACTGTCGAGTACGTAGCCGAGGGGACAGACTGTACAGTTTGTAGTGTTATTGCAGTTCAAGTCAGCAAAACATGAACCATTAGTAAGAGAGTAGCCTTTGAAGCATGCCATACAAGTGCGAGATGGTCCACAAGTAGCACAAGGGAACGCACAGGGTTTCAGACAGTTTCCGTTGGATAGCTAGTAGCCCTGGAGACAAGTAGAGCAGTAGAAACCAGAAGAACAGTTGTAGCACCCAGAAGGACAGGGAAGGCAGGAAGAATTAGAAGTAGGGTAAGTTCCCTAGGCACACGACAAGCACACACTCAAGTCAGTTGGACTACATCTAGAACAACCCAAAAAGCACTGCCCGCAGGCATCAGGACGCACTCTAGTGTATCCAACAGCGCAACTGTCTAGATCGCAAAAGCCAGGGCCCCTGTTCTAGCAACGTATACAGTTCTTAGCACATGACAGGCAAGCTCCTTTTTCTGAAATGAACCCTTGTTGGCAGGTGGCGCAGAATTGATAATTTTTAGCACAGTTTAGACAATTTTTATCTGTACAGGTCAGGCAGGCTCCAGAGAAGAGATAAAGTCCAGCTGTGCATGAAAGACATTCGTTTATTTTAGTCGATGAACAGGTCAAGCAGGACTAGTTGCACTGTAGGCACGATGAATTTGTAAGCACGTACCCTCGCTGACAACTAGTGCACAACAGTCCTGATCTACAGCTTTTGCAGCCAGTAGGGCACAGCGTGACCTAGTTAGCAACTCGAGTAGCAGCCAAGTTATAGAAAGGACTATTCACGCAGACTGAGTCCAACAGATAGTAGCCCAAATCACAGAAAATACACGAAGAGGCATCACACATCATGCAGTTAGATTGACAAGACACGCAGCTTCCACTGCTCAGGTAAAAACCAATCTGGCAAAGAGTACAAGTAGAGCTATCAGAGCATGAAACACAGTAGTTGCTGCAAGGTGAGCAGCTAGCATTATTGCTGTAGTATGCATTAGGACAGGAGCATGCTTATCCATCGAAAAACATGCCAGTGATTGGACAAGAGGGCTGCAAACAGGCAGCCCCTCCTACCTACAGAATAAAGTCTTTTTTGCAATTCAGACAGGTATTTTCGTCATTATTGGTGCAGGTTAGGCAGTTGAGGACCAGGCAGGATGGTCTTGGTTGACAGCGATAGGCAGAGTCAACGTAATAGCCGAGCAGACACTGGGTGCATCTGCCCATATTATTACAAAGGAAACAGTTGGTGTCGAATTGAGAGCAAGGAAAACAAATATCTACTCCGGGTAGATAGTAACTGGGCATGCAACTGTCACACTTAATCACGCCGGTACCATTAGCAGAGCAGGTCCAGCAGTTAGGGATCATGGAACTGCAGGTAGCACATGAAGATGCACTGTCCGGGTAGAAGCCACTTAGGCACTTAGTGCATCTGATAGTGCTATCGTTATTATGGGAACAGTTCCAGCAGTTAGCCACCACACTGCCGCATCGCACACAACTAGTGCTGTTGATGGCTAAGTACTAGGCCACACATGAAGTAACCACTGTAGAAGACTAGCAAGCAGACCAAATAGGGTTTACTCCCGAACAAGGTTTACAGGTACCCTTGTCCACAAAGTAGCCTTTTATACACTTTGTCGGCTCTATACAATTATCACAGCTAGCCCATAACGTATTGATGCTGTTGCATGCCAAACACTGACCTTAATTCACATAGTAGCCTTATATGCAGCTTAGAGGGGTAGATTGATTGCTACAAGTGGTCCCCTTAGCATTTATTGAAGGGCAATACACGCAACTTAGATTAGATGTCTACAGATAGTATGCTCTTAGGCATGTTATAGGTCGTTTGGGAGTACAGGTCAGCCACGCAGCATTTATCTATCCACAACTAGCACACCTCCCGTTGCTCAAGTAGGTGCCCACTGCACATGTTATGGCAGTTGAGGGCGAACTACAAGCTGTCCAGTTAGGGTTGACTGAGGCGCAACTAGAACATGAGTTGAAGCTATCGACGTAATATCCACTTTTGCAGTTAGTACAAGTGTTTGAGGATGAGCAGGCAAGGCATTTACTACTACAAGACGCACACTGGGATTGAGGGTTCAAATAGTAGCCCACATAACATGTTGTGCATCCCTGACTGCTACATGCATAGCAGTAACTGTCTATTACTGTGCATATTTAGCATCTGTCTGCTGTGAGGAAGTAGCCCTACCAGCAGGTGGAAGGGGCTAAAACTCCATTGGATACTATACAGTTACGCCAGCTGTTGTCGATCTTGTAGCAGGCTACGCACTCACTGCCCACCCACAAGTATCCCCCCTAGCAGGAAGAACAAGCAGTGGAAGTGCAAGCCGAACAGTGGGCAAAGGCAGAACAATTGCTGGCCTTGATGCATGCCGTTTGATCATCAGATAGGGTGTGGCCTTGCTCGCATGTCACACAAGTAGTGCCAGAAGAAGCATAGGTTAGGCAGTTAGGGATGGATCCAGAGTGGGTTTGACTGGCCACGAGTAAAGATATGGCTGTTAGGTAGAGGATGACAAAAAATGTGGTTTTGTTTACCAACATGTATTTAAATTAACAAGCAACGATTATCAATAATTCTCCTCATTATGATATCTATTTTGAATATATTTTTATGAATCGTATGTAAATAGGTAATAAACTAGACCTTGATATTATGCTATGTGGGATTGCAAGGAGTAATAAATGAAGCATGCTAATAGAGAAATGTCTTAGAATAAAATATATAGCATCGTACTAAATTACTCACGTAAATAGGTTTAGTGTATACCTCATATTGTTATTATATAGTCATGAATTTTGCATAATTGTTTGAGAATTATATCTAAATTTAATCACTAGGAGTGTATAAGCTATAGTAGGCTAGCCTATGTATATATGGATTGTATATACGATTGTATATAAGTGGACGGCATTGTTTGAGAATTATATATATTTCATCAACATTATGGAGGTAAAATCTCTTCATACTTAGGGCGCTAAAGTAGTCGCAGAGTTCAAGGTCGTACTCGTCGGCGACGGAGGAGTAGGCAAAACCACCTTCGTCAAAAGACATATCACTGGTTAATTCGAGAAGAAGTACATCGCTACGCAGGGAGTTGAAGTTAGCTCCATTACTTTCTACACCAACCACGGACCCATCAAACTCTCACTCTGGGACACTGCCGGACAGGAAAAACTGGGCGGACTGCGCGAGGGCTACTACATCGGGGCCAATGCAGCCATCCTCATGTTCGACGTCACTACCCGCATCACCTACAAGAACGTGCCCAAGTGGTACAAGGACCTCACCCGCATCTGCGACAACATCCCGATCGTGCTGGTGGGCAACAAGGTGGACCAGAAGGACAGAAAAGTGAAGGCCCGCCAAATCACTTTCCATCGCAAGCGCAATCTGCAATACTTCGACATCTCCGCCAAGTCCAACTATCAGTATGAAAAACCCTTCCTGTGGATCCTTAGAACCCTGGTGGGAGACCCCAACCTCTACCTGGTGGAAGGACTAGCCCTGAGGCCCCAGGAGATCGAGATGGATGCCAACCAGATCCAGCAGCTGACTAACGAATGGAAGGAAGCATAGCATGCCCCCCTGCCGGATTAGGAAGACTAAGACTTCAAATGATACATCACATCATCATTATAGCCACTGATTGTTTAAATACTATGACATAACTATAACTCATCATACTGTTCGTTTTGAATATGGATCATTATCTGCATCTTGAATATACATCATATTAGCATTTGCATACAAATATCATAATATGATTTGATTATGAATTTCTATTATACAAGTGGTGAATCAGCTATCCAGCATGGCTATTAGATTTCTTTATAAGTATTATTTTGTTTATTCCTTTCTTCGAATTATAGTTTTCTTTATTATCTGCTCTTCTCATTTAAAAGACATGTTTTCCTAAATAAAAGAAATCTGCATTCAGTATGAAAAATCAGGTTATAAAGATTAACTAATACCAATCTAAATGTCAATATGCACTGTAGAATCATATCTACCAGCTTAAGGTAACTTTCTATTTAAACTTTATAATGCAGAAAGAGCTCAAACTGCTCGATCGATAGCTGCGAAGCAACGGCCTCACTCGCATTCCTGATAATACCCACAAAGCCTAAAATTCTCTGTTCCGAGCACTCGCCATGGCTGTCTTCTACTCCCATGCCTACTTCCCAGAAGTCATGCGCGAAATTAAACTAACTCTCATCGACAACCTCAACGACAAACGGCTCAGCGCCTACCCGCTCATCCACGAAAGCAACGTGCTCAAAAAATACCAGAGTGACCCAGATCTAATGCTATAGTTCTGGAACAGCCCCGACCTCACCTGTTTCCATAACGTATGGGTATGAATATACAGGACAGCCTGATTGGGGCTTCTGCAGCCTTCGCCAAGACTATCTGCATATACACGCTGGACAAGGAAGAGTATCTGATTGAAACTTTTATTTCAGCCAGCAAGAATCTACAGCAGTCGAAACTAAGACTAGCCAAGGTGGGCAAGAAGTACTACGCAGTGCTAAAGAGCGAAAACAAACAACTCATAAACTACGTGCGCCAAGACATCCTCGAAGAAGTAACACACCTAACACTCAGATCATCTACCACGCTCTAGAAACCAAGGATAAATAAGAATTCTAAAAAGATAAATAAGACCTGTAAAAAGACAAAGAAAAGAGAGAAAATAGTAAGCAAAAACAGTAAGCAAAAAACAGTAAGCAAAAACAGGGCAAATAAAGTAAGGAAGGACAGAAAAAAGATGATAAGCAAAAAAAAGAAAAAGTTAATAAGGAGGCTTAGGATAGTATAGTGAGACAACAGAGGGAAGAGCAGATCCATTATCCCCAGTATGACTAAGTAGTAAGCAAACACTTTGAACCTAACACTAAGAAAGATAACGGAATAAGGGGAGCCCGCAGGCAGCATAAGAAGAGTCATTCAGAGTCAGGAGACACTGCATCTCCCTCAGCTAGCCTGAATTTCCCAGAACTAAAAGAATAATAGGTGTAAAACAACAGAAACAGCAGTTTTCCCGAAGTGAATAATAACTTTTCATAAAGAAACGGCCTCTAAAGAGGTAACCTTGAAAGGAACAGTGATTTCGCCTAAACAAGCAACAATTACGTCCATTCCACTAAACCTGGTACTGTGGAGATAGGGAGGCAGAGTCTGCCCAATCGACCCTAGAATAAGATGTAAGAATGAGCTAAGGCAGGCTTGACTTCCTCGACGAGTAGGTGTTCGACATCAACAACGTAAAGCAAGGCTACTGTTTATAGACCAACTATGTAGATATGCCGGGCTACTACGCAGGCTACTCCTACCCTTCTTTCATGGTACAGGAGCAGTCCTACCCTTACCTCTAACAAACACAACCCCAATAATATATGCAACAAACATCCTACCATTAGCAAGCACCCTACCTTTAGCAAGCACAGTCTCACTCTTACATGTAGCAAGGCCACAGTTACTAGCAGCAAATACCTTATTAGCAATCACATTTGACTGGTCCGGTGAACAACTAGCGTTACAGTGGGCGTTTGAAGTTTTTCGACCAGGCAGGCAATTACGGGTACAGCATTTCGTAAGTTAGGTTTATAGTGATTGACACTTTGAACATCGATTTGTTCGTGCACTTCGATGACTTGTCCAGGGCTGGTCTCAGCAAGGACACCCTCTTGGGAACCAAAAACAACTACGAAATGCGGTTCGAGTTCACCTACCACGAGTACTAGGGCAAGCAGCACCGAAAAAGCAAAAAGGCAGTAGACCTACAACTGCTACCTAATGAGTGATAGCCTACAACTACTCGATTAGTGATTGTGCTAGTTTTAAACAAATAAGAATAGTTTAGATAGATAATACTAGAGTGGTTTGCATCGTCATAGCCATAAGGTTGTTTCAAGTGCTAATAATTAATAAAATATACTATTACATGAATGTACTAGTTAATATGAAAATAGCATTTGGAACTATTTTTTAAAAATACTCAAACTTATAATATTGTTGATTATATGATGCAAATAATAAGATAAGATGGAAAGGTTGGGTAAATGATGTAAAAGTTGGGTATGTGATGCAAAGGACATATCATTATATTTACTTTTATGATTTTATTCCACTCTATGCCTACTAAGTCCCTCTATGCATAAACACTATCTGCTGTAATACATCAGTAGTGGTACTCTAACATAGGGTTCCTTTCATTCCTCTGCTTTTCTTACTTCCGCTCGCTGAACCTGTCCTCGTACCTTTGCAGCTGTGCCTTGTTCTAAGTGATCTTCAGGTTCAGGTGGGCGTCTTCATCCTGCAGAAACTACAACTTCGCATACAACTACCCCATTTACGAGTCGTGCTTTACCTTCGCATTCTTTATCGCGTTCTTTGTTATTTTCTTACGGTTTAGTAAATCCTTCATAGTCTTCGATATTATTTGAGTTTGTGGCTGAGAAGAATTCAGCTGCAGGGCGTAGTGTTAGGCCTTGCGCTGTGTGGGGGTTTCTTCCCGCTTTTTCTTTTCCTTCTCCCTCTCCTTGAAGTCCTCGAAACTGATCATCTGATTGCCCAGGTAGCCCTACTCTGCTTCCTTACTCCTCTGCTTATCCTGCAGTTCTTCGATTTCCAACTTGAGTTTCTAATGCTGATGGTAGGCCTTGGAGAAGATGTTGAATTGTTCGTGCATATTTTCTCTGTTTTTCTTCATGAGGGTAGCCATTTCGAATAGTTTGTCCTTGTCACTCTTGCCTGTTCGATAGTCCTATACGTTTTCCTACTCTTCCAAGGCGTTCCTATCGGTCTACTTTATTACTTTTATGTCTTTTTACAGTTTTTTGATCATTTCGTCCTTGCTCTTAATGACCTCGTCTATTTCGATCAGCTACTGCTTTTAGGATCGCCTCACCATGCGCAGTCCTAGTTGTTTGAGGCATTACTGGAGGGCTTAACCGGACTGCACTATTTCCTTGCGGAGCTGTTCCTCCATGCCCACGTTGCCGATCATGCTGAGCGTATTGAACTTGGCCTTTGATTTACCCAGTTCTCGCAACTAGGAGTCTCGGTAGTTGAGTTTGGAACGAGTGTCAGTGCCTCTGAAGCCAATAACGCTCAGTTTAGAACCGATACTGCTGATTCCCAGCGACTGCTTGGCCTAGCGCTTAGGAGTTTTCACTTTCTTCTCTTACATTATTATTATTAATAAAAGTCAGGCAATGCTCACCATTTGAAACTATACTATAGCCATAAAACATAAGGCAAAATATCGCAGTATAAAGTATAGCTAGCATTTAAACGTAAAAAATCAAAATGAACAACATTCAGAGGAAAAAGTCTAGTAATGTTTGATATTAAATTAAAAAATATATATTGGCAGAAAGCTCTTGTGTTCTAAAACATTTACATGCTCTAACAAGCTATATTTTTCGCCAAAGCAGATGGGGTATTACATACGATTCAATTCATTTTAGAGTATGTTTAAATTGGTCTATATGCAATTGAGATGGCTGTTGATTTATATAAGCATTATGATTTCCCTCGAATTGGCTGAGGGAAGTCATATTATAAGATAAGAGATCATAATTAGATGAGTATTGAGGAAAGACTGATCGGTCTTTCGTAGCAAGTACTGCGCAACATCCAGGACATCACCCTCGAACAGCAGTTCCGGACTATGGTGCTCAACGTGGCCAACTTGCCTCACTGCCTCGCTGCTTTTCGCACCCACAACCACTCCTTTCTCTTCGTATACACGACCACCATGATCAAGGCCCTCCAGAGTGACTCCTTCTGTGTAGTCTCATAAACCCGTTCCGAATAAAACATTCTCAGCCTGGTGGATAACAGCCCGACTAATGCCAAGATCGGAGTTTACAGCCAACTACTGGGAACACTCACCCAGACCATAATTGCTCAACGCCCAGCCTACATCACTAACTCTATGGTCGACCTAATGGGTCTTACTCTCAAAAAACTACTAGAATAGAACAACAGCTTCGCCTGTCTGCAAGCACTAATCGACTATTTCGTGCCCCACTACAAACTCAACGAAAATTTTATCACTGAAACCTAGACTAGCGGAGTATTTGCTATTCAGGATGTACCCTTGGGCAGTCTTCAGCTCTAGAGCTTCCAGTTACTGTTGAGGGTGCTGACTTCAATGTGCGAGTTTGTGCTGCAGATCAATTAGGCAGTATCTTACTACTAGTATCGGAAGTGCGTTTACATATTCCGCAATCAGTACCTGGCCTACCTTCTTTAGTTCGGACTGGACTTCTTCATAAGTCTATTCCGCAGCAATAGCTCTGCGGCTTAGCCTTTCCTGACTTGTCTCACTCCTCTTCTCGAGGCAGTGTGGATGTACCCCTTCGCGATGAGTCTGCACTAGTCAGATGTGGACGAAGACGTGGGCTAGGCCATCACTGGGTCCTACGGCAGCGATGTATACTTTCCCAACTACTTCCGACCGGTTCTATCTAATCAGCTCATCCTGAACTGTCTTTTTGGCTATCTGAAATTTATGCTATCCAGCAACAAGGCATACGAGTAACTGAGGCAGCCCCTAAACGGAACCATTAAGATATTGGGGCGCATGTGCTGTGCTAGTCCCTACTCCTTCCGCAACGAAGAGGAAAAGACTACAGGGAGATCGTTCGCTGCTTAATTGCTGAGGTTCCTCTGTACATAGTTCAAGTTTACTGACAGCTATTACCTGTATGGCATTCTGGAGGTGTTTGCGAAAGTGATGACTATGGGCGACAAGCACCTAACCGAACACAGGATGAACCTAGTGGAACCCATGAACAGTTTCATCAGCCAAGTAGTCACTAGCTGCATAGTATCAGTCGAATAGGGCAAAAAGTCACCCCTTAGCAAAGCTTTTAACCTGATCACTATTCTCAACTAGATCGTAAGGGAACGAGGCAGTTCTATTGAGCTGAGCATTTGCTTGGGTCAGTTTCAGAATATTCTAGAGACTACACTGATGCGGTTGCTGGGTGCTGAGGCCGATTAGATCGTGAAGGCTTTCGGGTGCAACGTGGAAGGAGAGATATAGTGTTACAGCGAACTATTTAGCAGCATGGTGGAGGTAGTATAGCTAAATCTAGAAAAGAACCTTAAAATAATAAGCGAACTGTAGCTATCACAGTTAAGTGGCAGCGCAGTTGTAATCTGGTTCCACTTCTGCTCACAACTACTCCCCAAAACCCAGGGTTAGGCACTTCAGGTGCGCATCATTCTCAAGTACTACTAGCTAGCAGTGCAACGAACTGATCTCCTAGCCTGCTTGCGCTACGCTCGTACACTGGCCGAGTGCGTTTTGGGTTAACTCAGGGACAACTAGCCCATCACTCCCCTATGGTTAGGCCTTGTCCAGCAGCGTCCCTCCCTGAGCTTCGCTTCCTTCATGCAGGAGGTGATCACCCTTTGCCAGAACAACTTCAATCGCTCCAACATAACCTTGCTAAGATACTCGTTGGAGTTCTTCAGGATGGTGTTTACTTCGCTGAAGCGGGCAGACGATTCGCAGTTCGACGTATACTACGAGGTGGTGAAACATATTGTGCGCAACATCCAGAACACTATTTTCGCCGTGCCCAAGTACTTTAAAGTGAGACGATAGCTGTTCGGAATAATCGCAGTAGTGTTCCTGAACGAGCCGAAAATAGATTTCATCTACTAGATTCACGACTTGCTCTTGAATGGACTGTAGAACTCTCCGCAGGGGCTGCTGCGCTACATGCTGGACATGACTGGCATGGTAGAACAGATAGACCGCCACCAGTGCTTCCAAATAGTATCGGAACTGGCCATCAAACATCTCACTGTCCTCTTCCGACAACTACTACCAACCTAGGACCACCTCCAAGCCTTCCTCTCACACGACTACAACCTGTCCGCCTTCTGCAACATGGTGCTAGCCTTTATTGCAGATATCAACCGAAAACTTTACTTCACGACCCACACGCCGCTGCCGTCCGACATGCATGCTCTCTTCTTGCCCTACATGGACTATATCACCAGGAAGGTTAGACCTCTGCCTCTCAACTACCCCAAAATAATGGAAAAAATGATCACACTCAACCCACTGGCTACCCTCGTTGACATCAGCTCCACCCCCAAGTAGCTCAAAAGCAATAATCTGGTGGCCTATTAGAGTCTGATGCGGGTGTACTTCGAACACATCCAGCGGGTGGACAATATCGGGTGGATGTTCCCACTGATAGAGGAAAATTTGTAGTTCATGTCTTGCTGGTGGTAGTAGGCCATCTTCAGAGGCATAAAGCCCGAAGTCAACTGGACACTCATTGTGGAGGCACGCATCTGGAGCACTCCTCGGCAAATGGAAACACTAGCCAAACTGCTGTTCTACGTGGGGATGTTTGAGCCGAAGTACTGGAACGTGCAGGGGTTCAGCAGCGAGAGGGACTTCATCAACCATTTCGTAAAAAGCTACTCATGATTAGATCAAACCACATTAAAATACTAAATCTTATTAAAGACTAAATTAAACACTAAATATACTAAACACTAAATATAAGTTAGAAATAAATCTACGAATGTTAACAACAAATCTATACTAGCTATATATACTAGACTAACTTTTAGTATGAAGTATAATGCAAGCTTATAAAAAAATCATGACAGTTTGAACATGATAATTCGATAGGATTGGTCTTAATAATATCTATTATTAATTTAATAGTTTTATAATTAAGTATTTACCATCTAAAACATATTGTTTGTTTTCTCTGAGTACTAATACCTATTATTCCTATATTCTATTGGAAACATACCATGATATATAAGTTCAACCTTACCCTAAAAAGCATAGCTACTCTTGATCTCGCTAAGGAAGAAACTGCTTTATTAAGCCAGTTCAACACTTACTCGACTCGCTATAAGGACAAGGCAGTGCCAGCCATGCAACGCGACAATTACATGCGCTTTACTGCTCACACCCACCTGCTCATCCTCTCTCACTGCCGAAACATCCTCCATTGTGCTCCAGAAAAACTAGAGGGCCCTCTCCAGCAGCTGGGCTAACTCTTCTAGGACCTCCTCAACAAGTATAAATACCTGGCTCTAAAAGAAAACCAACAAACAACTTCTGAATCTCATAAAACATAACCAGGCAACTTAAGTAGGATGTTTAGTGGTAACTCAGATGGAATGTTTAGTGGCGATTTAGGTAAAGTAAATAACGTAGAATTAGATTAATGTAAAACAAATAGAGTACAAACAGATTTGCGCAAAACAAACAAAGTAGAATCAGGCAGATTACAGTTTGGAGAGATGTGTAAATTGCAAAGCGTATAGCTAGGCAGCAGGAACTATGGAGCAGTGTAGGTGTGCAGTGTGTGCGGATAGCTTTCTAGGAAAGTGCGAGTATAGGCTATCCGCAAGAGTCTAATGAACGAAATGAACCTGTTCGGCTAGAACGAATGCTAGTAGGGCCAGAAGGAAAGTGAAGATACCTAGTTTTTCCAGGAGGTTAACGTAATACTGCACTAATACAGAGTTTGCTTAACAACAAGCAGGAACAGCTCTACAGGAACCAGATGGAACTGGTAAATTACCAGGACATCATCCACCACTCAGCAGCCACTCTGCACTCCCTCACCGAAATAGCCAGGAAGGAGCCATCAGCCATTCCCATGACTAGCTGGTTACCCGCCGCGCAGGAGTAAATGCAGCATATACTAAAAACTACCTTCCAGGCTAAAATACCGCAGTGGATAAGCAAAATGTTTGGGGCCTTCTGGAATAGACTGCGCTGCCACCTTCACGATAAAACTCACAACAAACAGCACAATGGCCTGCAGCAGAGTGACAATCAAAGTAGACCAGACGATAAAGTCAGCAAGGGAATATAAAGTAAGTCTTAGGACGGGTCTTAAGTTATTCTCAAGGGAAAACTCCTGCACATGCATGGTGAACTATAAACTGCACTATAAAACGAGCTCGAGAAGATGTTTCATGGCAATCTGAGGTAGGCTGAGGCCCAGACAGAGGACAATTGGTACAGCTAAATGCTATAAATGAAGAAGAAACTAGTGGTAGCCAAAAACACCCAAGCCAAACTGCAACAGTAGATCAAGGATTCGAGCAACAGTATACTGTAGCGAAAAGAACTGTAGATAAAAGTAGACTACTACAAGAGTGAAATAACCAAATTGATTAGCGAATGCGAGGCACTCAAGAACTAGAACCAACTCATCAAGATTAAAATAAACAAAATGAATGAAAAGGCAGAGTCTTAGACAGATATAGTGCCCTCAGCTGACAACATCACTGTCAAGAAGAAAAAAAACGACCATGGCAGGTCCAGCCAGATGATGGGCTTCCCCAGATTAAGGGCTACTCAGGCTGACAGCCAGCACTAATCCAACAGGACTAGCATACAGCTCAGCAGCCTCAACGCCACAGACAGACACAAACACTTTAAACATAGAACCACCAACGTTTCCCGATTCGAACCCCATCTCAGCGACCAGCAGTAAACCAACAGCCACTCTCACATTAAATCTCGATAAGGCAACAGCCAAAACAAAAGTAGGGTCTAAATCGACTAACAGCCTCTTACCAGTCACTCTATATAGAGAGGTCGGATGAAAGGACTAGCAGGCAAAGAACAGGTGGCAGCTGTGGTTGAAGAAGTGAGCTCTCGCCTGCAAACACTTGCCAGCAAAAACAAAAAGAACTCACAATTCTACAATACATTAAATGTCAATAACAACACTTTCATAGCTAAATCCAATAAAAAAAATCTGAAAAAGGTAGCAATTAAACGCAGCGAACCCTAAAGCACCAGGTAGAGTCTGCTCGAAGTGCCCACCCAGCTCAAAATACCCCAGAGTAGGTTCAAGTAAGCCTCAAGCAACCATAAATCAGTGAATGAAGTGCTGTCTGTGATATTCAATCACCTTAGGGAGTCGGGCTGCCTGATCGACATGTCTGAGCTCAACTTCAAGGAGGTGATTTTGAACATAAAAGAGCTCAACTTTAATTTGTTGCAACAGGTCAAAACAAACAGAAACGTGTTCAGCCAGGCTCTGCATTCAATCAAACAGGCGCCCTCGTGTTCCCCTTCCTATGTGGTGATGGAACAGCCAAAGGAAGAAGGGAGAAGCGCCCAAGAGTTTATGGGTCTGTTTGTCTCTGAGGTCAACGCCTACAATTACTAGAGGGCAATGACCAAGAACAACTTCAAAGGAGTACGCAAACTAACAGCCCAAGAAGAACAATTTAGTAGTTAGCTTTACAGGGAACTCGAAAGGATTAAAACATAAAGCACTCTACAATACGGCTATATTTGTTCTTTTTTGCGATATCCGTACGAAGTGATCCAGAACAAATTTGAGGTGGTAAGCATGGTTGCAGATATGAAGTAGAGTAGTTTACAACAATGCCTTCAAAGGATAATGCCCATCCACGAGAACTGCCCCAAGACGGATGGAGTTTGCCAACACATCCAGCAACTGCGCCACCACCTACAAAAACCATCTAATTGATCATAAGTTTCAATTTATATCCAGTATCAATCCTAAGAATTACAACATCCATACCCCAATAATAATCATACAATTACATGCCTTTATACTAATCATGCCATATACTAATAGGCCATCATACTAATCATGCCAT
>Ga0169931_10003283_pt1 | contig 25753 bp, 26 predicted proteins | sample Kivu_15m_20L_FD_129675 | JGI IMG/M metagenome (GOLD analysis project Ga0169931, IMG submission 129675) | Freshwater microbial communities from Lake Kivu, Western Province, Rwanda to study Microbial Dark Matter (Phase II) - Kivu_15m_20L... | ecosystem: Environmental > Aquatic > Freshwater > Lake...
AGATTTTTGAACAGTTGCCTTCGTTTAATGCTGTTTATTATACAGCTTCGTTTATGCCAAGTATCGTTATCCAAACGCGTAGTTTGATTAAGCAGGTTGGAAATTTGTCTAATGAGTTGATTCAAAAATTGTGCTTGCAAATTTTGGATGCTATGAAAGCTGGTGGGCCTCATGAACATATTTCTTCTATGATGCATGGCTTGCAAATTGCGGCTCAAGTGCAAGCGTGGGTGGATGATGGCGTGATTGGAAGCAAGGAGCAGTTTGTGATTTTGCGTAGTTTAGGGCTGCAGGGCGCAGGTGAGTGAGCAATGAGGGAGAATGTGATTGTTGGTATAGATTTTGGTAATCATATTGGCTTGGCGTATTCTATCGGCTCGCTTGCTGTGCCTTATGATACAGTGCTGTCTGTTGAGGATGCTGCTAAAAAAATTATGGCAAAACATGCAACAATGTTGGTTGTAGGTTGGCCGCTGATGTTGAATGGCCAAGAGGGTGAGCAGTGCAATAAAACTAAAATGATACTCGAAAACCTGCTTTCTATATGTCATTTGCCATATAAATTGCAAGATGAGAGAATGAGCTCAAGATTTACTGCAGCTGGTGGACGCAAAAATGGACAAGGCCAAAAAGATGAGCATGCTCATAGCGCAGCTTGGATTTTGCAGAATTATTTGGATCGTATTTGAGCCGGTTGCTTATTCTATATCTAAATTTATTCTTTATGAGTTGGGTCTAATAGTTTCTGGCTCTTAGATGTTTATGCTATGATTGATCTCTTTATTGGCGTGTTTTTCTTAATTCTGGTGTTCAGTTGTAAATTTTTTGGTTGCTCTTGTTTTAAGTTTTATTTTAAAAATTAGTGTTACCTTTGTTGTATGCAGGAAGACTTAGTCAGAGGCTATAGGAATTTTTTGCTTGGCTCTGTCAAGACATACTTTCTAGGAAAAAGCATTATCCAAGATGAAATTGATTTTTTTACTAAAAAAGAATTAAAAGATGGATTGCTCTTTTTTCTTTGTGTTTTTGAAAAAATTGATGTGAAATTGCTCAAAACAATTCATTATGAAGATGAGGATGCGTTTAAAAAATATGTATCGCTTTCTAAAAAAGGTGAGGCAAGTCTTACGCCAAGAGGCAAAGAGCTGAAAAAATATCTAGAAGATAAGTTTGCAATTCATGCAACAATGCTAGAGTTTAATGGCATAAAGCCAGAGCATATTGGTAAGGTAACGACTATGCTCAAGCGTTTTGAGAAATTCTGGCAAATGATTGTTAGTTTTTCGCGCAAAAAACAATTGAATGAGGTTATTAGTGCGCAGAAAAGTTCTAAAAAACAAGATGCAGCAGATGATTTTTATAATCATGATTTTGATCAAGAAGCGCTATAGATTTTAGGCTGTTTGTTTTTTTAAATAATTAACATATCCTTTGCTAAATTAGCGATTTTTTTATATCCTAATTGAGATCATGCAATTGTTTGATAGGATTTGCTTAAGACGTGTTTTAAAGTTTGCTTTATTATTGCAAGTGATATTTGTTTTTTCATTTGCTATGCTGCAAATGCCACATTTTCTTGGCGTTATTAAAGGTATCAAATTTAGCTTTGCTGGGGTTTGTTTGATGGTGGCTTTGCGTACGCTTGAATGGATTAATCCAATTATTATGTTGAGCATTATAATTTCTATGCTTACGGTTATTGGTCTTGATTTTAGTAAAAACAATGCAAGTGTATTAATGATGCAGATGGGGCAATCATGCAAATGCTGGTTTAGGCCCGTTATGATGATTTCGCTTTCATATTCTGCAGTTTTTGCTCTTATGGATGGCGTGTGTATTCCAAAAGCAAATTTGTATTTGAAGCAGATGCTTGTTGAGGTCGCTAAGGATAAATTGATTTCTTTAGTTCAACCTCGTAATATTGTGCCTTATAAAGATTGGAGCTTTACAACTCTTGCACGACTAAGTGAAGAAGATTTGTTTGGTGTGTTGGTTAATAAAGCTAATGATCCTGGTATTACACTTTTGGTGCGTCGTATGCATTTTGATAACAAAAAGAAATTACATTTGCGTTTGGAAGATGGTCTGGGTAAGATTACGCATAATAATTATACAATTAAACTGCGCTTTAAGCATGGGAAGTTTGTTGGTCCACCTTCGCTCGTGACGGCTAATATGACCAATAAGAATTATACGATTTTTGCATTAAGAGATTTTGTGTTGATTATGCGTCGTCTTGGCATGGCTTTATGCGCATTGTTGCTTCCGTTTTTTATATTTATTATGTTGTTTGAGGTCCGTAGGATTTGGATCGTTGGAAGCGCTGCATTTGTTTTGATGTTGCTATATTCTTCAGATGTGATTATGCCCTTTAATGCTTATGTTTTTATTCTGTGTATGGGTCTTGTTTATTGGGTATATCGTAATTTAGGAAGCTCTTTGGAGCAGAGTTTGAACAGAAGGGTGAAATAGAGAATATAGATGCAGCTGACAAGACTTTTTTTAGTTCATATCGTACGTGTGTTTCTTATTTTGATATGCTGTGTTTTTCCAATGCTATATTTATGCGATTTGGCTTTTACAGAAATTTTCTCTCCGTTATACGCCTTGGCGAAGTTGCCATTACGTTACGGGCAGGCGCTTAATATTCTGCTTTTGTGGAGCGTATGGATTGGGGTTAAATCAATGCGACGTACTTATTCAGATAATTTCTTTATTACAATTGGATTTTTGCCAAGAAAGGCATATAGAGTATGGCTTGTGATTGCAGCGAGTTTTATGGCGTTAGATGCGTTTATACTCATCCCTTCAAATGGATGGATTCTGCCAGAAAAAGTGATGGTGACTAATTGGAGTTTGCAAAATGTTGCAAGAGCAAATAATGCTGATGTTATGCATAGCATGTTTGTCCACAAGAATGATAAGAAGATTGAGTTGTGGTATGTTGGAAATGAAGTTGCTTGTAAGGAATTTGCTTTAAAAGATTTGTCTGTGCAACATGATAAACGCTCTGTAATCGTTGATGATAGCGTTATTAGCTTGAGCGATGATGATTTTTTTATTTTGTGGAATGAGCCGAGGAAAATGTCTTTTGGTGGATTGCATCGCTGCAGGGAGTATATGAAGCATCATGGGTTGGATACAAGTGATCTTGATTTGCAATGGCATGTTTATCTTTCGCGGATTTTTCTTTTGTTTTCTGTGACAATCGTAGGTTTTGCTCTCGGTTGGCGCAAAGGCGTTAAGGGTATTCTTATTTGTTCGGTCGCAACTACTTGGATTGGTGAAATGCTTGTATTTCTACCGACTAAGATAGGTATTATAGTTTCATGGTTGAATGTCGTTTTATGGATGGTGCTTGGATGCGTGCTGCTATAATTTTTGCTTCGTTCTTTTTTAACATGCTTTTGTCTAACGCTGCTGCGTTTAAACTAAAGCCGATACGTTATGAAAACATTACTATAAGTGAAAATCGCGTTGTGCTTAATCGAGTGTTGTTTGAATATGATTTCCTTTTAGGCGATATATCTAGTGTTGAGTTTAGCTCAAATGCTAAACTTGCGGGAGCTCATTTGATTAATATAGCTTTTGCTGATACTGAAAACAAAAAATGGAATTTATCTATTGAATCTGCTAAATTTAATCAATCTGCCCAATTGTTGCATTCTCTGAAATTGGTTAGCGAAACTCAGGCAAGTGTTAGAATTGATTTTATTGCAGTTGAAAATGTTGAGGCTGATAAAAATCCAAATGAGGTGCTCAAAAATGCGATTGAAGAAAAGCGCGATTGTGGAATAGGTTGCTCAGAATTTATTAATATTAATCAGCAAGAAAAGATAGAATCAGCTAAGCTTAAGAAGATTGCTCGCAAAACTTCAATGTTGCTGCATGCTCAAAAAATACATCTTGCTCCATCTGAGGACAAGCTTTGTTGGGCAGTTAGTGCTCAAAAGGCGGCTAAATATCAAGATTTTGTGGTTTTGTCTGGGATAGAAATTGGCCTCAAAGGGTTCATGGTGCCATGGTTAGATTTGCGCGTTAGCACCAAGCCATGTTCTGGTTTTTTCATGGTTGAGCCTAATTACGATGAATATGATGGTCTTAATTTGTATTTGCCTGCATATTTTTATTTTAATAAATACAATGATTTGCGTTTGACGCCAACACTTGGTCAGAATTTTGGCTTGGCGATTAATTATAGATTGTTATATGAGGCTCAAATTTTTAATGCGCATTTATATATGAGATGTTTAAGCTTGAATGATATGGATCATGGTGCATGTTTGCATTTAACAACAAAACAGCTTGATGATTCTGCACGATGGAATATGAATTTTTTGATCACGTCTTCTAGAAAATGTACGAAATATTGGGATAACAAATATAACAAGCAACGACGTGAATTTGTTCCATCTTATATCTATTATTCTTTTGATAATGATATTGGTCCGCTTGATAAATATGCAAAGGAGAATATCAATTCTAAAAGAAAATATAATATCAGTGATACTTTGCAAATTGGGTTGATTAGATTTGAATCGGTACGCGATAAATTTAATATTGATCAGCCGTATGATATTTTAGTTCCTAAAATCATGGTTGGTGGACGCATCAATTTTGAGGAATTTTTTGTTCGTACTGAATGCGACGTGCGTGCATTTTTGTTTCATCATCAAAATCGTTTTAAAATTTATGAGGATGTTTCATATGCAGCGAATTTTCTTGCATCTGTTGGTTTTAGTAAGCATTCTGATTCTCAGATGGTTATGTTGGAAGCTGCTTTTAAAATTAGCGCTCTCAATAAACGTGTGCGCTGTTATCCTATTGTTTTGGGTAGCATTAGATTTCAACCAATTGTATTTAATATTGGTGAAGCTGTTACGATGTTGACTCCTTATTTAGATTGTAAATACGCAAAGCGTTATGAAGCTGGTCAGCTGCAAGAAAAATGGGCTAATACGTTTGCGCACGAAGATGTTCACACAGTTGGGCAAACGTGTTATGAGAGTTTGTCTAGTCGTGCTCCAACTTCTATGCTCAAGCTTGGTGTTCTTGCAAACATTGAAAGCTTTGAGGTTGATCTTGGTTTTCTAAAAGATATGAATAGTTATTATGTGATTGCTGGCGTGCAGTATAATCACGCTTTGTTTAGTCTTGCTTTGAAAGATTATATTAGAAGATGGAATGATCATCGATTGGCATTTTCTGCTTTAGTTGATTTATCTTGTTGTAAATTGAATAGCGAATATTCTGTGCTTGAATATCAAAATGTTGTTTACCATCGGTTTGCAACAAATTTATATGTTGATCTGACTCATGGTTTTGGCTTGAATGTTTATGCCTTGTGTAGCGTTCGTCCTGAACTAAAGTTTGCGCAAGGCGGTCTGCAGATGGTTTATACAAACAAGTGTTGGAAGGTTGCAGCTGGTATTTCTTATGGTTCCAATGCCTTGGATTATCATCCTCGTTGGCATGGAGTGATGTTATCGTTTTCTGTGAGTTTGAATGGAGCGCAACAGTTCTTGCCAATGATTAATCAGTTATCTAAGTTGAAACAAGGTGTGTTTGAACTTGGAGAAGATGCTGAATGGAAGAAGATGAAAGAATGATGCGTTTTTTATCTGTGCTCCAAAAAATTATCCATAGTTTTTTTAATCTTTTTTTTGCACCGCAATGTCCTATATGTTATGAGATGCAGGAAACAAATAATATCTGTTTTAAGTGTTTTGGCTCTATTTCATTTTTGGGTGAGTGTTGTGTTAAATGTCAGGAACCGTTTGAATATCATGTCCCTGGTGTTGATGTTTGTGAAAGTTGCGCGCGTAAGGATTTGAGTTTTTACTCAATCATGATTTGTGCAATTAAATATAATGAGGCGATTAAGAATCTTGTCATCCGTTTTAAAAATCAACAAGATTTTTCGCTTGCAATTTTGTTTGCAAAATGGATTGTTAATAGATACAACCAATTGCATGATTGTGAAGGTAATCATGACACACAAAATCTTATAATTATTCCCGTTCCCCTATATCGCAAGCGTTTGATTAAACGTGGATATAATCAAAGCGTTGTTTTAAGCAGACAAATTAGCAAGTTGTTGAATGCGCCAGTCATCAATATGCTCGAGCGTGTGCGTGATACGAATTCTCAGGCTACAAAAACTATTCAAGAACGTGCTGATAATGTTAAAGATGCCTTTTTTGTTGCGAAAAAATATCGCTCCCAATCTGCATCAAGAAAATTTGATGGCAAGAAATTTTTGATTGTTGATGATGTTATTACAACAGGTGCTACTTTGTTTGAATGTGCTAAGGCTCTGCAGGCTGCAAGTGCTGGTTGCGCGGTTGAAATTGAATTGCTTGCTTTGGCTCGCAGGCTTAAGAAGGCTAAGCGTGAAAGTGTTGATTTATCAAATGAAATGGAATAAGTTAGAATAGTATTGTGTCTGCTTTATTTGAAAAACTTGAAGCTATTGGATTAGATCCTTTAGAATATTTATCAATTGCTAAAACTAAGGCTAAGCAAACGGGATACAACTCAGATTTGCTAATCTTTTCCAATAGAAAGGGAAAAAAGCTTAGTTATAATGGCGTTCATTTTGGCTCTTCTTTTAACAATGATTTTATTATCTATAGTCATTTGGTAAGTATGGGTCAAATTTCAAAAGAAGAAGCTGATAAGCATCGATATAGTTATTTAGCTAGAGCTTCTAGAATAAAAGGGAATTGGAAAATGCGGTTGTCTGCTAATAGTTTAAGCATGTCTATTTTATGGTAAAAATTTGTAGTAAAAATCATAGGATAAAAAAATTTAGTCTAAGCTAGTTTTGCAATGATTGCGCCGCCTAGTAGTCGCTCTTGATTATAAAATGCGCATATTTGGCCAGGCGTGATTGCGCTTTGTGGCTCAAGGAATGTTACGCTGTTATCTTCTATATTCAAAAGACCAAGGGCGGGTTTTGTGCGTGCGCGAATGAGGATGCTAATGGGCTGGTTGTGAATTTCGTTTGCAGGTACAAGCAGGTTCAGTTCTTCGATAATAAATTTTTGCTGTGCTAGTTCTTCGCAGCGGCCAATAATGAGATTGTTGTTTTCAGTATCAAGTTTTAGAACGTACCAAGGACCATCGTTTAGACCAAGGTTTTTGCGCTGACCGATTGTGTAGTTTGCAAGGCCTTCGTGGGTGCCTATTGGTGTGCCGTCTTGCAATATGATGTTTCCTGCAACGAACATTTCAGGGCGAAGTTTTTTCAAAAAACTGCGGTAATCTCCATCTGGTATGAAACAGATATCTTGGCTTTCGCTTTTTTGTGCAATGCTTAGGCCTAGTTCTGCAGCTAACTTGCGTGCGATCGGTTTTTCAATTTTTGCAAGTGGAAATTGCAGCATTTTGAGTTGTTCAAGTGTTGTGAGTGCTAGAAAGTATGATTGATCTTTGTTTTTATCTTGGCTTTGAAAGAGCATTTCTTGCCCGTTTTCTATGCGTTTTTCAACGTAATGGCCGGTTACAAGATAGTCTGCATTCATGGATTTTGTAAATTCAAGCATGTGGCCGAATTTTACATATTGGTTGCAGCGGCCGCAGGGGATGGGTGTTCTGCCAGCTTCGTATGTATCCACGAAGTCATCAATTACTTGTTTTTGGAAAATTTGCGTGTAATCAAGTACGTAGTGTGGAAAATCCATTGCGTGCGCAACATTTTTTGCATCTTGTATATCTTTTCCTGCGCAACATGTTTTTCCGCGAGCTATTGCCTGCGAGCGATAAAGTTGTAATGTCACGCCTATTGTTTCAAAACCAGCTTTTTTGATTATGGCTGCTGTAAATGAGCTGTCTATTCCTCCAGACATTGCCACCACAATTCTTGACCCAGGTGTGAAAAGGGTTTTTATGTGAGCGATACAGTCATTTAGTTTCATGGGAGTTTGAATTGCGTATTATTCAGCAGGTGCGGATTCTTCAGCAGCAACAGGAGCTTGGCTAGCTTCTTTAGCCTCTTGAGCTAAGCGCTTTGCTTCAGCCTCAGCTTCTTTTTTTGCTTCAGCTTCAGCAACTGCTGCGGCTTTAGCAGCTTCAACAGCAGCATTAGCTTGAGCAACACGCTCTTGTGCCTTAGCTTTTGGCTGAGATTTTTTTGGACGATTGGCAACAACAGGCTTTTCATTTTCAATGCCAAGCTTGTGTGCTAATTGCTTGATTTTATCTGTTGGTTGTGCGCCTTTTGATACCCAGTGTTCATAACGTGCTTTATCAATGTGTAGTCTAAATTGATCTGCGTCTTTCAAAAGGGGCTGATAGTATCCAATTTTTTCAACAAAACGGCCATCTCTTCTGAATTTTTGCTCTGCAGCTACGATTGCAAATGCGTTGAGATTTCTTCTGCCTCTTCTTGCTAGTCGGATTCTTAACATTAATACCTCATTCTTTGTTTTCTAACTATAGCAGCAATGGGAAATAAACTCAATAAGCGCGCTGTTGTCCGAAATTTATGGGTTAGATTATGAGTTAGAAAGATAGTCGCTTACACTTTCTTTTGTTGTATTCATCGCTTTATCCCCTTTGTTCCAGTTTGCAGGACACACTTGGCCATGTTTTTGTGAATGTTGCAACGCGTCAATTAATCTTATTGCTTCCTTTACATTACGGCCGAGTGGCAGATCATTTATCATTTGATGACGCATTATTCCTTTTTCATCAATCAAGAACCATGCGCGAAATGCGATGTCAGCTCCTAGCACATCGAACATTTTTGCAATGTGTCCGCCAATATCTGCAATTAATCCATATTCGATTCCTTCAATTCCGCCTTCTGATTTTGGTGTATTGAGCCAGGCTAGATGAGTAAATTGACTATCAACGCTGCAGCCAAGCACTTCTACATTGCGCTGCTTGAATTCGTTCAGGTTTTCTTGAAATGCGTGCAGTTCTGTTGGGCAGACGAATGTGAAATCAAGTGGATAGAAAAACAGTAATACATATTTGCCTTGGTAGTTTGATAACTCTATTTCTTTTATCTCGTTTTTGAAAACGGCATTTGCTTTGAAGTTTGGCGCTGGTTTTGAAATTAACAACATAATTTATCTCCTTGATTGTATGTGTTTATAATACTAGCAATTTTTGGCTATGTAAAATATTGCTAATTTTTGCTCGGATTTGTTGCCTATAATTCTATTTATTTGCTTTTTTTGGACAATGTTGATATAATGATTCAAAAAGGAAAATCTATATGAGATATACTAATTTGCTATTTATGCTATTAACAGGAACGTTTGCGGGCGCTAATGCTCAGCCTGAGCTTTTTGTTCAAAACAGATCAGATATTGCCCAGTTTCATGTACTAATGAGAAATATTCAATGTGCAGATGGCGCCGTACTTGCAATGTCCACTATGAAAAAGCGTGATGAAAGAGATATAGCTAACTCGCTTGGGGGAGGAAAGAGTCCGTTTGTTGATGAGAAGAGCTGAAGAAAGAAGTCCGTTTGGTGGTTACGTGGTTTATAATCCAACTACTTCTGCGGTTGTTGGTTTGTGCTTGCTTGATCCTGTCTACCCAGAAGGCACAGTGCGGATTTCTCTTTTATTTCCTGAGCATTATCAAAAATTTATGAATGACGTTGGTAAAGCGATTTTTTCACATTTCGTTCCTGCGTTGATGTTATGCGATCAAAAAAAAGTTTTTGCAAGAACTGACTTAACACTTAATGGAGCTCCGTTAAATTCAATTCAGTTTGCGCATGGTTGTCACGATCTAGAAGGCTTCGTATTCGCGAAGAATTTTGGTATGCGTCCCGTTGATAAAGGTGTTTTTGGCTTCGAAATGACAGCAGGTATAAAGAGCCACTTAGACGATAAAGTGTTATTTGATAAGGTTAGTGCAAGCTTACTGTGCTCCTATTCAGAAAGCTTTTTCAATAGTAACCTATTGTATAAACTTCGTTTGAGGATGAATGGAGATGATGATGTTAGGCATTATTCAACTGTTATAGTTTCAGAACGGAGTCGTCGTTTTAAGTTTGTATGGGCGATAGATGCACGTGAATTAATAAATAGGTTGCAGGCTCCTACTTGTTAGCGGAAGTGTGACACTCAAACGCCTAACGCACCTGGCATGTTGAGCGTGTAGTGAAACAGGTCCAGTGAGTCCTACGGTTGCTAGTCGAAAGCCGGAGCTTGCTACTGAAAAAGATTAATTAAGAGGCCATGAATATCCGATTATTAAAATTATGTTAGGCGATAAGGATATTAAAATCACACCGTTGAAGTGTACAGATGCATTATTTGTTTAGAGTTTGTTTAATAAAGTTAAAGTTCCGGATGATTCTAAAATTATTTAAGCTTTTAACCAATGGTGCTGCTGATTATACTGTTGGTCCTCAATCGATTTTTTGGTTGATTTCTCAACTCGATGAGTGGAACTGATTTGGTTTATGCTATTTGCCTACTGACTGGAAAACTAACAACAATCATAAGGCGTTCCTTTGCAATGAGGATAATTCTCTATCGGCTGCAGTTTTTGATGCCATAAAGCTACTACCATGAAGGATGGAAAAACAACTATTCCAGGCGCTGAATTAGGCATTAATGGAGCGCCCTTCAGTTAAGTTGAGTCTAAGAATTGTTTGAGAGATCCTGCTCAGATTTGTTGTCTATAAATCAACATTCGTTTACTTTGTTGGACAATGTTGATATAATGATTAAAACAGGAAAATCTATGAGATATACTAATTTGCTATTTATGGTATTAACAGCAGCGGTTGGGGTTGCTAGGGCGCAGCCTGAGCTTCGTGTTGTACAAGATTCAACAACTGGAAGATATGAAACCATAATTTCAAATATTGAATCTTGCGATGGCACTGGCCTTGCAATGCGCACAGTGAGAGCGTCTGATGAAGCTTATATTGTTGATTTGTATGATGGGATTGGGACAATCTTCCATATGTGCCATAAAGAAGGAGATCGGAAAGTTGGCCAGGAAAGATTTGATTTGTTCATGAGCAGAGTTAAAGAAGGTGATCCATTTACTGCTTACGTGGTTTATAATCAACAGACTAATGTTCCTTTGGGTCTATTCGTTTTTGATCCTGGTTCCAAACCAGGCAAGGCTCTGCTTTCTGCTTTGTTTAGTTCTGCTGATACATGTATCACTAACGCAGTTGGTCAGGCGGTTGTTTCAACTTTAATTCCTGCATTGAGGAAGGATGGAAAAACAATTATTCCACGCGCTGAATTAGGCATTAATGGAGAGCCGTTCACGTCAGTTGAGTGCATGAATAATTTGGAAAGTTTCGAATCCTACATGCTCGCGCTGAGTCTTGGTATGCGTCCGTTTCCCGTTTCAGCACAAAATGGTCATATTGAGCTTGAGCCAGAAGCAAGGATAGGGGGAGTAGCGAGAGGGGGACTTAATCAATTATATCCTGAGATTGTGAAAACGATTAATGAACAGCATGCTCAAAAATCTTTGCTGCTTGGTCAATTGTATAAAATTGCTATCGGTGGTCATGGATTTAAAGATCCCCATTTTTTAACTGTAAGAGTGCCAGACTCAAGCGATCGTTTTGATTGTCTGTGGGAGATAGGTGTAGACCAATTAACACAACAGTTTGCGGTTGCTAGTGCGCAGGCTCAGCATGTCGCTGAAAAACCTCGACCAAATCCTCCCGTTGCTAGTGCAAAGCCGGAGCCTGCTACTGCGGCTCCTAGTGTAGACCCGATGGTTCGGGGTGACACAGGGTCAGTGAGTCGTCCGGCTCCTAGTGGAAACGGCCCAAGTAAGTTTGTGGTATTACAGGGTGCGCAGATGTTTCCTATTCCTACAATGAGACTGTTTGATCAGTCTCGAGAAAGAGATAAGGGAGTGCTTAATTATGTGCTTGATAAATGTAAATTGCGCGATGATACGAGAGCAGTGTTTTCAAAATTCAGGAATCCTAATGCTCATGATCAATCGAGCTTGTGGATAATTCAAGCGAATGAGTGGCACTCACTTGGTTTAGTATATTTACCTTTTAACTCGAATGAGTTTATTCGTAACAATGTGTTCCTTTTCGAGCATAATCGTGCTCTATTTGTCGCAGTTATTAAGGCTGTAAACTCAATTTATATTGAACAGGCTCAGCGTGTCGATGAAGGATCTAGATCAATTGCTGCCGCAAGCCAACTTCCTGCTGTGGTTCCTACTGCACAGGCTGAGCCTGTCGATGAAAAACCTACAGAAACTCCTCCCGTTGCTAAACTTTTGACTGAAAAGCACCCAGTAACTGGTACGGAGTATCCCATTATTTCCGATATTCTAGTGGGCGATCGCGTGATTGCAACGAGATTATGCAATGCTTCAGATGAAGAATTTATTCGCACTGTATTTCAGAAAAATATACCTTTGAATATCAGTCCTGACGATTTAAGGGCGTGTTTAGCTTTCATAAACAATACTCAAAGATTCTTGCGTTATGACACATTTTTTTGCTGGTTGATTTATGAACAATCTAGTGGTTGTCGACTTGGCGTTGCCTATTTTACTCCACGCTGGAAGACTCACTGTACTAATAATTTCTTGCTTCTAACTCCTGATCAGTCTCTAGTGGATGCAGTTCATGCCGCCGCTTTCGATCTACTACCATGAAGGATGGAAAAACAATTATTCCACGCGCTGAATTAGGCATTAATGGAGCGCCCTTCAGTTGCGTGTGTGACTGATTTGAAAAATCTAGCAAGCTTCAAATTCATGCAAAATTTCATGCAAAATTTTTGCATTGGTCCGGTTCCGGATCCCGAACAACAGCTTTTTCCTATTGATCTTGAATTTTATAAATTGTTTTTATTCAGGATTTTCGTATATGTCCTTTTAGCCAAAAGGGTAATTTTTATATTGGTTTACGGCCATCGTTTTCTGTAGGAAAATCGATCCAGATAGAAGAGTTTGTAAAATTGTATTCTAAGTTTGTTGAATTCATTAAGAGCAATCATTATCAATGTGGTTTCGAAAGTGATAGATTGTATACAATGAATGTGAGTGTGCCTGGAGGTGATAAGGTCGATCATGCAACTTATAAAATAATGCTAGATGGTCGCTTAGTTTTTGTTTGGGAGGGCGAGCTAGATGAATTGATCAAGCTTTACAATCATTCGAGATTGTTTTAAAAGCTATGGAACTCTTCTACAGCATTAAAAAAAACAATTAAAGAATTCATGATTTTTCTCGTAGGCGCTGTAGGGATCGAACCTACGACCCACTGATTAAGAGTCAGTTGCTCTACCGACTGAGCTAAGCACCCATGCATCTATCATATATTGAAATCTATGATTGTTCAACTGGCATAAGCTTTTTAAAGAGTCTGCATATGCTGCAGTTTGGTTCTATTTAATCACAATGCTTATCTGTTCAAGGTTTACAGCATGTATGTTTTTTTGATATCTCTTAATACTTTCTATCTTTCATCTTATTTCATGCCTATATTTTCATACAATCTATGCTACAATACCTCATCATGAGCTCATTAAAATCTGGTTCTAATATGAATCGCAAGATTGTTAATCGTAAGGCCCAGTTTGATTATCAGATTATTGAGAAGTTTGAGCTTGGTATTGTTTTGCAAGGTTGGGAGGTGAAATCATTGCGTTGTGGTGATGCAACGATTGCAAACTCTCATTTATCTTATAATGCTCCTCATATTATGATCCACAATATGCATATTGGTGGTTATGGAAATGATGTGAAGACGGCTATAGAAACTGATAGGGCTCGTATTATGCTTGTAAAAAAGAGCGAAAAAAATAAAATGATTGCGATAAATAAAATGCCTGGATATACTATTGTTCCGCTTGAATTATATTGGAAAAATGGTTTGGCGAAGCTGTTGTGCGCTATTGTGTGTGGAAAAACTGAATATGATAAACGTCATGCGATTAAGGAGCGTGATTGGCAGCGTCAGAAATTACATGTTCTTAAAAATCGTAGAGTAGAATCTTGATCGATTGATTTGTTTTTTTGATATCATGGGATGCCATTAATGATTACTAAATTTTATAGCTAGATTGTTTTCCTTCTTTTATTTGTACCATCTGTGTTCTGCCATTTTGATGCATTAGGAATGAGTTGCTGTCATCTCCAGGGTAACTGAATTCAATACTGCATGGCGGTAAAGTTGCATCAGAAATTGGTTCCTCAGTTGTAGTTGCATCAGAAATTGGTTTCTCACTTGTATTTTGTTCTTGGACAACGAATTTACCCAATATTCTGAAAGTTTGCTGCGACTCTCTGAAACAACCTGCGTGCACGATTGTAAATGAGCTTTTTTGAGTAGTTATTTTGGACAATATGTTACCAAATGCATTTGGTGGAACTAAAAGAAGTTGCTTGAATCGATAGTTTTGTAATTCAAATATAAAGTTCATAAAATCACGAAGAAGAAGATTTGGTGATAAAAATTCGCTACGACGGATTAAATCTTGTTGCTGCACGTGAGTGTCTTTTATGCTTTGAATTAATTTGTTGCAAATGATTGCTAGCGGTGATGATGATATTATAAGCAATGTTTTTTTCTGATATGTTCGCTTTTGGTTCTCTAGATTGCTTTTTATTGCGTTTGATATAACATGAAGCATATTTGGATTGTCTGCGTGTGTTACTGTATCAAAATTTATTAGGACGAAATTTGGAAAATGTTGCACGCAAGAAAGCGAAAATGGAAGTAGTGTATGTGTTGGTGAAATTGGACGTGGCGCGCTAAGATCGTGCAGGCAAAATATTCTATAGAATGTTAATGCTGTGCCTGATATTTCGTCTAGAGCTGGTGGCTTTTGATCTGGTTTGCACGTTGCATATACAAAGAATTCTTCGAACACATCCCTCCAATCTATACCAGCATGTATTGTTGGTTTTGTAGCTAGTACTTCTCTAGCTTCAGGTGATGCTAGTGGAGCTAGATATGATTCTAAAAACACACGAGGAATCATAGCTTTTTCTTTTTCTGTTATCGATTTGTTCGTTAAAAGACATCTTAAGTTTGGATCAGTGTGGGAAAGCGCTATACGTCCGCCAGTTACGATTAATAAATCTGCCATTTTCACTGCTACGGCTAGATCTTTCCATGATTTTGTATTGGCTGTACCTGATACAACTGCGAAGTTTAAATCAGATTTTGTTGGGAGTGCAATAGTGTGTTCTTGCTTGGCTCCTGATTTGCTAACTACTTCGTATTTTAAATGTGTTTCTAGCATTTCTGGCCTTATATGATATGTTGATCCAAGTAGCATTGTGTGGACAGCAAATGTTATATCTTTTTGTAATCCAAAGGCATCTCCAGTTACTGTGTGTGAATTCGTTTTTAAAGTGCTCCGTAACATTACAGGTTCATTAGATACCGTTAAAAAGCTTAAATAATATGATCCTGCTTCATTAACTATGTTGACTGCAACGTATGGATTAGTATAGTTCATAACGCCATCATCATTTGGCGCGCTGCACGAAACGGTTGATAACAGACATGTTATGGCTGACAGAATTCTTATATGTCTCATGTTGTTAAAATATATAGCATATGCATTAAGTTTTAGTATAGGTTTTTATAGAATCTTATTAGCGTGTCATTTGTTTGTCTTTTTTATATGCAGTTTCAATTAAAATTGTGCTTGATGTTTTGTTGGTCTAATCATCTGCAAATTAACTGTTTTTTATTGATTCTATAACACCGTTGTTGAAATAGAGTTTTTTATTTTCTGCGCTTTCTGATTTTATTGCTTTAATAAGATTTTTTTCTAAATGTTTGATTCGATGGTTGTTATTTTCATCGCCTGCTTCTTTGAATTCTATTTTATGTGGTTTTATGATAAGCGATGATGACTCTGTGCTATATTCTTCAAGAGTTTGAGATTTGTTGCGCTCAAGTAGTTTATAGGCCTTTATTTCGCTTGCAAGGGATGTGAGTTTTGTTCTAAATTCGCCTGGCTCAGGTGCGATTAGTAAGATTGCTAGCATGAACATATTAATAGTTTAGCATGGGTTGCCAAGATACAGGTAGGTAGGCTGCTTTTTAATCAAAGCATCCTTTCGAGGGCCTTGAAATTGATTTTAATAAGCAATGTTTTTTTTGTGATGCTGAGTCGACGTATGTTGTTTTTTTTAAATTTGCGATAACCTTTGTTTATGTCATTAATTCCATCTAGCAATAAGCTTAAGGGCGCTATCGTTGCTTATAGGCCGCTTCGGTTTAGCCAGGTTGTGGGGCAAACTATTGGTGTGAAATTGATAGTTAGTGCTTTGGTTAAAGATAAGCTGCCTAGGGCAATGATTTTGCATGGTCCATCAGGTGTTGGAAAAACTACTTTAGCGCGGCTGGTTGCCGCTTGGTATGTTTGTGAAAATCGTCGCGACGATGTCTGTGGTGCGTGCTCTATGTGCCATGCTGTTCAGGATGGCAATATTAGCGATGTTGTTGAGTTTGATGCTGCAAGCAATACGAGTATTGAAGATATACGTCAGATTCTTGATCAGTGCGATTATGCCCCGCAATATTCAACGCAGAAGATTTTTATTATTGATGAGGCGCATATGCTTTCGCGTAATGCTATTGCAGCTTTGCTAAAAACTCTCGAGGAGGCTCCTGATCATATACGTTTTATTCTAGCTACCACTGAGTTGGATAAAATTCCTGATGCGATTGCTTCTCGTTGTTTGTGCGTATCTTTACATAACATCTCTTCTAATATCATGGGGCAATATTTTAAAGAGTTTGCCCAAGATAAGAGTTTGAAGATGGATGATGATGCAATTAATTTGCTTGTGAAGTTATCGCATGGGTCAATGCGTGAGGGAATTAGTGTTTGCAATCAAGCTATTTTGCTTGCAGATGAGAATAAGATTGATGTAGCTCTCCTTAGTTCCATCGCTTCATATGTTGATGCTTCTAAGATTCAACAGTTGGCGCAGCTGATGATTGATGGAAAATTTGTTGAAGTGTTTGATTTTGCTTCTCAGTTGCTGGCGGAGGAAAATGCAAATGCTATCGCGTTGTTGGCGCAAATTATTGATTGTGTTAAGGAAAGGTGTAGTGTTCTTTCTGGCGATGCTCGAAGTGCGTATATTAAAATGTTGATTGATTTGAACAAATTGCAGCAAGATTCAGTTAAGTTGACATGCGTTGATCAGGTCGTTGCAATTGGTTTGGCGAAAATTGCATATGCTAAACCTTGATAATGTTTGCCTTGAATAGCTGGAAGTTAAAAAAATGTTGCTTTTTTGAGTCTGGTCTTTTAATTAATTTTGTTCTACAATCTTTTCATGTTTATTTCCAATTTTAAATTTAATAAGTTGAGCGATCTGACTAAGCGTTGCATTGTTGGCGTAATTGGTTTGTCTGCCCTTTTTGCAGTGCATTATTTTCAAGTGACTTATCATTTATTGAGCCTTCTGTTTTTTGTTCTTTATTCTGAATTATTGATTACTTGTCATGGTAGCAAGATTGCATTTTTCAAAAAAGCGTTGATATTTGTCTTTGGTTTGCTTTATATGATTATGGGCTTGCAGGGGCTAATGGATGCTGTTGCGATGGAATTCGTTGTTCCTTTGTTTTTGATTGTCTGCGCTCAAGATATTGCTTCATATTTTATGGGCAAGCATTTGAAGGGGCCTAAGTTGGCTCCTAAAACTAGTCCTAATAAGACTTTGTCTGGTGCCTTTGCTGGTTTGATTGTAGGAGCTGGCTTGTTTCAGTATTTCCTTGCTCCACTTATTTTAACTGATCCCTGCTGGTGGATGGAATTACTTTATGGCATTGGCTTTGCTTTGATAGTTCAGCTTGGTGATCTTCTTGAATCTTTTGCAAAGCGTGTTTGCAAGGTGAAGGATTCATCTAGCCTACTTCCAGGTTATGGCGGCTTCTGGGATAGGTGTGATGGCATTTTTGCAGGTGCAATTTTTTTATCGATTGTTCGCATCATATTGTTCGGCATTGAAGCTGGAGTGTAAGTTTAAACTTAATATAATTTTTTTATAGAAGATGATGGCAATGGTTTTTAAGCTCGGTGGCAGTGTTTTATCTGATATTGATGAGCTTGAATCTGTTGCCAAAAAAATTTCTCAATATATCGCAAATACAAAATCTGATACAAACGAGCTTCCAGTTATTGCAATCTCTGCGTTTAAAAATCATACAGATAATTTGCTTAATATGACTAAGCGTTTTTCTCAACGTGATTTTGCAAATTCTCATCAAGATCTTGCGCATCAAGCTATTAGCTTTGTTTCTACTACTGGTGAGCAAGTGAGCGCCGGTCTTTTTGCTCTTGCGCTTCAAAAATATGGAATACGAGCACAGGCGTTTGCAGGATGGCAGTTGCCGATTATTTTCGTTAATAATGAAGTGCAGGTTGAAAAGCAAAAAATACAAGCTGCTATTGCAAGCGGTTGTGTGCCTGTTGTTGCAGGTTTTCAAGGTGTTGATGAGGATGGAAGAATTTGTGATCTAGGCCGTGGGGGGACAGATCTTACTGCAATGTGTCTGGCGCAAGTTATGGATAGAGATTGTGTTTTATTAAAAAAATCTAGCGGCGTGTGCTCTGCTGACCCTGATTTGATTAACGATTGTTTTGTTTGGCCAAAAATTGGTTATGATAATCTCATTCACTTAGCTCAAGCGGGCTCTAGAATTGTGCAAAAAGATGCAATGCAGGTTGCAAAAAAGCATGGCATACGCCTGAAGGTGGCAGGTATGGATTTTGTCTCTGGAAGTATTTTACAAGTGCAAACTGAAGTTGTGGCAAGTGATACCGATTTTTGGAGCGTTTTTGAGTTTGATCATAAGCTGAGGGTTGTTTCAAATAAGCGTTTTGATCAATTGCTTGAACAAGGCTTCAAGTTTGTTGAAGATGGTGCTTATTATCAGTTTGAAAAGCCGTATTTTGATATGCAGGTTGAAGCGCGTAAGGTTTATGCGTTTTGCAAGGAAAAATTGGGCGCAATTGCTTGATAGGTCTTGCTTCAACTGTAAGAATTTATAATTGATTTGATGCCGATATTCGCCGAGCTTGTATGTCTTTTTTTTGGTCGAAATATTAGTCTATTTGTCGTCAATGTGTATGACAAATGGGCGATACATCATTAGCTTGAATTTTTCAATTTATCGGCTATAATTATATGAGAAACAAGAGCGAGCGGAATGAGAATATTGTAATTAACAAGGTGTTTATTATTTTATTATATTTTATGCGGTGAAAGGTGGTTTTATGTCTAAAGATACAACTAAGGTAATAAACGAATTGAAAGAAAAGGCATTGCAATATCATTCGCATAAGCAGCCTGGCAAGTTTGCTACAAGAATTTTGAAGCCACTTACCTCTTTAGAGCACTTTGGATTATCTTATACGCCTGGTGTAGCTGAGCCATGTATGGCTATTCACGAAAATCCTGCTAGTGCTTATCAATTTACTTCTAAGGGAAATGTTGTGGCTGTTATTAGCAATGGCACAGCGGTTTTGGGTCTTGGTGATATTGGTCCGTTGGCAAGCAAGCCGGTTATGGAAGGAAAAGCGATTTTATTCAAGTATCTTGCTGGCATTGATTCAATTGATGTTGAAATTGATTTGAAAGATACAAATAAAATTGTTGAATTTATAAAAGCTATGGTGCCGACAGTTGGTGGTATAAACCTTGAAGATGTTGCTGCTCCTGAATGTTTTGATATTGATAAAGCTGTGCATTATGAGCTTGGTATTCCTTTTTTTCATGATGATCAGAGTGGAACTGCTGTGGTTGTGATTGCTGCAGTTGGAAGTGCTCTTGCTTATAATAAAAAGAAGTTGAGTGATTGCAAGATTGTTGTAAGTGGTGCTGGAGCTGCTGCGCTTGCTTGTATTGATTTGCTTGTTGAAATTGGAGCGGATATTAAGAAATTTCATGTGTTTGATAGCAAGGGATTGTTGCATACAGGTCGTGAGCTTGATAGACACAAGAGAAAGTATGCCCAGCCAAGCGATAGTTCAATGCGTGAGGCTTTGAACCAGGCTGATATTTTCCTTGGTCTTTCACGTGGCAATGTGTTGAGCAAAGATGACGTGGCGCAAATGGTTGATGACCCGATTCTTTTTGCTATGGCAAATCCTATTCCAGAAATTCTGCCAACAGATGCCAAAGAGGTGAAGCCTAATGCGATTGTGGGATCTGGTCGATCCGATTTTGTGAATCAGGTAAACAATGTTTTGTGTTTTCCGTTTTTGTTTCGCGGTGCGTTGGATGTTAAGGCAAAAACTATTACATTAAACATGCAATTAGCTTGTGCGCAGGCTATTATGCAAGTTGCGCAGTCAGACCCTGAATTTGGAAAAGATAAGGTTATGCCTTATACATTTGATCCATCGTTGTTGTACATAGTTCCTAAGGCAGTAGCGCAAGCTGCAATCGATGATAAAGTTGCTCAATCACGATTGCCTGATGATTACAATGATTTTCTTGATAGTTTAGTTTATGGTTCGGTTATTGATAAATCATGTTGTATACCAGCAATTGGTAACGATGCGGCTAATCAATTAGTAAAAATTTTGAAAGCCCATAATATAACACGTGTAAGTGATAAAAAACTTTTTGCGCTTTCGAAAGAAGAAATTCTTGATAGGGCGCGTGATGTAAAATCATGCGTTGTTGTGTTTGAGGATATGGATGTTGGATTTAATGTTGAGTCTGCGATTATGACAAAAGATTTAATAAAAACTTTAGCTACAGCTAAAAACAACCTGCTTGGTCTAATATTAGATGGCGAGCTATTATTCGATAGTAGTAATCGAATATGGCATGCACATAAACTAAGCAGGGGGAAGAATGAAAGAGCTGAATAAGAATCGAAAAACTGCCACCAAAGCTACGCTTGTTTTGCCAGCTGCGATGCAATCGGATAACTTTGAACAGATCCAAGAATTGGTGAATGTTGTTTATGAGCTGTTGGATAATGATCAAAAGAAAATTATAGAATTGTTTGCTACCTTGCATCCTGCTAATGCTGCCTCGATTTTGCAGTTTTTAACCACGAATGCAAGGGAAGAGGTTGTGGCTGTATTAGGACAATATTTTGATCCTGAAATTCTAAGTTATTTAGATGAGTCTGTTTTGGAAACTGTCCTTGATTTATGGGCTATTCATGAAATTGCGCAAAAATTGGAAAAGTTGGAAGGTCAGGATGCTCTAAAGATTTTGGAAGATCTAGATAAAGAAGAGCGTAGGGCCATGCTTCGTGCGTTGAATCCTGAGCTTCGTGTGTTTCTTGAAGAAGGATTGGCTTATCCTGAAAATAGTGCAGGCAGGTTAATGCAACATCAGGTTGTTGCTGTGCCTTATGAATGGACTGTGGCTAAGGTGCGCACTTTTTTGACTACAGCAACTAATTTACCATCTGATTTAGATGAAATATTTATTGTGAACAAGGCGCGCAAGCCTGTTGCAAAAATTTCGGTTGCTACGCTTGTGCGTGAGAGTGGTGGCAAAAATCTTAAAGATGTCTGCCAGAATTTGGAAGTTGTTTTTAAAGCAAGCGAAAACGATAAAAATGTTATATTCGCATTCAAGACATATTTTATGAAGTCTGCTCCCGTTGTTGATCGCAATGATAAGTTAATTGGCGTTCTTCAAGTGACGGATATTATTGATTTAATTTATACAGAAGCTCAAGAAGAGTTTTTTCATTCAGGTGGTTTAGAAGAATCTGACTTTTATGATAATTTGTTTGAAACTGCTAGAGCAAGATTAAAATGGCTTTCGTTTAGTATTTTCGGCTCGATTGGCGTTGCTATGTTGATTGATACGTTTAGAGATATTATTGCTAAGCAGCCAACAATTGCGGCATTGATGGCAATTATTACAAGCATAAGCTCAGTTGCTAGTATGCAGGTTGTTACAATTATTATTCGTGCATTGGTCAATAGAGAGTTGAGCTCATTGAACGTTAAACGAACTGTGTTGAAAGAATTGTTAGTAGCTTTAATTAATGGCTTGATTCTTGGTCTTTTTTTTGGTGCTATTTTTGGCCTAAAGGCAATGGATTACAGATTGAGCGTTGTAATGCTTGTTTCGGTTGCAGTTAGCATGATTTTCAGTGCAATTACAGGTACATTTTTTCCATTATTGTTTAGCAAGCTGGGGATTGATCCAGCCCTTAGTTCTGGTGCTTTTTTAACTTGCGCTATGGATGGCGTTTCTGCTCTTACATTTTTGTTGATTGCAAAAGTTATGTTGAGCTGTGGCGGTTGAAATAGGTTGCTTGCCTATTTTCGTTTTAGCGTTTGATTTTATTTTATTTTAGCTACATAAATCGAAAAATTATTCTTGATTACGTTTTGAGGGGAATAATATACCGCTTGAAAACCAAGTTGCAAATTTGAAAGAATATGTTGAGACTTAAAATGAATCTAGCTGCTTTTTTATACCGTTAATTAATACTGCTTAATTGTTCTTCCAATTTGCTCGTTTAGTTGACTATTGAATTTTGATGTGTTTAGATAGATTCATGTATAACGAAATAATTTCTAGTGCGCTATTGAATGTAGTGATCGCATATTTAATTGGCTCAATTCCATTTAGCGTTTTGGCTTCAAAATATCTTTTGAAAAAAGATATAAGAAAAGTTGGCTCTGGCAATATTGGCGTTTCCAATGCATATCGTGCTGGTGGATTTTTATTCTCTTTAGCAGTTGCTATTGTTGATGTTTCTAAAGGTTTTTTTGTGTGCACTTATTTGCTTCCAGGTTCGCTTGGAATGCTTTCTGTGTGCGTTGGGCAAATGTTTCCTATTACACTTGGGTTGAATGGTGGTAAAGGAGTCGCTTGCTATATTGGTTCATTTGCATCTACAAATCCTCTGGCTGCGGCAGTGCTTGGTGTTGGTTGGATGTTGTTGACGAAAGTGACAAAGATGCCTTTTGTTTCAAGCATGTTGTTGCTTATTGCATCTATTGCGTTTGTGCAAGTTGATGCTTATGTTGTTTTGACAATGGCTTTGATTGTAATTCGTCATAAAACCAATATTGTGGATTTTTGCAATAAGTTTTACAAAAAAGAAAAATAACAAGTTATTTAGCAAACGATTGCTAAATTTAATGAGTGTATCAATTTTGGGGAGATTGCGCTTGTGAGTATTGAAGAGAATAAAAAACAAAATGAAGGTCAGGCATTTAGAAGTTTGCGCGATTCAAAATCGCATTCGCCAGTGAGCTTAGAGAGTGAATTAAACAAGATAGATTGGCTTAGGCTTTATGCAACGCCTTCAATTGGTATCATGACTTTCAAGCATTTGCTTGCGCATTTTAAAACACCAAGTGAGGCGATAAATAATGTTCATGATTTTTCAAAAAAGTTAGGCAGAAACAAGCCTATTGAAGTGCCGAGTGTGGAATGGGCGCAACGGTATATGGAACGATGCCATAAGGCTGGTGTATTTCTCGTTGCTGCGTTTGAAAAAGAGTATCCAAGGCGTTTGTTGGAAATTGATTATCCTGCAATTTTGCATGTTAAGTGCGGGAAGGAAAAGTTGCAGCAGAATTTTTTGAACTTGGATAGTTTTGCTGTAATCGGGGCGCGAAATGCATCGATTCAAGGTGTTTCGTTTGCTACAAAAATTACGACTGATTTATGTGTGGCGTATCCGCATGATTTAACTATCGTATCAGGGCTTGCGCGTGGCATTGATTCTGCAGCTCATAAGGCTGCTCTAACAACTGGCACAATTGCGGTTGTTGGATGTGGCGTGGATGTTGTGTATCCGCCAGAAAATAAAGATCTTTATGATAAGATTGCTGAAAATGGGGCGATTGTTTCTGAAATAATGTTAGGGCGCGAACCTAGGCCTCAATCTTTTAGTTATCGCAATCGTATTATTTCTGGTATGTCGCTTGGTGTGTTGATTGTTGAGGCTGCTATGAAATCAGGCTCGTTAACAACCGCGCGTTATGCAGCTGAGCAAGGTCGCGATGTGTTTGCCGTTCCAGGGCATCCTTATGATGTGCGTGCGCATGGCACGAATTATTTAATTAGAAATGGCGCTCAGTTGGTTGAAAATGCACAGCAGATTGTTGAACACATCAATACAAGAGAGAGATATGTTTATTCTCAATCTCAGTTAGATGATGCGTATGATCAGGTGCAAGAAAATCTTCAGGTAATAAATGATGAGGAGGAGTATGTAAAAACTTTCCGTCAGCAATTGCTTGAGTCGTTATCACATGCGCCAATTAGTATTAATGAAATAGCGAAGGCAGCATTGTGTGCAGATGGAAGTGCAAATTCACTCAGTCAGCAGATTGATGTGCGATATATTCAATCTGCGCTTGCAGAGCTAGAGCTTAGTGGTCTTATAGAAATTGATGGCAATGTTGTAAGACGTATAGATTAGATATCCTCGGCTCTTATTAGTTCGTTTGTTGGATATAAAAATTCTGTGTTTAATATATGCTGAAATAAAAGTTGCATTGGCAAAATGAAAATGTTATAGTTGGGTTAAGGGCGCAACTATGGTTGCAGCTTAGATCATGGAGAAAATGATGATGCTAAAAAGAATTAAGCGTGGCATTTGTGAAATAATTGAGCAAAAAATTAGCACGATGGCAATCATTGGTGCTATTGTTGGTGTTTTGTTATCGATTTTGCATATAATAACGCTTTCAACAAATGGTTCTAATCCATTAACATTACAGGAAATTTATACAAACTTTTTCAATTTGGCTTTGCGTATATTTGTAATGACTATATTTATTGGCACAGCTATTTTGTTAGGCATGACAATTTTGATGTTGATTGCTGGCTTTGTCAACGCATTTACAAAAAAGTGATTTAATTCAATGCATTTAAGGCATGCATAATAATTATTGCCTTCTTCAATATTCTATTTTTTCTAGAAATAGGCCGCAGGCAGGGGCTGTCATTCCTGCTTTTTTTCTATCCCGCATATCAAGAATTTCTTTTATTGCATGTGGTGATAAATTGCGTGATACAATTTCATATATTGTTCCAATAGTTATACGAATTTGATGTTGTAAAAATGATCTCGCGCTTATGCTCATCTTTATCATATTGTTTTCTATTTCGAATTTGCATGCATCAATTGTTTTCAGCGATGATTTTGCTTGGCAATCGGCATCTTGAAAACTGGCAAAATCATGCGTACCTAACAAAAATTGTGCGCATTCATTTGCTTTGTTTACGAATTCATTGATATCTCTAATTTTTTGTAGATGCCAGTATTTTCCTTCGTGAAAAATATCACGCGTTTTGTTTGGCAGAATATAGTAAGCGTATGTTTTTTGTATGCATGAAAAACGAGCGTGAAAATCTGGTGCGACTAATTTGATGTTTTTTACTGCAATTGTGTGGTTTTCACTTGCCTCACGACCTTTCAACAAGCCATTTATGCTATATAAAAAAGTTGCGTAATCAAGCTTGTGTGGCGCTTCAAAATGTGCAAATTGTTGTCGTGCGTGCACTCCAGCATCTGTGCGACCGGCAACATATAATGTAACAGGATAACGCAATACAACTGCAAGTTTTTTTTCAAGCGTGCCTTGAATCGTGGGTAGTGACTTTCTTGTTAAAGATGCTGTCTGTGCATTTTCAATGGCCTCAACAGGCGTTAAATTATGTTCTTTTATTGTGTATACTTCTCGATGATGGCTTTCAGCCTGCTTCAGTTCTCGATGATGGCTTTCAGCCTGCTTCAGTTCTCGATGATGGCTTTCAGCCTGCTTCAGTTCTCGATGATGGCTTTCAGCCTGCTTCAGTTC
>Ga0169931_10003284_pt1 | contig 25750 bp, 12 predicted proteins | sample Kivu_15m_20L_FD_129675 | JGI IMG/M metagenome (GOLD analysis project Ga0169931, IMG submission 129675) | Freshwater microbial communities from Lake Kivu, Western Province, Rwanda to study Microbial Dark Matter (Phase II) - Kivu_15m_20L... | ecosystem: Environmental > Aquatic > Freshwater > Lake...
GTCAATTATGCATCTCGAGCCGTGACTGTGGCCGAGAGGCTGCTCAGCCACCAATCGGCAGACTACAAAGCCGATTTGAAAAAAGAATATGCTTCTGTGCGCGACTCTTATGCACGCAAAAATACCGAGCGCGAGAGTCTAACATTAACAGATGCTCGACAGAACAAAACTGTATTTAATTGGTCAGATTATCAGCCGTCTGTGCCAACATTCATCGGAGTGAAGGCGCTTCAACCGGAAGACATTAATTTCAGTCAAGTAAGCAAATTCATTGATTGGACGCCATTTTTCCAAACTTGGGAACTGGCCGGGCGTTTTCCCCAAATCCTGACTGATGAGGTGGTGGGTGTTGAGGCCACTCGCTTATATGCCGATGCGCAAGTCATGCTGGCCGATATTATCAACAAGCGATGGCTAAGTCCTTCGGCCGTTTTCGGCATTTGGCGGGCTGAATCCACGGGTGATGATGGGGTGGTGAAAGATGCGAACGGCCTTGAAATCGGGCGATTCCTCTTTTTGCGTCAGCAGACTAAAAAAGCCCCGGGTCAGCCCAATTATTGTCTTGCGGATTTTGTGGCACCCTGTGAATCGGGCCTCACCGATTACGTTGGTGCATTCGCAGTCACGGCCGGATTGGGAATCGAGGCGCATCTCCGCGCCTTTGAAGCAGACCATGACGACTATTCAGCCATTATGCTCAAGGCCCTGGCCGATCGCTTGGCCGAGGCCCTGGCCGAATGGCTCCACCGCGAAGTGCGCACCAATTACTGGGGCTATGCGGCCGAAGAAAAGTTGGACAACGAAGAACTGATTGCTGAGAAATACCTCGGCATACGACCCGCACCCGGCTATCCCGCTTGCCCCGACCACGAAGAAAAACGAACCATTTGGCGACTTCTTCATACGGATGAAAACGCGGGCATCACGCTCACCGATTCCCTAGCCATGAGCCCCGCCTCCAGCGTTTCAGGCTACTATTTCGCCCATCCCGATTCGCGCTATTTCGGCATCCAACGCATCTCCGAAGACCAATTGGTCGATTATTCCGCGAGGCGGGGAGTAACCCACGCTGAGGCGAGGAGGATATTATCCCCGTTGATTAAGTGATGACAATAGCACATCATACAAACAACCTACTTTTGAAGACCTACATCCGTTGTATCAATCCCATACCAATCAAAGATGAAACAAATCGCCATTCTTTTTTTCGCTGCCCTCTGCGGAATGTCATCATTCGGAATTTCGGAACTGAGTTTCGGAGAACCCGCAACCCTTGCAAATCATCTCTTAACAGTTAATGCGGAGTGGCGATACCATTCGGGAATCTTAGCCGGAAGACAAAATGTTGAGCTGTTTTCTTCGGATACAGAGCGAATAGCAACGCACCTCAACACCGTAATAGCACTTATCCGAAAAAAAACTCATGAGAACGGTGAACAGCGAGAAATCAGAACGTTGTTGATGAATCAATTGGAAGCTTATGTCGTCATGTCAGAGTTTCCTGAAAACCGCGCTAAACCATACCGAGTCCCGGTTTTTATTGACCACCGTGGAGTACACTGTGCAGTGGGATATCTGATGCTGATGAATGGATTTGGTGACTTGGCACGCAACATCAGCGAGCGAGATAATCTCATTCGTGTGCGCGATATACCGGCTGAAATGCTAACAGAATGGGTGGCTTTCTGCGGATTGACTTTGGAAGAAATGGCACTCATCCAACCCGGCTATTTACCTCCTTATGCTTGGACGTCTTATGGCGAGCCGTTCTCGGGAGAAGTGAATGATATTTTGACCTACAACGGCACCGTATATATCACCGGTGATTTTTCGTTCGATAACGAGCAAACTGCTTTGGCGAAATTGGTTGATGGAGTTTTCCAGCCGGTTGAAGGCGTTTCGGGAATAGGGAACAAATTGGAAATCTATGGCGGCCATCTTTGGATAGCAGGACAATTCGGAAATTTTGACTTTGCTGAAATCGATGAGAATGACTCTGTGATCTTGCGCGAAACAGGTCTCTCAAAAGCACCTGTAGGGTACACTTTGCTGGCACATGAGAATTTCTTGTACATAGCGCATGATGCCTCAGGATTTGTCCCAATGAGTGCTATTCAACGATGGAATGGTGAACAATTTGAACTTATTGGCACCGGAGAATCGGCCACCTACGCACTGGAATGGCATAATGGAAAGTTGTATGCAGCGGGTGAGGTGAACAACATTTATGATGCTGAGGGAATTCCTTTGAGCGTAGCTTCATGGGATGGGCAAATGTGGCAGCAGGCAGGTGATGGTATTCCTTACTCCGTGTTCGATCTGTTGTCAAACGAAGGAACATTGTGGGCTTGTGGCCAAGTGATTGAAGGAAGTGCGCCCGCGTTCGGATATGCGCGAATGGACGGAGAAATATGGCTTTCGCCTCCGCTTACATCATGGACCTCCCTTTTTTACGGACATATTTTAGAAGCATTGAATGATCAAATTGTCCTTGATATTGCGTTCAGAGGCTTCGAAACAACTGAAAATGGAGTCTTAATTCATGGCAGTGTACCTGTGTGGAACATGATGGTTCTGGGTTCATTGGTAATGCCATTTAATCCGGATCCTTCGCTCGAACTGCTTTGGGCTTATCAATTGAGCAGCCCGGTTCTGCCGGTTACACAAAATCATGTATCAACCAATGCTCTTCACTTTGATGGGCAAAAACTGTGGGCCGGTGGAAACTTCGGAAATTCGGGTTTATCTGATTTGAAACGGATTGCGTCATCTGATGACTTTATTTCTTCAGTTGGTGATTTGTCTGTTGAAACCCGAATGGAAGTGTTCCCAAATCCGGCATCAGACAATTTTACGGTTCTTTTCCAACAGGGAGAATTTTCGCGACTCACTATCTATAACACCAAAGGACAAGCCGTAAACAGTCAGCAAATTGACATGGAAATGAACCGCGCCTTCATTGAACGAGCAGCCCTGCCATCGGGTGTTTATCTCATCCAAATGGAGGGGCAAAATCCGGTTAGAAAATCACTTATCATACTCTGATTTAGAAAATACCCGATGACCAATTGGCCGATTATGCCGCGAGGCGGGGAGTAGCAGAGGCGAGGAAGATTTTGTCGCCTTTGTTGAACTGATTCTTCAACAAAAAATCCGAATCCTCTCCAACGGAATCTCAATACTCAATTCTATATACCCACTACTGACAAACATGAAAGTCACCCAACACATCGCCCAAGCCAAGTCAACCCTGTTTTCCATTGAAATTCTGCCGCCTCTGAAGGGCCAAAACATCAGCTCCATTTTCGAAAACATGGACGTGCTGATGGAATATTCCCCCGCTTTTGTGGACGTCACCTACCACCGCGAGGAATTTGTCTATCGCGACATGGGCAACGGACTGTTGCAAAAACGCACGGTTCGCAAACGCCCATCAACAGTGGGGATTTGTGCATCGCTGATGAACCGCTATGAGATTGACACCGTGCCGCACCTCATCTGCGGAGGTTTCACCAAAGAAGAAACCGAGAATGCCTTGATAGACCTCGACTTTTTGGGGATTGAAAACGTGCTGGTCTTGCGCGGAGACCCCATCCGCTCCGAAGGGCGCTTTCGGCCCGAACCCGATGGCCACGCCTATGCCATCGGGCTGGTGGATCAAGTGGCCGAAATGAACCGCGGCAAATACCTCGACCCTGAACTGAAAAATGCCGTGGCCACTGACTTTTGCATCGGAGTGGCGGGCTATCCGGAAAAGCATTTTGAAGCGCCAAACATGAAATCAGACCTCCGTTTTCTGAAGCAAAAAGTGGCGCACGGAGCCGAATACATCGTCACGCAGTTGTTCTATGACAATGCCGCCTATTTTGATTTTGTCAATAAATGCAGGAAAGAGGGTATCGAAGTGCCCATCATTCCCGGGCTCAAACCCATCACAAGCAAGCAGCAGCTGAACATGATACCTCACTTTTTTCATGTCAATCTGCCCGATGAGCTTGTGGACAATTTGGAAAAAGCCAAAACCGATGCGGATGTAAGAGAAATCGGCATCGATTGGTGCATCCGCCAAAGCCGCGAACTGAAAGAAGCCGGAGTGCCCGTGCTTCACTATTACAGCATGGGCAAAGCCGAAGCCGTGGCCCGCGTGGCGAAGGCGGTTTTTTAGGATGAATTATTCCGGAAGCCTACGTTTATATAGTGCTCTGAGACTTGAAGCGATTTGGGTTTTAATACGCCACTATATCAAGTTGATTTGACTCAATCGATTTCAGTTTTTGTTCTCCGCCTCGGTCTGAAGTTCCTCAACATTGCTCGTCCATTAGCCCGTTGAATATTTGTGAATTAATTGGCCGCAAAGGCAACTTGGTCGGTTCAAGCGGGAGAATGGGTTGCCTTAAGTTTGCACGGTCTATTCCAAAACTGCTATGCACGAATTTTCTTGGTTCTTTGGACTGCTGCTCTGTGTGTTCAGCGGTTTGTCTACGAGAGAATCAAGATTTGAAATACATTCCCAAACGGCCATTGAGTATCGCGAATTGCATGATGTACCGGAGATAGTTAAGACACAGGATGCGGTTCTGAATGATACGCTCACCATCATGGCTGTTGGAGACATGATGCTGGGTTCCAATTATCCATTTGCTGCTGATTTGCCTCCTAATGATGGCTTGCTTTTACTTGAGCATTCCACAGAACTTTTGAGCCGAGCCCATGTGACATTTGGCAATTGCGAGGGCACCTTTTTGGACAATGGCGGCCAAATGAAACAGCGGAAGGATTCTGTCCGCTCATATCTTTTTCGTCAGCCGGAGTATTATGCTCTCCACCTGGCCAATGCCGGATTTGACGTGATGAGCTTGGCCAACAATCATTCGGGTGATTTTGGCCGAGAAGGGCGCACAAACACCATGGCCACATTGGAAAGTGTAGGTGTCCGATTTGCCGGTTTGCTTGATTGTCCTACGGTTTTATGGGAAAAAGATGGAGTTCGTTATGGTTTGGCGGCATTTGCACCAAATGCCGGTTGCGCTGATTTGCGTCATACTGAAAAAGCAGCTGCCACCGTGGCCGAGCTTGCTACCAAATGTGATGTCTGTATGGTCTCTTTTCATGCAGGTGCCGAGGGCCCGGGAGCAAGCAGAGTCACGGATTCAACAGAGTATTATCTGGGTGAAAACCGCGGCAATGTGCGCTCATTTGCCCATGCCATGATAGATGCCGGAGCGGACATGTTATTTGGACACGGCCCTCATGTCTTGCGCGGTATGGAGATTTACCAAGACCGATTGATTGCCTACAGTTTGGGCAATTTCTGCACCTATTCGCAATTCAGTTTGCGCGGATCGGCAGGTTTGGCCCCGTTGCTCGAAGTGCACACCGACCGCACCGGCCGATTTCTTTCGGGTCAAATTCACTCTTTCAAACAAGAGGGGAGGGGCGGGCCTGTGTCTGATGAAACGCAAGCCGCTGCTCGTGCCATAGCCGCACTTACGGAGAACGATTTCCCGCACACCGGGCCGGTCATCAGCCCCCTTGGCCGGATAGGCAATCGATGATTTGGCGTTTGAGTCTGCCGGCTTTCACAAAACGGGTGGTGTAGTAGGCCGAGTCGTTGTACACATCAATTTTCACACCCGCGTGGGTGGTGGCATGAATCATCCGAACCTTCCCATCAACCACGTCCAGAACCATGGCCACATGGCCGATAAGGTTGCTTTTGACGTTTCGCCCTTTGAAAAAAAGCAAGTCGCCCGGTTGCACATCAGCGAGGGAAATAGGGTCGCAGAGTTGGCTTTGGTTGCCGCTGCCGTGGGGCAGGTCAATGCGGCATGAGCCATAGCAATGGCGCACAAATCCCGAACAGTCGAAACGCCCTCCGGAGTCGCTGCCATATTTGTAGGGTGTGCCGAGATAGGTTTGGGCCAATGTGAGCACACGTCCCGGTAGTCCACCCGGTGCCAAAGAATCAACGGCCAGTGAGTCATTTTGGAAGACCATGGCAGAATCAGGGTCGACCTGCGACCAAGTGATTAATGGCAAAATGGCGAATATGACGGCTGTCCATTTCATTATTGGCAAATGTAGTTTGCTTTGATGGGCATGAGGAATAAGACACGGACCGGTCTTTTCTACAAATTGGCCCATTCACGATTCCAATACCATTTTTTCCGTCAACAAAAAACTGTATTTCCGAGGCACTGAGCAGTCAGAAACACTGTTTTAACTATTTGGTTTTAAGTCAGATGTTAGAAGTTTTTGAGTTGGGGACTGCCCAATGAAAGACTTTAGTAGTCTCCTGATTAACTTCTTAAATCTGCTTTCTGACGTCTACTACCTTAGACCAAGCCCATTTCGCCCAACACATCATTCATGTTGCGCACGGCCGCGGCAGAGGCGTCAAATTTGGCTTGTTCGTCAGCGGTCAGTTTGTAGTCGATTATGCGCTCCCAGCCGTTGCGGCCAATCACCACGGGTACGCCCATGCAGATGTCTGAATGGCCATATTCACCATTGAGAAGGACTGAACAAGGCATCACGCGTTTTTGGTCGCGTACGATAGACTCAACCAAAGCCGCTCCTGCTGCTCCGGGGGCATACCACGCTGAAGTACCCAGCAATTTGGTCAGGGTGGCACCGCCTACCATGGTTTCGGCAGATACTTTTTCCAGTTGCTCGGCTGTGAGGTGGTTGCTGATGGGGGTAGAATTGATAGTGGCCAATCGGGTGAGGGGAATCATGGTGGTGTCGCCATGGCCGCCAATTACCACGCCTTGGAGGTCGTTTGGATTGGCGTTGAGCACTTCAGCCAAGCGATATTTGAAACGAGCAGAATCCAAAATGCCGCCCATACCGATGATGCGGTTTTTGGCGACACCGCTGCTTTTGGCGGCCAAATATGTCATGGTATCCATAGGGTTGGAAATGACAATAATGATGGCTTCGGGCGAGTATTTCAGGATGTTTTCGGTGACTGATTTCACGATACCGGCATTGGTACCGATAAGTTCTTCGCGGGTCATCCCCGGCTTTCGCGGAATGCCCGAAGTGATGACAGCCACCGTGCTACCGGCTGTTTTGGTATAGTCACCGGTGGTGCCTGTGATTTGGCTGTTGAAGCCATTGAGGGTGATGCACTGGTTGAGGTCCATGGCCTTTCCTTCGGCAAAGCCTTCTTTGATATCGAGCAACACGATTTCATCGGCCAAGTCTTTCATTGCGATGTACTCGGCACAACTTGCGCCCACATTTCCTGCACCTACTACTGTAATTTTCATAATGGTTGGGTATTTATCAGATTAATTCTTACCTTGATTTTTTTGCGGTGCGAAATTACAACAGCATTTGTGGAAATCGGGGAGAGTATAGGGCAATAAATCGGGCAAGAAACTTGTTATTTTGGGACCATAATCCTGCAAATGAAAACCCTCATTCTTGTCATGTTAATTTGCTTTGGAATGGCCGCAGCCAAAGCCCAACAGCACCCTTGGCCACCTGTTGGTGAGAAAGGAAAAGACTATTATCTCAACTCTACTGACAAACCCAACGGCCTCCATTATCGCACCTATGGCAATGGGAAAATTTATTATAGCGGGGAGTTTTTGAACAAAAATCCCAAGCCGGGAAGCAATTTATATTACTACCACCCCAATGGAAAAGTGATGGCGGTGCATCGGTTTGAAAAAAGTGTTGACAGGGTGCAGGCACAGATTTTCAATGAAGAGGGAGAGCTGATGTCTCGGGGATTGTATTTGAAACAAAAGAAGGATTCGGTGTGGACTTTTTACGACAAGGAGGGAGCGGTGACTTCACGTGAGTTATACAAGAATGATTTGAAAGATGGTAAATCATTTGTTTACTATCCCGGTAGCGAGAAATTGGTGGAAGAATCCAACTTCAAAGCGGGCAAGTTGGAAGGAGAACAATTGCAGTTTTTTCCCAATGGCAAAAAGCGCTCACAGGGTAACTATATGGCAGACAAGCGCGAAGGAAAATTCATTGAATGGACCGACTCCGGAGCTAAGGACACAGAAGGCGAGTACAAGGCCGGATTGAAGACAGGATTATGGAGCTATTACTTACCCACCGGTCGGTTGGAAAAGCGCGTTAAATATGAAAATGGTGAACCGACAAGAACAATTAGGGAGAATGGTGATTTTTTAGATTACTTCCCCAATGGAGTGCCCCAAATGGAAATCAGCTACAAGGACGGTAAAAAGCACGGGCCGTTCAAGGAGTATTTCGAAATGGGTGAATTTGTGAAAATTCAAGAATCGGTGCAAGGAGGCGGTACCCAGTGGAAGGAGAAGTTGGTGGGGACGCAGGTCAAAACTGAGGGAGATTACATGAATGACTTATTAGAGGGTGAAGTGACACATTACAACGATAAAGGTCGGATTATAAAAATTGAAAGTTTCAGCAACGGTCAATTGATTGAAACCAAGGAACAATGAGTAGATTGTTGATTGTTGTAGCAGCGTTGTTCGGGCTCTTGGGCGTTCAAACTGTGCTTGGCCAAACTGCGCCAGACAAATATTGGGTGCAATTCAAAGACAAAATCGGAACCCCCTTCACCATCTCACAGCCGAATGCTTATCTATCGCAAAAATCGATGGAAAGAAGAGCGTTGGCGGGGATTGGAATCGAGGAAAGTGACTTGCCCGTGAATCCGGCCTATATCCAAGAAGTACTGGCTTTGGGCGACATCCAGCTGCTTCATCGCAGCAAGTGGTTCAATTCAATTTCCATATACACACCCGATTCATTGGTCATTGAGCAGATTGCTGCGCTGCCCTCGGTCAAGCAAGTGAAAAGCGTTGAGTCCATGCGCGGAAATCGCAAACCCGAATCGACCGCGCAATCCACAATAAAATCAGGTGGAACAGGCACTTATGGCGAGTCATTTGTGCAAACTTCTATGGTGAATGGACAGATGCTGCACAAACTGGGATTTGCAGGCCGAGGTATGGACATAGCCGTGCTTGATGCCGGATTTACGAATGTGGACCTGCTGTCCGTTTTTGCAAAGCCACGCGCTGAAAATCGGATAACGCCCGTTTGGGATTTTGTAGACAATGATGCTTCGGTTTATCACGGATCTGCGCACGGCACCTATGTGCTGAGCATTATGTGTGGCCATATGCCTGATTCGTTGATTGGTTCCGGCTTTGAGGCTAACTACTATCTCTTCAGAACCGAAGAAGCTGCTACGGAATATGTTGTGGAAGAAGACAACTGGGTGGCTGCAGCCGAGCGAGCCGACAGTATGGGAGTTTGGCTAATCAACTCGTCTCTGGGCTACAGCCTTTATGATGATTCGACCATGAATCATACCTATGCCGACATGAATGGAAGCACAACCCGCATCTCTCGTGGGGCTGATATGGCTGCCCGCAAAGGCATTTTGGTCTGTACTTCTGCGGGCAATTCTGCTTTGTCGCCATGGCACTTTATCACTGCTCCGGCTGATGCGGACAGTGTGCTCACGATAGGGGCTGTGGATGGCGATCGCTTGCACGCATCGTTCAGCAGTTTTGGACCAACATCGGACGGAAGAGTGAAGCCTAATGTTTGCGGTCAGGGTCGCCAAACCAGCTATGCAAACATGGACGGTGGCGTAAGCCAGGGAAATGGCACTTCGTTTTCGAGTCCTCTCATTTGCGGATTTGCTGCATCTCTGTGGCAGTTGCACCCTACACGAAGCAATATGGAAATTTTGGGTGCAATAGAGCAAAGCGCCCATTTGTATCAAAATCCAAATGATTCTTTGGGTTACGGCATTCCGGATTTTTGGCAGGCCCACAGATTTTTACAGCAATCCTCTGTAGTCGAATCACCCCTTGAACTGAGCATTTTTCCAAACCCCTTTTCGGATGATTTAAGGTTGGTTTTTCGTCCCGGAAAATTCGGCAAAATCAGGTTGGAAATCTTCGATGTTTTTGGACGTCCTGTGAGGCAATATGACACGTTGGACCATAGCGGTGAGTTTGTTATTCATCAATTGGGGCCTGATTTAAGAGGCCTCAACGCGGGTGCTTACATACTCCATTGCACCGTAGACGGCATACCGTTTTTTGTCAAAAAAGTGGTCAAATATTGAAGTAGCGTCCCGGCCGGTTTTCTTAGTGGGCAGAGTTGCAGACCTTCTCGCTGTTTTTGTCGAAAGAAAATAGGGTTTCGTATGTTGTTTTTCAGGTATTTATCTTAAATTGGCCGCTGAGGCTTCGTGCTTCATGAAAACAAACCGAGCTGTCAAAGAGATCTCGCACGCGGACTGCAATTGCTAAATTGTACCCATGAAATTGACATTTATCCGCGAATTCTATTCGTTTGTCGATTATATCCCCGCTGCGCTAACTATTTGTTTTTTGAGTCGTAAGTCATTTGCCAAAAGCGAAAAGCAAATTGTTGAACCAAAACTTTGAACCTTGAAAAACCACTACTTTCTCCTCGTCATACTGCTTTGCACATCGGGAATTCAGGTTTTTTCACAGGGAAAACTGCCTACTGCCGGAAGTCCAACACCGTTGGATTGTGCTCACCACACGCGTCATGAGCAATTGTTGCTGAGCGATCCGGCCTATGCAGCTGCAGTCAATCAGATTAATCAGAATGCCATTGCATATGCTGCGGGAAATTTGGACCGCAACGATGATGATATTTTCACAATTCCTGTCGTGGTTCATGTGATTCACTTGGGAGAGCCGGTGGGCACAGGAACCAACATTTCTGATGAGCAAATATTTAGCGCCATTGTGGCCCTCAATAATGATTTCAGAAAGACCCCGGGCACAGTGGGCGATGCGGGTGGGGTCGACACCAAACTTCAGTTTTGTTTGGCCATGCGCAATCCCCAAAACCAGACCCACAGTGGTATAAACCGAGTAGATGGCCGCACTGTTGCACTTTATGAGACTCAAGGGATTTCAGCAGGAGGTGCCGTTGGTGCCAGCGAAACAGCGGTAAAAGCGCTGAGCACTTGGCCTCGTGAACAGTATGTGAATATTTGGTTGGTCAGTGAAATCGAAAACAATGATGGGGGAGGAGGCGTGCAGGGATATGCCTATTTCCCTACCAACAGCCCATTGGACGGAATTGTCTTACTACACAATGTATTCGGAACAGTGGGCAATGTGAAGCCAACCCATAACTTGAGTCGAACGGCCACCCACGAAATGGGGCACACCTTTGCTTTGTATCACACTTTTCACAGTACCAACAACTGCAATCCCGAAACGGATTGCACGCTGCAAGGCGACCGCGTGTGTGACACCCCAACTACCATTCAGAACTCCAATTGCAGCAACCCCGCTTGCAGCGGCACCCAACAGGTTAACAATTACTTGGACTACACTTCTCAGACTTGTCGAAACATGTTTTCTGAAGGTCAAAAAGACCGTATGCGCAGCACATTGTTCAACGAAAGGGCTTCGTTGATGACCAGTTTGGGTTGTACTCCCGTGAGCAATTTTGACATAGGGGTGACCAATGTGAGCCAACCATCCGGAAACTCATGTAATGCCTCGGTGACACCGGTGGTGACAATTACCAATTTTGGGACTACAACGATTACTTCGACTACTGTCAGCTACAATATCAGTGGTATGGTCTTCGGGACTTTCAACTGGACGGGCAGTTTGGCGTCCGGTGCCAACACTCAGGTGACATTGCCCCCCTTGGTTTCACCTTTTGGTACGCACACATTAATGGCCAATACTCTGAACCCCAATGGTCAGTCTGATCAAAATCAATCCAATGACAGCGGCAGTGGTGTGTTTACCATAGTCAATGGGACAACTTTGACCATTACGGCCAATTTGGACTTTTTCGGAGGACAAAACTCTTGGCAGATTAAGAACGGGGCACTGCAAGTAGTTGCGAGCGGAGGGCCCTACCCCAACAACCAACAAGGTGTGGTTCACACACACACTACATGCTTGCCCGAAGGTTGTTATACTTTTCACTTTTTCGACACCGGGGGCAACGGGATGAGCTTTTTGGCGGGTTCTTATTCCTTGACTGCACCGGGAGGTACTGTTTTGGCTTCGGGAAGCGGAAATTTTGGTGCATCACAGGTAACGAATTTCTGTGTTTCGGCCCCTTCAGCCCCGGCTACACCCACAGCGGGTTTCACGCAAAGCTCAACCCAAATTTGCCAAAGCGGCTCAGTGAGCTTTACTAACCAGAGCACCGGTAGCCCAACAAGCTACGCATGGACGTTTGCCGGAGGAACCCCTTCGACATCAACAGCGACCAATCCTACAGTTACATATGGCTCTGCCGGTAACTACACGGTCACTTTGACCGCCACCAATGCCAACGGCTCTAATACTTCTGCGCAAACCAACCTGATTAGCGTTCTTGCTGCACCCTCTGTAAACCCCACCACAGGAAATGTAACTTGCAATGGTGCTGCCAACGGAACAGCCTCGTTGGCCATATCCGGAGCCGGAGCGCCCTACAGCACGTCTTGGAGCAACGGTATGAACGGTTCGAGTATTTCCGGATTGGCTCCGGGCAATTACACCGCCACGACAAACAATTCGGCTAATTGCAGCACACAGACAACCATAAGCATCACACAGCCGAGTGCCTTGACTGCTACCGCCACCGCAACTCAAATCACATGTAATAGCGCGGCCAACGGCAGCGCAACAGCAACGGCCTCAGGTGGCACAGGAAATAAGACTTTCAGCTGGAGCAATGGCCAAACAGGTGCAACAGCCAACAATTTGGCACCCGGCACCTACACTGTCACCGCCACAGATGCCAATGGATGCACGGCACAAGCATCAGTGAGTATAACTCAACCGAGCGCCTTGACAGCAAGCGCCACTGCCACGCAAATCACCTGCAATGGTGCTGCCAATGGTAGCGCAACAGCCACAGCATCAGGAGGCACAGGAACAAAGACATTCACCTGGAGCAATGGGCAAACGGGAGCGACAGCCAACAATTTGGCACCCGGCACCTACACCGTCACTGCCACAGATGCCAATGGTTGTACTGCTCAATCATCGGTCACAGTTACCCAGCCAAGTGCTTTGACAGCGAGCGCCACTGCCACACAAATTTCATGCAACGGATTGGCCAATGGCAGCGCAACAGCCACAGCATCAGGTGGAACAGGAAGCAAGACATTTAGCTGGAGCAATGGCCAATCGGGCGCAACTGTCAACAATTTGGCTCCCGGCACATTTACCGTCACCGCCACTGATGCCAATGGATGCACCTCCCAAGCCTCGGTGACCATCACTCAGCCAAGTGTTTTAACTGCGAGCGTAACCGCGACACAGATAACGTGCAATGGTTCAGCCAATGGCAGTGCAACAGCTACGGCCTCGGGTGGAACAGGAAGCAAAACTTTTAGTTGGAGCAATGGTCAAGTAGGCAGCACTGTCGGCAATTTGGCACCCGGCACTTTTACCGTCACTACAACTGATGCCAACGGATGCACTGTGCAGAATTCGGTTTCCATCACACAGCCAACCTTATTGACTACTACCACAACAGCCACTCAAATTACATGCGGAGCAACAGACAACGGAATTATCACTGCTTCAGCTACAGGTGGCACAGGGACCAAAACTTTCAGTTGGAGTACCGGTCAAACGGGAGCGACCATTAACAACCTGGCTCCGGGTGAGTATTTCGTGACAGCCACTGATGCGAATGGCTGCACTTCGCAGTCCCAGAATGAAATTTTTGAGCCAGAAGGATTCAGCATTTCGGCCACAAAAACCAACGTCACATGTAACGGAGCTGCCAACGGTACAGCTACGGTGACTCCTTCGGGTGGTAATTTGCCTATCATCTATCAATGGACCAATGGTCAAACAGGAGCGGTTGCCACGGACTTGTCACCCGGAGTGCACACAGTGAACGCCACGGATGCCGGTGGATGCACTGCCCAGACTGCGGTAAGCATTACCCAACCGACCGCAGTGACTACATCTGCAACGGCTGTCCAAATCACATGTAACGGAGCAAACAACGGCTCAGCCACGGCAACAGCCTCAGGTGGAACAGGAACTAAGACGTTTGCTTGGAGCACCGGACAAACAGGGGCCACGGCCGGCAATCTGCCACCCGGTGCGCACACCGTCACCGCCACCGATGCCAACGGATGCACGGCTCAATCAACTGTGACGATTACCCAACCTTCGGCTTTGACGATCACAGTCACAGCCAATCAAATTACCTGCAATGGCGCTAACAACGGTTCGGCTACGGCCACAGTATCAGGTGGAACCGGAAATAAGACCTTGAGCTGGAGCAATGGCCAGTCCGGTGCCATAGCCAACAATTTAGCCCCCGGCACCTTCACTGTCACGGCCACCGATGCAAACAATTGCTCGACACAGGCCGCGGTAACTATCACTCAACCTTCAGTGTTGACTGCTTCAGCAACAGCAACTCAAGTGACTTGTGCGAGTGCAAGCATTGCCACTGCTACTGTTACCGCTTCAGGAGGAACGGGAAGTAAAACTTTCCTATGGAGCAATGGTCAGACCACAGCCACTGCGACCGGTTTGGGAGCGGGAACTATTTCTGTCACCGTCACTGATCAGAACAACTGCTCGGTGACCACTTCGGCTACAGTAACCCAAAACAGTAACCTGGCTGTGAACATGACAACTTCCAACGTTACTTGCAGTGGATTGTCCAATGGCTCAGCCTCCGCAACAGCTACCGGAGGAACTGCTCCATTAAGCTATTCTTGGAGCAATGGGTCAACAGGCCAGAGCATTCAGAACTTGCCTGCGGGCAACTACACTTTGACAGTAACGGACGCTGCGGGATGTTCTTTCAGTTCCGCTGCAGTGATTTCTCAAGCGGCCGCATTGGTTGTGACAACTTCCGCAACACAAACAACTTGCGCGGGAGTTAACAATGCAAGCATTAACGCCATTGCAACCGGTGGAACGGGAGGAAAGACGTTTGCTTGGAGCACCGGACAATCCGGAGCTACCATTTCAAATTTAGCACCCGGCACTTATACTGTGACAGCTACAGATGCCAACGGATGCTCTGCTCAAACGTCAACAATCATATCTCAACCACAGCCTCTGCAATTGAACGTTAGCACAACATCTGTAACATGTGGAGCGACCGGAAACGGAACTGCAACAGCTGCAGCATCCGGTGGAACGGGTACAATTTCAACAATTTGGAGCACGGGTCAGTCGGGTTCAACAATCAACGGTTTGTCAGCCGGAACCTATACGGTTACAGCGACTGACATAAATGGATGCAGCACTCAAGCAACTTTTGTGATTGATCCTCCAACAGAAATGTCTCTTACAGCCACCGGCACTAATGTCTCTTGCCATGGTTTGTCAAATGGCACGGCCACTGCTCTGGTTTCCAATGGTAGTGCACCTGTTAATTATCTCTGGAGCAATGGCCAAACCGGACCTTCAGCCACAGGACTGGCACCCGGTGTGCATACCGTCACGGCCACGGATGCTGCAGGATGTTCGGCACAAGCTTCAGTCCCAATCATTCAGCCCGGTGTTTTGAATGTTTCTGCCACGGCAGTGCAAGTGACTTGCAACGGGGCAAACAACGGCTCAGCAACAGCTGTGTCTTCGGGAGGCACCGGAACAAAAACATTCGCATGGAGCAATGGCCAAACAGGGCCTTCAATATCAGGCCTGGCTCCCGGAACTTTCACGGTGACCGTGACAGATGTTAATTCTTGTAGCAACCAAACTTCAGTTAACATAACCCAACCTTCCGCTTTGGGATTGGGTGTTTCAGCAGTGGGTGTCGCTTGTTTCGGTGGAAATAACGGATCGGCTACAGCTACATTGACAGGGGGATCGGGCAATATCAACTTTTTATGGAGCAATGGCCAAACGGCTTCTTCTATTTCCAATTTGACAGCCGGAAGCTATACCGTCACAGCTACCGATCAAAATGGATGCACCGAACAAGCCTCGACTGCAGTGGGCACACCTACTGAACTGACAGCTAACGTGACAGCGACCTCAGTTGCCTGCTTTGGCGGTGCAAATGGTTCGGCTTCAGTGTCGATTGCCGGAGGAACTGCGCCTTATCAGACTTTATGGAGTAATGGTTTATCAGGTCCGGGCATCAGCTCTCTGCCTTCGGGCATGTATACGGCAACCATCACTGACGTCAATGGATGTGTTGCACAAGACGCAGCACAAGTGACACAACCTGCTGTATTGAATGTCCAAACTTCAGTAACCAACGTTACCTGTTTTGATGAAAGTAATGGCACTGCCACTGTCTCCTCCACAGGTGGAACCTTGCCGGTTGTTTACACATGGAGCAACGGGCAGTCAGGCCCCAATGCCTCTAATCTTGCTGAAGGAAATCATTCCGTGATCACCACAGATATCAATGGTTGCACGGTGACCACAGATGTGGTTGTAACTCAACCACAGCCGATCCAGATCATGACGACTTCAGGTGAACCGAGTTGTTTTGGGCAGTCTGATGGTACTTTGTCTGTAGCTGCTTCGGGAGGAAATGGCACCATCACTTATGCATGGAGCACACAGCAAACGGAATCAACTATCTCAGGATTGTCGGCCGGAACCTATGGAGTTATAGCAACGGACCAATTGGGTTGTAGCTCATCGGCATTAGCCACCATTTCGCAGCCCGCACCTTTGAATGTGCAGTTGGGAGTGTTCAACATCTCTTGTGGGAATGCGGGAAGTGGATCTGCTATGGCACAAGTATCCGGTGGAAGTCAACCTTACAATTATCAATGGAGCAACGGCAATCAAGGTGAAAGCACCGAAGGCCTCATTCCGGGCTTGCATTCAGTTTTGGTCACGGACAACAACGGCTGTTCTTTTGGGACAAACTTTGAGATTACTGAAAGTGACGGATTGAGCATTGCGCTGTTCAGTCAAAATCCATTGTGCTTTGGTCAAAACAGTGGAGAGATTCAAGCCATGGCGGGCGGAGGCTCCGGACCCTATCTCTATTTGTGGAACACAGGCTCAACTTCAGCTGAGTTGATGGACTTGTCTGCAGGCACTTACTCCGTGATTGCTGTAGACCAAGACGGATGTCAAGGCCAAGTTGAGGTCACATTGTCCGAGCCTCCTTTGTTCACTGTAACGGCTTTGGTTACATCTCCCGAAACATGCGACCAGCTTGGGCAGGCTATTGCAACTGCCTCGGGAGGAGTGGGTGGATATGGTTACGAATGGAGCAACGGCACCCTGAACCAGGAGTTGGAAGCATCCAGTGGTAGCTACGTAGTAGTGGCGCGGGATGGCAACTTGTGCCAGGCTACAGCTTCTGCTTTCATACCAAATGATTGTCAGGCTCCAATTCCTACAACTTTCCTAAATGAGACCAGCTGCGGAATTACCGAACTTGACTTTAGCAGCGTAATCGAGTGCATTCCTGTTCCGGACGCTGAGCTTTATCTCTGGACGTTCGAAAATATCGAGAATGGCCTTAGTCAGGAAGCTTATACCGCAGGCAATAACCCTTCATTCCACATGTTCTTGATTCCCGAACTCCAATATGGAATGGTGGTGGAAGTAGGTGTGAAAGCGCGCGTCAATGGCGAATGGGGACCTGATGGACCCACTTGTCTTGTGGGACTTACTTCTCAATTGCCCACTTCACAATTAACATCTTCATGGTGCAACGCTACGTCTGTATTGCTGGGTGAGACTTTGGAAGCCGTTACAATTCAAGGCGCTGCCGAATACGAATGGACATTCACTTCAGCTACTGAAGTGAAAATTTACAACACTTTTATCAGTCAGTTTAATCTCTCTGTTTCTCAAGGTTTTGCTGAAGGTACATCATATGAAGTGAAGCTAAAAGTTCGCATTGGTTCACTGTGGAGCGACTTCGGTACCGCATGTCAAATCACAACCGCGTCCGGCATGGGCATAGCTGACATTTCTGACGAGAATACCAACATTTTCCCCAATCCCTTTGATGGCCGGGCTTTCTATATAGAATTCGGCAACGAACTGACCGGTGATGTAACGCTGGAGCTGTACACTTCAGGCGGAAAACTTGTTGCGAAAGAGATTCTCAAAAAAGGAACAGTGAAAAAAGAAGTCACCATCGAGAACAGATTGGCTACCGGTTTGTATGTTATTAAATTACGAATGAATGGCGCTGTTCGAGAATTCAAATCCATCGTTCAGTATTGATGAGTTTATTTAACTTTCAATAGTAGGGAGGTAAAATTTTACCTCCCTACCTTCGTTTCGTTTGAAACAAGTGGAAACCATGTTGAAGGTGTTGATCTCAGTTTTCTCTGCTATGGGGCTTGCTGTATCTTCCTTCGCGCAGGACTATGCTAGTCTTTCTGTTATGATGCGGGAGAAGTTTGCCGAAATGGTCAAATCTACTGATGACGGGGAAAAGAGAAAGGCTTCTGATGAATTAGCGCAGCTCTTTGAACAGTACTTGACCTTCCCCCAATCCTTCACGGACTCGTTCAGCGAAATGCCCAATATTGGGGTAGTTGATTCGCCTGATGGCGCATTCAGAATCATCAATTGGAATGTCCCGATGAGTGACTTTACGCATCATTTTGAAGGTTTTGTGGTCAAAGCTCCGGGTAAAAAGGACGGAAAAATACGCTTTGAGAGATTGAAGTATGACCGCAAATCGGTTCAAAAACCCGAGAACAAGTTTTTTGATGGCAGCCAGTGGCCCGGTGCGCTTTACTATGAAATCCTACCGCTAAAGGATGGAAGAAAGACTTATTACACTCTTCTTGGGTGGCAAGGGAACGACCGATTGACTACAAGAAAAGTAATTGAAGTCCTTGATATTTCCGGACGTGAGGTCCGCTTTGGCGCTCCCATTTTCAAAATGGACAAAGCCACTCCCAAACGTGTTATTTTCGAATACAAAGCTGAGGTTCAAATGGCATTGCGTTATTCCCCAAAAGACAAAATGATTGTGTTCGACCATTTGTCACCCATCAACCCGGGCATGGAGGGCAATTACGCTTTTTACGGACCTGATTTGACCTTTGACGGTTTTGCATGGGAAAAAGGCAAGTGGGTACTGAAGTCCAATATTGACGCACGTTTCATGCGCGATTCAGTGAAAAGACCATACAGTGACCCACGAAAGTAATGCTTTGATTAATAGCGAAATAATTATTACTAAGAAATGATTGGCATTTATCTGATAGGATTTTTGATTATGGCCGTTGGCATGGTGGTAAGTGGCACTCTGAAATCTAAATTTGAGAAATACAGCCGGCTTCAATTGGCCAATGGTATGACAGGCAAGCAAGTGGCCGAAAAAATGCTTGCCGATCATGGAATCACCGGAGTAAAAGTAATTTCGGTCAAAGGCCAACTTACCGATCACTACAACCCCGCTAACAAGACTGTCAATCTGAGCGAAAGCGTTTATAGTCATGCCAATGCTGCAGCAGCCGCTGTCGCAGCGCATGAATGCGGACACGCAGTGCAGCACGCAACGGCCTATTCATGGTTGGAATTCAGATCTTCAATTGTGCCTGTGGTCAGCGCCATGTCTCAATGGTTGCAGTGGGTTTTACTTGCAGGCATTGTTTTGCTCCAAGTGTTTCCTCCGTTGCTGTTGGTAGGTGTGATTCTTTTAGCCATTCTGGCCCTTTTTTCCATTATCACCCTTCCCGTAGAATACGATGCAAGTGCCAGAGCGTTGTCATGGATCAAGCGTAACAGAATAGTCAACGAACACGAATTCGAAGCTTCACGAGATGCGCTCAAGTGGGCGGCCCTCACTTATGTAGTGGCTGCAATAGGTGCTGTTGCCACATTGCTCTACTACCTTTCTATTTTTCTGCGAAACAGAAGGTAGTTTCAGGCAATTCTCTTTCTGATAAAGAATATATAAGCCGCTGACAATGTGCTGATAGCAGTCAGAATGACAGCCGATGAATAGTTTCCGTAAATGAAGTGGCCTGTGGCAAAAAGGGCGCAATACACTGCCATACAACCCGCTAACATTGCAGTGACTTGCAGGGGAAGTGAAACAGTGTCAGCTTTTTCGATACTATCTGTGTCTGCGAAACGCTTCCAGTATCGACCCATTGGTCTGACAATGATGTAAAATCTCCTCATCACCGATTCTTCTTCGGGCTTGGTCAACAGGGTCACGGTTAGCCATCCAATCGTGGTCAGGCCCACGCCCAACATCAATTCCTCATGATTGGCCAAATTCAAAATTCCTGCTTTGCCCGCCACTTTGAGTCCGAGTGCTACAATGAATGAAATGACCATTCCCGAAATTTCGGTCCAAGCATTGATTCTATACCAGAACCAACGAAGTATGAAAATAAGCCCGGTGCCCGCCCCAATTTGCAATAACAAACCAAAGCCCTCTTTGGCCGTTTCAATAGTGAATGAAATCAAACCTGCCAGAACCATTAACAAGACAGTAGCCAAACGTCCAATGCGCACTTGAGCAGAGGCCGAAGCAGTTGGATTGACAAAACGGACATAGAAATCATTGACCACATAACTGGCCCCCCAATTGAGGTGTGTGCTCAAAGTGCTCAAAAAGGCTGCAATCAACGAAGCCAGAACCAATCCTTTCAATCCTGATGGCAAAAACGTGAGCATGGCCGGATAGGCCAAATCATGTCCGATTTGTGATGAGGGAATATCGGGAAATGCCGTCTGAATACTTTCCAATGATGGAAAAACGACCAGTGAGGCCAGCGCAATCAAAATCCAAGGCCATGGCCTCAAAGCGTAGTGCGCCACATTGAAAAACAAGGTGGCACCCATGGCGCTTTTTTCGTTTTTGGCCGAAAGCATGCGCTGGGCGATATACCCTCCACCACCGGGCTCTGCACCCGGATACCAAACACTCCACCATTGGACCGCCAATGGAATTAAAAATAGCGGAATGAATTCTTCGGGTTTGTCGAGAGAAGGCAAGAGGTCGAGTTTAGTGGTGACCACCTCATGCGTAAACAATGTAGCCAAACCTCCTACCTCGGGCAGGTCAATGATGTACCAAGTGGCCGCAACCGAACCCGCCATGGCGACAATGAACTGGACGAAATCAGTCAAAATCACTGCACGAAAACCCCCGATTGCCGAATAGATAACCGTCACAGCACCGGCTATGAGCAGGGTTTTCCATGGTGCAATGCCCAGCATGATGCCTGCGATTTTCACACCGGCCACGCACACTGTGGCCATTACAACCACATTAAAAAACACTCCCAGATAAAGTGCCCTGAAGGCGCGCAACCCTGCTGCAGCCTTACCTCCATAACGCAACTCATAAAACTCCAAGTCCGTTACCGTGCCCAGTCTGCGCCAAAGGCGCGCGTATACGAAAACGGTCAGCATACCGGTCAACAAAAACGCCCACCAAGCCCAATTGCCCGCAACCCCATTTTGCCGCACTATATCCGTGACCAGATTGGGGGTGTCAGCTGAAAAGGTGGTTGCCACCATGCTCACACCCAAAAGCCACCAGGGCATATTGCGCCCTGAAAGAAAAAAGTCCGTTGAACTGCCTGAGGATTTCTTGCCGGCTGCCACCCCTACTATCACATAAACCAATAAGAAAAACAGAATAATGGCGATATCAAAAAAAGAAAGGCTCATCGGTCGGGAGTTTGGTCAAAGATGCGTTTTCGCCTGTTCAACCTTCCGCCTTCACAAAAAATCTATCAACATTACAACTGCGAAACGCGCTTTATGATGCGCAGGTTGTGTGTGTAGGTCCCGGCTGCACTATTGAAAATGCCTTGGTGGTCAAATTTGTCAACCCGAACCATTCCGGAAGCGTGAATGACATCAAGACCGTTTTTGAAATGGTTGTCAATGAGCATTCCGACATGCGTTATTTTACCTTGATCATTTTCAAAGAATGCCAAGTCGTGGGCTCGCGCTTCTTCTAAGAATGCAATAGTATCACCCACCTCTGCCTGCTGTTTGGCGTCTCGAGGCAGTTGAATTCCATGAACAGCATATATGATTTGGACAAAGCCCGAACAATCATACCCCATCGGGGTTCGTCCGCCCCATAAATACGGACAACCCAGCAAAAGCATCGCTGATTGGGTCAATGTTCCCGGAACCCCGGTCACTTCGGCCTTTTGAGATGCTGTTGTCAAATTCAAAGGATTCAAATGACCTATGGCTGAACCGAACGGCACTGTAATTTCTTGATCTCCGTTTTTGATAGAAGAAAAAAGGGAGGCAGACCTGGCGGTCGCAACGTTTTTGGACCTGATGAACTCCTCTTCCGATAATGGGGTTAACTGTTTTCTATCTACCCAACACTCATATTGGTCATAATCGGTCTTGACCAGAAACCATTTTTCATTTTCGTCCAATAGGGTGGCCGTTTCGCCAAAAAGCATTTGTGTTGTCATCTCAGATCGGTCCGAGGGAGCGCTGCGGCACGGAATGGCGGGCAAAGAACAATATAATTTCATGGCCTCAATATAAGGAATGAGTGAGCATTGGTTAGATTTTATTTTCGACAAATGCGTGTAACCATTTGCTTAACGATAGTTTTTTTTCGATAAAAGTTAGAATTGTGCCAACGAGTGTTTACATTTGTCCCGAAAACTGTTAGACCGTCAGAAGTCTCGTGAAACCGATTCTTCTCTGTATGGGGCTTAATTTTTTTTGTAAAACGTTTAATTTTAATTAGTTCTATCATGGTTCAATTCTCTTATTCTCTTTCAAGTGCCCTTTCTGTAAAGAAAGCGCAACATGTCGTGAGAATGATGGCTTTGGGTTTTGGTATGCTGGTTCTGTCTATGTTGGCGGGTTTTTCCGCTTCAGCGCAAGACTTGGACAGCGGTTCCATCAGCGCTCAAGGTATCATTTTGACTTCGGGATCGGCTGTAACAGCGGTTGGACCCAACAGCAGCGGAGGCGCAACCACCTCTACCGGTAACGGAAGCGATCCTGATTTGGCGGCCATTTCGACAGCATCTGTCAATGACGCTTGTGTCCTTTCGTTCAACTTTGTTGCTACAGCCAATCAATTAACCGTTCAATACACGTTCGGATCTGAAGAATACAATGAATATGTCGGTTCTAGTTTCAATGACTTGTTCGCATTCTTTGTTTCCGGTCCAAATCCAAATGGCGGCAACTATGCCAATCAGAATGTTGCTTTGATTCCGGGTACCAGTATCCCCGTTTCAATCAATAACGTGAACAACGGAGACGCCAATGGTGGACCATGCGTGAATTGTCAGTACTACTGGGATAATACCGGTGGTGTTACTCTCGAATATGACGGATTCACCGTTGTGTTAACGGCTGTTATTGATATCATACCCGGTGAGGAGTATTTCTTCAAGTTCGCTATTGCGGATGCCGGTGATTCTTCTTTGGATTCGGGTGTGTTCATTAAAGGTAGCAGTTTCACTGTTGACCCTTGCACTCCCACTGCTTCTATTACTTGTCCTTCATCTGCATCTATTGAATGCACTGACTATTCAGCTGATGTTTTGTTTGGTGAGCCAACTATCCTTGTAGAAGAGTGTCCTCAAGCAGGAGTTGATTACTCATACTCTTGGGCCGATGAGTTGATTTCAGCCGTTGGCTGTGAGCGCGTTTATCAGCGCACATTCACTTTGGTGTGGAATGGAAACGTCTCCACTTGTGCTCAAATTATTTCTACCAATGACACCCAGGGTCCGGTCTTCGTGGATTTCCCCGAAGTGATTGAGTACGTTTGTTTGGAAGATGTTCAAGGACCCGGTTCTTACCAAGCGATTGATGAGTGCAGCGGAGAATGGATTTCTACTGCTTTCTACGATACTAACACCGGAATTTTGGTTGAAGAATGTGATCTTTCAACTGCCTTCGGTCTTGGTCCGGACTGGGCACTTTGGTTGCCTACTCACTTCACAGGCGGAATAGCCTCTTCAGCTAATTTCGTATTTGATTCAAATGGCGGAACTTTCCACCAATTTGCTGATGGTACTGCCCATTTGTTCGGAACAGTTCAAAACACTGTTAACCCGAATGAGCAGTATGAAATCAGTTTTTGGTTTGAGAACAAAAAAGACTGGGCTTCTTGGTCAGCAATGGGTCGTTCATATAATGATGATATGGGCATGGCCTCAGCAGGTGGCAACCTTTGGACCACTTGGAGCTACTACGAAATCGTGAACAATTTCTCTCAAGCTACCGGTCTTGGTGACTTGGCAGGAAACAACTTGTACTTCAGTCACATGCCTGCTAACTACTACTTTGGTTTCCAAGTGGGTATGGCGGCTAACAACAAGAACGCCAATTATGGTATGAGCGGTTGGTTTACCTATGTTGGAAACATCAACGGTGAAATCGTAAATGGCTATGGTGACGTGAACGTTGACGCTTCATGCGAGCCTGTATTTGACCTCGATTGTGTTAATAGCACAGAGTTCACATACTACTACATCGCATTTGACAATTGCTGGAATGCTACTATTGCATCTCAGTTGATTGTTGTTGACGACAATGTAGCTCCCGATTTCAACAACGTTCCCGCAGATGTTACTATTTCTTGTGAGAACTGGCCTTTGACCGTTCCCAACGTAACTGCTACAGACAACTGTAATGGTGACGTTACGTTTTTTGGCCCTGTAGAGCAAATAACTCCCGGTGACTGTCCCAATTCGTTCGTGGTTACCTATTCATGGGGAGCTATTGACGAGTGCGACAATCCCAGTCAAGTTACTTGGACTATCACTGTTGTAGATGAAACAGCTCCTGTTTTGTCCGGTTTGCCAATGGCCAACGTAACTGCACAATGTGATGCAGTTCCTGCCGTTCCCAATGTGACTGCATTGGACAACTGCGATGGCGTTGTTCCGGTTTCATTTACTGAGAGCGCACAAGGCGGATCTTGCAACTACGTAATCACCAGAACTTGGTCAGCTGTAGATGCTTGCGGGAATGCAGTGTCATTTACCCAAACAATTAGCGTAGTAGATACACAAGCACCAACTTACGCTCCTTTTGCGCAATACACTTCGGCTGCTTGCACCGAAACAGATAACGTTCCCGGACCTCAATTCTCCGACAATTGCAACTCATTCACCGTATCCAGCTCTGACATTACATTGTCAGGTGGATGTTTGGGTGTGATTGTTCGCACTTGGGTTGCAGTTGATGCTTGCGGTAACACTATCACTGTTCAGCAATACATTACCATTATTGACAATGTACCTCCGGTGATTGCTAATCCAAACAACTTCACAGTTGAGTGTGACAATGTTCCCGCAATTCCGGAAATTGCCATTTATGACAATTGTGGATTGCCCGTGACTTGGGAAGTAACAGAAACTACCACTCCCGGAGATTGTGATGGAAGCTATACCATCGCTTGGACTTGGACTGCTGTTGATTACTGCGAAAACATGTCAACCGCAACTACTGTAGTAACAGTTGTAGATACTACTGCTCCATACTTCACATGGGTACCTGCTGACATCACATATGAGTGTGACGAGACAGTTGTCGGTGTAAATGCCCAAGCAGCCGACCTTTGCAGCGCAGCAACTGTTACATACACCGATGCTATTGTTGCCGGTAACTGCCCATACAACTACACCATCGTTCGCACATTTACTGCGGTTGATGATTGTGGAAATGCAGCCACTACTGTTCAGTATATCACTATCCAAGATACTACCGCTCCCGAATTTACCTATGTGCCTGATGCTTTGACCGTAGAGTGCAGCGATGCTATCCCTGCTACCAGCGCCATGGCTGACGACAATTGCGGAATGGTAACTATCACTTCAACTGATGGTGAC
>Ga0169931_10003285_pt1 | contig 25715 bp, 18 predicted proteins | sample Kivu_15m_20L_FD_129675 | JGI IMG/M metagenome (GOLD analysis project Ga0169931, IMG submission 129675) | Freshwater microbial communities from Lake Kivu, Western Province, Rwanda to study Microbial Dark Matter (Phase II) - Kivu_15m_20L... | ecosystem: Environmental > Aquatic > Freshwater > Lake...
GACCGGGACGATCGAGTTGCCCGAGGGCGTTGAGATGGTGATGCCTGGCGACAACATCAAGATGGTGGTCGATTTGATCGCCCCGATCGCGATGGAAGATGGTCTGCGCTTTGCGATCCGCGAGGGCGGTCGCACCGTCGGCGCAGGCGTCGTCGCCAAGATCGTCAAGTAAACAGGCGGAACTCGAGAACGTATTAGGCCAGTAGCTCAATTGGCAGAGCAGCGGTCTCCAAAACCGCAGGTTGGGGGTTCGATTCCCTCCTGGCCTGCCACTTCGAGCTACGCAGGATCTGGGCAACGATGAACGAAGCGGTAAAAACCGAGGGTGCGAGTGGCGTCGACAAGGCGAAACTCTGGCTGGCGATTCTGGTCGCCACCGCCGGTATTGCCTCGTTCTATGTGCTCAAAGGCGAGCAGGCCGACTGGGTCCGCTGGTCGGCTTTCGTCGGCGCATTGGTTTTAGGTGCGCTGATCTTTGCGGTCTCGCAATACGGCCGTGATTTTTGGAAGTTCGTCCTCGATGCTCGCATCGAGCTTTATAAGGTCTTTTGGCCGACCCGCCAGGAGACCGGCACCATGACGTTGGTCGTGTTCGTCTTCGTCATCATCTTGTCGTTGTTCTTCTGGGGTGTTGATTCGATTCTCGCGTGGGCGACTCGATCGATCCTCGGTGGCGCAGGCCCGGGAGTCTGAACCATGGCGATGCGTTGGTACGTCGTACACGCTTATTCGAACTTCGAGCATCGCGTCGCCGAAGGGCTCAAAGAGCGTGTCAAGCGCGCGGGTCTCGAACACAAGTTCGGCGAAGTGCTGGTCCCGACCGAAGAGGTCGTGGAGATGCGCGATGGGCAGAAACGCAAGAGCGAGCGCAAGTTCTACCCGGGCTATGTGCTCGTGCAGATGGAAATGGACGAAGACACTTGGCATCTGGTGCACGAAGTACCGAAGGTGCTGGGGTTCATCGGCGGCACCAAAGAAAAGCCAGCGCCGATCACCGATCGCGAGGCCAACCAGATTTTGCGACGCGTCGAAGAGGGCGTCGAAAAGCCGCGGCCGAAGGTCATTTTCGAGCCGGGCGAAGTCGTACGGGTCACCGATGGTCCCTTCAACGATTTCAGCGGTGTCGTCGAGACGGTCAATTACGAAAAAAACCGCCTGCAGGTGGCGGTGCAGATCCTCGGTCGCTCGACGCCCGTGGAGCTTGATTTCTCGCAGGTCGAAAAGGCCTGAGTTTTTCGATCCGCCCCCGCAAGGGGTCGGGTCATTGGATCGGTACGCGAAGGATCGCGTGTCGTAACGGCAAGGAAGCGCATGGGGAGCTCACGCTGGAGCGTGGGCGTTGGAACCCAGGAGAGTAACGATGGCCAAGAAAGTCCAAGGCTACGTCAAGCTGCAGGTACCTGCAGGCTCGGCGAACCCGTCGCCGCCCATCGGCCCCGCGTTGGGTCAGCAGGGCGTCAACATCATGGAGTTCTGCAAGCAGTTCAATGCTGCCACGCAGAAGCTCGAGAAAGGTCTGCCGATTCCGGTTGTGATTACCGTCTACGCCGATCGCAGCTTCACCTTCATCATGAAGACCCCGCCTGCCGCGGTGCTGATTCGCAAGGCGATCGGCATCGAAAAGGGCAGCGGCACTCCCAACACCAGCAAGGTCGGCAAGATTTCGCGAGCCCAGCTCGAAGAAATCGCCAAGACCAAGACGCCGGACCTTACTGCAGCCGACCTTGATGCTGCCGTGCGTACGATCGCTGGTAGCGCCCGTTCCATGGGCGTCGATGTCGAAGGAGTCTGATCATGCCGTTCACATCCAAACGAATGAAGCCGTGGAAGGGCGCTCTGCCCCCGGGCAAGAGCTATGCTGCCGACGACGCTTTTAAGCTCGTTAAAGAATTTGCCAAGGCGAAGTTCAACGAGTCGGTCGACGCCGCTATCAATCTTGGTATCGATGCCGCCAAGTCCGACCAGCAGGTTCGCGGTTCGACCGTGATGCCGCATGGCATCGGCAAGTCGGTGCGCGTTGCCGTTTTCACCTCGGGTAAGAATGCTGAGGCGGCCAAGGCTGCTGGTGCCGACATCGTCGGCATGGAAGACCTCGCCGAACAGGTCAAGGCCGGCAACATGAATTTCGACGTGGTGATCGCGAGTCCCGATGCCATGCGCATCGTAGGGCAACTGGGTCAAATCCTGGGTCCCCGCGGTTTGATGCCGAACCCCAAGGTTGGAACCGTGAGCCCGGACGTCGCCGGTGCGGTCAAGAATGCCAAGAGCGGTCAAGTCCGTTATCGCGTCGACAAGGCCGGTATCGTGCATTGCACTATCGGCAAGGCGAGTTTTGAGACCCAGCAGCTGAAAGAAAACCTGCTGGCGCTTCTCGCCGATTTGCAGAAAGCGAAGCCTGCAACCTCGAAGGGTGTTTATCTGAAGCGTGTGACCATCTCTTCGACGATGGGTCCAGGCGTTCAGATCGACCAGGGTTCGCTCGGACTTTGATTTTTTGAGTTGATGCGGGTCCGGTGGCGCAAGTCACCGGGTTCCATCGAAGACCGCAGGCGAGCAGGAAGACAACGCAAGACGTCTTGCCCGCTCTTAATGAGATGGCCTGCGCAGGTGGTGTGCCGCTCAGACGAGGATCGTCCTCGGATGAAGGTCGCCGTCCTAAGGGTCCGGCTGAGTGCGAAAGCATGAGGTCGGTGTGTGATCTTCAGGAGAGGAGTAATTAACTAGTGCCTCTGAACCTCGAAGACAAGAAAGCGCTGGTGAAGGAAGTGGCGGAGATTGCGTCTTCGGCGCAATCGGTGGTCGCTGCGGAATATCGTGGAATCACGGTTTCGCAGATGACTGAGCTGCGTGCCAAGGCCCGTGCCCAAGGCGTGTACATGCGTGTCGTTAAAAACACGCTGGCACGTAAGGCATTGGTTGGCACTTCGTTCGAGGCGGTCGGTGCCCAATTGAAGGGTCCGCTCGTCTTGGCTTTCTCGAAGGATGACCCGGGCGCTGCGGCGCGTGTGGTTAAGGACTTCGCGAAGTCGAACGAAAAGCTGGTCGCAACTCTCGTGTCCCTGGGCGGCGATGTGCTGCCCGGTAAGGATCTTGAGAGAGTGGCCTCGCTGCCGACGCGGGAACAGGCTCTGTCGATGCTGTTGGGTACGCTCAAGGCACCGATCGAGAAGTTCGTCCGTACGTTGGCGGCACCGCACACCAAGATGGTCCGTACCGTTGCGGCTGTCCGCGACGCGAAACAGGCCGCTGGCGCTTGATCTTGTTGCCTTTGAAAAAACTTTGGAGTTACCACAATGGCTGTTAGCAAGGACGAAATCCTCGAAGCAATTTCCAACATGAGCATCATGCAGGTCGTCGAGCTGATCTCCGATATGGAGAAGAAGTTCGGTGTTACCGCTGCTGCTCCGGTGGCTGTCGCGGCCGTCGCCGGTCCCGCCGCCGCTGCTGCGCCGGCTGAGGAGCAGACGGAATTCACCGTCATCCTCAAGGAATACCCGGCCGACAAGAAGGTCGGTGTCATCAAGGTCGTGCGTGAACTGACGGGCCTCGGCCTGAAGGAAGCGAAGGACCTCGTTGAGGCCGTTCCGGGCACGCTGAAGGAAGGGGTCAACAAGGCCGATTCCGACAGCATGAAGAAAAAGCTCGAAGAAGCCGGCGCGAAGGTCGAGATCAAGTAATTCCCGCCGCTTACGTGGTGGGTATTACCGTGTTATCGCGGAAGGCGTGGCAGCCGGTGCTGAAAAGCACCGGCTGTCTCGTCGTCTCCGTCTAGTCTGCAAGTGAGGTGTTCGATGGCTTACTCCTTCACCGAGAAGAAGCGCATCCGCAAAAATTTTGGCCAGCAAGGCAGCGTCCTCGAGACGCCATACCTGCTTGCCATCCAGCTCGACTCGTACCGCCAGTTCCTGCAGGCCGACAAGGCCGAGGAAGCACGCGGCGACGTCGGTCTGCATGCGGCGTTCAAAACCGTTTTCCCGATCTCGAGTTACTCGGGCAATGCGGTATTGGAGTATGTCAGCTACCGCCTAGGTGAGCCGGTATTCGACGTCAAAGAGTGTCAGCTGCGTGGCCTCACTTACGCAGCGCCGCTGCGCGTCAAAGTCCGTCTCATTGTCTATGACAAGGAAGCATCGGGTCCGAAGAAGCCCGTCAAAGACGTACGCGAACAAGAGGTATACCTCGGTGAGCTGCCGCTCATGACCGACAACGGCACGTTCGTTGTCAATGGCACCGAGCGCGTCATCGTTTCGCAGTTGCATCGTAGCCCCGGCGTGTTCTTCGATCACGATCGCGGCAAGTCGCATTCGTCGGGCAAGCTGCTGTTCAGCGCCCGTATCATTCCTTACCGTGGTTCGTGGCTCGATTTCGAGTTCGACGCCAAAGACTGTGTGTTTGCACGCATTGATCGTCGGCGCAAGCTGCCGGTGTCGATCATCCTGCGCGCGCTCGGCATGAATGAAGGTGAGATTCTCGACACCTTTTTCGACAAGAATACTTTTTATATTTCCAAGGACGAGACGGCGCTCGAACTCGTGCCGGCACGTCTGCGCGGCGAGACGGCCGCCTTCGAAATCCGCATCGGCGAGCAAGTTGTCGTCGAAGAAGGCCGACGCATCACCGCACGCCATGTGCGCCAGCTCGAAGATGCAGGTGTCAGCAGGCTCTCGGTGCCGCGTGACTACATCTACGGCAAGATTCTCGCTCACGATGTCGTCAACACCGATACCGGCGAGATCATTGCCAAGGCCAACGAGGTCATCACGGCGGCTTCGGCTGAAAGCTTGATCGAAGCCGGGGTCAGCGAAATTCGCACCCTCTACGTCAACGACCTCGATCGCGGTCCGTATGTTTCGGATACGCTGCGTATCGATCCGACCAAGAATCGCCTCGAGGCGCTGGTCGAGATCTACCGCATGATGCGCCCCGGCGAGCCGCCGACCCGTGACGCCGCCGAAAACCTGTTCGCCAATCTGTTCTTCAACGCCGAACGCTACGACTTGTCGTCGGTCGGTCGCATGAAGTTCAACCGCCGCGTCGGTCGCAAGGAAATTTTGGGCTCGAGTGTGCTGTCCAAGGACGACATCCTCGATGTGCTGAAAGTATTGATCGCCATCCGTAACGGTGATGGCACGGTCGACGATATCGATCACCTCGGTAACCGTCGCGTGCGCTCGGTTGGCGAAATGGCCGAGAACGCATTCCGCGTCGGTCTCGTGCGAGTCGAGCGTGCGGTCAAAGAGCGCCTCAACATCGCCGAGAGCGAGCCGCTCATGCCGCAGGAGATGATCAATGCCAAGCCAGTGGCGGCGGCGGTCAAAGAATTCTTTGGCTCGTCGCAGCTCAGCCAGTTCATGGATCAGAACAATCCGCTCTCTGAAGTGACCCACAAGCGCCGTGTATCGGCGTTGGGCCCGGGCGGCTTGACCCGTGAGCGCGCTGGCTTCGAAGTGCGTGACGTACACCCGACCCACTACGGTCGCGTATGTCCGATCGAAACGCCGGAAGGCCCAAACATCGGACTCATCAACTCGCTGTCGGTCTACGCGCGTACTAACCAGTACGGCTTCCTCGAAACGCCGTACCGCCGCGTCGAGAACGGCCAGGTCACCGACAAGATCGATTTCCTCTCGGCGATCGAAGAGGGTGAGTTTGCGATCGCTCAGGCTAACGCTAATGCCGACGCCAAGGGCAACCTCGCCGACGAGTTGGTGTCCTGTCGCTTCCAGAACGAGTTCACCTTGATGCCGCGTGAGCGCATCAACTACATGGACGTTTCGCCGAAGCAGATCGTGTCGGTGGCCGCCTCGCTGATTCCGTTTCTCGAGCATGACGACGCCAACCGCGCGCTGATGGGATCGAACATGCAGCGCCAGGCTGTGCCCACGCTGCGCACTGAGGCGCCGCTGGTTGGCACCGGTATGGAACGGCCTGTTGCCATCGATTCAGGCGTCACCGTGGTTGCCAGCCGTGGCGGTGTTGTCGACTCGGTTGATGCCTCGCGCATCGTGGTCCGGGTCAACGACAACGAGACTACTTCGGCTGAGCCTGGTGTCGATATCTACAGTCTCACCAAGTACACCCGTTCCAACCAAAACACCTGCATCAACCAGCGTCCGCTGGTGTCGGCCGGTGATGTGATTGCGCGGGGTGACGTGTTAGCCGACGGTCCATCGACCGATCTTGGCGAACTCGCGCTCGGCCAGAACATGCTGGTCGCCTTCATGCCTTGGAACGGCTACAACTTCGAAGACTCGATCCTGATCTCCGAACGAGTCGTACAGGAAGATCGTTTCACAACGATCCATATCGAAGAGCTGAGCTGTGTGGCTCGCGATACCAAGCTCGGTTCCGAGGAAATCACCGCCGACATCCCGAACGTGGGTGACCAGGCGCTCAACAAGCTCGACGAAGCCGGAATTGCCTTCATCGGTGCCGAAGTGCGCGCCGGTGACATTCTGGTTGGCAAGGTGACGCCCAAGGGCGAGACCCAGCTCACGCCGGAAGAGAAGCTTCTACGCGCCATCTTCGGTGAGAAAGCGAGCGACGTGAAAGACACTTCGCTGCGTGTGCCGCCCGGTATGGACGGCACGGTCATCGACGTGCGTGTTTTCACGCGCGACGGCGTCGAGAAAGACGCACGCGCCTTGTCGATCGAGAAAGCCGAGATCGAGCGGGTGCGTAAGGACTTCGGCGATCAGCAGCGCATTCTCGAAGACGATATGTTCGAGCGCGTGCGTGGGATGCTGCTTGGCAAAGTTGCCGCCGGTGGACCTAACAAGCTCAAGGCGGGCAGCAAAATCGATGCGGCCTATCTTGATGGCGTGCAGCGTGACCAGTGGTTCGAGATTCGTCTCGATGACGAAGAAGCCAACGGTCAGCTCGAAGCGACTGCTGAACGTCTGCGCGAGCAGCGCAAGATGTTCGAAGCGAAACTCGAGAACAAAAAGGGCAAGATCACCCAGGGCGACGATCTCTCGCCGGGCGTGCTCAAGATGGTCAAGGTTTACCTGGCCGTCAAACGTCGCATCCAGCCGGGCGACAAGATGGCCGGTCGTCACGGTAACAAGGGCGTCATCTCGACCATCGTTCCGGTGGAAGACATGCCGTACCTCGAAGACAGTACGCCTGTCGATGTCGTGCTTAACCCGCTCGGCGTGCCTTCACGTATGAACGTCGGTCAGGTGCTCGAAACCCACTTGGGATGGGCTGCCAAGGGTCTTGGTCTCAAGATCGGTCGCATGCTCGAGCAGCAGCAGGCCATCGGCGATCTGCGTGGCTTCATAGGCCGCGTGTACAACGAAACCGGTGGTCAGAAAGAAGACATCAGTTCGTTCACCGACAAGGAAGTCGTCACCCTCGCGCAAAATCTCTCGCGCGGTGTGCCCATCGCAACGCCGGTGTTCGATGGTGCTGCAGAGTCCGAGATCAAGCGCTTGCTGGCGCTCGCTGATCTGCCGCTCTCAGGGCAGACCTACCTGCACGACGGTCGTACCGGCGAGCGCTTCGAGCGTCCGGTCACGGTCGGCTACATGTATATGCTGAAACTCAACCACCTCGTCGACGACAAGATGCATGCCCGTTCCACGGGTCCGTACTCGCTCGTCACGCAGCAGCCGCTCGGCGGCAAGGCGCAGTTCGGTGGTCAGCGCTTCGGTGAAATGGAAGTGTGGGCGCTCGAGGCTTACGGCGCAGCGTACACGCTGCAGGAAATGCTGACGGTCAAGTCGGATGACGTGAACGGCCGCACGAAGATGTACAAAAACATCGTCGACGGCAATCACCAGATGGATGCCGGCATGCCCGAATCGTTCAACGTGCTCGTGAAGGAGATCCGCTCCCTCGCGATCAATGTCGAACTCGAACAGGATTGAGGCGAGGTGCAGTCATGAAAGATCTTCTGAAAATCTTCAAGCAGAACGCACCCGTCGAGCACTTCGACTCGATCAAGATTGGGCTCGCATCGCCCGAAATGATCAAGTCCTGGTCCTACGGCGAGGTCAAGAAGCCCGAGACGATCAACTACCGGACTTTCAAGCCGGAACGTGATGGTCTCTTCTGCGCCAAAATCTTTGGTCCAGTCAAAGATTACGAGTGCCTTTGCGGCAAGTACAAACGTCTCAAGCATCGTGGTGTGGTGTGTGAGAAGTGTGGCGTCGAGGTTACCCAGTCCAAGGTGCGACGCGATCGCATGGGTCACATCGATCTCGCTTCGCCGGTCGCGCACATCTGGTTCTTGAAGTCGCTGCCGTCGCGTATCGGTTTGATGCTCGACATGACCCTGCGCGAAATCGAAAGAGTGCTGTACTTCGAAGCCTTCGTGGTGATCGATCCGGGCATGACTCCGATGCAGCGTGGTCAATTGTTGACCGACGAGATGTATCTCGAGGCAATCGAAGAGCACGGCGATGAGTTCGACGCGCGCATGGGTGCCGAGGCGATTTACGAGTTGCTACGTTCGCTCGACCTGCAGGCCGAAGTGCTCAAAGCTCGTGAAGACATGGGCAACACCGCCTCAGAGACCAAGCTCAAGCGTCTCTCGAAGCGACTGAAGCTCATCGAGTCGTTTATCGAATCAGGCAACCGTCCCGAGTGGATGGTGATGACCATCCTGCCGGTGCTGCCGCCCGATCTGCGTCCGCTCGTGCCGCTCGATGGCGGCCGTTTTGCGACTTCGGATCTGAACGATCTCTATCGTCGCGTCATCAACCGCAACAACCGTCTGCGCCGTTTGCTCGAACTCAACGCGCCGGACATCATCGTGCGCAACGAAAAGCGCATGCTCCAAGAAGCTGTCGATGCGTTGCTCGACAACGGCCGTCGCGGTCGCGCCATCACGGGCACCAACAAGCGTCCGCTCAAGTCGCTCGCAGACATGATCAAGGGCAAGCAGGGCCGGTTCCGTCAGAACCTGCTCGGCAAGCGCGTCGATTACTCCGGTCGTTCGGTAATCGTGGTGGGTCCGACGCTGCGCCTGCACCAGTGCGGTTTGCCGAAGAAGATGGCGCTCGAGCTTTTCAAGCCGTTCATCTTCCACAAGCTGCAGTTGCGTGGCGATGCCTCGACGATCAAGGCTGCCAAGCGCCTCGTTGAACGCGAGGGCCCGGAAGTTTGGGACATCCTCTCCGAGGTGATCCGCGAACATCCGGTATTGCTGAACCGTGCGCCCACGCTGCACCGTCTCGGCATCCAGGCATTCGAGCCGGTGCTGATCGAAGGTAAGGCGATCCAGTTGCATCCGCTCGTCTGTACGGCATTCAACGCCGACTTCGACGGCGACCAGATGGCCGTACACGTGCCGTTGTCACTCGAAGCACAGCTCGAGGCCCGCGCCTTGATGATGTCTTCGAACAACATCCTTTCACCCGCCAACGGTGATCCGATCATCGTGCCGTCGCAGGACGTGGTGCTGGGTCTGTACTACATGACCCGCGAGCGCGTCGGTGCCGAAGGTGAGGGCATGATGTTCGCCGACGTCGGCGAAGTTCATCGTGCTTATGAGACCCGTCAGGTCCATCTGCAGGCGCGCATCAGCGTGCGTATCAATGAGACGGTCATCGAGAACGGTGAATGGGTCGAGCGTCGCCGCTTGGTGAAGACGACGGTGGGTCGCGCACTGCTCTCGGAAGTGCTGCCTGCCGGGTTGTCCTTCGACGTCATCAACCAGGATATGACCAAGAAGGCGATTTCGGCGACGATCAACGCGTGTTATCGCGTGCTGGGTCTCAAGGACACCGTCATCTTTGCCGATCGTGTCATGTACACCGGCTTCCATTACGCGACGCGCGCTTCGGTTTCCTTCGGTATCGACGATATCGTCATCCCGGAGCAAAAAGTGAAGATCGTCGCGGCAGCCGATCGCGAAGTGAAGGAAATCCAGGACCAGTATTCCTCGGGTCTCGTCACCAATGGCGAGCGCTACAACAAGGTTGTCGATATTTGGTCTCGTGCCAACGACCAGGTTGCTAAGGCGATGATGGAAAAGCTCGGCTCGGAAGAGGCGGTCGACTCCAAGGGCCAGAAGCAACGTCAAAAGTCGTTCAACTCGATCTTCATGATGGCGGACTCGGGCGCTCGTGGTAGCGCCGCACAGATTCGTCAGCTGGCCGGCATGCGTGGCCTGATGGCCAAGCCTGACGGCTCGATCATCGAGACGCCGATCACCGCGAACTTCCGCGAAGGTCTGAACGTGTTGCAGTACTTCATCTCGACGCACGGCGCCCGCAAGGGTCTCGCCGACACCGCGTTGAAGACCGCCAACTCGGGATATCTCACCCGTCGTCTGGTCGACGTCGCACAGGATCTCGTGGTCACGGAAGTCGACTGCGGCACGAGTCGCGGTGTGACGGTCACGCCGCTCGTCGAGGGCGGTGACGTGGTTGAGGGCCTCGGCGAGCGCGTGCTCGGTCGCGTGGTTGTCGAAGACATTTTGAAGCCGGGCGGCAAGGGCGCGGTGTTAGTCGAGGCGGGTACGCTCATTGACGAACATCTGGTTCGTGTGCTCGAGCAGCAGGGTGTCGATCAAGTCCGTGTGCGTTCGCCTATCACTTGCGATACGCGTTATGGCGTCTGCGCTATGTGCTACGGACGCGATCTGGCGCGCGGTCGCATCATCAACATCGGCGAAGCGGTCGGCGTCATGGCGGCTCAATCGATCGGTGAGCCGGGAACCCAGCTGACGATGCGCACTTTCCACATCGGTGGTGCAGCATCGCGAGCCGCGGCGGCTTCGAGTGTCGAAGTTCGTAACAAGGGCACGCTGCGCTTCCACAACGTCAAGACGGTCGCCCATGAGAAGGGTCATCTGGTCGCGGTTTCGCGCTCTGGTGAGATCGGCGTGGTTGATGAGTTCGGTCGCGAGCGTGAGCGCTACAAGATTCCTTACGGTGCGCAGATTGGTCTACCCGAGGGCACGAACGTTGCTGCCGGTCAGACGGTCGCCACCTGGGATCCCCATACCCACCCGGTTGTCACCGAAGTGGCTGGCTTCCTGAAGTTCCAGGACTTCGTCGACGGTCTGACCGTTACCCGTCAGGTTGATGAGGTGACGGGCTTGTCATCGGTCGTCGTCATGGACGGCACCAAGCAGCGTGGTGGCAAGGAACTGCGTCCGACGATCAAACTCGTCAACGCCAAGGGCAAGGAAGTGCCGTTTGCCAACACCGAGATTCCAGCGGTGTATACGCTGCCGGCCGGTGCACTGATCAGTCTCGAAGACGGTGCCAAGGTGTCGGTGGGTGACGTCATCGCTCGCATTCCGCAGGAATCTTCGAAAACGCGTGACATCACCGGTGGTCTGCCGCGTGTTGCCGACCTCTTCGAAGCGCGCAAGCCGAAAGATCAGGCGATTCTCGCCGAGAAGAGCGGTACGGTGAGCTTCGGTAAGGAAACCAAGGGCAAGCGTCGCTTGGTCATCACCGAAGAGAAGGGCGAGAAGTATGAAGAGTTGATCCCGAAATGGCGGCAACTCAACGTGTTCGAAGGTGAGCAGGTGACCCGCGGTGAGGTTATCGCCGACGGTGAACCGAATCCGCATGACATTCTGCGCCTGCAGGGTGTCCAGGCTCTCGCTAACTATCTCGTGCGCGAAATCCAGGACGTCTACCGTCTGCAGGGCGTGAAGATCAACGACAAGCACATCGAGGTGATCATCCGTCAGATGCTGCGCAAGGCCGAGGTCACTGGAATCGGCGAAACGCCACTGCTCAAGGGCGAACAGCTCGACCGCTCGCGTGCACTCGACATCAACGATCGTATGGCCGCGGAAAACAAGGAAGCGGCGACACTGGCCCCGGTGCTGCTGGGCATCACCAAGGCGTCGCTCGCGACCGAGTCGTTCATTTCTGCTGCTTCGTTCCAGGAGACCACCCGCGTGCTGACCGAGGCTGCGGTCCGCGGTCTCAAGGACGATCTGCGCGGCTTGAAGGAGAACGTCATCGTCGGCCGCTTGATTCCGGCCGGTACCGGTTTTGCCGCTCACGAACATCGCCGCCGCAAGGCTGACGATAGCTCGCGTGGCTTTGCCGATGGTGGTCTTGTCAGCGCTGAATCCGAGGAATCGGGTGTCAGCGAGGTTGCAAGCGCCGCCGAGTAGCCTTCAATCAGCATATCGTTATGACGATAGGCTAAAGTAGGCGTCGGTCTAGGGGCCGATAGCCGAGGGGATGATGGACGAGGACAAGGGCAGCAGCTCCGCGAGCGGCGTCACCGCCGCCGCGGACGTCATGGCCAGCAGGACGCAACATCGCATGCCGCCGGGGCATCCCACCCCGGTGCGCGTGCTGCTGCGTGGGCTGGAACTCATACAGGTACTCAATCGTCACGGTGCGTTAACGACCGCAGCCTTGAGTCAGAAGCTGCGCCTCGCGCGCACCACTGTTAATCGCTGCCTTGCGACGCTCGAAGCCACGGGTTTCGTCGAGCGGCTGCCCAATCGCCGTTACCAACTCACCATCAAGACGCTGACCTTGAGTCACGGCTACGACGTTGTCACCGAGCGACTCGATCCGCTGCGCGCGGCGCTGCATGCGTCGGCTGGGCGGGTACAGTGGCCAATGAGTTTGATGCGGCCGAGCTTTCCCGAGATGTTCATCGAAGATTCGACCGATCGCGAGAGCGGCTTCGCCGTCGAATTCTTCGAGCGTGGGATGCGAGTGCCGGTGCTGACCACCGCCTCGGGGCGGGTTTGGTTGGCCTATGCATCGCCGAAGCTGCGCGAAACAGTATTGGAATATCTTTGGCCCAATCGGCCGGCCGAATTGCACGCCCTATGGTCAGACCGGGCCGCTCTTGAGCGTGATCTCGATGCCACCCGTGAGCGCGGCTATGCGCGCGCGACTCGGCCACTGCGTCTGACCGAGCAAGGCAGTATTGCGGTGCCGATCATGGTCGACGGTGAACCGGTTGCGGCGCTCGCAGTGCGCTTTGCGCTGTCTGCCGTCAGTTTCGATGACGCTCGCAAGCGATTACTGCCTCAACTACAGGATATCGCGCTCGGTAAGATCGCCAACGGCTGACCTCACCAGTTGAGCAGTTTTTCGCCGAGTAGCTTGCCAAAGGTCAGCGCTGGCGTCAGTGACATACCGCCAACATACGCATCCCCCGAGGTGCGACCGAAGCCTAAAATTTCGCCGGCGGCATACAGGTTGCGGATGGGCTTCCCGTTGGCCGCAATCACGCGCAACTGCCGATCGACTTTCAAGCCACCCGGGCTGAGCACGGTAATGCCCTGGGCCTTGATGGCGTAGAAGGGCCCCTGCTCGATGCGGCGAATCAAAAAATGCTTCTGCTGTTGGCGATCGACACCGGTATCGACGGCGCGGTTGTAGTCACCGATCGTCTTGCGAAGGTTTGCCGCGGGCATGGCCAGTTTACGAGCGAGCTCGCTGATGGTTCTTGCTGCGATGAAAGCCGGGTGGCGGCCGAAGCGGGCGCGATAGTCGGCCGCCGATTCCAGGGTGATCGGCGCGGCGTTTTGCAGGATGCCGTGATCGAAGACGATGTACATCGACATGCCCGGTTGGCGTAACAGCGAGCGTTCGCGATAGTCGATGCTCGGATGATCCTCTTGCATGAAACGCCGGCCTTTGGCGTCGACGAAAATTTCCCAGATTTTGCGAGCGTTCGGCGACAGCGCAAGGAAGCGACCGCTAGTTGGGTCGCGCGGGTCTTCCAGATAGCCGGCGAAGGTGCAGAGAAATTTCTCGGCATTATCGACGACCGCGCCGTGCTCTCGCGCAGCTGCGTGTCCGTCACCGCGTGAATAGGGGTTGGCATAGGAGCAGAGCGGAATCTTCGGGCTCTGTTCTTGCCACATGCCGGGGTTGGCGGCATAGCCACCACTCGCCAACACGATATTCTTGCCACGAAACTCGAAATCGCCATTCGGTGTGCTGGCGCGCAGGCCGCAGATCGCTCCGCGTGCATCACAGAGCAATGTCGACATGCGATGCTGTAACCGCAGGTCGATCTTGCCCTCTCTAACCAAGCGGTCGTAATGCGGTCGAAGTGTCTCGAGGATAGACAGCGCCTTATTACTGCCCCAGAGATAACGGCGCGTGGAATAGGCCTCGTGTGCTTCACCGGCGACTGGCGTGCCGGGTGCAGGCTCGAAGCCGAGATCCATCAACCAATCGATGGTGCCTGCTGCGTGCTCGACGAACAGTCGCAAGGTGACGGGATCGATAGTGCCGTGCGCAATGCGCTGCGCATCGCGGTAATGCTCGGTCGGGCTGTCGACGATGCCGAGCGAGCGCTGCAGCCGTGTGCCGGCCGCCGCGATTTGACCCGAAGACCAGTGCAGCGTGCCCCCGATGCGATGATCCGCTTCGAGTTGCAGCACGCGCGCGCCGCGCTCGGCGGCCTGTATAGCCAGGGGTAACCCTGCAGAGCCCGCGCCGATGACGATCACGTCAGAGTCCAAGTTGCGTTGCGGCATGGCGTCTGTCCTCCTCAAAGAAATCAATGATCAGTCGGGGCGGCGAGTGCATCAAACGCCAAGCTGATTCGACGCCCAGTCGCGTCGAACTCGAGCGTCTGGTGCCACAAGTGCGATGGAAACAGCACGAGTTTACCCGGCGCGGGAGCGATGCATTGGCGGGGCGCATCACGGCGCAGCCGAATATGCTGCGGAACGCTGCCCACCTCGAGTGCCCCAGCGAGGGCATCTTCTGCTTGCATCATCGCCGGTAGTTCCAGATAAAAAACTCCGCTCCAATCGCTTTGTGGATGAATGTGCGGCAACTGTCTGCCACCGGCCGTGAGGCAGGTCGCCCACCAGCGTAGACCACGACATTCGATCGGCAACTGTGCGCTGATCCAATGCGCCACCGCAGCCAGCGCCGGATGGCTCTTGGGATCGAGCTCGCCGGTTTGCAGGCCGCCACGAGTCGCTTTGCTGGCAGGGCTTTGGATGGCGAGCGGGTGTTCTGCCAGGTGATGGCACAGCTCGTCGAGTAACCCGGTCGGCAAACTCTCGGCATCATGGTCAAGCACTTCAACCATCGTCAGTGGATCACTGATCTCGTTGGCTTCATCGTCACGCCCGGTCTCACGCAACGCGAGTGCGCAAACCGCCAGTACCTGCCTGTCCTGCGGATGGCGCTCGAGGAATTCGTCGGCGACGATGCAGGCCTCGGCGGCTCGACCGATGCTGATGAGTTGCGCGCAAAGATCGGCAGCGGCACGGGCGTTATCGGGGTTGATATCGCAAGCTTCGCGGAGTGCAGCACAGGCTTGGTGGTCCGCGCCGAGCTCGCGTTGAGCAAGGGCGAGATTGATCCAGGCCATTTCATCGGTCCGACCGGATGCGGTCAGCGGCGCGAGGAGCTGTAGCGCGGGCGCATATTGTCCAAGCGCGCAGTGCAGCGCGGCGGCGGTTGCTTGTAGCAGCGGGTGGTCGCGTACGACCGCGGGCGCACCGTGTAACACGGCGAAGGCTTGCGTCGATTCACCGATTTCGAGTAGCGCATGCGCAAGATTGCTGCGCGCTTCGAGGTCATGCGGTTGCGCGGTCAGCACCTCGTGGTACTGCTTGATCGCCGCAGCGATATGGCCACGTGCATGCAGCAGAGCACCCCGATCGAGCATGGCATCGCTGGAAGACATGCCCCATTCTCGCATCATGTCGCGGTGGGTAAACATCGGCGGCGGCTCACGCAATGAGCTCCAACCGCTCTATAGTTGCGCCCATGGAATGGATCATTTTGGCAGCAGGCCTAGCCCTGGGTTTTATCGCCGGATTTTTCTGGGCGCGGCGGGGTGTGTCGGGCGAGGGTGGCGTCGAACTCGAGCGGCTGCGGGCGCGGCTACTCGAGCTTACCGGTGAGACCGCAGCGCTGCAGGCGACCTTGCAGGCCGAGCGAGTGGCTGCAGCGGAAAAGCAAAGCGTCCTCGAGGCAGCCCGTGAGCAACTGTCGAATGCCTTCAAGGCACTCTCGGCCGAGGCATTGCAGAGCAATAACCAACAGTTTCTTGAATTGGCGCGCACGCAGCTGGAAGGTTTTCAGACTCAAGCCAAGCAAGACCTCGAAATGCGTCAACAACAGATTGGCGAGACCCTGAAGCCCATCAAAGAATCCTTGGGCAAGGTTGATGCGCAAATCCAAGAGCTCGAGAAGGCGCGTACCGGTGCCTACCAGTCGCTCAGCCAACAGGTCGAGCAGCTGATTCGTGAGCAGGTGCTGCTACGCAGTGAGACCAGCAATCTTGTGGGGGCTCTCAAACAGCCGGGCGTTCGTGGGCGATGGGGTGAAATCCAGTTGCGACGGGTCGTCGAATTGGCAGGCATGCTCGCCTATTGCGACTTCGTTGAGCAGCAATCACTCGAAACCGAGGAAGGGCGGCTGCGACCCGACTTGATCGTCAAGTTGCCGGGTGGGCGCAATGTCATCGTCGATTCCAAGGTGCCCCTGGCCGGTTACCTCGCTGCACTCGAAGCGCAGGACGACGTGACTCGCGCTGTGAAATTGCAGGAGCATGCACGGGCGGTCAAAGCACACATCACCGCACTGTCGCGCAAAGGTTATGCCGAAGAGCTACGCAACAGTGCGCAATTCGTGGTGTTGTTCCTGCCGGGTGAGGTCTTCTTCAGTGCGGCGCTAGAACAGGACCCCTCGTTGATCGAGGCCGGAGTTGATCAGGGCGTCATGATCGCGACTCCAACCTCATTAATCGCCTTGCTGCGTGCCGTTGCCTACGGTTGGCGCCAGGAGCAGATCGCGCGCAACGCCGAGCACATCAGCGCGCTCGGCAAGGAAATCTATGATCGTCTTGCCACCATGGGCGATCACTGGGCAAAGCTTGGGCAAAACTTGCGACAGGCCGTCGAGGGTTACAACAAAGCAACTCGCTCGCTCGAGACCCGGGTGCTGGTGACGGCGCGCCGCTTTCGTGATCTCGACCCGGCGCTCGATGCCGAGCGATTGGCAGAGCTCGACTCTGTTGATGTCACGCCACAGTTACCGAGCGAAGAACTGCGTCCGCGTCTGGCTGCACCAGCCCCAGGTGAGTCGCAGTAAAATCTGCCGTTACGGTGGCCGGCTGGCGTTCTGGCGATGCCTTTCAGTGCTCGAGTGCAAAAACGCGACTTTCGCCGCGACCGCGAACATCCGACGCTGCCGAGACCTCGCCATTATCTTTGATATCGATGATCTGCATATCCCCGAACTCCCATGAGCTCGGATCGACCCGATAGCCCATCGTGCGCAGTTCCGAGACGGTCTCAGGTGCAAGCCGGCAGCAACGGCTGTAGATGATCACGTTGGGCGGCAGCAACTGATGGTGGAAACGCGCTGCTGAGACCGCTTGCTCTGCGCTCATACCAAAGTCTTTGAGGTTGATCAGAGTCTGAAATACTGCGGTGAAGATGGTCGAGCCGCCTGGGGTGCCGTAAATACCCCGAACCTGGTCGTCTTTGACGAGCAGGGTGGGCGTCATTGACGACAGCATGCGCTTACCGGGGGCGATCGCATTAGCAGTGCCCCCGACGACCCCATAAAGGTTAGGCTGGCCGGGCTTGGTGCTGAAATCATCCATCTCGTTGTTGAGCAGGAACCCGGCGCCTTCGACGACAACCCCGCTGCCGAAACTGCCGTTGAGCGTGTAAGTCAAAGAAATCGCATTACCTGCTGCATCGAGTATTGAATAGTGAGTCGTCTCGCGCGGTTCATCTAACCCAGGCCTGACCGATTGTGGTGCAGATGGCGCATCAACACGAACCTCGGCTACCCGCTTGGCAAGATATTCAGGTGCTATCAATGCGTCGACCGGTACAACTACGAAATCCGGGTCGCCGAGATACTCGGCGCGATCGGCGAATACTTGCTTTTGGATCTCGGCAATGAGGTGGACGTAGCGCGTCGAGTTGTGTTCCACGCCGGCGAAGCTCTCTTTGAGCAGGTCTTTCATGCGCAGTAACTGCACGAGTGCGATTCCACCGGAGCTTGGCGGTGGCGCTGATATTAATGTGTAGTCGCGCCACTGTGCCGTAAGCGGCGTACGCCATCGAGGTTGATAGTCGGTGAGATCATCGAGCGTGATGAGTCCGCCGCCGCGCCGCATCTCGGCCACAATCAGCGCGGCTGTCTCGCCGCTGTAAAAGCCCGCGGGACCCTGCGCTGCAATACGCCGCAGCGTGGCTGCGAGTTCGGGTTGGCGAAATTTTTCGCCGTCGGTGGTGATGCGGATTGCTGCGGCAAAGTAACGATCGAAGTTGGTTTTACCTGCAAAGTCGCTGCGCGCTTCGCTGATGAGATCGCGGAGTTTTTGTTCGGGTTCGAAACCCTCTTCGGCGAGCTGGATGGCCGGCGCCAGCAGCTCGGCCCAGCTCTTGGAGCCAAAGCGTTGATGCAGGGCCCAAAGACCTGCAACCGTTCCCGGGACACCTGCGGCACGATGGCCGATGAGGCTCAGTTTCGGGATGACGTTACCGTTCTCATCGAGATACATGTCGCGGCTGGCTGCGCGTGGTGCGGTTTCGCGGAAATCGAGAAATTGACTCTCAGAGCCGAATTTCACGGTGACGAAGCCACCGCCGCCGAGATTGCCAGCCTCGGGGAAGGTAACCGCGAGTGCAAAGCCGATGGCGACTGCCGCATCGGCGGCGTTGCCACCAGAGCGAATTACCGCTTCGCCGATGGCAGCGCTTGCTCGATCAGGCGCCGCAACGGCGGCGATACCAGCAAAGGCTGGCGTGATGAGAGTTAGGCAAAGAACGAGGATGAGTTGACGCATGCCGCAGTTTGGCACGGAACGTGGTTTCCGAGACAGGCCGTAGCAGCTGCGCTAGCGACGCAGGTCTTGCACCGCGGCTGCTACTGCAGAGATTTCCTTTTCGTGTGCGGCTTCGCGCCAGGGTTCGGCGAGTGCCGCTTCGTACCAATCGCGCATCGAGGGCAGCGCAAGCAGTCGTTCGCGGTAAGCGTCGCAGCCAGAATCGTTGAGCGAGAGTTGATAAGACTGCAAGCGAAATGCGACCGGTGCGAAGAAGGCATCGACCGCGGTGAAGTTTTGGCCGGCGAGAAACGGTCCACCGAAGCGCACGAGGCCGTTGCCCCACAGCTCCTGCAAGCGTGCGAGATCGGCGAGCAAACCCGCGGGTTGTTCGCGCAAGGTGATGCGCTGTCCACAGGTCATGCTGCAGTGCTGACGCAGTGCGGTGAAGCCTGAGTGCATTTCAGCAGCCGCCGAGCGAGCCCAGGCCCGAGCGCCGCGATCGGACGGCCAAACCCTCGGATAGGTTTCTGCGAGATATTCAACGATAGCCAAGGAATCCCAGATGGTGATGTCGCCATCTTGTAGGCAGGGCACTTTGCCGCTCGGCGAGAAGAACCGAAATTGCTTGCGGGTCGCCGCAGGGTCATCGCCGAAAGGCTGTAGCTGCTCTTGGAACGGGATGCCGAGCTCTCGCATCAAGACCCAAGGTCGCAATGACCACGAAGAATAATTTTTGTTGGCGATCCAAAGTCGCATGGTCAGCAAGATCAGCGGACGAGGCCGAGCAGTTCCAGGTCAAAGATCAGCGTGGCACCGGGTTTGATGCTGGGCGGGACGCCGCGATCACCATAGGCAAGTTCCGCGGGGCAGGTCAGGTGCACCCGAGAGCCGACCCGTAGATTGGGCAGGGCTTGTGACCAGCAGGGGATAACCCCTTGCACGGCGAAAACGGCGGGCTCGCCGCGGGCTCGTGAGCTGTCGAAGATCGTGCCGTCAATTAGGCGACCCTCGTAGTGCACGCTGACATAGTCATTCGTACTCGGAGTTGCGCCAGCACCCTCGACAACGGGCTCGACCAGAATGCCGTTGTCGTAACGAATAACGTTCGGTGCCGCTGCGGTGGTGGCGAGATATTGCGCGGCTTGGCTGCGTTGTTGTTCGAGTTGGGCGCTGCGACGTGCGGTTTGCATTTCGTGCAGCCGCGGCGCCTCTGCAGCGAGATTGACCTTGGGGTCGCGCTGTAGAACGCCATCTTCTAGCCCGAGACGAACGTAGTCGAGTTCTTCTGCGGTGAGCGTGAAGTTTTCGAGGGTGCGCGAGATCAGTTGGCCGAGCGTGTAGAGCGTACGGGCATCTGCCGTGGGCAGAGGCGGCTCTGCGGCAACAGCCAGCCCGCCGCAGAGCACGGCAAGACCAAAAACATAGCGCAAGCGCCGAGTTTGCTTTGGCATGAGACCTACCCCCGTCGGCCTTTTTGTTATCTTGCGCTTCGTGGTGCTGCTGTCAACCATTAAACCTTCCGCGGGAGCCGAGTGAACAATCGAGCGCATAAGTTGTGGTGGGGTATTTTTGGTGCCTTGCTTGCGGGGGCTCTATTGAGCGACGGGGCCGAGGCGACGGCCACCGCCGAGCGCAATCCGGTCCGCATCGCTCGTGCTCCGGCTGCCCTCGTCAGTGATCGACTGATCGTCGGGTTCCACGGCCCACAGGGTTCGCGCGCCAGCGAGCAGCAGAGCGCAGTGGCCGAACTTGCCGATCGGGTCGATTTGCCGCTGCGCTGGGTCGGTGAACTCGGCAGCCAAATGGCCGTGCTGCAACTCACGATGCCGGCGACGTCCGACTCGATGGCAGCAGCCATGGCGCTGCTGCAGGCCGATCCCGAAGTAGCCTTCGTCGAGCCCGATCGTCGACGACAGCGGCATCTCGTTCCCAATGACCCGCTATACGCCGGTCAGTGGTATCTGAAGGCGGCACAAACTTCGGCAGCCCGGGCGGAGAACGCCTGGGATTCGAGCACGGGCAGTGCCGGCGTGGTGGTGGCTGTGCTCGACACGGGCGTGCGCTTCGATCACCCCGACCTTGAGCGTGCGACCAATGGTGGGCGCTTGTTGCCCGGGTACGATTTCGTCTCGGCTGACCGCGACGGTAAATTTACTACGGCGAATGATGGCGACGGTCGCGACCCTGATGCCTCGGACCCGGGTGATTGGGTCACGGCGGGCGAGACGGCGCTCGACATCTACGACGGCAAGTGCGAAGTCGACGATCGTTCATCGTGGCACGGCACGCGTGTGGCCGGCATCGTCGGTGCGCGCAGCAACAATGCTGAGGGCATCGCGGGCTTGACCTGGCGCCCTTGGATCTTGCCGGTGCGGGTGCTCGGTAAGTGTGGCGGTTACGACTCGGACATCTTGGCCGGGATGCGTTGGGCGGCAGGCCTTCCGGTGGCAGGTGTGCCGGACAACCCGTATCCGGCGCGGGTCATGAATCTCAGCCTCGGCTCCATGGACGCGTGCACGGCGGCTTATCAAGCGGTCATCGATGAACTGCGGGCGAGAGGTACGGTGGTGGTGGCCTCGGCCGGTAACGAGTCGGGTCCCATCGCGGCGCCGGCCAATTGCGCTGGCGTGGTTGCCGTAGTGGCGCTGCGACATACCGGCACCAAAGTGGGTTTCAGCAGCCTCGGCAGCGGTGCCACCATTGGCGCACCGGGTGGTAATTGCGTCAATGTCGGTGCCAACGAGCCCTGCCTGTACTCGATCGACACGACCACCAATCTGGGTGCCACCGTGCCCGGCGTCAATGGCTATACCGATGCCTTCAATATCAACGTGGGCACGAGCTTCTCGGCGCCCATCGTAGCGGGCGTTGCGGCGCTGATGTTGTCGGTCAACGCCAAATTGCCGAGTAGCGAACTCATCGAACGCTTGCGTAGTTCCAGTCGGCCCTATCCAACCGTGGCGGGGCTGCCTAACTGTCGTGTGCCGACCGGGCCCAAAGATTTGCAGGTAGCCGAGTGTGTTTGTACGACCGCAGCCTGCGGAGCTGGAATCGTTGATGCGCCGTCAGCCTTGGCGGCCGCGCGTCGCCCGGTCGCCGTCATCGCTGTGCCCTCGAGTGTCAGTGCCGGTGCGACGCTCACCCTCGATGCCGCGGCCTCGAGCGCCTCCTGCGGACGCAGCGTACAGAGCTATGCTTGGGTCGTGACAGCGAGCGGTACGGGTGGGGCCTTGCTGTCGGGTAGTCAGGGGTCGGCGGTCAGTGTTCGTGCACCGAGCGCGGGCAGTCTGCAGCTGCAACTCACGGTGACGGATGATCAGGGTGGTCGCGACACCGCCATCGCTACCATCACGGCCAGCTCGGCGAACAGCGACACGCCGGCGGGCGTCAGCGGCTCGGCCTGTCCTTTGGAAATCAGTTTTCAGGCGCCGCCGGCTGCAGCGCCCCCGAGCTCGAGTCCCGGTAATACCTCGGGCGGAGGTGGAGGTGGTGGCGGAGCCGTGGGTCCTGCCATCCTGTTACTGCTGGCTGCATTGGGTTTTGCCGGCCGTCGCCGGTTGCGCGCCCGCCGTGAAATCACGAGTACCATCTAAGCAGAACACAAGAGGAAAGCCCGTGTCACAGACTGTTTTAATCACTGGTGCGTCATCCGGCATCGGTGAAGAGCTCGCGCGCGAATATGCCAAGCGTGGTGCGCGGCTCGTGTTACTCGCGAGGCGGCTCGATCGTTTGCAGCAGTTGGCCGACGAGTTGCGCGCGAGCGGTGCCGTGGTGTCAATCCATGCAGCTGATGTCACCATCGAGGGGCAGGTCGCTGAAGCGGTGCGTCAGTGTCGCGAGAGTGGCGTCGAGCTCGATCTCGTTTATGCGAATGCCGGTTTCGGTGTCGCCGGTGTATTGCCGCGACTGCAGCTTGAAGACTATCGCCGTCAATTCGAGACCAACGTCTTTGGGCTGCTGCGCACGATTTACGAAACGCTCGATAGTTTGAGCGCGGCACGCGGCCGGCTGGTGTTGGTCGGCAGTGTCGCAGGGCATGTGGCGGCGCCGGCGGCATCGGCGTACGCCATGAGTAAATTTGCGGTGCGTGCTTTGGCCGAATCTTTGCGCGGCGATCTGCGCCCGTTGGGCATCGGCGTCACTTTAGTGTCACCTGGCTTTGTCGATTCAGATATCCGTCGCACCGATAATCGCGGAGTTTTGCAGGCCGAAGCGCCAGATCCGGTGCCGGCGTGGTTGCGTGTTCCGACTACAAAGGCGGTCAAAGAAATCGTACGCGGCGTCGAGCGTGGTAGCGCCGAAATCGTCGTGACTGGGCACGGTAAAGTCATCGTGTTTCTGGCGCGTCACTGCCCGCGGTTGGTGCGCGCCTTGATCCTCAAAACCTATCGCGGCCGTCCAGAGCCAAAGTCGGCAGCACGTGACGCCGCGGTGGCAACTCGTTCAGAGTCGCCGCCGTGAGTCGCAGCGCGCGTGAAAACACGGTGCGGGCGTTGTTTCCGACACTGCTTTACTGCAAGCCTTTACAGCAAAGTGGGGCAGCAGATTTCAATCGCCGCCTGCTCGCCGAGTGTTTGCAATTGCAGCATGACGATATTGCAGGCCAACGTTGGTCGAAGCGGCGTTATCCCGGCGGCTACACCTCTTACGGCTCTTTGTGTCGCATGCAACGCTTGTCGCCTACGTTCGCACTGCTTGAACGTCGCTTGCAGAAACATCTGCGATCTTTTGTCGAGGCGCTCGCGCTCGATCTAGAGGGGCGTGAACTCGTGATGACCGACTGTTGGGTCAATGTCATGCCGGCGGGTGTGGTGCACAGTCTGCACTTGCATCCGTTGTCGACCATCAGCGGTACGTATTACGTGCGTACTCCGGCCGGCTGCGCTGGGCTTAAGTTCGAGGATCCGCGTCTCGATCGATACATGGCGGCGCCACCGCGGCGAGTTGATGCTGCTGCGCACTTGCAGCCTTGGCACACCGTGCCGGCTCGCGCTGGTCAGGTCGTGCTGTTTGAAAGTTGGTTGCGCCACGAAGTGCCACCTAATCCATCGAAGACGCCGCGAGTCAGCATCTCTTTCAACTTCGGTTGGTTCTGATTGACGCGATATCCGCTTAGGGGTATTGCACAGTCGTCATCGATGTAAGACGATCACGCACTCTGCTTGTGGTTTTTAGGCAAAGGAGTTGTGAACATTATGCAACATGCTAAATGGGTGTTGGCTGCGGCCGCATTGAGTGCGGCAGCAACGGCAACGGCACAGGATCAAGAGTCCAGCAGTGGACTACAGGAAGTTACCGTCACGGCTCAGCGTCGCGCACAGAGTCTGCAGGACGTGCCGATCGCGATCACTGCCTTTACGGCCGATCAGCTCGAGCAGCGTCAGGTGTTCAACACCTACGATCTCGTGCGTAATATTCCGAACCTCACGGGCAACGCCAACGTCGGCGTCGGCACCTCGAGCTCGCTCTATATCCGCGGCATCGGTAACGGTGAGTCGATCGCGACCTTCGACTTGCCGGTAGGCACTTATGTCGACGACGTCTACGTTGCTCGCCAGAACCACAACAACTTCGCGTTGTTCGACGTCGAGCGCATCGAAGTGCTGCGTGGCCCGCAGGGCACGCTATTCGGTCGCAATACGACCGGTGGCGCCATCAACGTCGTCATGAAGAAGCCGAGCGAAGAGCGCAAGGGCTTCGTCGAGGCGGGCATCGGCCGCTTTAATCTTTGGACCTCACGCGCTTCGATTGACTTGCCGATCAGCGACCGTTTGCTGACCAAGTTTTCAGCGTATCGCATCAAGGATGATGGCTATGCGCTGCAGGTCTCGACCGGCAAGTATCTGAACGATCGTGATGCCTCGGGTCTGCGTGCCGACATCCGCTTTCTGCCGATCGATGGTGTCACCATCGACTTCGTCGGTGAGTACGTCGATGATCGTAACAGCAACTTCCTGAACGTCGTCGACTCGCGCGGCAATCGCATCATCAACAACAAGATCACTCAGGGCGGTATAGTCGGTGTGATCACGGGTGCCAAGGCGGCACTGCCGGTCGGCAACGAAGCGGCCACTCGTGCCGCTACGCTGATCGTCACCAGCGAGCTCAATAACAACGTCACGATCTCATCGATCACGGGTTTCCGTGACACCGATCACGACTTCCTGGTCGACTCGGGTGGTGAGCTGCCGCGCGCCACTAACTCGCGCGGTTTCACGCCGCTCGTCAACATGGGTGATCACGAGCAGTTCTCGCAGGAAATCAAGCTCAACGGCCAGTCGGGCCGCTTGAACTGGACGGCTGGCGTGTACTACATGAACGAGGACAACGTCACCGACTTCGCCAACGGCAACAGCAATGCTGCGACCGGCGGGTTCACTGTGGCGGCCGACCGTACGATGAAGAACGGTCTTGAGACCTACGCCATCTACGGTCAGGGCGATTTCAAGCTCAACGACGCGTTCACGATCACCGCGGGCATTCGTTACACCGAGGAAACCAAAGACTTCTCGATCGAGCGCAACCCCGGTGCAACCGGTGCGGCGTTGTCGACTGCGGCGATCGCCGCTGCGAACATTCCGCTCGAGCTCAACGAGCAGGTGTGGACGCCGCGCGTGGCTTTGCAGTACGACGTTTCTGACGACGTGATGTTCTTCGTCTCGGCTACCCGGGGCTTCAAGTCTGGCGGTTGGCCGGCTCGTGCCACGGCCAATAACGCGTTCATCCCGTTTGCGCCGGAAACCGTGTGGTCGTACGAGGCGGGCACCCGTGCCGATCTCTTCAACAACCGCCTGCGGTTGAACGCCACTGCGTTCTATTCCATGACCAATGACATCCAGATCCCGGCGCGTATCGACGTCAACGGTCTGCAGATCTCGACCACCACCAACCCGGCGGACCTCGAGAACTACGGCATTGAAATCGATGCGACTTGGGTGCCGATCGATGGCCTCAACATCACTGCTGGGCTCGGCATCCAGAACGCGAAGTACGTCAACATCAGC
>Ga0169931_10003286_pt1 | contig 25713 bp, 21 predicted proteins | sample Kivu_15m_20L_FD_129675 | JGI IMG/M metagenome (GOLD analysis project Ga0169931, IMG submission 129675) | Freshwater microbial communities from Lake Kivu, Western Province, Rwanda to study Microbial Dark Matter (Phase II) - Kivu_15m_20L... | ecosystem: Environmental > Aquatic > Freshwater > Lake...
TCGGCATCAAACGTAATGGCCAATGGTTGATCTGTGCCACTTCCGCCTATTCCAATTTGCCAGATGGCACTGCCATCAGAAGAAAATTTAATTAAGCTAATATCTTGAAAACCATAACCTTGAATTTGCCCAAGCGGTAAATTGGCATTTCCGGAATAACTGCCAAGCACATAAAAATCACCATCCGAATCCTGAATGATTCTTGTGGCATTGTCGTCCTGGCTGCCTCCCCAAACAACAGCATTATCAAATTGCTGCGATTTTAGCAGAAACGGGAGAAGCGTAATAATCGTTAATAGTAGTAGATTTTTCAAGGTTTTACGAAATTAAATACTCTTTAAAAACACGAGTAAATAATCAACGATACTTATCAACAAAAAATGCGTGGATAACCTAAAATGAGCACATCATGAACCACATCTGTTTGCAATTTTCAAGGATTTTGAACTGAAATATTCACAGTAAAATCTGTCAGCGAAAGTCGGTTTAAAATTTCTCTGTTGATTCTAAATGATATTATTCTGAAGCTATTCAAACAAGCTGAATTTCAAAAATCTACTTTCTCTTGGTTAATAGTTGATTACCTGTTGTTCTATGCTTTCCGGCAAATCTCTGAATTCGTATTGCTGATTTCGAAGTGCAGGTTCAAAACCGGCTTCCTGAATGGCACGCTGAATGCCTTCGGCGGTAAATCGGTGCGGAGCACCGGCGGCTGAAACCACATTTTCTTCAATCATGATTGAACCAAAATCATTGGCACCTGCATGCAGGCAAATTTGTGCTGTTTTTTCACCAACGGTGAGCCAGCTTGCCTGAATGTTAATTACGTTTGGAAGCATTAAACGACTCAAGGCGATCATTCTGATGTATTCCTCTGAGGTGACTTGATTTTTCACATTCTTGACCCTTCTTAACAAGGTGCCATCGTCCATAAACGGCCAGGGAATAAAGGCCAGAAACCCTTTTGCACTTTCTGGTTTTTCTGATTGCACCTGACGTATCCAGCTTAAATGTTCAAAGCGCTCGTAAAGGGTTTCAATATGACCAAACATCATGGTGGCCGATGTTGTAAGGTGAAGCTGATGAGCAGCGCGCATCACGTCGAGCCACTCACGTCCTGTGCATTTTCCCTTTGAAATCATTCGTCTTACACGATCATTCAAAATTTCTGCTCCTGCACCGGGCAGTGAATCCAGGCCAGCATTCTGAAGTCTGCCCAATACTTCGGTGTGACTGAGTTTGCTTAATTTAGAAATGTGTGCGATTTCCGGTGGACCCAAGGCGTGTAGTTTAATATCGGGGAATTCGCTTTTCAGATTTTTGAACAGGTCTTCGTAAAATTCAATGCCTAAATCGGGATGATGTCCGCCTTGTAACAAAAGCTGCTCGCCACCATAGCGTCTGAGTTCCTCAATTTTGACCCGATACTGATCCATAGTTGTTATATAGGAATCAGCGTGGCCGGGAATTCTGTAAAAGTTGCAAAATTTACAGTTAGCTGTACAAACGTTGGTGGTATTTACGTTACGGTCAATAATCCAGGTTACTTTACCATCGGGTTTTTGCCTTTTTCGCATTTCATTGCCTGCAAACATGAGCAAAGCCAAGGGTGCATGCTCGAAAAGATACATGCCTTCTTCAATGCTAAGCCATTCTTCGCGAAGCGATTTGTCAATTAAATGAGTTGTATTCATGGTTGAATAAACAATTATCGGTGCTTAAAGGTTGAAATCAAAATGATGGTTAACAATTCACCTGAAACGAATCTAAGTTCAATTACTACATTTGCCGCATAAACCCTTTCACATGTCAGCAATAAAACTCAGCAAAAGTAAAAAAGCAGATACAGCCTTCAGAATATTGTTGTGTAATTCTTCAAAAGAATTGAAATCATCCGGCCTCACGGCCGATGAACTCAGCTATGTCCAGTCTGAAGAGAAAAATGCTTCGAAATTGGTTTTCATCAATCGGTACTCTGAAAAGATATTTATACAGTTGGTTCCGGAGGCTAAGTCCGATTTTCTAAAAAATGAAGCAATTAGAGTTGCCGGTTCTGCGATTGCAGGACACCTTTCAACCCATCGGATAGCTGAAATTTTAATAAGCGACCTGGGCGCCGGCAGCGAAAAAACGATTTGTCTGGCCGAAGGCATTGCTTTGGGTAGTTACAAATTCAATAAATACAAACAAAAGCCTGCCTCAGAAATCCCGGCTCTCAAAAAAATCGCCATTCATTCCGACAACATCTCTTCAGGTGACATCAAACATTTGCAAGCGATTGTTGATGCTGTTTTTGTGGCCCGTGACCTGGTAAATGAACCCCTCTCCTATTTAACTGCTGTTAAGTTGGGCAAGGAAGCCGCATCGCTTGGAAAAGAAACCGGAATCAAAGTGGAAGTACTTAATAAATCTAAAATCGAAGCCATGAAAATGGGTGGACTTTTAGGTGTAAATAAGGGTTCTATTGATCCTCCGGTGTTTATTATTATGGAATACAAACCCAAAGGGCATGTAAATAAACAACCAATTGTTTTGGTAGGAAAAGGAGTTGTATACGATACGGGTGGTTTGAGTTTGAAACCTTCGGATGGCATGATGACCATGAAATGCGACATGGGAGGCGCTGCGGCAGCTATTGGTGCAATTTACGCAACCGCTTTGGCTGAATTACCGGTTTGGACAGTTACTTTGGTGCCCGCCACGGACAATCGGCCCGATGGAAACGCTATTGTGCCGGGAGATGTAATCACGATATCTGACGGCACAACGGTTGAAGTTTTAAATACCGATGCTGAAGGTCGGTTGATATTGAGCGACGCGCTTGTTTATGCCCAAAAATACAATCCTGAATTGGTGATTGATCTTGCTACACTTACCGGAGCGGCATCAAGAGCCATCGGACGATTTGGTATTGTGGCCATGCATAATTCAAAAGAGCATTATAATGCCTTGGAAATCAGCGGTAACAAGGTGCATGAACGATTAGTGGAATTTCCCCTTTGGGATGATTATGCCGAGATGCTTAAAAGTGATATTGCAGACATTAAAAACATTGGCGGGGCAGTTGCTGGCGCCAATACAGCAGGAAAATTTCTTGAGCGTTTCACGAAATATCCCTGGATTCATTTGGATATAGCCGGTCCGGCATTTTTAGAAGCACCCGATTCATACAGAGGCAAAGGAGGAACCGCCAGCGGGCTTCGTCTGTTGTTCGATTACCTTAAAAAGAGAACTGAAGCATGAGCGATCACAAAAAGAATCCCGTTAGAGTTGGCATAAGTCATGGCGATTTTAACGGTATCGGTTACGAAGTTATCATTAAAACATTTATGGATCATGGCATGCTGGAGCTTTGTACTCCGGTAGTTTATGGAATTCATAAAGCGGCCTCGGCGTACCGTAAATTAGTCGATGCCGGTGAGTTTAATTTTTACGGGGTGCCGGATGCCTCCAAAGCAGTTAAAAATCATTGTAATTTTGTTAATCTTACCGAGATAGATGTGGGACTTGACCCGGGAAAGCCAACTCCTGCCTCAGGAGCCTGGGCGGTCAAAGCTTTACAAATGGCAATGGACGATTTACTTGCAGGCAAAATTGATGTTTTGGTTACCGCTCCCATTGATAAACACAATGTTCAAGGGCCTGAATTTAAATTTCCTGGGCATACCGAGTTTCTCGCAAGTAAAACACAATCAGGATCCTACCTAATGTTGTTGGTGAGCGATGATCTTCGCATTGGTACGGTTACAGGTCACATTCCTGTAAAAGATGTGGCCGCTGCCATTAATCAGGAATTGATTCTAGAAAAACTTAAAGTATTTGAAGCTTCACTAAATCAGGATTTTGGAATAACAAAACCTCGAATTGCTGTTTTGGGGCTCAATCCACACGCTGGCGATGGCGGTTTGTTGGGAAAAGAAGAAATTGAAACCATTATCCCTGCCATCAAAAAAGCAAAAGAGGCCGGTTCTCTTTGCTTCGGGCCGTATCCGGCCGATGGATTCTTCGGAAATGGATCATGGAAACAATTTGACGGCGTATTGGCCATGTATCACGATCAGGGATTGATTCCTTTTAAATCAATTGCTTTTCACGAAGGTGTCAATTTTACAGCCGGACTTCCTATCGTAAGAACATCTCCTGACCACGGAACTGCCTTCGATATTACCGGTAAAAATGTGGCTAATGAAGCCTCGTTTCGTTCGGCGGTATTTTTGGCGATTGATGTTTTTAGGAACAGAAAAATGCATCAGGAATTAACATCGAACGTATTGCAGATCAACCCAAGGAAAGACAGAGAAAGAGAACGATTTGCATGATAAGACTGTCAATAATATGGAAGCGTTTCACAGCTTTGGGAGTCTTTTGGGTTTCTGCTTTCTGCGCTATTGCGCAGGATGCGCCAAATGATACCATTTTTTTAAAAGACGGCACATTTCTAGTCGGGTATATCATCAATCCTGAAAGTCAGGGTAGCATTCGTATTAAAAATGAAGGTGGCCTTACCATGTATGTTGCTTCGGAAAGGATTCAACGCCTTTCTGTTAACACCGAGCGTGTGAGCAGCAAAAGTGATAACAGGTCGGGGCCTCCAACTTTAACTGAAGAAAGAATTGTTTTTGGATTACGTGCAGGGGGAGCTTTTCCATTCAGCGATTTTACTGCAGTTCTAGGGGCATTTCCTGGCTATGCCAGAACGGGCTGGTCGGCCGAAGCTGATGTGTGGATCAGAATTTCTAATCAAATTTACTGGAGTACCAAGTTTGGCTATTCTACAAATTCAATCAAAGAAGATGTGTTTGCGTCACAATTTGAAGCCGCCAATGGGCTTACTATCTCAAATATTATCTCAGGCCCCTGGAGCGGCTGGCATTTTTTAACCGGATTCAGCACGCAGCGTCCTTTAGATGAAAAATTCAGTTACTTTTTCCAGGGCCATCTTGGCTTTTCAAGATTGAATAGCCCAGGCATCTATTTGCAAACCTCAGGGCCCATCTTGTATTATTTGGAATCTAGTCCCGGAGCAGGCATAACAGCATCGTTTAGCGTCGGACTCAGATTGTGGGAGAAATACTCGGCATCTTTTAGTTTACTAAGCTCCAACCCAACTTTCGTTTTGTCGGGTGCGCAAGGTGGTACAACCAGGCAACCAATAAGAATCATCAACCTGTCGGTTGGAATTCTTCTTTACCCGCGCTTGAAATCTCAGCTAAGCAAGTCCTGAGCGTATTCCATCAATACCTCCAGTGGGATAACTTGCAGGGCTCTTTGATGCGTCGAACTTAATTTAATTGGACAAGCTTTGCCTGCATTTTTAGCTTCGAGCCACCTTAATGCACAAACACACCAGCCATCGCCGGGCTTTAAGCCCGGGAAACTGTATTCAGGCCGTGGGGTAATTAAATCATTTCCTGCAAGTTTCGAGAATTGAAGGAAATCAGCTGTTACTATTGCGCAAACGGTATGAGAACCAAAATCAGAGGCGTCAGTTTTGCAGAATCCATCTCTAAAGTAGCCAGTCATCGGTTCTGTGCAGCAGGATTCGAGAATTCCGCCAAGTACGTTCAACTGCATTAGTTTACTTTATTGAACTTTTCATAATTGCGTATAAACTCCTCCAGCTTTTCAACATCGATTCGCTTGGCAATGATTTTCTTGTCTCTATCCAATAAATAAATCACTGGTGTTGAATAAATATCGTAATACTTTCTAAAGTTTGATTTCCCGAGTAAATCGGCAGCATTAATCCAGGTAAGTTCTTGTTCTTTAATGTATTTGAACCACTCTGAAGTATCGGCTTCAATGTAAACACCAAGCACTTCCAAACCAATTTCCTTTGCTTTGGTTTTGTATAGTTCATCGAGTTTTGGTGTCACTTTTTTGCAATGTCCACAGCTGGGGTCCCAAAAATAAACAAGAGTGTATTTAGACTTTATATCATACAGTGAAATTGGATGAAAATCATCTTTTAACAGGGTGATGTTGTTAGCTTTTTTTCCGATCAAACAAGGTTCGAGCGCCAGTACCCGCTCTTTGATTTTTTCCAGTTGGGGCTCCTCTACCCAATATGCTTTTCCGCTTAAATAATATGTTTTTGCCATAAAAACAAAAACGGCATCCATGCCCATTATTTCAGATTTTTCGTAGGTGTTGGTGATGTAGTAAACCAGATATTTAAATATTTCGCCTGACTCATCCGTTCTGTCCAAGATAAATTTTGCAGCAGCATTGATTGAATCAGGAATTTGAGGAGTGAGTCGCTCGATGTATTGTTTAATTTTTCCTGCGAAAACGGGTGTTCGAATCAATCGATCGTCGCCCAAATCAATTTTATCAAAATAATGCGATTTGTAATATTTGTAACCAAATGTTGAATCGGGTCGTCCATTGGCCAGGATTGGAATTTCCTTAGGTACTTCAGGTTCCCAGCTTGCCAGGAAAACCTTTGACATAAACATGTTGGGATGTTGTTCTATAAACGTATTCTTGTATGCTTTAACGGAATTGTCAACTTCAATTTGTTTCTGTTTTACTTTTTCCTGAGCTTCTTTATTGTCCTTAGCTGCTTCGTATTCTTTTTTAAGGTCTTCCATTTGTTTACCCCGTTCAGAAATCCATTTCAGATATTCGTAAAACACTTTGTTATCCTCCGAACCTGAAACTTTCATTTGTTTTATAAAATCAGAGGTATCTGTTTCCATGCTGAATTTTTGTCCTTTATCAAGTATTAACTCGAAGTACTTTCTTGAAGGCGTAACCGCCAGATAAATCCCACTGGGAAGCGGCTCATCACCTTTAAAAACAATCTTTCCACCCGCTTCTGCCTTGGCCGAATCGCGTATGTACTGTTTATCGCCAAAGTAATACGCCAGCTGAATGTTCTCGCCTTTCTGAATGCCTTTTATTGTTAATTTAATTTCGTATCCATCAGCTGCAAGCAGCTGAAAACCAGTTAAAATGAAAATAATTCCTACAAAAAGATGTTTCATGGCTTGTTAAATTAAGGGGGCACAATATCAAAAATTATGCTATAATTATCGACATTTATCCGGTATTATTACAAACTAAAGAATCAACAATCCGCCGATGAGGCGGACCTTACTTAAATTGTATGTGTGGACGATATACATTAGCCGGTAAAATGGTAGATCTGGAAAAGCATTACAAGGCGAAACTATTGGGTGAAGCTCGTGGCAACTCTTACAACATTGCGCCTTCGCAACTTTCGCCGGTGCTGTTAAATCGGTTCCCAAATCAAATCCGCTACGAAACCTGGGGTTTGGTTCCGGCCTGGAGTAAACCTGATGAAAAGCCTAAAGTTCTGATAAATACGAGAGCCGATTCCTTGTTGACAAAACCCGGATTTAGGAGGTACTTACAAAATAAACGCTGTCTCATTCCTGCTTCGGGTTTTTATGAATGGAAGAACAATGCCGACGGAAAGCAGCCCTGGTTGATTCATCTTAAATCAAGAGAAATTTTCTCGTTTGCAGGCATTTGGGAAGAATACGCCAATAATGATGGAGAGTTAATTTACACTTTTTCAATCATTACTACAGGTCCGAATCATACAATGAAGGAAATTCATGACCGTATGCCTGTTATTCTTGAAGAAGAAAATGAAGACATCTGGCTAAATGGTGGTCCTGAACTCCAACTGGATGCCTTGTTGATTCCCTACAGAGACGATGATATGAATGCTTATCCGGTTAGTCGTAGAGTCAATTCGCCAGCAAATAATGACAGTTCCCTGATTGAAGAAATTAATCCGGGTACTTTATTCTAAAAAAATATGCAATCCACTTTTCTTAATGATTTAGCAGAGCATTTTATTCGAAATCATGGTGATTCACCGGAATTATGTTGTATTGTTTTTCCCAACCGGCGAGCATCGGTGTTTTTCAGGAAGGCATTGTACAATTTAAATCCGCGAGTGCAGTGGTTGCCCGGTTTGATCACTTTGCAGGATTTCATCAATGATTCTACGAAAGATCGCGTCATTGACTCAACAGAAGCCTCGTTCCATTTATACGAATTATACAAGTCGCTGGAAAAGGAGCATGCGGAAGATTTTGAAACCTACAATCAATGGGCCGGACATGTACTGCAGGATTTCGAGGAAATTGATTTATATCTGGTGGATGCCAGGAAATTGTACAGTTCTGTGGACGCGGCTTATGCAATTAAACATTGGTCGCCTGAAACAGGGAATCTGAGTCATTTGCAGGATCAGTATTTACATCTTTGGTCGCAAATGGGAAAATGGTATGAATTATTAAGAAGCGATTTAAGAAGCAAAGGTTTGAGCACCAGAGCGATGGCTTACAGGTATTTGGCAGAGCATACGGAATTAATTAAAACCAATTATAGCTATTATATTTTTGCAGGCTTTCATGCCCAAAACGAATCGGAAAATAAAATTATCCAATCGCTTATTAAGGCAGGAAAAGCCGAATTAATTCGCGACTATGATCAGTTTTATATTGATAATCAGCAACACGAAGCAGGCCATTTCGCCCGTAAAGTAATTCAGGAGGGATCGGGCAGATTACCTGATTTTACAGGAGATTATTTACGCCAAACGGAGAGGACAATAAAAATAGCAGGTGTAGCTAAAAACATAGGGCAAACCCTGGTGGCTGGGGAAGTCCTTAAAGAGTTAATAGCCTCTGGCGAGGACATGAGCCATACTGCACTTGTGCTGTGCGATGAGAATTTGTTGATGCCGATGCTGGAAGTATTGCCTGAAGAAATTGGTGCAGTAAATATTTCAATGACCTATCCTTTGCATTTGTTACCGATAAGTTCACTTTTTTTAAATATTCTGGATTTGCAAAAACAAGGCTTAGTAAGTTCAGAAAACATGAGTTTCTATTTTAAAGATATTATAAGATTAATACGCAATCCGGTTTTTGCGACATTAATTGATCAATCGAATGCTTCAAGAATTCTGAAAATTATTGATGAAGACCGTGATTTTTTTATTCTACCGGAAATCATATTACCTTATTTGCCTGAACACCCGGCAATGATTAATTTATTTACGAATTGGGAAAAAGATAGCAAAAAGGCTCTAAAACACTTGATTTCGTTTGGAGAGTATTTATTAAACCGAATGGAAAACGAAGAGCATTTAATTGAGAATTTCGAATCAGACACCACCGTTGAAATTCTTAAAATTGTGAGAAAAATAGAGGTCTTGTATAATTCATTCGGGGAAACAGGAAACCTGAAAACATTGCATTCTCTATTTAAAAAATTACTTAAACAGGCAGGATTTCCTTTTGTAGGTGAACCATTACAGGGTTTACAGATTATGGGTTTGCTTGAAACCAGAAATTTGGATTTTAAAAATATTATTTTTCTTTCGGTAAACGAGAATATTCTGCCGCATGCGAAATCCACAAACAGTTTCATACCAATGGATATTGCGCGTGGATTCGGGCTGCCCACTTATCGAGATCGTGATTCGGTTTCGGCTTACCATTTCTACCGATCGCTTCATCGCACCGAACAGGTGTGGCTTATTTACAATACCGAAGCCGATGAGTTTGGTAAAGGAGAAAAATCGAGATACATCAGCCAGATTGAGGAAGAGTTTTTACCAACGAAAACCAAGATAAAAAAAGGCATTTTTATTCCCGAAATGCCCCAAATGAGAGATACTGTTATTGAGATTGAAAAAACATCGCAATTTCTTGAGCAATTTATTGAGCGATACGGCGAAAGTTCAGAAGGCAGCGGGCTATCGCCAACAGCTTTGTCCAGTTTTCTAGACTGTTCATTGAAGTTTTATTTAAGTTACTTTAGTGGAGTTGCTATACCGGATGAACGAGAAGAAGAAATTGGAGCGGATGAACTGGGTACCATGACCCATGATATTTTGGAAAATCTTTTTAAACCTTACAAAGGCGAAGTTATGACCCTAGAAATCAAGGAGAAAATGCTTGACAAACTAGATGAGGTCGCCGAAATGAGCTTTCATAAAAGCAATAGCAGGAGAAATTTTGATGAGGGACCTGCTTTATTGATAAAGTATGGAATTTTAAGTAGTATCCGAAATTTCCTGAAATATGATGACAATTCTTACGAACCCGATAGTCCCAAAGGGCGTGTGATTAAGACCATTGAACTTGAAAAAAAACTAGATCGGTTTATTGAAATTGCAATCGGATCTGAAAAACACAAAATTAAATTAGGCGGTAAAGTGGATCGAATTGATTTAATTGAAGTTGGTGGTAAAAAAGAATTGAGAATTATTGATTATAAAACAGGTATGTTAAAATCATCGGATTTGAAGTTTAACTCCTATGCTGAGATTATTGAAAACAAACAAAATAAAATACTCCAGCTTTTAATGTATGAATTTATGGGAAGAATTTATTATCCGGCTGACCTTTACAATCCCGGAATAATTAGTTTGCGTTCTCCATCCTTGGGCTTAAGATCATTGGAAACAAGCGAAAACGGAGTCATCAACGAGAAAGAGACTGAAGTTTTTTTTGTCTCTTTAGTAGATAGAATCACGAATTCAAATACACGTTTTGTAATGACTGATGATTTAGGTGTTTGCGAAAACTGCAGCTTCAGAGGAGTGTGTAATCGTTAAGCTTGAATTTATTTTTCATGTCATTCAAATGACCAATATTAAATAACAGACCGCAATCCGCTTTTACTTATATTTCGGGATTCATGAAAACATTGATTCGCTTTATGCTTTTTCTGCTGGTATTGGGTTTTTCGCCTTTGCAAGGGCAACAATATCATTTTGCTAATTATTCATTGAATGATGGGCTTCCGCACTCCAGAGTGAATGATTTGGTTCAAGGGCAAGACGGATATCTTTGGTTAGCAACCAACTTGGGGCTTTGTCGCTTTGACGGCCACAAGTTTATTAATTATTCACTTCGCGATGGGCTTGCCGACAACAAAGTTACCTGTGTTTTGGAGATAGGCCTCAATGAGTTTCTGATTGGTCATGAAAATGGTGCTTTAACTTATGTGAAGCCCGGAAATAGAATTGAAAAAATAATTCTTGATGAAAAATCAGGAAGGATCTTTGATATTTATCCCGACAAGAAAGGAAATATATGGATTGGCACGCAAGGCAGCGGAGTTTATTGCGTGAAGAAAGAGAATTTCATAGAACTGCTAAAGAATACAGAGTATATTCATTACAATGAAAATACCGGTCTTGCAAGAGATGTTACCTCCATTCTGGAGGATGCACAAGGAAACGAGTGGTTTATCACTGATTTGGGAATTAAGCGTAAAATAAAAGGCCAGCAAAAATTTGACTTTTATTTGCCTAGTGGAATTGATTTTGTTCAATTTTCAGCCATTGAAGAAGATCTTGATGGTAGAATCTGGTTAGGAACTGTTACTTCAGGAGTGTATTGCTTAAGCTCTAAAGGGTCTGTTATTAAACACTTTACAGTCGAAACAGGTGAATTGCAATCCAATTTTGTATCGGTACTTAAAAAAGACAGCCATGGAAATATGCTTGCTGGAACCTGGGGAGGTGGATTTTCAATTATTGATAAAAATCTAAAATCTGATATTATTTCCGAAAACAATGGTTTGAGTGAAAACAAAGTCCGTAGTTTGATTTTTGATCGAGAAGGAAACGTCTGGATTGGCACGAATCAGAATGGAGTCTCCTGTTTCAGAGGCAAAGACTTTAAATTGTATTTACGAAGTAAGGATGGAACAAATACACAGATTGGAGCTATTTGTAATGATAAAAAGGGAAATCAATGGTTTGGCTCCAACAATGGTTTGTTTTTCATGCCGAAAGGAAGCTCTAGCAGTAAGAAAATAAATTTCCTAACCGGAGGTGACGAAATTGAAGTAACGTCCATTTTAGAAGATAAAAGAGGGAATATTTGGGTAAGTACCTGGGGTGCTGGAATATTGATTGTAAATCCAAATAGTTTTCAGGTTGAAAAATTTAATGGAAAACTACCCAATGCTGAACCAGGTACATTTACTGAGCAATATGTTCATACAATCAAGGAAACATCAAAAGGTAAAGTATGGATTAGCATGTTAAGAGGAGTTTCTGTATTCGATCCTGCAAACAATTCGCTGAAGACATTTACAAGTTATGATGGATTGAGTTCCAACAGTACGACCGACCTTGAGGAAGATCAAAACGGTCGAATTTGGATTGGAACGGCTGGAACCGGAATCACATTGTGGAACAATGGAAAATTTAAGGCTTTCACACCAAAAGATTTCCCTATTTATCCTGCCGTGTCATCCATTGCAAAGTCACCTGATGGAAAAATTTGGATAGCCACAGAGGGAGGTGGAATTTATAGTACGGATGGAGAAATCACAAAAAGATATACTGTAAATGAAGGCTTGGCATCCAATTATGTAAGTTTAATTGAATGTGATAGAGCTGGACGCATTTGGATGGGGACAAACAGGGGCATTTCTGTTTGGAGTCCTGAATCAGGCATTATATTTAGCCACGACCGAACGGACAGGACACAAAGAATTGAACCTAAACCCAATGCAGTTAGTCTAGACCAGACGGGAAAACTTTGGATTGGTACCATCAATGGTGTGCTTGAATTTGACCCTTCCGTTTCAAATAAAAACGCGACTGAATCGGTTACTCACATCACTACAATTAAGGTGTTTCAGGATACAATTCTTACGGATAATCCAAGTCTTAATTTCAAGAAAAACTATTTGAGTTTTTATTTTAATGGTATTTGTTTCAGTGATCCACAAAAGGTAAAATACCAATTCAGGTTAAAAGGTTTTGAAGATAACTGGCAGGAAAGCGATCTTAATTTTGTGACTTACAACAATCTTCCACCTAATGAATATACTTTTGAATTAAGGTCCTGTAATAATGATGGATTATGGAATAAAAATGCAGTTACCTTTTCATTTACAATTACCCCACCCTACTGGATGACATGGTGGTTTTACACCTTGGTTTGTGTAGGATTAGTTTTGGTTATTTTTATATACATTAAATTTAGAGAAAGAAATCTTTTGGTTGAAAAGCGCCACCTTGAAAAGCTTGTTGGAGAGCGCACAGGCGAAATCATGCAGCAAAAGAAAGAGATAGAACAACAGAGAGATGAATTGAAGGAATACAGTAATATTATTGAACAGAAAAATCTATCGATCACCGATAGTATAAAATATGCGAGGAGAATTCAATTGGCGACATTGCCTTACAGTGAGGTAATTAAAGAAAGCCTTCCCGAATCTTTTATTCTCTACAAACCAAAAGATATTGTTAGTGGAGATTTTTATGCCTTTGCAAAAAAAGAACAAACAATCCTGATGGCAGTTGCTGACTGCACAGGCCACGGCGTACCGGGAGCCTTTATGAGTATGATTGGCACAAATTTGTTTAACCAGGTCATCAATGAGAAAGGGATCACGAAACCTTCTCTTATATTGGATGAGCTGAACATAGGAATTGAAAGGGCTCTTAAACAAGATGAAACGGAGAATCATGATGGTATGGACATTGTGATTGTGAATATGGACTTCGAAGACCACATTTTTGAAATGTCAGGAGCCAACAGACCACTTTGGATCATTAAGAAAGAGAACAGATTAAATAAGACAATTCCTCCGGAAGAAGCGATTCAGGTCATCAAGCCCGACAAACACCCCATTGGAGGTTTCAGAAGCGATCATGGAGAATTGTTCACTAACCATCGCTTTGAGTTTCACCCTGGAGATGTGATGTATTTATTTACCGACGGTTTTGCAGATCAATTTGGCGGTCCGTCTGGTAAAAAACTTCTTTCCAAACGATTACGTGAAAAACTAGTTGAAATAGCACATCTGGATGCTGAAGATCAGAAAATCGAATTGGAGGTTTTCTTTGAAACCTGGAGGGGCAAGCATGAACAAGTTGATGATTTGTTAATTGCCGGTATTTTTTACCCCGAAATTTAGAAGAGATCCGAAAGAGAATCGCATTTTCAAAAACCAATTTAGCTTAAAAGGAAATAAAAATATTCATCTGTTTGAAATACCTGCAAATAGGCATTTCAGAGTAAAAATTGCACCTGTTTAGTTTCAATGATTGGATGAGCGGAGATTCAGCTCTGTTTCACTAAATAAAGGAGGTTGAGGCAAAGCAACATTTCGTCTTAACTGCGCCGGCTTAAGAATTTCGTTGGCTAATTTTCCAAATTCGGTTTGTAATGCAGCAAGCGACCAGCAACCAAACAAAGTGGAAGCCCCCTCAAACTTTTGCAAATTGTATTCTTCGTATGTGCAAAAATAACCTCCATACTCATTGCTTAAAGAAGTTATTATTACATCCAGAATTCCTGCAGGCTCGAGAATCGATTGAACACTTTGCCTCAGTCTTATGCCTGCGGCAGTAGTTATTTCACCCGGCACTCCCAAAATAGCAAGAGCTCCTAGCCTGATTATTTGAACGGGAAGTATGATTGGAGCCCAGGTATTTTCTCTTAAGCCCCCATTTCTGAACTGTTTTTTCATTTCAGCTGTTAGATCAGAGGGCATATAAGGCAAAGGAATTCTCGAAATGTTTTTATAACCAAGAATTAATTTATCTTGTAATTCGATCAATTGTAATTTATGTCCATGCGCTTCGCGCAGACGTTTGAATTTAGCTCTTTTTATTTTTGAATTTATGAATGGCAAATTACCTAAGACCATTCTCAATTGAATGACCTTCTTTAAAAACATTCCCGAAAAAGAATCAAGTCCCGGGTAATCAATTTCGTCGCCGATAAATGCTTCAAGACCTGCAATCGCCTCGGCACTTAAATGTTCACGATGATCATTGGTATAAGCCTTATCACATATCACCTGAGAAAAATCAACGTAATGTTGAATAAAATCAATTTGATTTCCCAAGGAAATTTGAAGACTTTCATCTTCCAGCATATTTCTGGCTCTTTCAAACTGAAGGAATCCATTAAAATAGGCTGATTTGTATGGGTCGGAATACTTTCCTCTGGGCCATCTTTTAACATTTCCATGGTGATTCGGGGAGACATCACCTGCTGCTTCCACGAAAAAACCTGCTACAAAACCTGTATTTTCAGATTGATCATTCTCCAATAAAGAGGCTGCAAATCCTTTATTATCAGGATGAATTTTCCCAGTCCCGGCAGGAATACTAGTCCCCTGTACACCAAACCAGTTAATCAGTCCGCTAATTCCACCTGAAGCATTCTTGATGACCACCTGTCTGACCAGGCGATTTATAGCTCTATGGGTATGTTCTTCATCCTGAGGCTCCATATCAGGATTTTGATTGTATGCATCAAGAGATCGGTTGAACCCTACATCTTCGTCTTCACTAAAATAAGAAGCATTCAAGTAACAGTGCACCTCTGACATATTACCGATTGCGAGAATCAGAGCTTTAGAAGCCGCATCGGAATACATTTCAAAAACATCTTTTCGAAATCCCGAACTTGTAATGTTAAAGTAAGGATAATGTGAAAAGCCGCCTGGAGCGCTGTGTGTTGAGTTTGCTGTAAAAAGCAAATTCGAATCGTTAATACCGGAGTTTGGATTGATTGATAACAATTTTTCAATGACCCTCTTCTTCAGATGATGCGAAACAAAAGCGCATTCAAGGCATAGCAAGGCAATTAGATTTTGTCCGTCCCCAAAAACAAAGGCACGGACATGCAAATCATTCTCCACTACTTCGGAAATGTGATCCATTTTTCCATAGCCCTGAAGAACATATTCCTTCTTGCGAATGTTCACTTTTACTTTTGCTGTGCCGGCTTTCATCAGAATGCAAAACTACGGGTATTGCATGAAGATAATCAAGTCGAAATAGCATTTCTGCCTTGGTGGTTTATTGTTTTCCAAGAATTGCTGTCTAATGGGTAGTTAAATGTTGACTGAGTGGTGTGCTTTATGCTTTTTCGGTTTTGACAAATCTAGAATTGCCAAATTAAGAATTATTAAATGCCAAATTTGATGAGGAGCCTTTCAAGGGTTTAAACCCTTGAAAGGTACTTTGAATATTTGCAATTTCCGTTTTATAAACGTTTATACACGTTTAAAAAAGCTCATGCCCTGGACCAAATGGAAGGCTATTTAGACGGGCATAGAATAATACAATGCTTTAGGGACAAAAATTTTTTACGGGTTCGTCAAGTTGGAAAACTGCGTTTTTCTGGTCCGCCTTTCAAGGGTTTAAACCCTTGAAAGGTACCATGAAAATTCTCAACTCCCCTTGATTAAACGTTTATAGACGTTTAAAAACATAAACTCGAAACCCCAGGATCAATAAAAAACAAGAATCCTTGGCGCCTGCATACTGAAAATTCTTGCCCAGTTTTTACTCAAGCAAAAGATACAAACCTCCAAAGGCAACGATAGCTGCCAATGAAGTTGTCCCATACAAGAAAATGCTATACATATCGGGAAATGGATTAATCATAGCCATCACACATCCAACAAAGCCAATAAACGCTCCAACACCAAGCAACAACGTGGCGTTAAATCGTCGCTTGTCCAGAATTGCCTTTTTATAAGCCCGCAAATGCTCCTCTATCTCCATCTCTGATGCTCCCCTATTTTGGAGCTCTTCGCGCACAATTTCAATAGAATGTCCGCTGGTTAACCATTGTTGAATGGTTGATTCGTCAATTTGAACAGTTTGATCCTGCATGCCGTAACGTTTTATAAGTACACAGGTTGGGTGAAGCAATATAAATCTTTTTTGTGAAAAACCAATAATTGTATCATGTACTTGAAAATTGTGCAATCACATTAAACCTGAGATGGTTGAAAAACGCATGACATTCTGATGTTGCTCAAATCAAAAAGCCCTGATTAGAATTTAACATTCTATTTCAGGGCCTTATTTTTTAAAATATTTTGCTTAATTCATTTCCAAAAAGAATACCTATTAATCTTTAATAAATTTTGAATTGTATTTTTTCCCATCAGCCACGAGGCTTATAAAATAAAGACCTGATGGAAGATGATTCACCATTAAAACAGCCTGATTACCAGGCGCAGCAAAAGATTTAACAGACACTAATCGTCCTGTTATATCATGAATTTGAACTGAATTTATTCTAACATTTTCATCAAACGCTAAATTAAGTTCATCACATGCCGGATTAGGATAAAAGCGCAAACCTTTTTCCTCATCAATCAAAACATTGGTTATGATGTCAAATCCACCTTGACTTACCTGAATGGTATCACTTTGGCCATCTCCACTAAAATATATGTATGCATTTCGCGTTTCCTGAGGATTCGGGTTAACATCGACTGAAAATTCAATAAGTCCGGTATTAACTCCTGAAAATTGACTTAGTTCAATCCAGCTTTCCGATGCAACTGCTGTCCATACAATTTCTCCTCCTCCAAGATTACTGACCAGGGCGGTTCGACTTCCTCCTTCATTTTCTATCTGTAACTGTGATGCATTCACGTAAAGCAAAGAAGGAAGTAAATTGTCAATAAACAAAGTATCGTCCATTGTTCCATTTTGGCCTTCATCCACCACAATGGAAGGTTCAAACTCTCCACCTGCCGGTGGAAATGGAGATATAATATGTGTGGCTCCCGCAGAAAAATTGATATTTTCATGCTGGAATTCAATTAGCTGAGATTGGCTCATATACTCTATATGAACAGTGTAATTCTGAGCGACATCTCCATTATTCACTTCTAGCATATATCCATTAACCAACTGAATATTTAAGGATTCTCCAATGCCAACATTTAAGTTATCCAAGGTATACTCGATTGTTTCTCCATTCAAAGTTTCTACAAGAATTCCTGCACTGAAACTCTTTTCTGCACTCTCATTATTGATAAAGGTTAATCCTTCTTCAATGACAAATTCATCAAAATCTGTATTTGAAACGTTTTGTCTGTCAAAAAAATAAATCGTGTTCACATTCAAATCCGAAAGAGACAAAGAATAACGACTGCTTTCGCAATCTTTCAATTTCAGTGAATATGTTTCAGGGCTGAAGAAAGCCGAACGAACCGAAACGGGTTGAAACGCAGGACTAACATTGCTGGTTCCAAAAGAACTTGAAGAAAGAGCCTTATTATTCCAAAAGCCCAATGAATCAGAAGTGCTTCCATCCTGAGTAAGCACAAAATTTACATTGGCATCAAACATCAGACTTAAGTTTTCAACATCTCTTTGAACTGGTGCTTGTGATGCCAGTAAATCTTCATTCTCAGGAAAAAAGGTAAATGGCGGTAAAAATGTATTGGAAAGTGGTCCTGAAACATGAATACCTGAAGGATCGTTTATATTACAATCGGCTGCGGGATTGTACCCTTCAAGGCCCGACTCGCCATTAAATCTCCAGGTTGCAAGTCCATCAAAATCGTTTCCCCGATTTATTGCGACAACGATGTTGGTGTCGCCCGGAAAATTGGGATCATAGCAGAATATCTGATAATTAAATTGGAGTTGTAGACGTAAGAGATGTTGCTGAGGCACATTTCAAAGCCGGATTTACTCCTGATGCCAAAGGACGATACATAACAGCTGCACATAGCACCAATTTCCTCGAAATGGGCCTCGTGCTTCATGAAAAATTTGCCCAAAAATTTCCTTTACCCAAAAATGCCCTGCCCAAATGGCTTGTATGGCTTATCGGCCCTATGTTAAACAAAACACTTACACGCAAATTCATTTCAAGAAACGTAAATATCTCGTGGCAAGCCGATAATTCAAAAATCAAAAACGAATTAGGAATGCAATTCAGATCCCTTAAAACAACCATGGAAGATGCCTTTGAACAAATGGAAAAGGAAGGTTTAATTGTAAAGAATTAATATTTCAATTTCCACTACTAATCAAATCATTTATAACCAAAATGCCAAATAATTTTATCATAATATTAAAATGAATTAGAATGAATAAACATGTATTAATAACAGGTGCTTCGGGCATGGTAGGTCGTAGTGTTCTGCTTGAATGTATAGATGATAAAAGAATTGATAGAATAACCCTTGTGCTTAGAAATGAAATCAATTTACAACATCCGAAAATAAATCAAATAATTCTGAATGATTTTACCCGATTCGACGAAGTTAAATTGAAGTTTGGCCGACCCGATGCCTGTTTTCATTGCATGGGTGTTAGCTCCGTGGGACTGAACGAGAACGAATTCAGCAAACTAACGTTTGACATTTCAAAATCGCTGGCAGATGTCATGTTTGACCTAAACCCTGAAATGGTGATATGCTATGTTTCTGGCACAGGAACAGATTCTTCGGAAAAGGGAAAAACAATGTGGGCAAGGGTGAAAGGTAAAACAGAAAATTATTTGTTGAAAAAAGGATTTTCCAAAGCATATATGTTCAGACCAGGGGCTATTATTCCCGAAAAAGGAATTAAATCCCGCACCGGTTGGTACAATGCACTATACGTAATATTGCGGCCCTTTTTTCCCATATTGAAACAATCGAACAACATAACTACCAGCACTTTGTTGGGTAAAGCCATGATAAATACATTGTTAAATATAGATATCAAAATTTACCTTGAAAATGAGGATATCAATGAACTTGGTAAGAAGTAGTATCGGCCGTTGAGTAGGTTCTTGATTGAATCCAACCAATCACCCTAAGCCTTATACACATATATTTATTTAAGAATTCGTACAAATCAATTCAAAAAATTAACTTTTCGCTTTCCTGGCCTTTTCAGCATTAATTTCGCGTGCTCTTTGAAGAATGACCAAGGCACGCTTAATTCTTGTATCAACAGATTTACCTGTATTTAAATAATAAAGATAGCTTCTCTGCGCTCCGGGAGTCAGCTTTTCCCATTCAGCCCTCCCCGCTTCATCCTGTGCCAAAAGTTCAGCAAATTCTTCCGGAATTTCATAACCATGTTCGCTTTCATCCCTTTTTAAAGTCACTTCCACTTCTTCCCCAAACACTCCTTCAAATTTTTTTAAGGTTTGTTTGCCCATTTGTATGACAAAACCTTCGATGCCATGCTTGACGATGGCAGCCGGAAAATCCTCATTCCTGATGGTGCATATGACCCTAAAAGGAAACTTCTCCGCCATGGAAAGAGCAATTTCAGCAGGCACTAAAATATAATGGAATGTCATTCCTTTGTCAAACCGATCAATATAGGTTTTGAAATTTTCTGTCTTTTTTAACGTCATACCCTCAAAGGTAAAAACAACATTTAAAATCGTGCAGATATTTTTCAGATAAATACGCAAACAATGTTTAACCCGTTAATCAACGGTATGCCCAAATTAAATATGTTTAAACTCCGGTTGATGATAGAAAAATCTGTGTTAACGGTATTGCTGCTTTTCCTTATAAGCAGCACCGTTCAAACCCAACCTTTTAAGGCAAACGACCTGATTGTGTTGATTACTGATTCGAGTTCTTCCTTTGACCAGGACATCAACTTTTCAAGAACGGTTTCCAGATTGTTTCATGAAAAAATCAATGATTACCGGATTTCTAAAAAGCAAATGCCACTGCTCTGGAACGATACACTTTGGCTTGTTGCTCTAAATCACAGTATCTATATCGACATCAACAAGGATTTCAATCATAGGCAGAATCCGAAAAAAAAGATGTACTCTGGACAAACACCCGATAATCGATACCAATTTGTCCTCAACAATGAATCGCATGATGTACAGTGTGGAGAAAATATTTTCCAATGGTCATCTACATTTATAACGGCTGAATCGCTTAGTAATTTGATGTTTGAATCGTGGAAAAAATCCCCCGGTCACAATAAAAACATGCTAAGCAATCTGTATTCAGAACACGGCATGGCTATTTATTCCGGAAAACATGGAATCACATGCACCAATGTATTTCTTGGCGCTGATGCTGGAAAACTTGCCGGTAAAAATTACCTTTCCACAAAATCTTCGAAACGGAAGTTTCGACTTGGATTTAAATAAACTAAATGCAAAATCCTTTATTCTTGAATATGTTTCAAAGTGAATTGCAAAATAACATGCTAAGCGTATGAGTGATGCGGCGATTCCGGTTGGCGACCCAAATGCATTGATTGATCTGTGCAAAGTAAAAATGCCTTTTGGTAAATACAAGGGACGCTTGATTTGCGATTTACCTGCATATTATCTGGAATGGTTTTCTGCAAAAGGTTTTCCGCCGGGACGCATAGGCATGCTACTGGAAACCATGTTCGTCATTAAAACAAACAACCTCGATTACTTGCTGGTACCCATTAAAAGAAATCTGCCCTAATCAGAAATCCACAATAGGAAAAACCTGAATGTCCATAACACCACCATCTTGTCCCGATTGAACCCAAAACACAACATTCAAATTCTCCAAATCAATGCCTTCGGGTATTTTCAGATAGGCACGGCTGCCTTCAACGCGAAGCGGTAATTTGACAAAAGCGCGTACCGTATTCGTGCTCACCAATTGTAGGCCTTCATTTTCACCGGATTCTACCAAAGTGCTATCCGATTTTGAAACCAAAGCCGCATGAATACTCATATTTCTGACTTCCGGCTTGCAACTGTAGGAAAAGATAAGTTTGTCCCCTTCAGTTTTTATTGATTGAATAATCAAACCTACACTTTCTATAACTGCTGTCTTACGGAGTGAATTTAGCTCCCGCCTCAATCGCACATCGTTATTCCCTGAAAAACCACTTTTGCCATTGACTACCAGCATGGGTGTATAAACAGATTCGCCACCTAATTTTGCTTGATATTCCTGTTGACGAATGGTATAGGATGCTTTGGAAAAAGGATCTTTCCAGCCTAAATCGTCCCAATAATCGACATGAAAACTCAGTAAAAAAACCGAATCATTGCAAAAAGACGAATCTGCGAGTATGTTCTCAATTTTTTCGTGTGCCGGCGGGCAACTGGCGCAAGCCTGCGATGTAAATAATTCAATCATCGCATAAGGTTGATATCTAGGTCTGTTTTGCGCTTGAAGCAATGCCCCGGAAAGAACAAATAAAACAATAAACACCTTTTGCATTTCGCAGACGAATTTAACAAAAAAGCAATTCATGAGTTAAATCCTATCTTCTCGTAAATTAATCCATTCCAATTACAACAATTCAAAGCCCATGCGTTTATTATACCGTACATTTGTAACCTATTAAAAATTTATTCATGGAAGATACTCTAAAAAATATCATGTATCAGGGATTGGGAATGATTTCAATCACCAAAGACAAAATAGAAAAAGCTGTAAATGAGCTGGTTGACAAAGGGAAGCTAAGCCGGGAGGAAGGACGGAAATTTGCCGAAGAAATTGGAGCCGAAACAAAAAAAGCCGGTGAAGAATTCAAATCAAACATGCGCGAATCTGTTCGTGAATGGATCGAAAAATCAGGCATTCCTTCAAGAGAAGAATTTGAAGCGCTGAAAGCCCGCGTAAATGAACTGGAAGAAAAACTTAAATCATAAGCCCTTCAGGTGGCAGGAAAAGGTAAACGGTACAGGCAGGTTTTTGCCGTATTAATAAGGCACGGCTTTGGCGACATTGTTGGAAGAATTTCAGGCTCAAAATTCAGAGGCTTCTTTGGCTTTCGTAAAAAATCACGCATCGAAATTGACGCAACCCGCTGGAAAAATCTGCGCATTGCACTTGAAGAACTTGGTCCAACCTACGTTAAGCTTGGTCAGGTGCTTAGTAACCGTCCCGGCTTACTACCGGATGCGCTCACAACCGAATTAAGTTTATTGCAGGATGCGGTGCCTCCATTTACTTATACAGAGGCTGCGGCAATTATTGAGCGTGAACTGGGAGCTCCTCCGGAGCAAATTTATGCCTCGTTTGACCCCGTTCCCATCGCATCTGCATCCATTGCACAGGTGCATAAAGCAGTGCTTAAATCGGGCGAAATTGTTGCAGTCAAAATACGTCGTCCCGGAATCGATAAAATCATACGGGCCGATATCGAAGTCCTTAGAGATATCGCAGGACTCATGGAACGATCCGAAGAACTCTCTTCACTTCGTCCTCGTGACCTGGTTAGCGCTTTCGAAAAATCTATTCTTGCTGAACTTGACTTCAAGCAGGAAAAAAACAATCTGATCGATTTCTGCAATCGCTTTGCTGAAAGCAAAGAAGTGAAAATACCCAAACCATTTGATGAATTTTGCAGCGATAGTGTATTGACCCTGAGTTTTTTGAATGGAATAAAAATATCTAAAACAGAGGAACTAACCGCAGCTGGAATCGACCTTAAAAAAGCCGCGAGACTAGGATTTGATGCCTATTTTACCCAGATTTTTGAGTGGGGTATTTTTCATGCCGATCCTCATCCCGGAAATTTAATTATTACTCCCGAAGGCGCCCTCGGTATCTTCGATTTCGGCATGGTTGGAAGAATAAGCGAAAAAGACCGAAACGCTCTCATTCAATTTATTATTGGCCTCGGGCGCGACGATCCGGGAAAAATAGTCGACAATATTGAAAAGCTTCAGGGCTCAGAAGTGGAGGATAAAAAATCGCTAGAACGCGACATGGCTTCCTTTATTGAAGAATTCGGACAACAGGCCGTTCGCGACATCGATCTCAATGCTGCTCTTGCGAGGGGAAGGGATTTAATCAATAAACATAAATTGCAGTTAAATCCCGATTTATTTTTATTGCTCCGTACCATTTCATTGCTCGAAGGCATTGGAATTACGCTTGATCCCGAATTTCGATCACTTCAGGTAATTAAACCTTATGCCTTGCAGTTGCTTCGAAAACAACTTTCGTTTAAAAAATTAATTAAATCCCGAACTCTTATTTCCCTTGCGGGCGATTTACTCGAATTGGCGACTTCACTTCCCGGCGATAGCCGTAAAATACTGCACCACCTCGCCGAAAATCGACTGAAAGTGCAAGTGGAAAATAAATCGGATGAAAAATACCGATTGGAAATCAGATTGGCTTCGAGAAGAATCATGCTTTCCATTCTTGCGGCTTGCTCTTTTGCAGGATTTCTCGTGTTTAGTGCAAGGCCACTCCCCTCCTTTTATAAAGGGATGAATTTGCCGGAAACCATTTCAATAGCAGGATTTGTTATTTGTTTAATTTTATTGGTCAGCTCAGGTAAAAAAAATCAATAAAATGCAGGAACGTATTGTTATAACAGGCATGGGCGCGGTTTCGGCACTTGGCCTTACGGCCGATGAAACCTTCCTTGCCTTGCGGCAAAACCTTTGCGGATTTAAACCAATCTCCGCCTTCAATACAGATAAATATCACGTCCACTTCGCTGCTGAAGTCAACCGTAACAAATGGATGTCACAACAACCCAAGTCGCTGTTAAAACGACTGGATGCATCAGCAATGTTAGCATTAATGGCTTCAGATGAGGCATTACAACAAACAGGAATTTTGCAGGCCGGTATACCCAGCCAACGCATTGGTATTTTCTGGGCTAGTGGCAATGGTGGTATTCAATCGCTTGATGCCGGTTGGCAAAAAATTCAGGAAAGCGGCAATCCTCTGGCAGTTGGACCTTTTTTTCAGGCCAATGTATTGGCCGATCAGGCTGCAGCCCGAATAGCAGCACAATTTGGAATTCAAGGTCCTGTTATTACCACTGTTAGCGCCTGTGCATCAGGCAATGCCTCTATACTAACGGCTCTGGCTTATTTGAAAATGAATTTAATTGATGTTGCCATTGCTGGTGGTTCAGAAGCTGCGGTATCTCCTTCGGTACTGGCTGGTTTTTGTGCTATGAAAGCTCTTTCAACCAATGATAAAGTTCAAAACGCTGTAATTCCTTTTGGAAATGAGCGCAAAGGTTTTTTACCCGGCGAAGGCGCAGCATGCCTCATTCTCGAACGAGAAAATCAGGCCGAAGCCCGTAACCAAAAACCGCTGGCGCTTTTGGGTGGGGTGTCTTTATTGAATGAAGCAGGGCACATCACCAATCCCGATGCAAATGCCAAAATAGCAACAGCAGCAATTAGGGAGGCAATGCGGCAGGCCAATTTACAAGAACAGGATATTGATGTGATTTACGCACACGGAACCGGCACCATTGCAGGCGATTTAGCTGAGTACACCGCCTACAGAAACAGCTGGGGCGATTCACTGGCGCATATTCCGGTGGTTTCAACCAAGCACAATACGGGTCATCTGCTCGGTGCTTCAGCTTCGCTGGAAGCCGCAATGGCTGTTCAAATGCTGCAAAGTCAACTTGTGTTGCCCGGACACAACCAGGCAGGAACAGACATCCATATGCAGCAACCTCCTTTGTTTATACCACAAACAAGCGTAGAAATGAATATCAGGCACGTAATAAGCTATGCAGCCGGTTTTGGTGGCCAACAGTCTGCCCTGGTCTTATCAGCAGTTTAAATTTACGAACTCAGCAAGATTTTCCAGGCTTGTTCAACCTCGCCTTTTTCCAGCATCAGCGCTGCCGCGCGATGTTCAGCAAAATCTGAAGCTCCGGCAGTTTGCAAAAGCAATTCTCGCTCTCCCGAGCGGATAAAGTCCTGAATTTGATCAGCGTTCGGCAGTTGTTCAACATTGCCCAACATGCCGAGATGATTTCCGGTCAGCACCGGCGAAAACCGAATGGCCTCAGGAATAGCATCCACTCCTATGCCCATGGTGCTCAATGGTTTGGGTACCTCTAACAAAGCTTCGCCATGTGCCCTGCAATACCAGTTGCCTCCCATGCGAGCTACAAGATCAATTTTTTGCTGATCGATACCTCCTTGTTCATCCACCAAATCTTCTCGAATGTGCATGGCCACA
>Ga0169931_10003288_pt1 | contig 25702 bp, 20 predicted proteins | sample Kivu_15m_20L_FD_129675 | JGI IMG/M metagenome (GOLD analysis project Ga0169931, IMG submission 129675) | Freshwater microbial communities from Lake Kivu, Western Province, Rwanda to study Microbial Dark Matter (Phase II) - Kivu_15m_20L... | ecosystem: Environmental > Aquatic > Freshwater > Lake...
CACGGTGTACGCCGGCTTCGACGTCGGCTTCACGCTGGGCGCGCCAGTCTTCGGCTGGCTGCTGGACCACGGACATCCGTCTGCGGTCTTTGCCGGTGCGGCCCTGGCCTGGATGACCGGCATCGCCGCGGCGTCCTGGGTCGGGCTGCGCACGGCCAGCCGCCGCACCCCCTGAACCAAGGAGTCCTGATCGATGAATGCCCCTTTGCCGTCCTCGCCCTCGTCTTCCCCGGCATCGGCTGCACCGGCCAGCGCGTCCCGGCTGGCTGGCCACGCCCTGGTCGAGGCCCTGCTCGCCCAGGGCGTGGACACCTGCTTCGGCGTGCCGGGGGAAAGCTATCTCGCGGTGCTGGACGGCTTCCATGAGCACCGTGACCGCATCCGTTTCATCGCCTGCCGCCAGGAGGGTGGGGCGGCCTTCATGGCCGACGCGCAGGGCAAGCTGTCGGGCCGCCCGGGCATCTGCTTCGTCACGCGCGGCCCCGGGGCGTCCAACGCCGCGATCGGTGTGCACTCGGCCTTCCAGGATTCCACGCCGATGATCCTGTTCGTCGGCCAGGTGGCGAGCGACCAGCGCGACCGCGAGGCCTTCCAGGAGGTGGACTACCGCCAGATGTTCGGCCCGGGCACGCTGGGCATGGCCAAGTGGGCCGCCGAGGTGCAGAGCGCCGACCGTCTGCCCGAATACGTGGCGCGCGCCTTCCATGTGGCGATGCAGGGGCGGCCCGGGCCGGTGGTGCTGGCCCTGCCCGAGGACATGCTGACCACGCCCACGGCCGCGCCGGTGCTGCCGCAGGCCGAGCCAGCCCTGGCCTGGCCCGCGCCCGGCGCGCTGCGCGACCTGCGCGCGATGCTGATGCAGGCGCAGCGGCCCCTCGTCATCGCCGGCGGTTGCGGCTGGACCGCCGCCTCGGTGGAGGCGCTGCAGCGCTTCGCCGAGAACTGGCAACTGCCGGTGAGCTGCGGCCTGCGCTTCCAGGACACCTTCGACAACCGCCACCCGTTGTACGCCGGCGATGCCGGCATCGGCATCAACCCGGCGCTGGCGCGGCGCATCCGCGAGGCCGACCTGGTGCTGGCCATCGGCGTTCGGCTGGGCGAGATGACCACCGGCGGCTACACCCTGCTGCAGGCCCCGCGGCCGGCGCAGAAGCTCGTGCATCTGCACGCAGGCCCCGAGGAACTGGGCCGCGTCTATGCCGCCGACCTGATGCTGCAGGCCTCGCTGGCCTGCGCGGGCAAGGCGCTCGAGACCCTGGCGGCCCCGCCCACGGTGCCCTGGGCCGACTGGGCGCGTGCCGCTCACGACGACTACCTCGCCAACCTGCGCGCGCCCGCGGTCGAGCCGATGGACATGGCCGTCGTGATGAAGACCGTCCAGCGCCTGGTACCCGCCGACACCGTCTACACCAACGGCGCGGGCAACTTCAGCGGCTGGCTGCACCGCTACGTGCAGTACGCGGGCCTGCAGCACCACGGCCGGACCCAACTGGCCTGCACCTCGGGCTCGATGGGTTACGGCCTGCCCGCGGCCGTGGCCGCGTCGCTGCTGGCGCCGCAGCGCACCGTGGTCAACATCGCCGGCGACGGCGATTTCCTGATGACCGGCCAGGAACTCGCCACCGCCACCGGCTACGGCGCCGGCCGGCTGATCAGCGTCGTCGTCGACAACGGCACCTACGGCACCATCCGCATGCACCAGGAGCGCGAGTACCCGGGTCGCGTCAGTGGCAGCGACCTGTACAACCCCGACTTCGCCGCGCTCGCCCGCGCCTACGGCTGGCAGGCCGAGCGCGTGGACGCCACCGCCGACTTCGAGCCCGCCTTCGCCCGCGCCCTGCAGGCCGGTCGCCCCAGCCTCATCCACCTGAAGCTGCCCACCGACGTCATCACCTCGCGCACCACACTGGGCGCCATCCGTGCGTCGGCGCAACAGCGTCTGGCCAAGGGCTGAGCCTGCGGCCGGGGCGTCGGCCCCCGGTCGCTACAATCAGCGGTCTTCGTCGGGGTGTAGCGCAGCCTGGTAGCGCAACTGCTTTGGGAGCAGTGGGTCGGATGTTCGAATCATCTCACCCCGACCACCTCACCTCCGGCCGTCCGGCCGCCCGCAGCGGGCACCGCGGCGCTGACTGCCCGTAGCTCAACTGGATAGAGCAGCTGCCTTCTAAGCAGCAGGTCGGGGGTTCGAGTCCCTCCGGGCAGGCCAGGATCGTCGGTCATGTCTCACGGCCTGGGCCACAGGGGCCACAGGGGGCCCCTGCGGGGCGACTTTGCAGCGGCCGCGGGATCGGCTCGGACGCCTTCGAGGCAGAGCGACGTCGGCCCATAGTCTTGCAAGCTGTTCCGACGGCGGCTGCATCGACTCGTGATGCGGCGGTTCGATCCACTTGACCCTTGCGCCTGGCCCATCCGCCCCGACCTACCGGCCACCCGTTACCCCGGAGCTGAGCTGTGCCCCTGCGTTCATGGTCGACCCCTTTGTCATGGCCCCTGGCGGGCGTGCTGCTGTCGCTGGCGCTCCACGGCCTGGCTTGGGCGGCTCCGACGTCTGCTCCGTCGTCATCTTCGGCAGCACAGGCTGGTGTGCCGGCGACGGTGGCGCAGGTGTCGACTTCGATGGCAACCGCATCCGACACCACCCCCGCCCTGCGGGAGGTTCGCCGCATCGAGGGGGTCGTCGAGTACGCGCTGCCCAACGGCTTGCAGGTGCTGCTCGCGCCCGACGATGCCAAGCCCACGACCACGGTGAACCTGACGGTGCGGGTGGGCAGCCGGCATGAGAGCTATGGCCAGAGAGGCATGGCGCATCTGCTGGAGCACATGCTGTTCAAGGGCTCGGCGCGGCATCCACAGCCGTGGGCCGAGTTCGGGCGGCGCGGCTTGCGGGCCAATGGCACGACGTCGGCCGATCGCACCAACTACTTCGCCACCTTTGCCGCCAGCGACGACACGTTGGGCTGGCTGATTGGCTGGATGGCCGATGCCATGGCGGACAGTTTCGTGGCGCGCGAGGCGCTCGACACCGAGATGACGGTGGTGCGCAACGAGATGCAGATGGGCGAGAACAGCCCCGGGCGGATGCTCATGCAGCGCACGCTGGCGGCGATGTACGGCTGGCACAACTACGGCAAGTCGACGATTGGGGCGCGCACCGATGTCGAGGGGGTGGACATCGAGCGGCTGCGGGCTTTCTACCGCACCTGGTACCGGCCCGACAACGCCACGCTGATCGTCACCGGGCGTTTCGACGCGGCGCAGGTGCGCGCGCTCGTCGCGCAGCACTTCGGCGCGATGGCGCGGCCGCCCCAGCCGCTGCCGGTGTTGCCGACGCTGGATGATGTGCAGGACGGCGAGCGCGAGGTGGTGCTGCGCCGGCCGGGCGGCACGCCGACCTTGTTCCTGGCCTATCACGGGGTGCCGGCTGCACACCCGGATCAGCCCGCGCTGGAATTGCTCAGCGCCGTCCTCGGCGACGTGCCGGCGGGGCGCCTGCACCGGCGCCTGACCGAGCAGGGCCTGGCCACCTCCACCTGGGGCTGGGCTGCGGCAATGCACGATCCGGGCTACCTGATGTTCGGCGCGCGCCTGTCCCCGCAGCAGGACGCGCAGGTGGCGCGCGAGGCGATGCTGCAGGTGCTGGAGGCGTCGGCCGGCCACGAGCCTGTCAGCGCCGAGGAGCTCGAGCGCGTGCGCCGGCGCTGGCTGAACGCCTGGGACGACGTTGTCGGCCGGCCCGAGCGTCTGGCCTCGGTGCTGTCGGAGGCCGTGGCGCAGGGTGACTGGCGGCTGCTGTACCTGATGCGCGACCGCATCCGCACCGTCACCCCCGCCGACGTGCAGCGCGTGGCGCGCGAGCGGCTGCTGCCGGCCAACCGCACGCTCGGGCGCTTCGTGCCCACGCCCGAGCCGCAGCGCGCACCGACGCCTGCGCGGGTGGACGTGGCGGCGCAGGTGGCGGCGCTGGCCGATGCCGGCGCGGCCGAGCAGATCGCGCCCTTCGACGCCACGCCGCAGGCCATCGAGCGGCGCGTGCAGCGCAGCCGCATCGGCGGCGTGGACGTCGCGTTGCTGCCCAAGGACACGCGCGGCGGCCTCGTGCGGGGGACGCTGCGGCTGCGCCTCGGCGACGCCGAGTCGCTGCACGGGCTGGGCAGCACGGCCGACCTGATGACCGCGCTGCTCGAGCGCGGCACGGCCACGTTGTCGCGCCAGCAGGTGCAGGACCGGCTGGACGCGCTGCGTGGCGACCTGTCCTTCGGTTTCGGCATGGGCGTGCTGAGCATGGGCTTCGAGGCCCGGCGCGACACCCTGGACGAGGTGTTGAGCCTGGGTCTGGCGCTGCTGCGCGCGCCGGCGCTGGACGCGGCGGCGCTGCAGGAGGTGCGCAACCGCTGGCTGGCCTCGCTGGCCGCCGCGCGCGTCGAGCCCGGGGCGCGCCTGGCCGATGCGCTGGACCGTCATGCCGACCCCTACCCGCGCGGCGACCTGCGGCACGCCCGCAGCTTCGACGAGGTCGAGGCCGACCTGCGGGCCCTGCGCGTCGAGGACCTGCGGGCCTTCCACGCGCGCTTCGTCGGTGCAGGGCAGGGCGTGTTCGCGGCCGTGGGCGATTTCGACGCGCCAGCGCTGCAGGCCTGGCTCGCGCGAGAGCTGGCGAACTGGCGCGCGCCGCAGATTCCGGCACGCATCGAACAGCCGCTGCAGCCCCTGCCGGCCACGCGCATCGTCATCGACACCCCCGACAAGGCCAACGCCAGCCTGCGGATGCGCCAGGTGCTGGCGCTCAGCGATCGCGACCCCGACCACCCGGCGATGGTGTTGGGCACCTACCTGCTGGGCCAGGGCGGGCAGTCACGGCTGTGGAAGCGCATCCGCGAGCGCGACGGCCTGTCCTACGACGTCGGGACCTGGGTGCAGTGGAACGGCTGGGAGCCGGGTTCGCTGTGGCAGGCACGCGCCATCGCCGCGCCGGCAAACCTGCCCGCCGTCGAGGCTGCGCTGCGTGAGGAGATCGCCCGCGTGCTGCGCGACGGCTTCGACGAGCGCGAGGTGGAAGAGGCGAAGCAGGCGCTGCTGGCCTTCCGCCGCCTGTCGATGGCGCAGGACGGCACGCTGGTGTCCATGCTGGTCACCCAGGCCGAGCACGGCGACACGATGGCGCGCACGGCCGCGCAGTTCGAGGCGCTGGCGTCGCTGACGGCCGAGCAGGTCAACGCCGCGCTGCGGCGCCACCTGCAGCCGGACCGCTTCGTCGTGGGTGTGGCGGGGGATTTCGCGGGGCGGTGAACGGTCTGGCCCCGGCCCGCCCAGGTCGCACGCGGATCGGCGTGACGGCCGAGTGCCTTCAGTCCCCCTCGTCGAGGCCGTGTTCACGGTCCAGCGCGTCCATGCGGCGCGCGTAGATCCAGATGATCAGCACGTAGACGATGAGCGAGCCCTGCGCCGCCGTCCAGAAACTGAAGGGCCAGCGGAAGAAGGTGAAGTCCAGCTCCCGCGCGAAGTAGGCGATGCCGAAGGTCACCGCCAGCCACAGCAGGAACAGTCCCCCGGTCAGCCGCAGCGTGCTGCGCCAGTAGGGATGTGGACGGGGGGATTCCTGCATGGTGCGGCGCGAGCGTGCGGTTGTCAGCGGCCCCAGGGCCGGGCGGTGTCCCGCCCGCCCCCGAGGGGGTCAAGAAATCCTGGTGCGGCCCGGCGTTCTGGTGTGAACTGGAGGGTGGGGCGTGCTGGGCTCGGGCGGGCTCGGACGACAGGACGTGGAGGCACCCGCCGGTCGGGACGGGCGCCGCGGCGGCGCGCTGGAGTCCTTGCGGGTGCGTGCCCGCCCCGGGCGGTGGAACGAGTGACCTCCGGTCCCCGTGGCCTCAGGCCGCGTGCCGGCCGAGTTCGATCTTGGCGATGGCATTGCGGTGCACCTCGTCGGGCCCGTCGGCAAAACGCAGCGTGCGCGCATGCGCCCAGGCGTAGGCCAGCGGGAAGTCCTGGCACATGCCGGCGCCACCGTGCACCTGCATGGCCCAGTCGATGACCTGCAGCGCCATGTTGGGCGCCACCACCTTGATCATCGCGATCTCGGCCTTGGCGGCCTTGTTGCCCGCCACGTCCATCATCCACGCCGCCTTCAGCGTCAGCAGCCGGGCCTGCTCGATCATGATGCGGGCCTCGGCGATGCGCTCCTGCGTCACCGTCTGCTGCGCCACCGTCTTGCCGAAGGCCACGCGTGCGCTGGCGCGTCTGCACATCAACTCCAGCGCCCGTTCGGCCAGGCCGATCAGCCGCATGCAGTGGTGGATGCGCCCGGGCCCGAGCCGGCCCTGGGCGATCTCGAAACCGCGCCCCTCGCCCAGCAGCAGGTGGCTGGCCGGCACCCGCACGTGGTCGAAGTCGACCTCCATGTGGCCGTGCGGGGCATCGTCGTAGCCCATGACCTGCAGCGGGCGCAGCACGCGCACGCCGGGCGTGTCCATGGGCACCAGGATCATGGTCTGCTGCTGGTGGCGTGGTGCCTCCGGGTCGGTCTTGCCCATGAAGATCAGGATCTTGCAGCGCGGGTCCCCGGCGCCGCTGGTCCACCACTTGCGGCCGGTGATGACGTAGTCGTCACCGTCGCGCTCGATGCGCGCGCTGATGTTGGTGGCGTCCGAAGAAGCCACCGCCGGCTCGGTCATCGCGAAGCCGCTGCGGATCTCGCCGGCCAGCAGCGGCTCCAGCCAGCGCTGCTGCTGCTCGGGCGTGCCGTAGCGCACCAGCACCTCCATGTTGCCGGTGTCGGGGGCCGAGCAGTTGAAGACCTCGGGCGCCCAGGGCACACGGCCCATGATCTCGGCCAGGGGCGCATATTCCTGGTTGCTCAGGCCGACGCCGCGGTCGCTGTCGGGCAGGAACAGGTTCCACAGCCCGGCCGCGCGCGCCACCGGCTTGAGGTCTTCGATCACCTTCAGCGGCTGCCAGCGCCGGCCTGCGCGCGTGTTCTCCTCGATCTCCGCCCACCAGCGCGGCTCGGCCGGGTAGATGTGCTCGTCCATGAAGCGGTGCAGCCGGGCCTGCAGATCCTTGGTGCGCGGGGAGAAGTCGAAATCCATGCGGTGTCCTGTCCTGGTGTGGGGTCGTGGTATGGGGTCGTGGGTGGGCGGCAGGCTGGTCGCGATCTCGCCGGTGCCGGCCTTGCCTGTGTGTCTTGTGGTCGTGGTGTGTGGGGGCGGGGCGCTCACAGCGCTGGCTTGCACGGTCACATCCGCGCGGCAAAGGACCATCCGAGTTCGGCCAGGGGCCGGGCCTGCGCGCCGGCCTGGTGCGCCTGCGCGCTGGAGGCGATGCCGTCCAACGCGCGGCGGGCGATGCCCTGCAGGATGGCGGCGATGCGAAAGAGGTTGTAGGCGATGTAGAAGGGCCAGTCGCGCACGACGGCGTCAAGGTCGCTGCGGCCGGTGCGCTCGCAGTACAGGCGCAGATAGGCCGGTTCGTCGGGGATGCCGAGCGCGGCCAGATCCAGCCCGGCGATCCCTCGGCTCCACGCGTGCGGGATGTGCCAGGACATGCAGTGGTAGCTGAAGTCGGCCAGCGGGTGCCCGAGCGTGGACAGTTCCCAGTCCAGCACGGCACGCGCGCTCGGTTGACCGGGGTCGAAGATGAGGTTGTCCATCCGGTAGTCGCCGTGGACGATGGCGACCTGGGCCTCGTCGCGTGCGCCAGTCGGGATGTGGTGCGGCAGCCAGTCGATCAGGCGGTCCATGGCCTCGATGGGCTGCGTGACCGAGGCCTGGTACTGCCGCGTCCAGCGGCCGAGCTGGCGCTCGAAGTAGTTGCCCGGGCGGCCGAAGTCCTGCAGGCCGAGGGCGGCCGGTTCCAGCCGGTGCAGCGTGGCGATCACGCGGTTCATCTCGTCGTAGTGCGCCGCGCGCTGCGCCGGCGTCATGCCCGGCAGGCCCTGGTCCCACAGCACGCGGCCGTCGACATGCTCCATCAGGTAGTAGGCGCGTCCGATGACCGATTCGTCCTCGCACAGCGCCAGCATGCGCGCCACCGGCACGCCGGTGCCGGCCAGGGCGCGCATCACGCGGAACTCGCGCTCGATGGCGTGCGCAGAGGGCAGCAGCTTTGCGGTGGGGCCGGGCTTGGTGCGCATGACCCAGCGTCCTGCGGGGCTGCGCAGCAGGTAGGTCGGGTTGGATTGCCCGCCCTTGAACTGCTCGACGCTCAAGGGGCCTTCGAAGCCTTCGAGATGCTGCTCCAGCCAGGCCTGCAGGGGCCGTGGATCGAAGGCGTGGCTTTCGGCCATCGGCCGGGTTCCGGTGGAGGACTCCATGGGGGCTGCGCGGGCGCTCTGACGTCGGGCGTGGGGATTTCGATTGTGCACGCAGGCTGTGGACACCCTCGACGCAGCGCCCACCCCGCGCGACGCGCCGGTCTCGGCGCGAATCGCCCCGTGCTAGAGTGAAAACGTTCTCCGAACCGCCACTTTCGCGCAATCTGCGTGCACCCTCCAGCCTCGATCCAGCGCCGCGAGGGCATGCCTGCGGGCCCATGTCCCGCATGAATCTGCGCCACATGCTTCGTACGTGCTTCGCCATCGCCGTCCTGCTGGCCTGTCCGGTCACGTGGGGCCTGGGCTTCGGCCCGGCGCCGCAGACGGCGGTGCTCGGTCGGCCGCTCGACGTGTCGGTGACGCTGAGGTTGGACCCGGGCGAGACGCTGCCCGTGGCCTGTGTGACTGCGCAGGTGCTGGCCGGCGAGGCGCCGCTTGCGGCGGACCGGGTGGCATGGAGCCTTGCGCCGGCCGGGCCGCTGCAAGCCACCCTGCGGGTGCGTACGACCGTGGCGATCGCCGAGCCGGTCCTGGGGCTGGTCGTGTCGGCTGGGTGCCCACCGCGCGTCTCCAGACGCTACACCTTGCTGGCCGACCCCCCGGGACACCCGGTGCCGCCGCCGGTGGTGGTGGTGCAGCAGCCCTCCTCGCCATCGCCCGCCATTGCAGCAGTGGCGCCTTCGTCGGGGCCGGCGGTGCCGCTGCCGTCTCGGTCCCAGGCCGTGCCGGCGGCGGTGGCCGTGCCTGCGATCGACGCGCCGAGGCCAGCCGCGACGTTGGCCGGGCCGGCCCCCGCGCCTTCGATGGCCACCGTACCTTCGACGGCCACCGCACCGCCGGCCGTGCCCCCCACGACGCCGGCCCGGTCGGTGGCTCGGGCGCCGGCGCCTTCCGCGGTCGCATCGCAGCCGCAGCCGCAGCCTCTACAGCCGCAGCGGGTTGCTGCGCCAGAGACGTCCTCGCCGACGCCCGCGTCTCCAGCGTCTCCAGCGTCTCCAGCGTCTCCAGCGTCTCCAGCGGCATCGGCGGCATCGGCGGCATCGGCGGCATCTTCGGCACCATCGGCTGCGCCGCGGCCCGGAGGGCCGCGCCTCGAACTCGCCCCGCCAGCAGCGCTGGCAGGCCCTGCGGCGGCCGTGCCTGCACCGGCGGACCCGGCGACGCTCGTCGACGAAGCGCGCGAGGCCGTCATCGCGGCGCAGGAGCAGGCGGCCGCGGCCCATCAGCGGGCCGATGCCCTGGAGAAGAGCCTCCAGGGCCTGCGGGCGGAACTGCGCCAGCAGCGGGAACAGACCGAGGCGCTGCGCGGGGCGCTCGAACGCTCGCAGGCGTCAGGCGAACTCGCCTGGTGGGGGCTGGCCGGCGCCGCAGTGCTGCTGTTGCTGGCGCTGTGGGTGTGGCTGCGCACCCGTGGCGGGGCCGCGGTCGGGCGCGTCGCCTGGTGGCGCGCCCGCGGCGAACCTTCACGCGAGGGTGATCTTCCCTCCGGTCCGGTCGAGCCCATCTTCTCCGAGCAGGGCGCGGTGATGGAGGGCGCCGCGCCCGCCGCCGTGTCGGGCGCGGCGGTGCCGGTCGGTGCAGCAGACGTGACGGCGAACGCGATGGCCAAAACGATGGCGAACGCGATGGCGACGCCGCTGGCGACCGCCCCGACCGCCCCGACCACGGCAGTGTCGCGCCTGCCGGACTCGGGTTCGCCAGCCGACGATTTCCCAGGTCTGCCCGACCGTCCCCTCCACCTCGATCGGATCGACGAGGATCCCGAATCGCTGGCCGAGCGCACCCGGCTCATGCCGCCTTCCACGGCCCAGGGCTCGGCGCCGCTGCAGGCGGTGTCGATGGAGGAGCTGCTCGAGCTGGAGCAGCACGTGGAGTTCCTGGTCGTGCTGGGGCAGGAGCGGGCCGCCGTGGCACAGCTCACCGACCACCTGCGTCGCACCGGGGGCGCCTACCCGCTGCCCTACCTGAAGTTGATGGAACTGCACCGCCGCATGGCTGACGAGCAGGCCTACGAGGCGATCCGCGCGCAGTTCAACCAGCGCTTCAACGCCGTGGCGCCGGCCTTCGGCGCGCAGGAGCAGGCCTCCCTCGGGCTGGAGGACTACCCTGCGACGCTGTCGCAGATCCAGCGCCAGTGGGGGCGTCCGGTCGATGCCATGGCCTTGCTCGAGAACCTGCTGTTCCGCAACCTCGGCGAGGATTTCTTCGACCTCGCCGCGCTGGAGGATGTGGTCTTCCTTTACACGCTGGCGCGCGATCTCGAGCGCCACCGCGGCGCCGGGACGGTGACGGTGGATGTGCTGCTGATGCTCGAGGACGATCCGGCCGTGGACGCGTCCGAGGGCGCGATGGGGTTGCCCCAGCCGGCACAGCCGGGCGTGGCCGACGCCGCGCCCGTCCCGCCGCCGACGCCTCGGCCGTCTGCCCCGACGCAGACCTCGCCGCCGGCACCTTCGGTCGACTGGCCCGCGCTGGACCTGACCGCTCTCGACGAACCGGGGACAGGTCCTTCCGATGGAAGCGCGCCGCCGCGCATCATCAAGTCGGGACGGTTGTGAACCGCGGATCGTCCGCGCCGCGCCGGCCGGCCGTGCCGCAAGGTGTCCCGGCGCGGCAGACAGACCCGATCAGAGTTTCGCGAGCCGCTCCAGCGCCCTGCCCAGCGTCTCGTCCTTCTTGGCGAAGCACAGCCTGGCGATGCCCTGGTCGAAGCCGTCCTCGTAGAAGGCCGACAGCGGGATCGCCGCCACGCCGATCTCGCGCGTGAGCCACTGGCAGAACTCGGCCTCCGGCAGGTCGCTGACCTGGTCGTATTCGACGCACTGGAAGTAGGTGCCCGCGGTGTGCAGCGGCCGCAGCCGGGTCTGGCGCAGGCCGTCCAGGAACAGGTCGCGCTTGCGCTGGTAGAACGCGGGCAGCCCCAGATAGGGCTCCGCAGCGGCCATGTAGGCCGCCAGCGCGTGCTGCATCGGCGTGTTGACCGTGAACACGTTGAACTGGTGCACCTTGCGGAACTCGGCCATCAGCGACGCGGGGGCGGCGACGTAGGCGATCTTCCAGCCGGTGACGTGATAGGTCTTGCCGAAGCTCGAGATGACGAAGGCGCGCTCGGCCAGGGCGGGGATGGAGGCGGCGCTGACATGGGGCTGGCCGTCGTAGACCATGTGCTCGTAGACCTCGTCGCTGATCAGCAGCACGTCGGTGGGCGCGAGCAGCTCGGCCAGTCGCTGCATCTCCTGGCGCGTCCAGACCGTGGCGCTCGGGTTGTGCGGCGTGTTCAGCAGCAGGGCCCGGGTGCGCGGGGTGATCGCGGCGGCGATGGCATCCAGGTCGGGGCGGAAAGTGCGTGGCGTCAGTGGCACACGCACCACCTTGGCCCCGGCCAGGTCGAGGTTGGGGATGTAGCTGTCGTAGCAGGGCTCGAGCACGATGACCTCGTCGCCCGGGTTCACGCAGCACAGCACCGCGGTCAGGATCGCCTGGGTCGCGCCTGCCGTGATGGTGACCTCGGTGCCCGGGTCGTAACGGCGGCCGTACAGGGTCTCGACCTTGGCGGCCACGGCCTCGCGCAGCGCCGGCACGCCGGCCATCGGCGGGTACTGGTTCAGGCCGGCGCGCATCGCGCGGTCGACCTCGTCGAGCAGGCGCGGGTCGCACTCGAAGTCCGGAAAGCCCTGCCCCAGGTTGACCGCACCGACCTCCGAGGCCAGCGCCGACATCACCGTGAAGATGGTGGTGCCGACCTTGGGCAGGCGCGAGGTGAGGGCGGGGGTTCGGGTCGTGTGCATGGCAGCGGACGTTTCTGGGAGTGAGGGGGAGGGGAATCGCAGGCAGTCACCGGTATCGCACGAGCCACCAGAAGGACGCCAGCGAGACGATCATGTATAGCGCACCGGGCGCGGCCGCGGCGATCCAGGGTGTCCAGTCTCGCAACTGGCCCAGGTGGCTGCTCATATGGTTGGCCAGGATGAAGCTGATGCCCAGCATGATGCCGCCGAAGACCTTGAGGCTGACGCCGCCGCTGCGCGCGTGCATGTAGGCGAAGGGCAGGGCCAGTGCAGCCATGACGATGCAGGCCAGCGGATACAGGGCGCGCGTCCAGAAGCGGATCTCGTAGACCTGGGCCGCCTGCGACTGGCTGGCCAGGTGTCGGCTGTAGCGCCACAGGTCCGGAGTCGACATGGTCTGCAGCGGCATCACGGCCGCGCCGACGACCGCCGGCGTCAGCGAGCCGCGCCAGGAGAACTCCGCCATCTGCCGCTGGACCACGCCCAGCCGGGCGGGCGGCGCGGCGGGGGCGTCGGCCCCGGCCGCAGCCGCGGACGGCCCGCTGGGGCCGGCTCGATCGACGCCGGGCGGGGCCGCGGGCGACGCGTCCTGCGCCGGCCAGTCGGTCAGGCGCGCGTCGAACAGCGTCCAGCGGCCGTCAGGGGCCACTTGCGCCCGCGCCGCCTCGATCCGGCGCACGAGGCGGCTGCTGTCGTCGAACTCGAAGATCCGCACCTGCATCAGGTCGCCGTCGGCCGAAGCGGCGCCGACGTGGATCGCCGACTGCTTCGCCTGGGGCAGCGAGCCGCTGGAATCCTTGATCCAGGCGCCGGCACTGCCGATCCGGATGTCGGCGCCCGACTGCTGCGCAGCCGTGATCACCGAGGCGCGCTCGGCCTGCGGCACCACCCACTCGCCCAGGGCGAAGGTCAGCACGCTGGCCACCACCCCGGGCCACAGCAGCAGGCGCAGCGCGCGTCCCGGGCCCAGCCCCGCCGTGCGCAGGATCGTGAACTCGCTGGCCTGCGCCATCCGCGACAGCGCGTAGATGGTGCCGATCAACAGCACGATGGGCGTGAGCTCGTACAGATGCCCGGGCAGGTCCAGCACCGCGCGCAAGGCGGCCAGCGCGACCGTGCCGCCACGCCGGTTGGCGGCCGACAGTTCGTCGACGAAGTCGATGAAGAAGAACAGCGCCAGGAAGGCCGCCGTCACCAGTGCCACCGAGCTGGCGATGTCCCGATACAGCAGCCGGCGGACCGTCCTCATGGCCGTCCCCCGGCAACCGTTGCGCGGCGACCCCATCGCCCCGTCAGCGCCGCCAGCGTCCACCAGGACAGCGTCGTGGCGTTGTCGCGCCACCAGACCAGCGCCCACGCGATGACCAGACCGCTCCCGTGCAGCGCCAGCAGCGCGGCCCACAGGCCGACACGCCCGCTCGACACCCAGGACTGCGACAGGTTGACCAGGTTGAACACCAGCACGAAAGCCAGCAGGGCGAACAGCAGGTTCCAGTTGCTGATCCGGCGCGGGTGGACTTGCGCCAGTCCGATGCCCAGGAGGATCAGGTTGACGCTGGCCAGCACCATGCCGAAGCGCCAGGCGAGCTCACCGTCGCCCGCGGGGCTGCGCTCGGCCAGCAGATCCAGGGTCGGGATGGCCTTGGCCGGCGGCGCCGTCGACACGCGAGGCCCGGTCTCGTCGATCCAGATGCGGTAGGTGTCGAAGCGGGCGATCGACCGCTCCCCCGAAGCCAGGTCGGTCTCGGCGCGCTGGCCCTGCTCGAGCACGACGTAGCGGTCCTTGTCGACGATCTCGATGCGGCCGTTGCGGGCGGAGGTGACGCTCTCGCGCCCGCCTTCGCGCACGACGACGAAGACGGTCCGCGCCTGCACCTGCCCATCCCGGGCGTCCCGGTCGACGAAGAACACACGGTTGCCGTCGGCCGAGGCCTGGAACAGCCCGGGCGACACCCGGGCGAGGTCGGAGCGCTGCTGGTAACGCTCGCGCAGTTCGAGGCTCTGCCAGTTCAGCCAGGGCCACGCCACGAGCAGCAGCAGGCTGACCAGGCCCAGCATCGGCGCCATCGTGGCGAGCACGGGGCGGACGAATCGCGACAGGCCGATGCCGCTGGCAAACCACACCGGCATCTCGCTGTCACGGTACATGCGACCCAGCGTCAGCACGGTGGCGACAAAGGCCGACAGGCTGATCATCGTGGCCAGGTGGGACAGCGTGGTGTAGCCGAGCAGCAGGACGATGTCCTCGGGCGCGACCCCGCCGCGTGTGGCCTGACGCAGTGTGCGCACCAGCATCATCGTCAGCACGATGGTGAGGATCACCACCAGTGTCGCGGCGAAACTGCGGGTCAGCTGCCTCTTCAGGGCTCGATCGAATAACATGAATGGCGTCAGATTCCAGGTGAATTATGGACTTCCACATCCTCTGCACGGCCCGCGAGGGCTGGTCCGGCATCGAAGCCGATGCGCTCGTGGTGGTGCTGCCGCCGCAGGAGGCGGTCGCCGGGCTCGACCGGCCCCTGGCCGCGGCCTTGAAGTCGGCACGCGAGGCCGGTGAGATCGAGCCGAAGGCGGGCAAGTCGGTGCTGCTCCACCGGCCGTCCCGGGTGAAGGCGACACGGCTGCTCTTCACGGTCGCGGCCGATGGCTCGCCCCGCGCCTTCCTGAAGGCACTGCAGTCGGGTCTTGCCCAGTTGCGACAAGGGGGGTCTCGCGATGTCGTCGTCGCGCTGGCCGACGGCGAAGGCCCCGGGCCCGAGCACGCCGAGGCGCTGGCGCTGGCAGCGCACGAAGCGGTCTACATCTACCGTCACACCAAGCCCAGCGCGCCCCCCGCCCCGGCGCTGCAGCGCGTGGGGCTGGTCGGCGCACAGGCGCGGCAGGCTGAGTTGCAGGGCGGTCTGGCCTGCGGAGACGCCATCGGCGCCGGCGTGACCGTCGCGCGCGAGTTGGCCAACCGCCCCGGCAACCACTGCACGCCGAGCTTCCTGGCCGAGGAGGCGCAGCGTCTGGGCAAGGCGCACGGCCTGAAGGTCGAGGTGCTCGATCGCAAGGACATCGACAAGCTCGGCATGGGCGCCTTCCTCGCCGTGGCGCAGGGCTCCGAGCAAGCGCCGAAGTTCATCGTCGCGCGCTGGCAGGGGGCCGGGCGCAAGGACGCGCCCGTCGTGCTGGTGGGCAAGGGCATCACCTTCGACACCGGCGGCATCTCGCTGAAGCCCGCGGCCGAGATGGACGAGATGAAGTTTGACATGGGCGGCGCGGCCAGCGTGCTGGGCACGCTGCGCGCGCTGGCGCAGCTGAAGGCGCCGGTCAACGTGGTGGGCCTGATCGCGGCCACCGAGAACATGCCCGGCGGCCGCGCCGTCAAGCCCGGCGACGTGGTGACCACGATGTCGGGGCAGACGGTGGAGATCCTGAACACCGATGCCGAGGGCCGGCTGATCCTGTGCGACGCACTGACCTACGCCGAGCATCTGAAGCCCACGGCCGTGGTGGACATCGCCACGCTCACCGGCGCCTGCGTGATCGCGCTGGGCCACCTGCGCAGCGGGCTGTTCTGCCCTGATGACGCGCTGGCCGGTGAATTGCTGCGAGCCGGTGACCAGGCGCACGACCCCTGCTGGCGGATGCCCGTGGACGACGATTACGGCGAGGCGCTCAAGAGCCACTTCGCCGACATGGCCAACGTCGGTCCGCGCGCAGGTGGTGCGATCACCGCGGCGATGTTCCTCAAGCGCTTTGCCGGCAAGTTCCCCTGGGCGCACCTGGACATCGCGGGCACGGCATGGAAGTCGGGCGCGGCCAAGGGCGCCACCGGTCGGCCGGTGGCGCTGCTGACGCATTTCGTGCTGGGGCGTTGCGGCAGGTGAGGGCGCGCGTGTCGCGCTGTCCGCGTTCGAGCCCCCGTCGGCGATGAGCGCCGTGGTCTTCCACACCGGCGTGGTCGACCCGGTCGATCACGCCTGCCGGCTGCTGCGCAAGGCGCAACGGCAGGGGCTGCGCGTGCGGGTTGAAGCGCCCTCGGCCGATCTCGAGCGGCTCGATCACGCCCTGTGGGTCTTGGACCCGCAGTCCTTCCTCCCGCATGTGCGCCTGAGGCCTGGGCAGGACCTGCCGTCCCGACTGGAACGCACGCCGGTGTGGCTGGTGGAGGCCGGCGCCCAGTGGCCCGACCGGTGCCCGGTGCCGCAGTTGCTCGTGCGCTGGGGCCGGGCCGATGCGGCGGACGCGGCAGCCTGTGAACGCGTGATCGAGATCGTGTCCGGGGACGCGGATGACCGTCAGGCAGCGCGGCGCCGATGGCGTGCCTACGAGGCCGCCGGGGCCCACCTGCAGCACCATGCGGCTTAGCGCTTTCCCTGTGCGTCAGGGGCCTGCTTTTCGGGTATCGTGCGCGCGTTCGAGGGATGTGTCCTCGACCTTTATCGTCAATTTTCAGGAGTTTTCCATGAAGTTCGGTTTCAGCCTGGTTGGTGCGGCCGCGTTGCTGGTGGCCGGCACGGTTTCTGCGCAGGATCTGGTCGTGCGGATCGGCCACGTCGGCCCGACGAGCGGTGGCATTGCCCACCTGGGCAAGGACAACGAGAACGGCGCGCGCATGGCCATCGACGAACTCAACGCCAAGGGCGTGATGATCGGCGGGCGCAAGGCGCGCTTCGAACTGCTTGCCGAAGACGACGCTGCCGATCCGAAGCAGGGCACGGCGGCGGCACAGAAGCTCGTCGACTCGAAGGTCAATGGCGTCATCGGCCACCTCAACTCCGGCACTTCGATCCCTGCGTCCAAGATCTACAGCGACGCCGGCATCCCCCAGATCTCGCCGTCTGCGACCAACCCCAAGTTCACCCGCAACGGCTACAAGACCACGTTCCGTGTGGTGGCTGATGACGTGCATCTGGGCGGCACGCTGGGCCGCTATGCCGTCGGCACGGTCAAGGGCCAGTCCATCGCCGTCATCGACGACCGCACTGCCTACGGGCAGGGCGTGGCCGACGAGTTCGAGAAGGGCGTGAAGGCCGCGGGTGGCAAGGTGGTGGGGCGCGAGTTCACCAACGACAAGGCGACCGACTTCACCGCCATCCTGACCAGCCTGAAGGCCAAGCGGCCCGACGTCGTGTTCTTCGGCGGCATGGACGCGGTGGCCGGCCCGATGTTGCGTCAGATGAAGCAACTTGGCATCAACGCGAAGTTCATGGGTGGCGACGGTATCTGCTCGGGTGAGTTGCCCAAGCTCGCTGCCGGCACGATGGGCGACAGCCAGGTCATCTGCGCCGAGGCCGGTGGTATCGATCCGAAGGACGCCGCAGCCGTCAAGAAGATGGACGACTTCCGCGCCGCGTTCAAGAAGAAGTTCAACGCCGACGTGCAGATCTACGCGCCTTACGTCTATGACTCGCTCAACGTGATGGTCGCGGCGATGGTCAAGGCCGGTTCGGCCGACCCCGCCAAGTACCTGCCGGTGCTCGCGCAGACCGACGGCTACGACGGCGTGATCGGCAAGATCGGCTTCGACAGCAAGGGCGACATCAAGAACGGCGCGCTGACGCTGTACACCTACAAGGGTGGCAAGAAGGAGTCGCTCGGCGTCGTGCGCTGAGCGTGACGCGCTTGCCCCGTTCGGCGATGCCGCTCGGGGTGGCACACGGCGCGTGGCCCGCAGTCTCTGTGCAGCGGGCCCGCGCTTGCCGGGCTGGACGCCGCCCCTGATGGTGGTCGTCCAGCCCGCTGTCCATGAACCGAATGGTCCGCATCGCGGCGGACGTCGCCATGCCCAGGACCCGAAAAGACAAGCCTGCCGACCAGCCCGAGACGGGCAGCACCGGTCCACGCGTGCTCAAGAAGTACCCCAACCGGCGCCTGTACGACACCCGCACCAGCAGTTACATCACGCTGGCCGAGGTCAAGCGGATGGTGCTGGAGGGCGAGCCCTTCGAGGTGCGGGACGCCAAGACCGGCGACGACCTCACGCGCAGCATCCTGCTGCAGATCATCCTCGAGGAGGAAACCGGCGGCATGCCGATCTTCTCGACCCAGATGCTGGCACAACTCATCCGCTTCTACGGGCACGCGATGCAGGGCGTGATGGGCGCCTACCTCGAGAAGAACCTCCAGACCTTCGTCGAGCTGCAGAACCGGATGATGGCGTCCAACCCGGCGGGTCTGTACGGTGGCGCGCCATTCACCCCCGATGCCTGGGCCGCATGGCTGCAGGGACAGTCGCCGGCGATGATGCAGAACCTGATGGGCGAGTACTTCGTCCAGTCCAAGTCGCTTTTCGAGCAGATGAACGAGCAGTTGAAGAAGAATTCCGCCGGTCTGTTCGGCACGATGCCCGGTTTCCCGCCCCGGCATGAGTGATGCCGCTGTGACGACGGCGGCCGCGCCCGCCATCGGCTTCGTCTCGCTGGGCTGCCCGAAGGCGCTGACGGACTCCGAACTGATCCTCACCCGGCTCAGCGCCGAGGGCTACCGCACCAGCAAGACCAGCGCAGACGCGGATCTGGTGATCGTCAACACCTGCGGCTTCATCGATGCCGCCGTCGAGGAGAGCCTGGCCGCCATCGGCGAGGCCCTGGCCGACAACGGGCGCGTGATCGTCACGGGCTGCCTGGGCGCGCGCAGCGACGGCGACGGCGCCAACCTCGTGGCCACGCGCCACCCGAAGGTGCTGGCCGTCACCGGCCCGCACGCCACCGACGAGGTGATGGCGGCGGTGCACCGGCACCTGCCCAAGCCGCATGATCCCTTTGTCGATCTCGTGCCCGAGATCCGGCGGGAGTTCCGGGGCGAGGCCGGCATCAAGCTGACCCCCAGGCACTACGCCTATCTGAAGATCAGTGAAGGGTGCAACCATCGTTGCACCTTCTGCATCATCCCCAGCATGCGCGGTGACCTGGTCTCGCGTCCTGTGGGCGACGTGCTGAACGAGGCACGCGCGCTGTTCGAGTCCGGCGTCAAGGAACTGCTGGTGATCAGCCAGGACACCAGTGCCTATGGCGTGGACGTCAAGTACCGCACCGGTTTCTGGGACGGCAAACCTGTCAAGACCCGCCTGACGGAGTTGTGCGAGCAGCTCGCGGCGCTGGCCGAGGCCCACAGTGCCTGGGTGCGGCTGCACTACGTCTATCCCTATCCGCACGTGGATGAACTGCTGCCGCTGATGGCCGACGGCCGCATCCTGCCCTACCTGGACGTGCCCTTCCAGCACGCGCATCCCGACGTGCTGCGCCGCATGAAGCGCCCGGCCAGCGGCGAGCGCAACCTCGAGCGGCTGGCGCGCTGGCGTGAGGCCTGCCCGCAGATCGTCGTGCGCTCGACCTTCATCGCCGGCTTCCCCGGCGAGACCGAGGCCGAGTTCGAGGCCCTGCTCGACTTCGTGCGCGAGGCCGGCATCGACCGGGCGGGGTGCTTTGCGTACTCGCCTGTGGACGGCGCTGCGGCCAATGCGCTGCCCGGGATGCTGCCGCAGGCCGAGCGCGAGGCGCGGCGCGCGCGCTTCATGGCGGTGGCCGAGGCGGTGTCGGTCGAGCGTCTGCGTGCACGGGTCGGCCACACGATGCAGGTGCTCATCGACCATGCCCCGGCGCTCGGGCGCCGCGGGGGCCGCGGCCGCAGCTATGCCGATGCGCCCGAGATCGATGGCGTGGTGCATCTGCTGGCACCCCAGAAGGCCTCGCGGACCTTGAAGGTGGGCGAATTCGTCCAGGCGCGGGTCGTTGGCACGCAAGGCCACGACCTGGTGGCCCAGCCGCTGTGAGCAATGCGGGTGTGTGTCGCGATCGTCCCGAGCCTTCGAGAACCGTCCCCACACGGCGCTGTGCCCGGCAGGGTCGAATCGACGGCGCTCTCTTCCTGAACGTATGCCTCCCAAGCCGATGACTGCTGCCGCATCCTCCAACCTTCCTGGCGACGTCGACCCGATCACGACCCAGGTGCACCACCCCTATGTGCCGCCCGCCGGTTTTGCCGCCTTCGCCCCGCCGGTGCACAAGGCGTCGACCGTGCTGTTCTCCAGCCTCGAGGCGCTGCGCGGCCGGGTCGCCACCGGGCATGCGGGCTACTCCTACGGCCTGCATGGCACACCTACCACCTACACACTCGAGCAGCGCATCGCCTCACTGGAGGGGGGGCGCCATTGCGTGCTGGCGCCCAGCGGGCTGGCGGCGATCACGGTGGTGAACCTCGCGCTGCTGAAAGCCGGCGACGAGGTGCTGCTGCCGTCCAATGTCTACGGGCCGTCCCGCGAGCAGGCGCGGGCGCTGCTGTCCGGGTGGGGCATCGGCCACCGGCTCTACGACCCGATGGACGCCGCCGGTCTGGCCGGGATGATCAGCCCGCAGACCCGGCTGGTGTGGGTCGAGGCGCCCGGCTCGGTGACGATGGAGTTCCCCGACCTGTCGGCGCTCGTAGGCGCCGCGCGGGCCGCAGGCGTGGTGTGTGCCCTGGACAACACCTGGGGCGCAGGGCTGGCCTTCGACGCCTTCACGCTCGGTGTGGACATCTCCATGCAGGCGCTGACCAAGTACCCGTCGGGTGGCGCCGACGTGCTGATGGGCTCGGTGGTGACGCGCGACGACGCGCTGCACCAGCAACTGCTGCGCGCGCACAGCGTGCTGGGTCTGGGCGTGGCCGCCAACGACTGCGAACTGGTGTTGCGCAGCCTGCCCTCGGTGCGCCTGCGCTACGACGCCCATGACCGTGCGGCACGCGAGATCGCCCAGTGGCTGGGAGAGCAGTCCTGCGTCAGCCGCGTGCTGCACCCGGCCCTGCCCGGCGCGCCCGGTCACGAGCACTGGCGCCGCCACTGCAGCGCCGCCGCGGGGCTGTTCTCGGTGCTGTTAGACGAGCGTTTCAGCGCCGCGCAGGTGGACCGCTTCGTCGAGTCGCTGCGCCTGTTCGGCATGGGCTTCTCATGGGGTGGCCCGATGAGCCTGGCCGTGCCCTACGACCTCGTGGCCATGCGTGGCGGCGCAGCCCCGCGCGGGCACCTGGTGCGCTTCTCCATCGGGCTGGAGGCCGTGGCCGATCTGAAGGCGGATCTGGCGCAGGCGATCGATCAGGCATTTGCGCGGGCCTAGAACCCGATGGCCTCTCGGGACGCGCCCGGCGGCGTGACCCGGTGCGGGACGCACCGCAGCATCACACCGCAGTGGCCTTACTCCCGCGCCGGTGAAGACACCTTGTGGCGCATCAGGCGCTGTTTCTCGCGGTCCCAGTCGCGCTTCTTCTCGGTCTCGCGCTTGTCGTGCTGGGCCTTGCCCTTGGCCAGCGCGATCTCGGCCTTCACGCGCCCGGCCTTGTAGTGCAGGTTCAGCGGCACGAGGGTGTAGCCCTTCTGCTCGACCTTGCCGATCAGGCGCCGGATCTGGTCGCGGTGCATCAGCAGCTTGCGCGTGCGGTCGGCCTGCGGGTTGACGTGGGTGGAGGCCTCGCGCAGCGCGTTGATGCGGCAGCCGATGAGGAAGAGCTCGCCCTCGCGGATGTGCACGTAGCCGTCGGTGAGTTGCACCTGGCCGGCGCGGATGGCCTTGACCTCCCAGCCTTCGAGGACGATGCCGGCCTCGAACTGCTCGTCGATGTGGTACTCGAATCGCGCGCGACGGTTCTCGGCGATGTGTGCGGTGGTGGCCATGCGCCGAGAGGATACCCCTTGCCTACAATCGCGGCATTGTATGAAGCACGTCAAACGGTCGGTCCTGTTGTGGTACTCCGCACGGGAGATGTACGACCTGGTCACCACTGTCGACGCCTACCCGCAGTTCCTGCCATGGTGCGACCGTGCCGAGGTGGTGGCGCTGCACGACGACGGGATCACTGCCCGCGTCGGGCTGGCGTATGCCGGTGTCCGCCATGCCTTCACCACCCGCAACACCCATGCATCGGGCGAGCAGGTGACCATGCGTCTGGTCGACGGGCCGTTCTCCCAGCTCGACGGCGTCTGGGCCTTCCGGTCGATCGTCGCTGCGGGCACCGACCGGCCGGCGTGCCGGGTGGAACTGGACCTGCGCTACGCCTTTTCCAATCGCGCATTGGAGCTCGTCGTCAGCCCGGTGTTCGACCGCGTCGCCAACACCCTGGTTGACAGCTTCGTCACGCGTGCCGAGCAGGTCTACGGGGCGCGATGATCGGCGTCGAGGTCGTCTACTGCCCTGCGCCGGGTGTGTGTGATGTCGTGACCGTGGCCCTCGCGCCTGGCGCGACCGTGGCCGATGCACTCGGGTCTTGCGGGCTCCTGCAGCGACATCGGTTGCCGCTCGAGGGCCTGTCCGTCGGGGTGTGGGGGCGCCGTCAACCCGTCGACACCCTGCTGCGCGAGGGTGACCGGGTCGAGATCTACCGCCCTTTGCGCGTCGACCCGAAGGAGGCGCGCCGGCAGCGGTACCGGTGGGGGCAGCGCTCGCGGGCCCCTGTGGCGGGCTGAACAACGGTCCCGAACGTCTGCCTGGGGCGGTGTCTGCCGGTCTATGCTCCCTGGGGGTGACGGGTCCCGGGAGCGCATTCCGGCAGCAGGGGCTTTCTATAATCCTTTTTTGCATCGGAGCTTCCTGCCATGCGCCTGCTCGGCAAAGCGCTGACCTTCGACGACGTGCTGCTCGTGCCGTCGTACTCTCGGGTCCTGCCGCGCGACACAGACCTCTCCACCCGGCTGTCGCGCAACATCCAGCTCAAGATTCCGCTCGTGTCCGCGGCGATGGACACCGTGACCGAGGCCCGCCTGGCGATCGCCATCGCCCAGGAAGGGGGCGTGGGCATCGTGCACAAGAACCTCAGCCCGCGCCAGCAGGCGGCAGAGGTCGCGCGGGTCAAGCGCTATGAATCCGGCCTGCTGCGCGACCCGATCACCATCGCGCCTGACGTCACTGTCCGTCAGGTGATCGAGCTGCAGCGTCAGCACGGCTTCTCGGGCTTCCCGGTGCTCGAGGGCAAGGCGGTCGTGGGCATCGTCACCAACCGCGACCTGCGGTTCGAGGCGCGGCTGGATGCCCCCGTGCGCGAGGTGATGACTCCGCGCGAGCGCCTGGTGTGGGTGAAGGAGGGCGCCACGCTGGAGGAGGGCAAGGCGCTGATGCAACGCCACCGCCTGGAGCGTGTGCTGGTGGTCAATGACGACTTCGAGTTGCGCGGGTTGATGACCGTCAAGGACATCACCAAGCAGACCGATTTCCCCAACGCCGCGCGCGACGCGCGCGGGCAGTTGCGCGTGGGCGCGGCCGTCGGTGTGGGCGAGGGCACCGAGGAGCGGGTGGAGCTGCTGGTGCGCGCCGGTGTGGACGCGATCGTCGTCGACACCGCGCACGGCCACAGCCAGGGCGTGATCGAGCGCGTCCGCTGGGTCAAGCGCAATTTCCCGCAGATCGACGTCATCGGCGGCAACATCGCCACCGGCGCCGCCGCCACCGCCCTGGTGGAGGCGGGGGCGGACGCCGTCAAGGTGGGCATCGGTCCGGGTTCGATCTGCACCACACGCATCGTCGCGGGCGTCGGCGTGCCGCAGATCACCGCGATCGACAACGTCGCCACCGCGCTGCGCGGCAGCGGCGTGCCACTGATCGCCGACGGCGGCATCCGCTACTCGGGCGACATCGCCAAGGCGGTGGCCGCCGGTGCCAGCACGGTGATGATGGGCGGCATGTTCGCCGGCACCGAGGAGGCGCCGGGCGAGGTCATCCTTTACCAGGGCCGCAGCTACAAGAGCTATCGCGGCATGGGCTCGATCGGCGCGATGCGCGACGGCTCGGCCGACCGCTACTTCCAGGAGAACGACGAAGCCAACAACCCCAACGCCGACAAGCTCGTGCCTGAGGGCATCGAGGGCCGGGTGCCCTACAAGGGCTCGATGGTGGCCATCGTCTACCAGATGGCCGGCGGTCTGCGCGCGGCCATGGGATATTGCGGGTGCGCCACCATCGAGGACATGCGCAGCCGTGCCGAGTTCGTCGAGATCACCGCGGCCGGCATCCGCGAGAGTCACGTCCACGACGTTCAGATCACCAAGGAAGCGCCGAACTACCGCAGCGAGTGAGCCCGGGCGCTGCGCCCGATCTGCACACCCACGCGCCCCCCGGCTTGCCTGCACCCGTGACATCCTCCACCGCTGCCGTTCCGACGCCGCCGCAGGCTGCGGCCATGCGTTTCATCATGATGGTGGTGCTGATCGACATGCTCGCGGTGGGCATCATCGTGCCGGTGCTGCCGATGATGGTGGGGCGTTTCACCGCCGACCCGGCCGAGCAGTCGGCCTGGTACGGCGTGGTGACGCTGTCGTATGCGCTGGCGCAGTTCGTCGGCGCCCCGCTGCTCGGCGCGCTGTCCGACCGATTCGGCCGACGGCCGGTGCTGCTGCTGGGCTTCTTCGGGCTGGCGATCAATTTCTTCACCACCGCGCTGGCGACGTCGATCGCGATGCTGGTGGCCTCCCGTGTGATCGGTGGCGTCATGCAGGCGAATGCCGCGGTGGCCAATGCCTACGTGGCCGACATCACGCCGGCCGAGCAACGCGCGCGTCGCTTCGGCCTCATCGGCGCCATGTTCGGCATCGGCTTCATCCTGGGGCCGGTGCTGGGCGGTCTGCTCGGCGGGATCGACCTGCGGCTGCCCTTCTTCGTGGCCGGCGGGCTGGCGCTGCTGAATCTGGCCTACGGCTGGTTCGTGCTGCCCGAGTCGCTGGCGCCGCAGAACCGCCACGCCATCGATTGGAAGCGTGCCAACCCGTTGAGCGCCTTCCGGCAACTGGCCGCCCTCAAGGGCGTGGGGCTGCTCGTGGGCGTGCTGGCGATGACGGCGCTGGCGCAGTTCGCGCTGTACACCATCTGGGTGTTGTACGGGCAGTTCCGCTTCGGCTGGGGGCCGACCGAGAGCGGGTGGTCGCTGTTCGCGGTCGGAGTGGTCTCGGCGGTGGTGCAGGGGGGGCTGCTGGGGCGGCTGCTGCGGGTGTTCCCTGCGCAACGCCTGGCGATGCTGGGCCTGGCCTCATCCACGACGGCCTTTGCGCTTTGGGGGCTGGCCACGCAGGGCTGGATGATGTACGCCGTCATCTTCGCCAACCTGCTGGGCTCGGCCGTGGCGGCGTCGCTGCAGGGCCTGGTGTCGAGCGCGGCCGACGAGAAGACCCAGGGTCGCACGATGGGTGCGGTCAGCAGCCTGAACAGCCTGGCGGCGGTGGTGGCACCGGTGTTTGCCGCGCCGCTGCTGGCCAGCGTGTCGCACCTGCCTGCGCAGGACTGGCGTCTGGGCCTGCCCATGTTCTTCTGCGCCGCCCTGCAGGGCGCGGCGTTGTTGCTGGCGGTGCTGCACTTCCGTCGGCAGGGCGGCATCCCACGTTCCACCACTTCGCAAGCGCCGGCCCCATGAACCACGACAAGATCCTGATCCTCGACTTCGGCTCGCAGGTCACGCAGCTGATCGCGCGCCGCGTGCGCGAGGCCCACGTCTACTGCGAAATCCACCCGAACGACGTCTCCGAGGCCTTCGTCCGCGAGTTCGCACCCAAGGGGATCATCCTCTCGGGCAGCCACGCCAGCACCTACGAGGACCACCAGCTGCGCGCGCCGCAGGCGGTGTGGGATCTCGGCGTGCCGGTGCTGGGCATCTGCTACGGCATGCAGAC
>Ga0169931_10003289_pt1 | contig 25700 bp, 28 predicted proteins | sample Kivu_15m_20L_FD_129675 | JGI IMG/M metagenome (GOLD analysis project Ga0169931, IMG submission 129675) | Freshwater microbial communities from Lake Kivu, Western Province, Rwanda to study Microbial Dark Matter (Phase II) - Kivu_15m_20L... | ecosystem: Environmental > Aquatic > Freshwater > Lake...
CCATAAAAAACCAAATAAAAACAAAACTAATCAAGATTTGAGCACACCAAAACATAATGACCACAGCAAGCTCATTAAAACCAGAAAGCTCAAAATGATGATGCAAAGGGGCCATCTTAAAAATTCTCCAATCACGGCCCAAAAATTTTCTGGATAGCTTAGCGCTTGCGACTTGTAAAATTACTGAAAGAGTCTCTATGACAGGAACAGCCGCGAAGACTAGTAAATAAAGTTCTTTATGAGTTAGGTAAGCAAGAGCACCCAAACCCATTCCCAGTGAGAGACTACCAGTATCTCCCATAAAAATTTGTGCTGGCTTAAAATTAAAAATCAAAAACCCTATAAGAGCTCCAATGATAATCAAACAAAAACTTATATAAGAATATTCGCCTTCAGACCAAAACAAAGGTATAAAGCTGGCAAAGCTAATTGCCAAGAGCCCTCCAGCCAGCCCATCAAGTCCATCAGATAAATTTATAGCGTTAGAAGCGCCCGCAATCACCAAAAACGCCCAAATAAATTCCCAAATAATTAATAAGGGATGTAAAGCAGAAGGCAAAGAGCTAATATCCGCAAAAAGATATCTGCCTGAAACATAGACCAGGATTGAGCTTGCGATAAACTGGATAAAAAGCTTACCAAGAGAACTAATGCCCTTGTAATTGGATTTTATGATTTTTAGAATATCATCGCTCGCCCCAATAACTGCCCCAAAAAAAATAGCCGTCAAAACCAAAAGTACAACCTGTAATTGTGATTGGAAATATTGAGTTATTCCAAGTGCAAAAATCGGTAATAAAAAAATCCATCCACCCATAGTTGGAGTGCCAGACTTCTCTACGATATGAGACTTAGGACCCAGTTCCCGAAAGCTTTGTAGCGATTTTATTTTTTTTAGGTAAGCGATAATTGGCTTAGCTGAGAGAATCGCCAAAATAAAAGAAACCGATAAACAAAGATAAAAATGCATACTAAATCAATGAAGCTAATAATTTTTGAGCGAGATTCAAAGCCAAAAAAGCAACAATAATAGAAAAATCAAAACCTCCAATAGGCGGAACTAGATTTCTAAAAACTCTAGCGTAAGGATAAACTAATCTATCAATCACACTAAAAAACTTACTTCCATGCAATTGAGGAAACCATGAGCAAATCGCCCAAATCAGCATTATATAGCTATAAATTTCTATAGCTTGCACAATGAGTATGACTAATCTACTGGTGTTCACTGATGTTAATTGTATAGCGCGGCGCTGTTTAAAGCAAATACCTAAGATAATAGGTAGCTAAGCTGGTTTTTTAGTCCTTAAAGATTCGCTGAAAAACGAAGTTTTGAGGCGAATCCGCTTAACAAAAATTTTCAGTGGATCCTTAAAAACCAAAAATTGCAAAAATATGGGTTTAAAATAAATAGAACCTCTTAATTCGATGATCACTGATGAATTAAAAAATAAACTCAAAGAAGATCTAGTAAAAGCGCTAGAAAAACAAAAAAAATCTGCGCCCGAAACTGCACTCATCGTAAAAGCTTATGATTTTGCTTTTAAAAAACACTTAGAGCAAAAAAGAAAAAGCGGAGAGCCCTATATAATTCACCCGCTAGCTGTCGCTATCTCGCTCATTAAATTAAATTGTGACACACCTACTATTTGTGCTGGACTTTTACACGACGTGCTCGAGGACACGCTTGCAACTGGCGATGATATAAAAAAACTTTTTGGTGATGAGATATTTGCGCTAGTGGACGGGGTCACCAAGCTTGGAAAATTAAATTTTAAATCTTCAGAAGAAGCTCAGGCAAACAGTTTTAGGAAGATGCTCCTTGCTATTGCAAAAGACATGCGCGTGGTGTTAGTGAAGCTCGCTGATCGTCTCAATAATATGCAAACCCTAGATCACTTGCCAGAAGATAAGCGCAAACGCATTGCCCAAGAGACTTTGGATATTTTCGCTCCGCTTGCAAATCGATTCGGTTTGAATACTTTTAAAATCGAGCTTGAGGATTTAAGCTTTAAATACTTGATGCCCGAAGAGTATACAAAAGTAAAACAAATCGTGGTTTCCAAAAAAGGCGAGCGTGAAAGCCAGATAGCCATTGTGATGGAGAAGATAAAAGAACTTCTAAGTCAGCATAAGATTTACGCTGAAATAAAAGGACGAGCAAAACATTTTTATAGCATCTATAAAAAAATCTCTGATCCTGAAACTGGCGAAATCAAAATGGATACAGAGCCTCAGATCTACGATCTGCTTGGTGTGCGGATTCTAGTCAGTGATATAAAAGATTGCTACGCTACCTTAGGTATCGTGCATGAAGCATTTAGACCCATGCCCGGAAGATTCAAAGATTATATCGCCGTCCCCAAAACCAATCTCTACCAATCTTTGCACACCACGGTAATAACTCCCTACGGTAAACCACTAGAAGTGCAGATTCGCACGTTCGAGATGCATGATGTCGCTGAAAACGGGATAGCCGCGCATTGGAACTATAAAGAGCAAGGCGGGACTAATCACGCTGAGGAAAAGGATCTTGAAGAGCTTGCTTGGCTCAGACAGCTTATCTCGTGGCACACCGATGTAGAAGACGCTAAAGAGTACGTCGACACCGTAAAAGAAGATATTTTATCTAAGGAAGTTTATATACTAACTCCTCTGGGCGATGTTATCACTCTGCCTGTAGACTCGACTCCGATTGACTTTGCCTACAAGATCCACTCTAAAGTCGGTGATACCTGCACGGGCGCGAAGGTGAACGATAAGATAGTCTCTATTAATTACAAACTCCAAAACGGCGATCTGGTCGAGGTTATAACCAGTAAAAACTCTCACCCAAATCTATCCTGGTTAAACTTCGTGAAAACTAACCAAGCCAAGCATAAAATCAAATCTTGGTACAAAAAACAAAACCGAGACAGGCACATGGTTATGGGCAGGCAAGAGCTGGAAGAAAAATTCTCAAAAGATATTATTGATGATTTACTAAGATCTAATGAGTTCTCGGATGTGGCTCACAGACTGAATTACGGTAACTCAGAAGATTTACTCGCTGGGATCGGCTCGGGAGATACCACCGTCGCGCAGATCATAAGCAAGCTTCAAGGAACAAGATTTGTAAAACAAGAAGATAGAAGTAATGACTTCTCTAAAATCAAAACTCGAAAAGCACCTACGCAAGGCGATAACGCTGAAATCCCAGAGCTTGACGGACTTCTCTATACTATTGCTAAATGTTGTATGCCTGTACCTGGGGAACCCGTTATAGGAGTGGTTTCTAGAGGTAAAGGTATAACTCTTCATCGAAGCAGTTGTCATAATCTTCACCAAGTCGAAAAAGATCGCATCATGCATCTTGACTGGAAGACTAAGGGTGATAAGGTTTATCCGACTCACCTAAATATTGTGGTTGTCGATAGAGTCGGCGTCGTAAAAGATATTCTCACCAAGGTCGCTGACGCTGGAGTAAATATTAGTGATTTTAAAGTAAAAGAAAGACCAGATGATAATTCAGCTAGTTTAAGGATGATTATGAATGTAAGCGGACAAGCTCAGCTGAATCAAATCATAGTCTCGATCAAAAACATGACTGATGTTCTAGTGGTGGAGAGGATTTGATGCTAAAGCCAGAAAAAAAATTCAAGATCTTTTGTGTGGTTGGGACCAGACCAGAATTTATCAAGATGTACCCCGTCTATAAAAAATTCTGGCAAAAATCAGAAGAGAATAGATCCGGTAAAAAAATCGAAGTTAGCTGGGTGCTTAGCTCACAGCACACGGATATGCTGGTCGATTTAGAAAAGTTTTTTAAGTTAAAATCTGATTTTAGTTTTGGGATTGATGATCAGCACCTAGACTCACTTTCCGGAGATTACCTCGCGCAAAAAGCCGCCTCAATACTCCAAAAAGCTGCTATTTTATTTTCGTCAGAAAAACCAGACTTATTAATCTTACAGGGAGACACTCTTACCGCTCAACAGTGCGCCCTGGCTGGGTTTTACCAGGGAATACCCATCGCGCACGTCGAAGCTGGCATCCGCACCAATGATATAAAAGCACCCTTCCCCGAAGAGCTATCAAGAAGAATCATAAGTCAAGTCTCTGATCTTAACTTCGCTCCCGGAGCTCGCGCGCTAAATACTCTTGAAGCAGAAAAAATTCTTTTTAAGAAAAAATCTTATAACTTTTTGACGGGAAATACTGTAGTAGATACTTTGGATTATGTCGTCAACCGCATTTCAGCGCCTAGCTTTCAGTGGGAAGGACTAGAAATGGCTTATAAATCTTTTGATACTCAAGAAATAGATTTAATTAATTGGTTAGATCAAAAACGTGACAAACAAATTGTTTTGATTACAGCTCATCGCCGCGAAAGCTTTGGGGAAGCGCATTTGAATCTTGCTAATGCTGTTTTACGCTTAGCTGAAAGATTCCAAGATACTGATGTTGAGTTTGTAGTTTCTCTGCATAAAAACCAGCAAGCGAGAGAACCTTTTGAACTTCTGAACCAAAAATCAAAAGAACAAAATCTAAAAAATCTACATTTTTTTGAGGCTATTAATTACCCGCTTTTTGTAAAGCTTATGCAAGCGGCTTCTTTTATTGTGACAGATAGCGGCGGAATTCAAGAAGAAGCTCCTTACTTAAGTAAGCCGGTTTTGATTTTTAGAAACGAAACAGAAAGAACAGAAGGTATCGACTATGGCATGGCAAGGTTAGTAGGCACCGACGAGCATTTGATCCATGGTGCGATTCTGGAACTACTCATAGACAATAAATCTTATAACTCTATGATTAAAACAGGTCTGCAACCCTATGGTGATGGCTTAGCTGCTGAGAGAATTGCTGAGATTTGCTTGCTTTATCTGCGCGAGAAGGGACTTAATTAACCACTGTATAATTAGCTAAAAAGCTGTGACCAAAAGCAACCCAACGCAGTAAAAAATCCACAATTAACCACCGTTAAATTCTTACTCTCAGATCATCAAACTTAACCGGTTCACCATACTGGACATTAAATCCTAAATACATTTGATTACGCACCACATCGTAACTAAACCTAAGCTTAAAATCTTGCGGACCAAACTCAGTACGGAATTCATTCCTCACGAAGCGCTCGCGCTCCATATTATAAGTGAGCAAGGATCCTATAGAAAACCACTTGTTTACCTTATAATCACCATCAATAATCACAGACTGACTTCCATCAATAAATTGATCGAAGATAAATGGTGATTCGCCTGTGATAGTCGCAAATAAATAATCTATCTCAAAAGATAAATCATCGTACCTCACCTCAAAAGCTGGCCCAAAGCGGGATACAGCCATGATGTCACCGGTGTCATAAAATCTAAAAGCTCCTTGTCCGCGTCCGCGAAAACTAATATTGTGTAATTCATTACCCCTACGCCAAATAGGCTGAGAGTAAAGCGATGCTTCTAATTGAGTGCGAAAGCCGCTGTGTTCCTCGTTAGGGCGCGAGCCATCTTCTCTAACTGCCGTAAGATTATTTTTTTCATCGCTACTATAAAGAGAAGTATTGTCCTTCGCCCAACCACCGCTCGCTCTAAGCCTAAGACCTCTTTCATCAGCGAAAGGCACATCTAGTCTTTTGTCACCAGCAAGTTCATAAAGCTGTCCCACTTGGCTAGTACCAAAAATATTGTCTTGAATAAATTGATTGACATAGGCATTAGCTTCAAAAAGCTTTCCTAACTCTTGATGCCCGTAAGCGATGAAACGGTCATGCAGACTGCCATAGCCAAGCATTAATGCTGTCTTATCGCCAGGTGTGTTAAAAGTAGTAACGGCACCAACCCCAAAACTAGGTCCATCTCCCATCTGCACGACGGGCACAAGAGAAAAAATTCCATAATCTTTTTCAAGAAAAAATCTTGGACCTAAAGCAAAGCCTCCAATTCTTTCTCGCGTACCAATAATCGGTCCCTTAAACCTAGTCTCAGCGCCCTCTCCAATACTGGTCGTGATCTGTACAGGAGATGGAATACTCAGATGATCATTAAGCCACATACGTGCGCCTTTGATTCTTAGATTATTAGTCTTGCGAGTGTTATCAAAAAATATTTCTTTTGCTGAGTAGCGAATAGTCGATTTATCAGATAAATCATCCCAGTCTAAAATTTTATTACGGTTGTAACGCGCAATCTCTCTGCTGTAGCGGGTCATAGCGTTATTACCATGAGCATAAACAGCGATTGGCTGATCAAGAGCCATTACTCCGTCCTTGAACCTCAGATCATTTTTTTGTTTTTTGTCTTTTGGATCAGCGTAAGTAGATTCAAGCAAGCGAGCCTTTAGCTTAAGACCCGAAGCGAATAGTTTAGGGTCGTCTAGCCCATAGCTATTGGATTTGGTGTTAAAAGAAGCGTATGATCCATAGACAGTGCTTTCTTTTTGGGTGATCTTAATATCCCCAAAAGCCTCTAGTAAATCAGTCGCTGAATCATAGGTGATTCGATCGGCAAAAAGATGAATATTTTTATCGGCGATGACTGCTTCAGCCTTACCAAGCGCTTCATAATAGGTTTTGTTTTGGTTGTAATTAATTTCATCAGCCAGGATCTCGACGACAGCCTTCTCAGGGAGCGAATCTGCCGTAGATTTTTGGATTTTTTCTTTATCAATGGGATCGAGTAGGTATTCTTGAGGGTTAATTAATACTTTTGTGTTTTCTGGCAGAGGTTTAGGCTGAAGAATAGTTTGCTTGGGATTTTTTTTGAATAGCCAGAGCGCGTGAGCTGGAAAAGGCTTAAATAAAGCCAAAATCAATAATAAAAATGATAAGTTTTTAAAGCCCTGCACCCATGTTTATTTTAAGCTATTATTGTATTACTGTCATTAGGGCTAAAAGTAAATGTACATAAAAGAGATACAACTAGTAGGTTTTCGTAATTACCTTGAAGCAAAATTGAGTTTTAATAGCCCCAAAACCATTATTATCGGCAAAAACGGACAGGGTAAATCTAATCTTCTGGAAGTTATCCAAATTTTTAGTCATTATAAATCTCGGCGCGCCAAAAGAGATTCAGAGTTAGTAAACTTCCAGCTAAATCAAGCGCTCATCAAAACCACTATCCAGGCTCAAGATCAGATCGAAGAGATCGGATTGCTTATTAATAGAAACGGTCGGCGCAGTCTTAAGATCAATGATGTAAGCCATAAACCAAAAGAACTCTTGCATCATATTTATTCAGTTTCTTTTATGGTGGATGATCTAGAAATCATCAATGGCAGTCCTAGTGTCAGAAGGGATTGGCTAAATAGCACTATTATTCAAGTCCAAAAAAACTACTCAAGTATTCTAGAAAAATTTGAAGAGATCTTAGGACAGCGTAACTCTTTTATAAAAGATCTTGCTGATAACAATATTTATCACTACAACGCTCTGAACCCCAGTCAAAAAGAGCAACTCAAGATCTGGGATCAGATGTTTGTTCTTTATGCTAACAATCTAACTCAAGCTAGATCAGCTTATATCAGAGATCTAAATCCGCTGGCGAATAATTATTACCAAAAAATCTCGGCGACTCAATCTAGCCTCGAGCTTAATTACCTCGGTAAATTAATCACTCAAGAAGACCTTGAACAGAGCTACCCGAGAGACTTTGCTAGATCCTATACTAATATAGGTCCGCACCGCGATGATGTCGAAATTAATCTCAATGATAAGTTGGCTAATAGTTTTGCCAGCCAAGGCGAAAGACGAAGTGCGATTCTCGCTATAAAACTTGCCGAGCTAGAGAAGCTAAAAGCCAGTATTAATGAGTATCCTATACTTCTATTGGATGATGTACTTGCTGAATTGGATGAAGACCGGCAAGATTTTTTGCTCAGCGCCATCCCAGAATCCGCTCAAGTCATCATTACGACTACGCATCTAGGCAAGCACTTAGAAAAATGGAGCTTGAACGCTCAGATTCTAGAAGTACAAACAGGCATGATAAAAGAGCTTAACAATGTCTAAATTCCGCAAGAGCCTAAGATCCAAGCAAGAAGATTTGATTCCCTTGCAAGGAATTTTGGGCAAGCTGTTTAACGACTTGGACCTAGAAAAAAAAAGCATGGACTATATGATTATGCTGGCGTGGAATGACTACGCCCGTCAAAAGCTCTCGCCAAGCATATCTTCAAGCACTAGCGCGCACCGAATCAATAAAAACAGGAAGCTTGTTATCGCTGTCAAATCCGCTGTGATAGTCCAAGAGCTTCAATTTTTAAAAGATAAAATTGAAAAAGAATTTCTAGAATTCATAAGAGAGATACCTAGCAAAATCCAAGGCTTAAGCTTCGAGCTTAGGAGCTGATTCTAGTACCAGATCCAATATCAGTAAAAGTTTCAAGCAGTAAACAATGCTCTTGTAAGCCGTTAAGAATAATCGCTTCAGTCACTCCGTGCTTAACAGCTTTTATACAACATTCGATTTTAGGAATCATGCCACCTTGCACAACCCCAGTATCTATAAGGTTTTGAGCTTGGCTGTAATTAAGCTCATGAATTAAGGAGCTCGGATCGTTTTTGTCTCGGAGCACGCCAGGCGTGTCAGTCATAAGAAGTAGTTTATGCGCCTTCATGCCGCAAGCAAGCTCAGCGGCCATAGTATCAGCGTTTAGATTATAAGCGTTACCCTGCTCGTCAGGCGCAATAGAGCTGATGACCGGAATCAAGCCCAGCTCAAGGATTTGCCAAACCAAAGCCAGATTAGAAGATTTAACATCTCCGACTAGATTACCTTCCTGCGCGCCCTCGTGTCTCTGGGCGATCATGATACGACCGTCTCGCCCACTGATTCCTATGGCTCTACCGCCAGCGCAATTAATCATAGTCACTAATCTGCGCTGAACTTTTCCGTGCAAAACCATCTCGACGATTTCCATAGTCTCTTTATCAGTAGTGCGCAAGCCGTTCTCAAACTTGATCTCTTTGCCAACTTTTTCCAGCATTTCATTTATTTCTGGTCCGCCCCCGTGCAATAAAATTACTTTTATTCCTACGCTATTAAGCAAGACCACATCATTAATGGTAGTCTTGGCGATAGCCTCGTCTTTTAGAGCCGATCCGCCGTACTTAATCACAAACACTTTTCCCGTGTGTTTTTGAATATAGGGTAAAGCTTCAGAAATAGATCTTATATCCATGGTTATTTGTTATGATAAACCACTTTTGGGTTAAGGATGAGATTTTAGCTAATTTGCAAAAACTCTAATTGAAACAATGTTACAATTAGCTCAAGCTGGCGCAAGGGTTTTAGCTAATTTGCAAAAACTCTAATTGTAACAATATTACAATTAGCCCTCGTTAATCTTATCTAAAGCTTGCTTGGCGGCGGCTTGCCCAGCGAGTTTTTTGTTTAAGCCCGCTCCCTGGCCTAAACATTTATCCCCGAGAAACACTCCCACCACAAAAGATTTTTTGTGAGCAGGACCATCAGCTTGGATAGTTTTGTAAACGGGGTGCTCCTTGTGTTTTTTTTGGAGCTGTTCTTGAAGCAAGGATTTAAAATCAATTTCAACGGCATCCACAAGAGCTTGATCTATAAAATCTTGCCAAAGAGCCAGAATAAAAGCCTCAGTGAACTCCAAGCCTTTATCGATATAAACCGCTCCCACAACGGCTTCCAGCGCATCTGCCAAAATCGATCTCGGGATGCGCTGATGTTTCATGGCTTGAGAAATTTTTATATGCTGAGCGAGATTTAGTTTTTGTTCAGCGATAGTCGCGATCAAATCATCAGAAATCAAGCGAGAGCGATATTTAGTCAAAAGCCCTTCGCCCGAATCAGGGAAACGGTTATATAGATACTTGGTGAAAACCAGCTTCAGGACTGAATCTCCGAAGAATTCTATTCTTTCGTTATGTAAGCAATCGGGATGATCTTTTGAGTAGGAGCTGTGTGTCAGAGCTCGTTTGAGCAATTCAGGATTAATAGTTTTTAGATCGTCAAGCAAACTAAGATTTTTTAATTTTCATGATGACTTGACCGTATGAAATAGCATCAGCATTGTTAGCTAAAATTTCTACAACCTCGCCAGAAACCTCTGCTGGTAACTCATTCATCAATTTCATCGCTTCAATAATACAAAGAGCATCACCCTTCTTGATTTTATCGCCGACCTTAACAAATGCTGGCGCGTCTGGAGAAGGAGAAGCATAAAAAGTTCCGACCATTGGAGATTTTACTTCGAACAAATCAGCTGAGGGAGCTGATTTGGGACTAGCGGGCGCGCCGACAGGTGCAGTAGCCGCTGGAGCGACAGGCGCTGGGGCTGTTGCGTGAATCACAGAAGATTCTTTGCGGACCTTGATTTTTAGGTCACCCATCTCTACTTCAATCTCTGTAAGATCTTGATCTTTTAGGATTTCGGAAAGCTGTTTGATTTTATCTACTGGTAGTTTGTCGTTGCTCATGATTTTACTCTATCTTGGTATTCCTTAGTCTTAGGGTTTAGCCTAATAATTTCACCGGTCTCGACGAAGAACGGCACATTTATCATCGCACCGGTCTCGAGCTTAGCGGGCTTGGTGCCGCCAGATGAAGTGTTACCTTTTTCGTTAGGAGCTGTATCCACGATCTTGAGCTCGATCGAGTTTGGTAGATCTACGCCCATAACTTTACCTTCCGAAATGACCATAGTACAAATCATTTCTTCTTTTAGGAAGTCAGTAATATCATTGCCTAAAGTGGCCTTATCGATATCCATTTGCTCGTAAGATTTCATATCCATGAAGCTGTATTGATTCCCTGTCGCGTAGAGGAATTGCATTTCTTTTCGCTCGACAAAAACGGGCTCGAACTGTTCGTTCATCCTGAAGGATTCTTCTCTCATAGAGCCGGTTTCGACGTTTTTTAGCTTAGTTCTAACAAAAGCCGCGCCTTTTCCGGGTTTTACGTGCAAAAACTCGGCTACTTGCCAGATTTGCCCTTTCCATTTAACTGTGAGTCCTGTTTTAAAATCGGTAGGTGTTAACATTATTTATTGTCCCTGGTGTATTCTAGCAGAATAAAAGCAAAAAAAAACTAATTTTAGGATATTTTTCAGAAAGGGTGGCGCTTATCTTAATCTAGGGTGCTAATTATTTCCAGCTAAAGCTATATAAAAAATATCATGCTGAGCGAATCTGGAAGCCAAAAAAGCACGGTGGCAAGAAATAAAACTGGCGCCGGTGGTAACGATATCATCGAAGACCAAAAATATATTTTCATAATCGCTAGCAATATCTAAATTTAAATCCTCATTAATACTAATGCTCTCGGACATGATCTCGATTCGTTCTTGTCGGTTTTTTTCGTAGAGCTTAGCTGTGTTTTTGGAGCGGATAAAAAGATCATCAATAAACTCAATATTTGTGACTGGATTATTAGTAAGTCCGCTTGCTGATTGGTAAAAACAATAAAAGGGATTTTGGGCGAGCTCTAATTTTAGCTCAGAAAAAATTTTATAGGCAAGTAATTTTGCTTGATTAAAAGATCTAGAATAATATTTAGCCTTGAACATTGGCATGTACGAAACCCAGATCTTGAGCGGCTTTGGGGAGCTTGTAACCACGGCGCGCCCATAGAAATCCGAAGAGATATCAGCAATAATATAATTTTTGTTTTTTAGGAAATAATCTTTTAGTAAACTACCCGCAAAAAAATCGTAGTAAGGTCTTCGGTACTTGAATTCACGAATAAAAAATTTTATTTTATCGTCGTATAAATAAGCATAATAAATTCGCGGATAAGAAAAATCCTCTTGCCCAAATAAAAAATTTAATTCCGCTTCACTAAAATTAATTTGTTTTTGAGTTTTGGAAAAATCTATATCTAGTTCAGAAAAACAAGAATCACAAAAAAAACCATTAGATATTTCGGCGCGTTTTTTATGACAGCAAAAACATAATCGCACTGAAAACCCGTCAAAAAGGCGATCTAAAAGCCCCTCGATAAAAAACCTTATTCGTTTTAGGATAAAAATTATTTCGGGCAAAATTACCTTTTACCGAAAAGCCTGAAAAATTATAGCTTATAAAAAATTTTGAAAATAAAAGTTGCGGATTATTTTTTGGACTTAGTAAAAAACGGCAAAGCCAAAATACTACCAAAAAAACAAGTGCCCGCGCTTAAAATCATCGTAACTATCGCCGTTACCACCATAAACGAGGGTCCAAGCTCAGTTAAGACCTTGAACTCTTGCTGGGACTTCATTTGCATTTTTTGATTCACAATATCGATAATCATTTGCTTAAGATCCGGATCCTGTAACTTAAATGACATAACTAACGAAAGCAAGCCACCGACAAGGATTCCAGTACCCAGTCCGACAATGGTCGCGTCGAGCACACTAAGATCCGCTTCTATATTGCGTTGTTTGATTTCTTTTGAGAAGAGATACAGCGCCAAAAACCCACCAAATAAATAAGTAAAAACCGGCGCAAGCGCAAAAGGCAAAAAGAAAATAGTATTTAGAGCAAAAACCGCCAAAGTCGCTAATAAAATAGGTTTGAAGTAGGGGTCAGGATTCGGCAGTTTCATCTTTGTGTTTGTTTTTTTTCTTTTTTTCTTTTACTTTTAGTTCTTTTGATTTTAGAACTGTTGTAGCGTTTTGCGGATAATACCACTTAATTCTTTCATCTTGAGCACCTAATAAATAATTACCATCGGGAGTAAATACTTCAAGGGCTCCAGCATTACCAGAAGCTACGATAAAACCACTATCATCAAAAAGCTTTAGGTGATTGGGTCCCTGGTCTGGGAATACATCACCTTCATAAAGTACTTCATTGGCAGAAAGCCCAAATATCTGAACCCAGGCTACGTCTCTAACTCTAAGATCCAGTTCCTGAGTGCCTTTGCCCTTGGTAATCGTAACTTCAGGGGCTTGGACTAGTTTTTTTGCGGGCTCTAAAACTTGTAAATTCTCACTAAGAGTAAGACCATTACTATCAAGTACAGGCTGAGCTTCTTTAACTTTTTCTCTTGAAATGGCTGTTTTGACTTTTTTATCAAGCCCTAATATACCGCCTGTTACAACAGGCTTTTGGTCTGAAAAAGAATTAACCAATAAAAACCAAAAAACAAAAAACACCACCAAGCCAATAATTATATAAATGTGATAGAGCTTAAAATACGCATCCTCAGAGGCTTCTGCTTCTAAATCTTCAGGGGCCTGATTGACCAAATCCTCTACGATATGAGCGCCTTCCTCTTGTCTAAAAAGATCTACTCTTTTTTCAGGACTAGGGTGATTAAGGGCTCGCAAAATTTTTATCAAAAAACTGCTCAAAACAGCTTCTTCAGGTAATTCTTTACGGTTATGAATTTCGATACTCGAGATATGATGAGCCGCCACACGAGATTCCCGAGCAAGCTGATCGATAGTTAGGCATTTCTTTAACCTTGCCTCTTTTATTTCATCGCCTATTTTTTTTAGTGGATCTTTTATCATCTAAGCTCAAAAAATTATCACTGGTTGGGCCTTGAGATTTTGATTTTTAGCCGCAAAATCTTCTTTATTAAGTATACTAGCTATGCCCACCAGTTCTCCGCCATCGTCAAGACAAATAATATGTGAATTTTCTATATTATCCTTGGTATTATCCGCGAATTTATTATCCAAAAACATATTATCCAAAATATTGTCCTCTAAAATAATCGCTTGTCCTTGCTGGAGTGCCACCACGGTTTTATTATTAAATTTTATTTTGGGAAATCTTAAATAATCTTTTACATCTAATAAAAGATCTTCTATATCCAGATCTCCATCTTGCAAATCCTCAAAACGCACGCAAGATTTTATATCAAAACCATTAGATTCAAGCCTTCTTAGCATGGTCAAGTGCCCGCCTAAGTCTCTGGCTATAGATCTAATATAAGTGCCCTCTGAGCAAGCCACTTCAAAAACAGCAAGAGGATAATCAAAGCTTAAGAGATTGATTTCTTTAATGGTTACTTTTTTGGGCTGAAGCTCACTAAGATCCAGTGCCTGACCTTCACGCATTAATTCGTATAATTTTTTTCCCTTAATTTTTTTGGCACTATAAAGAGGCGGGATTTGATCAATAGTACCTTTGAACTTTTCGAGCTTCGCCTTAAACACTGTCTCTGACTCGTTTTTATCGGTGTCTCTTAGTTTTAATCCTGTTAGATCGTCAGTATCTGTGGTGAATTTCAGATTTATTTCTGCTCTATATTTTTTGGATTTTGGTAAAAACCTAATCAGCCTAGTTGCCGGTCCCACCGCAAGCGGCAAAACCCCGGTAGCAAAAGGATCTAAGGTACCACTATGCCCAATACGCCTGATTCCAAGAAGTTTGCGAGCCTTAGCAACGACATCATGAGAGGTCCAGTTTTCTGGTTTGTCGATATTAAGAAATCCTATGCTCTCTGTTTTCGTCATCTTTTTCTACTGTTCTATCTATCAAATCCACAAGGTCAACAGCCTTAGCGAGGGATTCACTCTGCACAAAAATCAATCTGGGAGCGTATTTGAGATTAAGCTTACGTCCGACAGCACCTCTGATGTAGCCAGAATGCTCATTAAGAGCGGCTTTTACACCGATTAACGAAGCAAGGCTATCGATATCACTACCAGTGCTCATTACCGAGAACAAAACCTTCGCGCTACTCAAAGCTGGATTCATATCGACATCGACAATAGAAACAAACTTATTAAGCCTGTCATCTTTTACAGCACCTGCTTGAAGCATATTGCTAATTTCACGCATTATAGCTCTTGAAACTTTTTCTCGTCTTTCAAAGCTTTTCATAAACGCTCCTTTTAAAAAATTACAGCCTAGTGCGAATTACTTCTTTTACAGTCCAGCACTCGATTATATCGCCCTCTCTCAGGTCGTTATACTTCTCGAAGCTCAACCCACACTCAAAACCTTCTTTAACTTCTTTAGCATCGTCCTTAAAGCGCTTGAGGTAATCGACTCTACCTTCGTAGATTTTAGCTCCATCACGAAGCACGCGTGCGATTTCGCCTCTCTGGATTTTGCCGCTAGTGACATAAGAGCCAGCGATACTACGTCCATCAATAGTGAAAATCTTACGCACTTCAATAGTACCAAGCTTAACTTCTTCTCTTTCAGGCTCATGGAGACCAAGCACCGCGCGCTCAAGATCTTCAGTAAGTTTATAAATAATTTCATAGGACTTAATGGTCACGCCCAGCTTTTCAGCCAACTTCGCTGTTTGAGCGGTATCCGTTCCTACGTGGAAGCCGACGATCACAGCATTAGTCTGCTCAGCCATTTGAACATCATTAGAAGTAACAGATCCAGACTCCACTACAACCGGCTTAACGAGTACTTCTCCGGTGGATAACTTGTTTATTTCATGCGCGATAGCTTCAGCAGAACCTTGAACATCAGCCTTGATGATAATTCTAAGCTCTTTGTCCTGACCTTCTTTAATCTCTGAAGCAAACGAATAAATACCTCTGTATCTTTTTGCTTCTAAATCTTCATCAGCTTGTTTTTCAGCTGAATCTCTTGCTTCTTGCAAAGTCTTATACGCTCTAAAAGCATCACCGGCTTTAGGAACGCCCGATAGACCCAAGACTTGAACAGCAGTAGAAGGCTCCGCAAACTCAACTACAGTCTGGGTTTCATCGACTAAAGATTTTACACGTCCATGCACAGCGCCAGCCGCCACAAAATCTCCGCGACGTAAAGTTCCGTTTTGGATTAGGACGGTAGCTACAGCACCTTTTGAGCGAGACATCTCAGCTTCAATCACCGTGCCGACTGCAAGACGATTAGGGTTAGACTGGATTTTTTCTGCAAGCTCAGCATCAGCAACCAAGAAAATCTTCATTAGTAAATCATCAATGTTTTTGTTCTGCAAAGCGCTGATTTGAGCGCATTCTACAGTGCCGCCGTAATTCTGAGTGATGATATCGTATTCAGCTAACTGCCCCAAAACCTTATCCACATTGGCTCCTGGCTTATCGATCTTATTCACCGCTACCAAGAAAGGAATATGATTATCCTTAATATGCTTAATACATTCAAGAGTTTGTGGCTTCACGCCATCATCAGCAGCTACGATCAAAACCACTAAGTCAGTTACATTCGCGCCGCGCTTACGCATCGCCGCAAAAGCCTCATGACCAGGCGTATCCAAGATAGTAATTTTACGAACATTACCGTCAAAATCCTCTGCTTCAATTCGATAAGTACTTATGTGCTGAGTAATTCCACCAGATTCTTGATCTACGACTTTTGATTTGGTCTTGCGAATAGTATCTACTAAGGTCGTCTTACCATGATCAACGTGACCCATAATGGTTACCACAGGCGGTCTTGGCACAAGATTACCAGATTCTTCGTCTTGCTTAAGAGTACTCTTAAGTTCTACGTGCTCTTCTTGTTCAGCTTTAGTGTGAACAATATAATTTAGAGTCTGGAGATACTGTACGATCAAATCTTTTTCTAGAATATCATTAACGGTTTTAATGATTTTTTTCATGAAGAAGTATGTAATGATCTGAGTCTCAGGCACAGAGATGGTTTGTGCCAATTCTCTAACCGTCATCGGCTTAGTAATAGTAATTTCTTTTGGTCCTAAATCTTTTACTTGCTGGACTTCGACTCTAACTGGCTTAGGTCTTTCGTCCTGAACAGCACCTCTCTTGCGCTTGCGTCCAATACCCTGAGAGCTGATTGTCGGCTTAGCGACTCTATAAGGCTGTCCTGCAGAGTTAGGATCTACTGGCTGTACAAACGGCGCAGAGACTGGTTTTAGAGGAATGGATCTAATATTGCTAAGATCACCCATCTTGACTTTGTCTTTTGAGAAGCTTGGCTTTTTAACCTTCATCATCTCTTGAAGATTTTCTTTTAGAGGATCATCTGGTTCGCTAGTATCTGTTAGCTCTGGGGCAGTCTCCTGGTCTGGGACCTGCATGGCATGCTGGTCTTGAGAATCAAGCTTAGTTTTTTCATCTTCTTTTTGTTGTTGCTCTTCTTGCTCAACTATTGTAATTCTTCTTACGATTTTTAGCTTAGGTTTTAGATCCTCTTCTTTTTCTGCTGGAGCCGAAGGCGCAGTAACCCTTCTTACCATTTTCATATTCATCGAATTAGATGGCTTTGCTTCACCAGTAGCATCAGCAATAATATCCTCCATGTCAATCTGTGACATGATCGTAGCCACCGCACCAGAATCTATAGAGCTAGATGCTGTTTTTACGTTTTGACCTAAGTCGTTTGCGTATTTTAAAATTTGCCTGGTAAGTTCTGCTTGGATTTTTTTCTTGGCTTTTTCGTCAAGCTCCTCTGGGACTCTGTCTCGAGCCAAATCGTAAATTCTAATCTTTCCAGTTACTGTCATTATTTTTTAGGTAGAACTCAATTCCTGAAAGATCGAGACTATTTTTATATTTTTTATTTTTTGCAAGAGCGGAGACACACGCTCTAGTCTTGCAAAAATAAACAGACCTTCCAAAAACATTTTTATCAGGGTTAATGACAAGGTCTTGCGACTTATAATCTCTGAGCACTCTTAAAAGAGTCTCGCGATCATAAGTCTCTCCGCAGCTTACACATTTTCGTCTAATCGCGACTGCACACATAGACAAGAGTGTAATTAGACTTGGGCTTCCTTACCGGAAGCTTCTTCTAAATCATCCTCGTTTTCATCAAAAGAAGATGCTGATTTTTTGGAGCTTGCTTCGCTAGCTTCTTTAATGTCGATTTTCCAGCCAGTGAGTTTGGCGGCCAATCTTACATTTTGTCCACCACGACCAATTGCGAGGCTTAACTGGTCAGGTGCTACAGTAACTTCGGCGCGACGACCGTGATCATCATCAAACAAAGCCACTGTAAGGATTTCAGCAGGACTAAGAGAATTAGAAATAAAATCCACAGGATCATCTGAATATCTGACGATGTCGATTTTTTCGTTTCTTAGTTCTGATAAAACGTTTTGGATTCTTGATCCGCGCGCACCAATACAAGCGCCGACTGGATCGATATCATCGCTAGAAGAAGAAACAGCGATCTTGGTTCTTTGACCGGCTTCTCTGGCTATCGAACGAATCTCAACAGTACCATCTTCGATTTCTGGCACTTCAAGCTCAAAAAGTTCTCTGACTAAATCTTCATGAGTGTGAGAACCAATAATCATCGGCACTCTACGGTCTTCACGATACTCTAGAATATAAACTCTAATTCTGTTACCCACACGATAGTTCTCTTTTGAGACTTGAAACTTCATCGGGATATGAACATCAAAATTACCAAGATCCACTACCACATTAGGCTGACCGCGCACGGTGTACTCGATACGCTTAATAGTACCCGCCATAGTCGAGTGTTGTTTTTGGGTGAATTCATCTCGCAGATTGAGCTTCTCAGCTTCGCGAATTCTTTGGGTCATGATCTGCTTTGCCGTACTAGCAGCTATCCTACCGAACTCCGCAAAATCCTCAGGAGTAACATCCAGCTCAAGAATTTCACCTTCCACGACGTCAGGGATATATTCTTGCGCTTGGGCTAAATCTATTTCTCTAGCTGGGTCCGTAACCTGCTGGACGACTGTCTTAGGTACAAAAATACCAATCTCGCCACTCTCCTCATCAAAATGAGCATGAATAGAATCTGATGAAAGTAATTTCATTTTTTTGCGATAAGCGCCAGCAATTGAATCACAAATTGCTCTAATAAATACCTCTTTTGGTATATTCTTGAGTTTTTCTATTTCTTCTGCGGCTTCCGCTAACTTTTTACCGATTTTGTACATCGCTTTTCTCCGAAATTTGCTCTATTTTTAAAAAAAAAGCAGGCTTGCGGCCCGCTCGACTAATCAAGCAAATTAACTTACATTATTTATTATACCCGATTAAGAGAAATTAATCTCTTCTACCACCAAAGATTCTTAGTAAATACAAAAACATATTAATGAAGTCTAAATAAAGCGCAAGAGCTCCGCTAATTGCAAAATTAGGATGATAGTTAACGGATGAGCCAATTTGCTTTATTTTTTGGACATCGTAGGCGGTAAGAGCCGTGAAAATCAATACTCCAGCATAATTCATAATGCTCTCAAGTCCGCTGCTGTGCAAAAATATATTTACGACTTGCGCAATGATAAGACCGATTAGAGCCATAAAAGCGAAGTTGCCGATACCAGTAAGGTCTTTTTTGGTGGTCGCGCCGTAAAGAGCCATCACACCAAAAGTAGCTGAGCAAATACAAAAAGTAGAGAATATCGAACTTGCCGTGTAAACAATAAAGATAGAGCTTAGAAGCGCGCCGTTTAAAGCCGCGTAAACAAAGAAGTTTATCGCCGCTGACTGAGCTGACATCTTGGTGATATTCGCGCCCAGGTTCCAAACCATGGCAAAAAGACCAATAGCCAAAACCCAAAAAACGATTTGGTTACCGTAGATGGCTTGTAATAAAAGTGGATTAGAGGAAACTATATAGGAGACGACTCCAGTCGCTAATAAACCTATAAACATCCAGTTAAAAACCTTAGTCACAAAAGACTGCTCAGCAGCTTGCCAATTACCGCTAGGTGTATTAACAAATCCGCCTCCAGAATTAGTAGGGTCGTATCCAAAATTGTTCATAGTTATATTATACCCGATTTTTTGAAGAATTGTTGAGAAGGGAGTTTTCTTGCTTGGGAGATTTTTATGATTTTAGGGCTCGTTGCAAATTTTGACGGCTTTTGAAATTTGCAACAACAAAATTATCTTGGTTTTGTGGAAACGGTAAGTGCGGCCCCATTCAGCTCAGGGTGAAGCGCAACACATCTATGGGCGATTCTGGAGCAAGTCAGGACTTGGTTTAGAATCGTTCAGAGCAAGGCGCGCGAACCCTGAGACACCGGAGTTTACTCCGCGTAAATGAGGATGGCTCAGGGTGAAGCGCAACACAGCTATGGGCGATTCTGGAGCAAGTCCTAGCGTTTGAGGATAGATTTAGTCTGATACCTATGAGAATGCACATAAGCAAGTAACTGATTACGTGTATCAATAGCAACGCCCACAAGAATAATCAAGCTGGTAGAACCAAGTCCACCAAGAGTGTTTACTTGGCACCATTGTTCGGCGTGGATAGGAAGAACGGCGATGATACCAATTGCCATTGCTCCGATAAAAACAATTCTAGAAAGAATTTTTTCTAGGAAGTCTGTAGTCGGCTTGCCTGGCTTAACTCCTTCGATAGCGCTGCCGCCTTTTTTTAGGTTTTCGGCCATCTCGCGAGGGTTAGTGACGATAGTCGCGTAGAAAAAACTAAATCCTACGATTAGTAAAAAATAAGCTATTGAGTGCTCGACTTTAGTATAGGAAAACATATACTCAAGCCTCATGGCTAGCCAGTTTCCAAGATCGCCGATCGGAGTGGTTGCAAGAGCAGAAAGACCTGGGACCGACATAAAGAAATCTTTTAGGAGCATGGATACAGACTTGTCTTGGATGCCAGCAAAAGTCAATAACTGAATAGGCATAAACAAAACAGCACTAGCAAAAATTATCGGCAAAACGCCTGCTGGATTGATCTTCAGCGGCAAGTAGTGCCCCCGACTATTGACGCGAGCTTGGCGCGCACCGAGAATTAATAAATTACGTGATCCCTCTTGGATACAAATAATCAAAATCGTGAGCAAAACAAAAATCCCGACAAGTGCAATCACTCCCCACTGCGGGCTAGAACCCACTCTGACAGCGGTAGCCGTGTCTTTTATCATAATAGGAAGCTTAGAAGCTATCCCAATAAAAATTAGTAAGCTCGCTCCGTTACCAATGCCTTTTTCGGTGATGGTTTCACCGATCCACATCACAAGAAGAGAGGATACTGTTAAAACAAGAATTGTTACCAAGTAAAACACAGAACCCGCTTCAATAGCGATTTTGGCGACATCAAGGAATCTAGCGAGAGCAAAACTCTGAATTATAGAAAGTATCAAACACGCGTAGCGAGTGATTTTTTGGAATTGTCTGCGACCTTCTTCGCCTTGGTGGCGTTGCATTTCTTTTAGAGGCGGCACCACTTCCACCAATAACTGCATAATGATACTAGAAGTGATATAAGGTCCAATTCCTAGAGCAAAAATTGAAAGCGCGCTTAAGGCTCCGCCAGCAAACATATCAACCAAACCCATCAAGCCAGAAGATAGAGTAGGATTGGATTTTAGGGCTTCTTGATCTACGCCATAGAGAGGAATATGAACTCCCAATCTATATATGGCAAGCATAAATACCGTAAACCATAGTTTTTCGGGCAAGCCGCTTGCAGAAAATATATCCTTAAAAGATAGGCTTTGATTACTGAGTTTTTCTTGAGACATTTATGAATCCTATTCTACTACTAGTTCGGCTTTGCCACCAGAGTTTTCAATAGCTTCTTTGGCAGATGCACTAAAAGCGGCAGCTTGAACAGTTACAGCAGAATTTAATTCACCATCAGCAAGGATTTTTAGACCCCACTTGGTAGATTTTTTTATCAAACCTTTTTCAAGTAAAGAAGAAAGATCGATAGTCGTAATATTAATATCAGCTAAATCTTGAAGATCATTTAAGCTAAGAATTACAAACTCTTTGCGGTTAACTCTAGAGTTAAGCTGTCTTTTTGGGAGTCTTCTGTACATCGGAGTTTGACCACCTTCGCGACGACCATGGCTAGAATAACCAGAGCGGCATTTTTGACCACGGTGACCACGACCAGAAGTTTTACCTGAGCCGGATGAAATTCCGCGACCTTTTTTGAATCTTTTTTTTACTGCACCTTGAGCAGGTTTTAATTGTTGGATTGCGCTTGTCATTAGTTAACCTCCACTAAATGAGATACTTTGTTTATCATGCCAAGAATAGTAGGACTTGCACTGTGCTCTACTTGACGACCAGTTTTCTTAAGACCTAAAGCCAAAAGAACTTTTTGCTGTTTTTTATCAGCGGCAGATATTCCTCTTACTAGTTTGATTTTTAATTTTTTTGTTTCTGTTGCCATGATTATTTCCTTTAGAGCTTAAGCGAAAAGCATCTTCTTGACTGAAATTCCTCTTAAATTAGCTACATCCTTGAAGCTTCTAACAGACTTAAGTCCTTCAACTGTAGCTCTTGCTACGTTAAGTGGAGACTTAGAACCCTTAGACTTAGCAAGAATATCACCAACTCCAGCAAGCTCAAGAACTATACGCGCTGTACCACCAGCAATAATTCCAGTACCGTCAGCAGCTGGTCTTAAAAGCACTTTTGATCCACCTGATTCACCAACAACTGAGTGAGAAATAGTATTAGTACCAGCAACAGTAGAAACATCTACGATATTTTTGCGAGCATCAGAAATAGCTTTTTTGATAGCGATCAAAACTTCAGCAGCCTTACCGACACCCACTCCTACCTTGCCTTTTTCGTTACCGATAATTACAGTAGTTCTAAAAGAAAGTTTTTTACCACCTTTTACTACTTTTGTAACACGGCGCACTTGAACTACTTTTTCGATAAAGTCAGAACCTTGTTCAGCAGGCTCAGAGCGGCTTCTACGCTTACCAGGTCCGCCGCCAGCTTTTTTCTTTTTGCCACCAGCGCGAGGTCCTCTACCACCTTTTCTACCGCCTTCAGCGTCAGGAATATCTCCCTCGACTTCAGCAATAATTTCGGCAATTTCTTCTACCGTATCTTCAGAAATTCCTGCTTCCAGGGCGATCTCTGATTCAACTTCTACATCTCTAATTTCATCTGACATTTATAATACCTCTTAAAAATCCAAACCTGCTTTACGAGCAGCTTCTGCTAGTGCTTTTACTCTTCCGTGATAAAGATTACCACCGCAATCAAAAACAACTTTTTCGACGCCATTAGCTTTTGCTTTTTCAGCGATCGCTTTACCGATAACTTCAGCGCCAGCTACGTCATGACCCTTGATCTTAGCTTTAAAATCTTTAGAAGCTGAACCTACCGCACAGATAGTGTTTGACTGCTCATCATTAATGACTTGAGCCAAAATGTGCTTGTTAGAACGGAATACAGCCAATCTAGGTCTTTCTGCAGTACCAGAGATTTTTTTTCTAGCTCTTTTGTGTCTTTTTTGTCTTCTTTCGTCTTTTGTCATTTGTGGCATGATGTTTTTCCTTAAAAATTATTTAGAACCAGACTTACCAGCTTTACGCTTGATACGCTGACCTTTAACTCTAATACCTTTACCTTTATAAGGCTCTGGAGGTCTGAGTGCGATGATGTTTGCGCAAACTTGACCTACAAGCTCTTTATCAGGACCAGTAACACTTAGCTTAGTGTTTTCGTTAACAATAAAAGTGATTCCTTTAGGCGGCTCGATAACGACTGGGTGAGACTTACCTAATTGAAAATCAAGATTAACACCCTTCAAAGTCGCTCTATAACCAACACCGTGGATTTCTAGATCTTTTGAAAAACCGTTTTTGACGCCTTCGATCATATTAGCAAGAAGAGTTCTAGCAAGACCGTGAAGAGCTCTTGCCTTGCGCTCTTCATTAGCTCTTGAAACTTTTACAAGATTAGCTTCTTGGCTAATAACTATTTCTTTGTTAAAAACTCTTTCAAGTTCGCCTTTGGGACCTTTTACTTTTACTTTAGTACCTAGGGGCGTAGATTCGATTTTGAAATCTACTCCATCTGGGATTGTTATTTCTTTTTTTCCTATTCTTGACATTTCTCTATCCTCTACGAAAATTTAAAATTACCAAACTTGGCAAAGTATCTCCCCGCCTACTTTTTCAGCTCTAGCTTTTCTATCTGTTTTAAGACCTTGGCTAGTACTTATAACACTGATACCGAGACCGCTATAAACTTTTGGTGCGTATTGAGCTCTAGTATATTTGCGAAGACCTGGCTTAGAAACCTTACGCAGACCAGAAATCGCTGGCACTCCACCAACATACTTAAGGTCAATAATAATAGATTTTCTTGGAGCATCATCTTCGTTAATGACTTGAACGTGATTAACATAGCCCTCTTCTTGAAGCAAGTTAGCAAGACTGTGCTTGAGTTTACTATATGGAATAGAAACTTGCTCTTTATTGACCAAGATCGCATTTCTTACTCTGGTGAGTAGATCTGAAACTGGATCGTTAGAGACTTTATTTGTTTTTCTTTTTTCGCTTGTCGTTGTCATTGTTACTTCCTTAAAATTACCAACTAGATTTTGTTAAACCAGGCACTTGACCAAAGTGAGCCATCAATCTAAGAGTGTTTCTGCAGACTCCTAGATCACGGTGATATCCACGCGGTCTGCCAGTGAGCCAGCATCTGTTTCTGTCTCTTACTCTTGCTGAGTTTCCTGGGAGCGCTTCTAATTTTCTTTGGACTAGCATTCTTTCTTCAAACTCAAGCTCAGGATTAGCTAATTGTTTTTTTAGTTCAATGCGCTTAGCTGAGTACTTAGCTTGTAATCTTCTTTTTCTTGCTGTTTTTTCTATTGATGATTTTTTTGCCATATTCTTACCTTTAAATTATTTTTGAGCTTGTTGACCAGGTTGACGACGGAACGGGAAACCCAGGATTTGGAGCAATGCTCTTGCACCTTCATCAGTACCAGAAGTCGTACAAATAGTGATATCCATACCTCTAACTGCGTCCACTTTATCGTATCTGATTTCAGGGAAAATTAACTGTTCTTTTACACCAAAAGTGTAGTTACCTCTGCCATCAAAACCTTTTGGAGAGAGCCCTTGAAAGTCTCTAACTCTAGGAAGAGCCACGTTTACTAACTTTGAAAAGAAGTTATACATTCTTTCTTTTCTAAGAGTAACTTTTAGACCGACAGGAGCGTTTTCACGAAGCTTAAAGTTCGCGATAGACTTCTTGGATCTAGTGATGATGGGCTTTTGACCCGCGATATTAGTAAGATCTTGAACAGCGTTTTCAAGAGTCTTAGCGTTATTCGCGCTATCACCTAAACCAAAATTGATAACAATCTTGTCGAGCTTAGGAATTTGCATCTCGTTAGAGCAATTCAAGCTTTCTTTTAGTTTAGCTTTTAGCTCTTTGTCGTATTTTTCTTTCATTGATGTCGCCATAAATCTTTCTCCAAAAATATTTAGTCTACTTGCTCTTGACTAGTTTTATAAACTCTAACTTTTCTACCACTGTCGATAACTCTGTGACCTACTCTAGAAGCCTTTTTAGAGCTTGAATCCCAAAGCATAACTTTGCTTGCAAAAATAGGAGCTTCGATTTCTACGATCTCGCCTTCTTGAGCTGGACCGCTAGCGCGTCTGTGTTTTTTGATGATATTAACACCATCGACTATGATCTTACCTTCTGCTGGAAATACTTCAAGAACTTTTGCAATTTTGCCCTTGTCAACACCGCTGATTACTACCACTTCGTCACCCTTGTTAACATGAAGCTTAGCTTGAAGATTAGTGCGACCTCTTTTTACCAAAGCTAGAGAAGCAAGTTTGCGACCGCCCTTTTTGACGATGGCTTGCTTAGCGGCTTTTGTGTATCTGATTACTTTTTTGTTTTTTGTGCTTGACATTGTATTTCCACCTATAAAATTAAACTACCTCTTGAGCCAAAGAAACGATTTTCATAAAACCTTTGTCTCTCAATTCACGTGCGATAGGACCGAATACACGTGAGCCTTTTGGGTTACCGTCTTTATCGACAATGACGCAAGCATTCTGATCGAAGCTAATCCAGCTACCATCTTTACGCTTACGGCGTTTGCGAGTTCTTACTACAACCGCTTTTACAACTTCTGA
>Ga0169931_10003290_pt1 | contig 25694 bp, 21 predicted proteins | sample Kivu_15m_20L_FD_129675 | JGI IMG/M metagenome (GOLD analysis project Ga0169931, IMG submission 129675) | Freshwater microbial communities from Lake Kivu, Western Province, Rwanda to study Microbial Dark Matter (Phase II) - Kivu_15m_20L... | ecosystem: Environmental > Aquatic > Freshwater > Lake...
CAGAGCCGCAAGCAGGTGTTCGACCATCTCGACACGAAGCGAGCCAAGAGTGACGACCGTTCGCATCGAGCGGCCACCGCATGTCTGGAGCGAGACGGGAAAGGGCAGGGTGTCTGGATAGTCGCTACGAAGAAAGCGAATCCCACTCCCTGCCTTAGCCGGGAGAAAAGTTACCGTGACCCCTTCCCCACTCCAGTACCCACGACCGTGTACGCTGACGCGGTGTGCGATCGTGTGCTCATTTCGCTGTCGCATCCACATCGTGCTCACCAGCTCCGAAAAACACTACCGCGGTTGCGTGTTGCCCTGATTCCGCTGGGCAACCATCAACTGATCGAGAACCTGCATCACGATCGGTGTAATATCCATCCGGTTGCTGTGATAGACGATGTTCTTCATCACGCCGCGAATCACCGACTCTTTGTCCTCCAGCGACATTTCTTCTCCGTTATACCGCAGCACCAAGTCGATCTTGTTATGCTCGGCAACACGACGAACGGCGTCGGTGATCAGCTGGTAATTCACAAAATAAACACGGGCTTCTGCCTCGACCAATTCCTTTCGCTTCCGCGTGACTTCCAAACGCATGTTCTTGTCAAGCTCCGCGATCTTCTCTTCCTGGCTGGCGTAATCAGGACTTCCCGGAGTCAGCGTCTTCAGTTGCTCGACCGCCATTCGCTGGTCGTTCTGCTTTTGCTTGATCAGCGCCTCGAAGTCCTTGAGTTCCTGCTCAACTTTTTTGAGCTGCTCCTGGATTCCGGCGTGCTCCTTGAGGACCCTGGCAACATCGATCACCGCCACTTTGTGCGGTGCGGCATTCTCCTGACCTACGGCGTTGCTGGTCGAAAGCAGCGAAATTGCCATGAAACCGGCCATCATGGCCACATGCAGAGACTGTCGCACTGTCGCTCTCCTTGCGTTAATGGTGCGGATAATGTTTTTCGCGTCCAGCGCTTTGATTCGGTCCCTCGCCGGGCCACACGCCTCCGCGTCTACGCGAGGAAACCGTACCGATCACCGGCTTGGTTTCCCCAAGACCCTACTGTGGGCCCCGGGGCGTATTCTGCCTCCCGGGGCTTTTCGAGTAAAGATGAATTTAAGGACGCCTCCCGAGCGTCACTGTCACGGTCAGTTCATCATTTCCACGTCGCACAACAACCGTAATTTCCTTCCCGGCACGCATTTGGCCCACCACCTCCTGGAGCCGTTCCAGGGAAGAGGTCTCCTTGTCGCCGAGGCGAACAATTCGATCGTCGATTTTGATCCCGGCAGCCGCAGCGGGGCCATCGGACACCACATCGGTTACTTTCACCCCACCGTCGCTGTCTTCGAGGGAAACCCCCAAATAAGCGCCTCGGCGACCCGGGCGAACCCCCTCTCCAGGTCCCGTCGTTTGAAACGGCGGTCGCTCCGGAACCGTCGCCAAGTACATCGCGGCATCACAAACCATATCGGTTATTCGGACCATACCGTCTAAATTGATTTTATCGAAATCGTCGGATGGGCGGTGATAATCGGGATGAAGACCTGTAAAGAAGAACAGCACCGGAATGTTCTTTTCATAGAAACTGGTGTGATCGCTCGGCCCGTAACCACTCGGGTCTTTTCGCAGTGGAAGCTGATGCGTGCTGTTCCACTGATCGACCAGCGATTCAAATTGGGGTGACGTCCCCACGCCAAAGACGGTCAGTTGCTCATCCTCATTAAGCCGACCAACCATATCGAGGTTGATCATGCCGACCGTTTCTTCGAGCGCAAATCGCGGCTCCCGCGCGTAATGTTTGCTTCCGAGCAATCCTCGTTCCTCGGCTGTAAAGCAGATAAAGACGAATCGACGGCGGGACGGGGACTGGTCTTGAGCCAAGCGATGGGCGACTTCGAGAAGGGTACACGTTCCACTGCCGTTATCATCGGCGCCGTTATGAATTGCAATCGTCCCCGGCGCAAGCGACCCGCCGCCCCCCATCCCCACGTGATCGTAATGCGCGCCAATGACAACCGTCTGCTCAGCGAGCGGTCCGGCGCCTGGGAGCTCTGCCACCACATTCTTCGCGACCACATCGCGGCCGCTGACGCTGACAGAAAGGTCCCCCTGAAGGCCATCGAAGACAAAGCTTCGCGGCTGGAATTTTTCATCAATTTCACTTTCCAGCGATTCGAGCGTCGGCTTTTCTGCGTCTCCCTCCTGCGCTTGCAGGAGGGTCTGCAAGGCGATTCGTCCGAGCGCCGCAACGGGGATCGTGACATCGCCGCTCGACTGCCCCGCTTGACTGATCGCCATGAGTGCCTCGGGCGCGTTCTGCACGGCCGTCGTCAAGGAACCGAGCTGGCCCTGCCCCAGCGTCTGCTGATTTTCCAGCTGGGCGCGGACATTGACCGCATCGGCAGAAAGCTCGGCGAGGTTTCTCGCGATTTCTTCCAGCTGGGCGCGTTGGCTGTTGAGTTGGCCTTCGGCGGACTGGATCATCTGGCTGGCGGCATCCGCATGATTGACAAGCAAAACCGCAGCCGCACCATGCTCGATGGCGTTGGCGATTTTGGTCGTAAACAGCGCGAACCGGCTGGAACCTCGAGCCCCCAGCGGATTATCACTTCGCCCCCGCCGCGGCTCCCCGCGGAGCATGACGACGATCTTCCCCTGCACATCCACACCGGCGTAGTCGTCGTAGTTCGCGTCAGGCGCCGTGATCCCGTACCCCACAAAGACCAGCGGCGCACCCACTTTGCCGCTCGCACCAATTCCCAAAGGCCGAATATTTTTGTCCAGCTCCGCGCGGAACACCTCCCCCGAAGCACCGGTGAGGACGAGATAATTTTCCTCTGCTGTCCCCGCGACAACCTCGCGCAGGGCCGTGAAGGGCTGGAACGGAGTTCCCTCGAAAAGCTCCGTATTCATCCCCAGTTCACGGAACCGAGCCGCCAGGTATTCGGCCGCCAAGTCAATCTCTGCAGAACCCGTATCCCTTCCCCGAAGCTGGTCACTGGCGAGGTATTCGAGGTCGCGCGCAATGCGGGCCCGCGATTCCAACTGCCGCTCGCTGAGGAGGACTCCATCTGGGTTTTCCGCGGCCACCGGAGTACCGAGCAGTCCCCAAGAACCACTCAGGAGCACTCCAAGCATGAGCACCCCAAGCAGCAACCAGTGCCTGCGATGCAGGAATCGAGCAACCCGAGATGAAAAGCGGGCCGCAACCACAGCGGCAGGGGAGACAGAGAATCGCAACATGAGCACTCAAGGAAAAAGAGGGAAAGGCTGGACAGAACCAAGAGGACCGACACCAAGTGGAACGACACCAAGTGGACCGACCGCACGGCAGATGAGGCCCCGAAAGTATCGCGAACCAGCATCGTTATTGCAGACCAATGTCATTATTGTTGGCCGACAGGGGCACCGGGGTCAACGCGGTCGCAACCTACGCTATGATACTTCAAGGTTTTCTTCCGTGGGATCGACTCAAAGTCCGCGATTGCTTGCGCGCACGGGCGAACGAGCGAATCTGATCATTTCCCTGCCACCCCAGTGCCATGCCCTCGCTGTTCGTGATTCGCGGTCGAGACCAAGGAAAACACCTTCCGGTCCAGCAGACGCCTGCGAGGATCGGCCGCGATCCAGCCAATCTGATTCAGCTGACCGACACCGAAGTCTCGCGTGTTCATGCCGAAATTCGGACGACCGAGCAGGGGTACGAGCTGGTTGACCTCGACAGCAGCAACGGAACACTTGTCAACGGCATCAAGATTGGTCGCGGTAAGCTCCGCAGCGGTGACCGTGTCCAAATCGGTCAAACGATCATGATCTTCACTGCCGGGAGTGTTTCCGATTCAATGCTCGCAGCACAGAGCGTGGATATTCTCCCGACGCCACAGGAAGCCGATTTTTCGCGGATCGTCTCCTCCTGGTCCCCATCGTCGCTCGTCCGTGGGCGAATGATCGGCGGCGAAGGTGAAGAGACTCATGAATTTCGCCCCCGCGAATCGGTCGACAGTCGGTCGCTCGATGTGATGTACGAGACGGCAATCGCCGTCGGTCGGACGATGGATATCCCCGACCTGCTCGATCGAATTCTGCGACTGGTCTTCGACTGGGTGGAAGCGGATCGAGGCTGCATCATGCTCCGCGATCCAGCCACTGGCCAGCTCCGCGTCGCCGCCCGTTGCGATCGCCGATCAAACCCGGCACAGCCGGTGGATTCGTCCGCAAACCGGATGGCGATCAGTCGCACGATCCTCGATTTTGTCATCGACCGTCGCGAGGGGGTGCGGACGTCCGATGCACGTGAAGATCAGCGATGGGATTCCGCACAGTCGATCGTGCAGATGGGAATCCGCGAGGCGCTCTGCGTTCCGCTGCTGGGCCGTTATGACTGCGTCGGCGCGCTTTATGTCGATACCTTTATTTCCGGCGGACAGGTCGCTCTCCACGCCCCGCAGAGTCGCTTCAGTGACGAGCATCTTCGTCTCATGATTGCCATCGGCCATCAAGCGGCACTCGCGATCGAAGATACGTACTACTACTCGTCGTTGCTGCAAAGCGAACGCCTGGCGGCAATCGGCCAGACAATTGCGATCCTCAGCCATCACATCAAAAACATTCTCCAGGGAATGCGCGGCGGGAGCTACCTGATCGAAGCAGGGATCGAGAGGAATGACCCGGACGCGATCCGCAGAGGATGGAAGACGGTAGAGAAAAACCAGGAACGTATTTCGCACCTCGTACTCGACATGCTCTCGTACAGTAAAGAACGCCAGCCCGAACGGACTCGCGGCAATTTGAACTCGACAATCGCCGAAGTCGCAGAATTGCTCGAAACCCGAGTCCAGGATCAAGGGTGCACACTGCTTCTGGAACTGCAGCCGCAGCTCCCCGATTCGTTCTTTGACAGTGAAGGAATGCACCGGGCACTGTTGAATCTCATCACCAACGCGCTCGATGCAGTCGCCGAAACGCCCGATCCTCAGATCACCGTCCGCTCTTTTCACAGCGCCCAAGAAGGCTGGGGGATCGAAGTCGATGATAATGGCCCAGGGATCGACCCGGAGAATCGCGAAAAAGTCTTTTCGCTCTTCGCTTCAAGCAAAGGAAATCGCGGCACGGGGCTCGGTCTCCCGGTGAGTCAAAAAATTATCGCCGAGCATGGAGGCCGGATTGAGCTGGCGGCGAAACCATCCCCCGGCTGTCGCTTTCGACTCATACTGCCACCTCCAGCGACAGCCCCGGACGACCTGCTCGATCGCGAGACGCTCATCTAGCGGTGATCGACGGAGACCTCCGCGAAACTTTCCGCCGTTTCCCACAAAACCACCTTGGTCGCCTCGCCACCGGTGCCTCGGAGGATCTCGGGGCACGCTACCTCCAGCAGATACCGCGCCATGTTTTCGGCCGTCGGGTTGTACGGAAGAAGGAACAAGCGATGTGGCTGGACCATCTTGATCGCGGCAATTCCATTGTCGTCCTCGTCCCAAAGCAAGAAGGCATGATCCCAGTGCTCATCAATCCACCCCTTGCACCGTCGTTTGAGTTCCGAGAAATCGATCACTCGCCCGACTTCATCCTGCTCCCTCCCGGTCACATAAAAATCGACGACGTAATTGTGACCGTGGAAATTCTCGCATCTCCCCCCGTGCAGCCGAAGCCGATGGCCGGCACAAAAGTGGATCCGCCGCATGATCGTCAGACTCATTTTCCGCTCTCCGTGTGGTTCTCCATACACCCTCCACTGTTCCTTGTTTTCAGTTTCCGGCAACCCCTTTTTCCCCCCAGAGTCATCGAATCGGCGGCTCGATACCGATTGACGATCAGCTGACTCGTCGCCTAAGCTCTTGCCAATTCAGAGGCGCTCGACCGCGTAGTTCACCGACGTCAGTTCGTCGGACGGCAGAACCTCTCAACAAAGTGAACGCATGTCAATCAGCGCCGAAGGTGATTTGTTCACCTGGGATTTTTTTTCCGAGCCAGCCCGGCACGTGAAGAAGTCCTGAGCCATGGCAGCGTCCGAAGAAGCGTAGGAAAGGGAAACTGGAATGTCCGAAGCAAGCGTGCAGGGGAACTCGATCGTTGCCCAAATGATTGATGCCGGAGTCCATTTTGGACACCGCACAAGTTTATGGAATCCGAAGATGGCGCCGTACATCTTTGGAAAGAAGAATCAGATTCACATTCTTGACATCCGCGAGACGTTGCGTGGGCTTCTGCGTGCGAAGAAGTATCTGACTCAGGTTGCTGCCAACAACAGTCTGATTTTGTTTGTTGGGACCAAGCGTCAAGCTGGAGAGGCAATTGAGGAGCATTCGCTGCGGTGCGGGATGCCGTTCATTGCGGAGCGATGGCTGGGGGGTACGCTGACGAATTTTCAGACGATTCGCAGCCGCCTCGGTCGTTTGCAGGAACTGGAGAAAATGCGTGAAACCGATGCCCTTGCCAATTACAGCAAGAAAATGCAATCGGCACTGAACCGGGAATATCGCAAGATGTATCGCAACTTGAATGGCTTGCGAACGATGAACCGATTGCCTGAGTGCCTGGTGATCGTCGATCCCGGGAAGGAACGCAATGCGGTTCGCGAGGCGAAGCGGCTGGGGATTACGACCGTTGCGCTGATCGATACCGACAGCAACCCCGACGCGATCGATTTGCCGATTCCGGGCAACGACGACGGGATCCGCTCGGTCGAACTGATCATCAAGGAACTTGCCGACGCGATTCTGACCGGTAAGGGGGAGAATCCTGCGCTGCAGAAGAGCGAATCGGCTCCCTTGAGTGCCACCGGCATGAGCAGTTCCGAATCGAATATTGGCTGAGAACTTGGCCGGCTGACCGTGATGGGTTGGCGGGAGCGTGGGCGCGGTTCGATTGTTGGTACCGCGGTGAGCGACTCGTTTTTTTCTTGAGAGTGGGGAGAGAGTTCAATGTCTGAGATTTCTGCCGCAGCAGTAAAAGCATTTCGCGAGCGGACCGGTTTGCCACTGATGGACTGCAAGAAGGCGCTGACCGAAGCATGCGGTGATGAGGAAAAGGCAATTGCGCTGCTCCGTGAGGCGGGGAAGCAACTGGAGACTCGTCGCAGCGACCGGGAGACCGGCTTTGGTCGCTTCGGTCTCTACGTCGGTTCGAAGAAGTCCACCGGGGCGATGGTCGAACTGATGTGCGAGAGTGCTCCGGTGACACAGAACGAGGAATTCATTCAGCTCGCCAGCGACCTCGCTGAGGCGCTCGCAACGAATCCGGGGGTCGGCACCGCTGACGAGTTACTGGCGCTCCGCTCGCCGAGCAAGCCGGCGATGACTCTTGGGGAACAGAAGGAAGACCTCTTCAATCGAATTCGCGAAGTCTTTCGTGTTGGACGGATGGTTCGAGTCGACGGGACATGCGGTGGCTATTCGCACAACGCAGGAACGATCGCGGGGGTGCTGGTCGAGGTCGAAGGGGGCAATGACGAGGCTTCGAAGGATGTGGCGATGCATATTGCCGCGATGAAGCCTGCGGCACTGTCCGGTGAGGACCTTGATCCGGCGCTGATCGCCAAGGAACGAGAATTCCTTACGGCCGCTGCCAAGTCGGAAGGGAAACCGGAAAATATCGTCGGGAAAATTGTCGATGGGCGGATTCGCCAGTTCATCGCCGAACGGGCGCTGCTCGAACAGCCCTTTGTGAAGGACGACAAGCAGACCGTTGCTGCGTTTGCCAAGAGCCACGGGATGACCGTGAAGAAGTATTGGCACTGGGTTCTCGCTGCCTCGCCAACGACTTGAGGTGCATGACGATGAGCGATGCTAGCGTTTCGGATGCGGCACATCCATCGTCTGCGAACGTTCGCTACAAACGGGTGGTGCTGAAGCTCAGTGGTGAGAGCCTTGCGCGGGGTGGCGAGCGGGGTATTAGTGGCGATGAAGTCGACCATATCGCGAGGCAAATATTCCAGGCACACGCCACGGGATGTGAAGTGGCGGTGGTCGTTGGCGGCGGGAACATCCTTCGCGGTGCCCAGTTCTCGGACCGGAACACGGCCGTGCACGAATCGACGGCGCATATGATGGGGATGCTCGCAACGGTCATCAATGCCCTGGCCTTGCAAGATGCAATTGAACAACTCGGTTGCCACGTCCGCGTGATGTCGGCGATTCGGATGGATGGTGTGGCCGAGCCATTTATTCGTCGACGCGCAACGCGGCATCTATCGCGGGGAAGAATTGTCGTGCTTGCGGCCGGTATTGGGAGCCCCTTCGTCACCACCGATACGGCCGCTGCACAGCGGGCGCTTGAACTCGAGGCAGACATCGTCCTCAAAGCGACTCGAGTCGATGGCGTCTACAGTGAGGACCCCGAGAAAAATCCTCATGCGATCCTCTACGACCGGCTCGATTTCGCAGAGGTGATGGAAAAAAATCTCCGCGTCATGGATGCCACGGCGATTGCATTGTGCCGCGAGCATGGTGTGCCGATCCTCGTCTTTAACTTCAAAAAAGATGGTAACATTGTGCGGGCGGTCGCTGGCGAGAGCGTCGGGACTTGGATTGGTTCGAAGGTCGCTGGAAGCTAAAGTGGCCTTGTGCTTCCTTAACTCCACCGTTGGTTTCCGGCGCCCATTCCGCGCGGGTGAGCATCATCTTCTTGATTCTCGTTCGGTGACATTCTTCGATTCCCCCTTTTTTCACTTCTTCTTCAGGACCTTTCGACCATGGCTGCGGACGACATTCTCATGGACACCGAAGAACGGATGGATAAAGCAATCGCCGTTCTCAAGCACAATTTGACGGGGATCCGGACCGGGCGAGCCAATCCTGGACTGGTCGATTCGCTCCGCGTTGAAGCCTACGGATCGCAGGCACCCCTGAAAACGCTCGCTTCGATCAGCACCCCCGAGCCGCAGCAAATCGTCATTCGCCCCTATGATACGAGCATCATCAAGGAGATCGAAAAAGCGATTGTCGCCGGCGATCTTGGTTTGAATCCTCAGAATGACGGCAGGTTGATTCGGCTGAACATCCCTCCCTTGTCCACCGACGTCCGGAAGAAACTCGTCACCCGTATCAAGGAATTGGCCGAAGAAGCGAAAGTCGCCCTTCGGAACATCCGGCGAGACGGCAACAAGGCGGCTGATCAGGCGGAGAAAGACAAGCTGATCAGTGAAGATGAGCGCGATTCGATGAAAGATGAAATCCAGGAATTGACCAAGAAATACGAGACTGAAGCGACGGATTTGGCGAAGAATCGCGAGTCCGACGTGATGGAGGGATAATCACGCCAAGTCCAGAGTCGATTATTGGAGTCGATTCTTGAAAGACGATTGCTATGATAGAGCCGGTGGCTCTATCAGCTCGACTTTCTACTCCATGGGTGCCTCTTGAACGGAGATGATTCCTTTCGCGTCCAGTGCCCTCGCTGTGGTGGAGCCCTCCGCGCATCGGCGAAGGATGCGGGCCAGCGTTTGCAATGCCCCAAGTGCCAGTCGACGTTCAAGGTTCCAGGGAATGCTGCCGCAAGTGGTACCCCCGCGTCGCGCAGCAGCGAAGATGAGCAGTGGTTTCCGCTGGACCAGAGCATACCCCAAACGCCCAGCGGGAAATCGGGGCAGCGCGACGCTGTAAAACCGACGGCTTCACAATCGACCGCTGCAAAACCTGCCGCTGCAAAACCTGCCGCTGCGACACCCGCCGCTGCAAAACCTGCCACTGCGACACCTACGGCTGCAAAACCGACAAGTGCGAGACCTACCGCCAGTGGACCGGCGACTCCGCCTGGTTCTCAAGTTGGACCTCAGCCGACCGCGCGAGCAAGCGTCCCGAACAACCCAGGAAAACGAACGACGGCACAAGAGCTTCCCTCACGTGCGCATGCGGGCGGTGTCGCGGGTTTTACTGAAGCCGAGCGGCGAGCGCTTCAGGGAGCAGGTGCTTTTGACGACTCCCAAGACGAAATCCCGCAAGCCTTCGCGCCCCTCCCGGAGGGTACGGGCAGTGAGTATCGCGCAAAGTGCCCGGTGTGTGAGTCGATCCATTTTGTGAAGCCATCGATGGCGGGAAAAAAGACCCGTTGCGGTGACTGTTTGAGCCATTTCGTGGTCCCCCCTCCTCCCAAGGTGGTTGCCAAACCCAAGATGGACCTTGAGAAGAGTCCTACCTTTGCACTGTCCGCCGTCGAGGAGCCCAAGGCTCAAAGCAATGGTCCGTGGGAAAAGTCGGCAGCGGAGTATCTCCGCGAGGCCGAGAACGCGCGGGAGGAGGACGAGCTGCCACAGTCGTACGAGAATCCCGATGTCAAGAAATGGCTCGAAGGAATGTTTGGTGTCTTTCGTGACCCGGCGACCCTCGTGTACTGGTTTACGTTCGGCTCGATCGGTTCACTTCCGGCCGTTGCCGCAGCCCTCATGGGTGGCGATCCGCGGTTCCAGTTCTTTGCGGCTTTGCTGTCGCTACTGTTTCTCAGCTTTGTCGTGACATGCGCGTTTGTCATCCTCGAAACCGTTGCCAGTGGCGAGCGAGAGATTCGCGCGTGGCCGACGTTTGATCCCGTCTCCTGGTTTGGGCAAAGTTCTTTTGCGGTCGCGGCGATGATTGTCTCGGCGGCACCTGGGCTCGTCTTTGGATGGCTGGTACTGGGCGGCGGCATCGGGAGTATCGCGACGACGATGCTGACCGTTTTTCTCTTTTTCCCCTACATCCTGCTCTCGATGATGGATAACGAGAGCATTCTCGCGCCGATTTCGACCGACGTCTCCAAGTCTGCGACGCGCTGCAAAGAGGCCTGGGGAACCCTCTATTTTTCGGCGATGCTGCTCTTTATCGGCTGCTTGATTGCACAGGGGGTTGCCGACGCGTTTTTGCCAGACGCAGGAAGTGCCTATGTGCGGATGCTGATCATCGTTGGCATGATCTTCGTCTATTTTTCAATGGTGGGACAACTGGCTTTTCAGATCGGCCGCGCACTGAACGCCCCCGCGGCTGAAAAAACCTGAGAACAATGGCTCCGCGAGACCTCCCGCGATTCCCATTCCCTCCGTCGCTGCTTGCCGCCGATGAATGGAGCAGCCTCTGGCAGGCGCTGCACAGCCGGCCGATGAAAGCGATTCGCCTGCGGCCGGAGGAGTCGACCGAGCACCCCGGTTCCAACTCGCTTCCTTTTCCGACAACAGCCGTGCCATGGTATCGGCATGGATGGTTCACGCCGCAAACTCCCCAGCCGGGTCGTTACTTGCTGCATGCCGCCGGGGGGTACTTTATCCAGGATGCAGGATCGATGCTGGCCCTTGCGCTGCTGGACCCGCAGCCCGACGAAGTAATTGCGGACCTGTGCGCATCGCCGGGAGGGAAAGCCTCGGCGATCCTGGAGGCGGTCGGTCGTGGGGATGGATTCTTGCTGGCCAATGAGCCGATCGCCGGGCGGCTTGCGGCGCTCGAGTGGAACCTGGCGCGGACCGGAGTTCCTCGCTACGCGATCACCCGCGATGATGTCGCGGCGCTTGCCAAGCATCTTGCTGGTTCGTTCGATGCAGTCCTGGTTGATGCCCCGTGTACCGGGCAGACCTTAATCGGCCGTGGAAAGCACTCGATTGCCGGAGCGTTTCATGAAAAGTCGATCGACCATGCAGCGGGAAGACAGCAGAGAATTCTCCGCGCGGCAGCCGAGGTCACCGCTCCGGGAGGCAGACTTGTTTACAGCACATGTACGCTGAACCCGCGAGAGAATGAGGAGGTGGTGCTCGATTTTCTCGCCTCGCACCCCACCTGGAGCGTCGAGCCGAAGGACACCTTGGAAGCGTGGAAAAGCCCACTGGAGCCCGGCGGATATCGGCTGTGGCCGCATCGAGAGCCATGTGCTGGAGCGTATGCGATCCTCCTGCGTCACCAGGGGGAGGATCGCGAAGAGAACCGCGAACCCTGGTTGATGCTCCCGGTGAGCAGTGCGGAGCAGTTGCCCGAGCCGGTGCGGGCGGCGGGCACGCTCGCGAATTCGCACATCTGGCAGCAGGGGCGTCAGTGGTTTGCGTGGCCGTCGCGAGTGCCTCGATGGCTGAAGAGGCTGAGCACCTTCGGCGTGCAGATAACCGGCCCGGAGATTGCTTTCCAGCCAGCGAAATCGATCCAGCCGGCGCACGCGCTGGCAGTCCGCCGCGATTGCCACTGGGCAGCCGCTCACAGCGTGGAACTGACGGACACCGAAGCCCAACGTTATTTCCGCGGAGAAACACTTGCGGCTGCCGCGCGAGGCTGGGCGCAAGTCTCGTGGCGCGGGCACCCGCTGGGCTGGATTCACAGCAATGACCTGCGTGCCAACAACCATCTTCCTGCGGCAGGGCGGATCTCCTACGCAGCCGAGATTGGTTCAGCAATGAATCGCTAAAGGTTCCTCGAGTGGTTCGCAGACGACCGCCGGATTTCCAAAAGTACTTCCTCCCCCAAGGTCGGTCAGCAGCTCGCTGGTCAAGTCATTCAGGCTTTTTCGATCGGGTGCCAGTTTTGGCCACCACTGCCCCAGAGCCACAAGGGTCTGCGGCGCTGCCTCCGTGGTCACGACCGCCTGGCGGATGATCGATCCGTATCGGCTGCGGATACGAATCATCGCCTGATCGGTGATCCTCGCACTCGCCGCGTCAGCGGGATGAATGAGAACGCGTGGCTGACCTCCCGAAAGCCGCCGGAGACTTTCTAAATTCCCAAGCGAAGTGTTGATGATGAAGGGTCCCGGTGGCGAGATGAGGCGGAGGGGATAATCCGCATTGAGCTGCTCTTGAAAAACCAGCTGCTGTGGTGGGGGGGAGAAGCGAATCTTCCGGTCCTCAAAATGGCTCCCCTCGGAATACGGCAGAAAAGGTTCCGGGAGATTGAGTTTGATTGAACGCTCGCGCTGCAATCTTTCCCACGTGATCCCCGCCATCCACGGATGATCTGTCTGCAGCATGCTCTGGGCTAATTCATGGGACGACCATGAGAAGACAGGGTCGTCGAGCCCAAGTCGCTTTGCAAGCTGAGAAAAGAACCAGCTATTCGGTCGCGATTCCCCTTGAGCCGGGACAATTGCCTCGGCCCATTGCAGATAATAATGGCCGTAAGAAGTATAGAGGTCGGGGTGTTCAAGAAACGTCGTGGCGGGCAGAAGGTAATCAGCGTAATCGGCGGTGTCCGTCTGGAAATGCTCGAGCACCACCGTAAAAAGATCTTCGCGCTCTAAACCCGCTCGCACGAGCGATGAATTGGGGGCAACGGCCGCTGGATTGGAATTGAACACAAAAAGTGCGCGGAGAGGGTCTTCTTTCCGGTCCAGTTCCGAACCCAAGCAATTCATATTGACGTGCCGAACCCCATCGCGACGCAGATGGAGCCCGCCGCAGTGGGACATGTTCAGCGGAAAGGCGCCGCTGGTCGAAAGTGCGCCCCCACCTCCTCGATGTTTCCAAGCACCAATTAACACTGGCAGCAGCGTCACAGCGCGGACCGCGTTTCCACCCCCTTCGTTCCTGGTCATCCCATAGCCTACTTTGAGGAAACTGGGAGGGAAGCAGGCAAACCTCTGCGTCCACCGCCGCAAGGGATCGACCGGAAGCGCACAGAACTCGGCTGCCCGTTCCAGCGGCCAGCGAGCGGCTTCCTGGCGGTATTCCTCTAATCCGCTTGCAAATTGATCGAGATAAGTCTGATCAACCCAGCCTTGCTGGAAAATTTCATTTCCGATTGCAAGGGCAAGCGCAGCATCGGTCCCGACCCGAATCTGCCAATGCTCGTCGGCAAATTGGCTGGTCTCATTGCGATAGGGGTCGATGTGGAGAATCATCGCACCCCGTTTACGAGCCTCTTTCAACCACGGCGCTAAATGCGAATTACTTCGCAGGACATTGATTCCCCACAAGATGATCGTCTGCGCATTGCAAACATCCTCTGGATCGACGCTCAACTTGTTCGGGCCGTAGTTGGCTTCCCAAGCTGCTCCGCCGGTGGCAGCGCAAATCGTCTGATCAAGCTCCAGCGCGCCGAGGGCACGAAAGAAAGCGAGCGGCTGATTCCCCTCGATCTTTCCCATCGTCCCGGCATAGCAGTACGGAAGAATCCCCTGCGGACCGGAATCATCGAGGATTTTCTTGAGGCGACCCGAGATCTCGTCAAGGGCCTGATCCCACGAGATCCGCTCAAAGGAACCACTCCCTTTGCGTCCCGAACGTTTCATTGGGAACAGCAAACGATCCGGGTGCTCCTGCCGCTCCGGATACCGCGCCATCTTCACGCAAGCGAACCCTTGCGTGATTGGATGATTGGGGTCCCCTTGGAGCTTGACAACCTTGCCGCGATCGATCGTCAGGCGGATCGCACAAGCGTCTGGGCAGTCGAGTGCACAGACGCTCGGAAGCACCTTTTTCTGCGAATCATCCATCCCGATCCCAAAGCGTACGCGGAGGTTCGAAGGACTACTTCTCTGCTCGTTTCCCTTCGAGCATCTTCCCCACGTAGTCGGCAAGGCCTTCTCCGCGGAGTTCACGTGAGGTCCCGAGAATCTTGCCACTGTCCCCATCGACCAGCAAGACAAACGGGATTCCCGAGACATCGTGCTGCTGTCCGAGGGTCGTCTCCCAACCTTTCCCCTCGTAAATCTGGTTCCAAGGCAATTCCTGCTCGGCCAAGAATTCCGTCAATCGTTCCTCCATCCCCTCCTGGTCAAAGCTCACACCAAGGATCTCAAAGCCCTGATCATGCCACTGCTCGTATGCTTTTTTCATGTTCGGAATTTCGCCAATGCATGGACCACACCAGGTCGCCCAGAAATCAAGCATGACGATTTTCCCGGCATAGCTTTTCGGGAACTCAATCGATTCCCCCTTCATCGTTGTCGCCGTGAACTGCAGTGAGTCTTTTCCAAGTCGCAAGTCGGGCGGGAGGGGAAGCTGGGGAATAGGGGTCTGGGCTTTTTCAAGGCTTAATTGGCCACCGTCGACGCTGAGTAGATAGGTCGTCCCAGTGAAATTGAAGGGCTTGCCTGAAGAGACCATTTCGTAATTCATACTCGGCCGACCATCCTGATTGCGATCGAGCCACAAAGCGATCTCTGCGGAAGGGGCTCCGCTGATGAACGTTTCGAATTGTTGGTCATCGAGCTTGAGCGTGTACTTGTAGCCAAAATCGGAATAGTAGAGCACGGTATTCTTGAGTGCCGCGCGGCGCGGATCGTTGGGATCGAAACGGTAGAGATTGATCGTTCCCAGCACCTCACCAGGCAGCTCAACCTGGGCTGATCCCTGATACATTGTCAAATCGTTCTGGGTCGTCGCCTCCCAAGTCGCCGCCGGATCATTGGTCAGGTCACCATCCCCATTGGTATCGACAAAGAGCTTGTGTCCCCCTTCCTCCGCTTCTTCGACGATAAACGCATAACGTTTATCCCCCAGCTCGATCATCCCATACTTCGGCGCGGATAAATCCTCGGGGGATTGCTTGACGATCTCGGCCGACTGGTCCATCTCGGCGCGAATCGGCCGATAGCCTCCGACCTTCTCCGTGATCCCACGGGGAACCAGTTCGGAGGGAACGACATCTCCCGGGGTGGACCAAAGCAGCAGGAAAAACAGCGAAGTCAGGTTCATCAGTGGAGCTCCGGATTCAAGAAGCGAGGGTGTCGAGAGCCCGCGTGGTACACCGCACCAGCACGACGCCAGACGATCGGCTGATTTTAAGTGAAGATTCGCGCGGAGACCATGGGCTCAGACGCCCCGGTTATTGCAGCAGATCGCGGGCGAAAAAACCGAGAATCGCGCCGACAAGCAGCGCCAGCGGAAGGAGGATTGCCCAGGAAACTCCGATCCGCAGCCAAAGTTGGCGGCTGCTGTAACGGAGGGCCGAAGGAATGAATGCGGGGGTGCTGTGGGGCGAGGAGATTGTCTCCCACTGGGGCACCGAGCCGGGAAGCGTATCGAGCAGTCCAGCAGTCGTGGTGGCGCTCGAGGGATCGACCCCCAGCGATGAATCACCCTCGTGCGGTTCCTTGGCTGGGTTGGGAGTGGAAGTCAAATGATCTTCGGCCGGAGGTGGAGGGGCTGTCCAGGGACGACGGATCAGCGGCCGTGGAACCGGAGTGCTCGCAAGTTCTGCCCACGGCTCGAGCCGCTCGGCAACCTCAGCCGCTGTCTGAATCCGTCGCTGCGGGTCCTTGTCCATCATGTCTGCGATGAGTTCGACAAACTCTTCGCTGGTATCAGGGGCAAATTTCCGCGGATGCCAAGGAGTTTCCTCGCAGTGCCGACGGCACTTCGAAGCGGTTGTTCCACCGGGAAAGGGGACTTTTCCGCAAATCGCGTAGTACAAGGTGCAACCAAGCGAATAAATGTCGGTCGTATGCGTAACATCGCGCGGTGTGCGAATCTGCTCCGGAGAAAGATAATCCGCTGTGCCGACAATCTTCCCCGCGCGCGGGTCCTCTCCTAAAGCCGAGGCCCAAGCGGCGAGTCCCACATCGGAAACTTTTGTTTGACCGTCAGGCATGACCAGCAAATTCCCCGGTTTGACATCACGATGAATCAATCCCTGCTGGTGGGCATAATCGAGTCCGAGTGCCGCCTGCATGACGATCGCGGCAGCTTCAAACTGCGGCAGCATTCCACGCTGGCGAACGAGTTGGCGAAGATCGGTCCCCGGAACAAACTCGGTCACCAGATAATGGACATTGCCATCCTGCCCGGCATCAAAAGCTCGGACCAAATACTGGCAGTCGAGCCCCGCGAGGAGGCGAATCTCATGGAGAAAGCTGATCCGCGTCTCGTCAGTCGCCTTTTCGAGCGGCAAGACTTTCACCGCACACTCGCGTCCCATCACGCGATGGACTGCCTTGAAAACCTGCCCCATTCCCCCCTGACCGATCCAGCCAGTGATGATGTAGGGTCCGAGGTTTAATTTTGTTCGACCGCAGCGTAACTGATCCGCTTGGTACTGAGTTAAGTTGCCGCTGCGAACCAGCAACCTCGCGATCGCTTCGTCTGTTTTCTGCGCGGTCTTTGCAGCGATCGCATCCCAAAGCGCGGGGGACACCAGTCCACTGCGAAGTGTGGCCTCTTGAAAATTCGAGCGACCTGTGATGGATTTCTCGGTCAAGATAATGCCATCCTCACGCACAAAACCGAACTCGGTATCCCGCCAGCCACGCCCCCATCATACACCGCCTCGCCTTTTCCGCACGCTTTTGACACTCTCGACCAGCGGGCACACAAAAGCAACTCGCTTGCTAGACCGCAACGACCGAAAAAAGCGTCACAAAACGGCACTTCCCCGCTGAACAACTTCGTTGCACAATTCGCCCTGACGGTTCGTCCCAAATTACTTTGCCTTTCCTGAACGCCGAAGGTTCACCACCATGCAGCGCACGCTTGTTCTCCTCAAACCCGATTGTGTCCAGCGTCAACTGGTTGGGCAAGTCATCAGCCGCTTTGAAACCAAAGGGCTGAACATGATCGCGATGAAAATGCTCCGCGTGACCCCGGAGCTTTCAAAGCAGCATTATCACGAGCATGTTCAGAAGCCCTTTTATAAGGGACTTGAGGATTTCATCACCGCATCCCCAATCGTAGCGATCGTGCTCGAGGGTCTCGAGGCGATCACCGTCGTCCGCGAGATGCTCGGGGCAACGAGCGGCCTGAAGGCGGCGCCAGGGACTATTCGCGGCGATTACAGCAGCAGTCGGCAGATGAACTTGGTTCATGCCTCCGATGGACCGGAATCGGCAAAGCGGGAAATCGAGCTCTACTTTACCCCCAGCGAGCTCCATCCGTACCAACCAACAATTGTCCCTTTCCTCCGTGCCCCCGACGAATCCTGATCTGGTCGGCGTGTCGCACCTTGGGGATCAGGGATCGTCGACGAAGGGGTTGGACGGCGCAATCGGAGGCATCGCTTCGAGCGGATCGGTGTATTGCTCGATCGGGATCGCATCGCACGCGCAATCGCAAAGGCTGGGGATTGCGTTCTGGTCGCAGTGATCCCAGGAGGAGTGGAGCGGACGGATCGCAGAATTGCGGCGGAGGAACTGGAGGAAATTGCTGCGGACTTGGTACACGAGCCGCTGCAGAGGAGGCCGCGCGGATTTGCCTGGGGTTCTGCATTGACAACACCCTTGCGGCTGACGTGGCAGCGGATCGGCAGTTATTGTCGATACCGCCACGAGTGGTGCGGGGCGAGTCGCTGGCCGCAGCCCTGCGTCCGCGGCGGGCAAAGTGCCAGCAAGGATTGCTGAAGCGCCCAAAGCGAGCCCCGCAAACCGCGTGATCCTCCGCAGATTTCCAATCATGACAGCGACTCCCGTGAAGATCGATCGAGCAACCAAAGCGGTGCTCTGGAAAAATCGATCGACACGGCAGAACCGCTAGGACCAGAAGAAACGTTAAGTCCGGAACAGGTTCCCCGACCGGATTATTTTGGCAAATCGTCGTTTGGACCCAGCAAATGGCCAGCGACCGACTGACCGAGTGACCGATCGACTGACTGGCGAGAAGACCGGAGGAAAAGCGCGAAAAAGGCTCAATCCCCCCAGAAAGACGAGGCATTTGCTATACATCGCGCTGCACGTGATTAGTCTGTTTGTAAGGGTAGTAACGCTTGCCCGAGCGTACGGCACGTATAGGATCCACCGGACTGGGGCGCATTCGGGGTGAGGCTTTGCGCGGGGCGGCGGGTTTCCCAGGGATCTTTGTGTGAACGGTCTTTCAACTGAGAAGAGAATTCGTGTCATCATCGGATCGACGTGATTGCCGGCTCGTATTCGCCTACCGTCGCTACTTGGTGACCGCAGACGCGCCTCGTTTCGCCTGGGAGGTCGCGAAAACGTATTGTCCCTCTTCGCTCGAACGGTTGCTCCTGAGCAGTTCCGTCGAGGGACGGCGGGCCGCGGCGATTGCCTTGGGAATGGTTGGGGATCGGCTGTCGATTGAGATCCTTGGCCGGGCGCTTGTCGATCGAGATCGTGGCGTTCGTTTGGCGGCAGACGATTCGTTCAGAGCGCTCCTGGTTCGTAGTGCACCCCCCACGCATCAGCACAAACTGCTGCAGGTCATGCATTTGAATGATGGAGGAGAGTTCGCAGCAGCACTTGCTCCGGCCTTGATTCTCACCGATCAGTGCGGGAATTTTGCGGAGGCCTATCACCAGCTTGCTGTTTGCTGGATGGGACTAGGGGATGTACTCGCTGCAGAGCATGCCTACCGTCACTGCCTTTGGATTTGTCGGTTTCATTATCTGGCCTGGGTTGGCCTTGCTCATTGCCGCCTGCGGGGAGAGGACCCGACGAATCATGATTTGCGAACGGGCCTTCGTGCCCTGCGAAGGGCACTTGCGATTTGCCCCGATTTAGAGGGGGTTCGCAGCGAGACCCGGAGACTGGAACGAGCCATTGAAAACGGTTTGCTCGGTCGCCGAACAAGAAGTGTCGAAGAGAATTCGTTTTTCGGAGATGATGACGGAGAGGCAGGGGAGGGGGATTGGAATCCGCGGTGTGGCGGCGATCCGTTTCCCGGCGAAGATGGACCGCAAGACGACTTCGTTTGAAGCGTAAAGATCGAAGAATGAATTGGTCGCTGGATGATCTGTTTGTTGGCTCGGTCGCCGTGATTCTTGGATTGATCGCGCTCGTTTTCAGCGTCTGGACGTCCCTCCCGGCTCAGGGATTCTGGCTTGTCCGGACCGTCGAGCAGAGATTTGGCACTTTCGCCGCCCGTCTTTGCTTGCTCGCAGTTGCGATCTTACTGTTTGCCCTCGGGGGAGCGATCATCGGCGGCTATCGCCCCCGTTTCGCTACCACTCCGCACCTACTGAATCCGGGCAAGCTTGGCCACCCCTGGCTCGAGCGCGGACAAGCGGTTCGCCCCTAGCGAACGTGCTGCTCCCGGACCACTCGCTCCATAATTTCATGAGCCCGCCGCGAGTAATCCTCCCAGTGATCGTTGAAGCGAGCTGCTGTCTCTTCGCTTGCGAAGAGATAAATCCGACCATGTTGCGGGTCAGTCCAGCCGTAATTGCGGAGGCCAGGCACAATCCGTCGCTCCTCGAGCAGGAGGACGACATCGATGCCATTGAGCATCGGGGCATAGCGGTGCGGCTCGCGAAGAAACTTGCCCTGAGCCTCCGCCGAAGCAAAGTAATAGAGTTCGCCCAGGTGGATCACTCCCCACTGCTTGGAACCAGGCACCCAGGCTTCACGGTCGATCATCGTGACCGGACAGAAGCCATCGAGCAGCGGTGTCTTTTCTTTTGCGGCGGATGCGTCATTTCGGTTCGCGCTGCGGTTCATTGCCGGAGAGGAGTCTGCATAACTGGCCGCCCTTGGCGAAACTCCGAGCGACTGCATCGCAGCGGGATCCTCCAAACCAGCCATCAGGTTCGGCGCCGCGGCACCAACCGCACGCACAACCGAAGGGGATTGGGGTGTGGTTTGAGTTTGAGTTTGAGCTTGAGTTTGGCTTTGTGGACGATCGAGAATCGCCAGATACTGGAGGGGGTCTTGCGGACTGTGGTGACGCGCGACCACAACCCCTTCAGCCGTCACAATCAAGTCGGTCGGGTAGGCATTGACGCGAAAAGCCTGAACCCAAGCAGGGTTGGAAGGCCCATGCACTTTCACGGGGATATACCGGTCGGCGATGCTGCGGGAGAGTTGAGGGTCCAAATGGGCTCCTCGGGCGACCTGCTGACACCAAACGCACTGGTCATCGTAGAAATGGAGGAGGAGCATTTTCCCTGTCTCGCGCCCTCGCACACGCGCTCGTTCCAGATCATTTTCCCAAGGAATTTGCGCAACCGCAAAGGCCGAACCGACGCCCGAAAGGATTGTCAGCAGCGTGGTCATGAGCAGAAAACGCATCGCCTTATCCCGAATCCGACGAGGAACTGTGGAGGGACCATCCCCGGCTAAGAAAATCGGCTTTGACGATTGTGAGGCTTGAAACATATCGCCGGAAATTTCTGCGCAGTGGGCATATTTTCAACCCCCGAAACAGGAAAGATCGCTTGACATGGCCGTCGTCGTGTGTAACATTCCGCAGGAGTGAAGGAAAAAGGCAGTTTTTAACTTTGCCTCCTTTCGCTGACTTATCCGATTTTGTTTGCCAGTGCTTGATCGCAGGAAGAGCTGATCGGGCAGAGCATGTGGACGAGTTGGTCGGCGGTTTCGGAACGCCCCGCAGCGGTGTATGAGAGGTTGCTCGGGGCACAATGGAAGAGGCATTTGGTTTGCGTGCCATGTCCTCAAGAGAACGCACGGCGAGAAGTTGAACGGTTTTGATTTTTCGCGATCGCGTTCCAGAGCGATCACGCTGCGTCTCCCAGTTGAAGACGCGAGCCTAGCTTGGCAGAGAATTCTTTGCGGAGAATCTGAAGCATTCGGTTCGATTTCGACTCTTTTAGCATAAGGCCATCAGGGCTGTTGTCGCCGCGCCACCCTGCTGTGCTTTCCTCGTTTCCTCCTTGCGGCATCTCTATTTTGACTCGGTCAATGTTTCGGGCTTTGCTCCACAGCGAGCATGTACCTCGATTGATCGGTTTGGACCTTCGGGTGACGAATGGCGAAGAAGAAAAGGACGTACCGCGGCCATGGGGGCAGCGGTAATTTAGGGGGTATGGGACCAGGCAGTGGTCCGCTTCCAGGCAACGGAAAACCACGTGCTCGTCGGCGCCGACGACCCCCTGCTGCGGATCGAGTCCCGCAGGAATTTCGTGAAGGGGAACCTCTCGAAGAGGGTGCCACTCCACCGCAAGAGATTGAAACCGAAGAATGCAGTGGCATTCTCGAACTCCATCCCAACGGCTACGGATTCCTTCGCAATCCCGATCATAATTATTCGCGGGAACGTTCCGACCCGTTTGTACCCGCAACGATGATCGATCGTTTTGGGCTTCGCCAAGGGGTTCTCCTGCGAACTCTCGTCCAGCAGGCCCGACGCCAGCAAGGGCCGCGTGTCCGCGAAGTTCTCGATGTCGACGGGATTCCGCCTGAGGAATATTTACAGGTTAAAAGCTTCGACGAGCTGACAGCAATCAACCCCGAGGAGTGGCTTCGACTGGAGGTGGGGCGGGAGCCGATCACCAACCGGATCATCGACCTCCTTGCTCCGCTAGGGAAAGGCCAGCGTGCACTGATTGTTGCTCCGCCACGGAGCGGAAAGACGATCATGCTGCAGAATATCAGCCGTGGGATTTCGGCGAATTACCCAGAAATTAAGTTGATCGTGCTCCTGATCGACGAACGTCCTGAAGAAGTCACCGATATGCGCCGCAATGTACTTGGCGGCGAAGTCGTCGCTAGCAGCCTTGACGAAGATGTCGAAAGCCATGTTCGGCTGAGCCAACTAGTGATTGAGCGTGCCAAGCGACTGGCGGAAATGGGCCGGGATGTCTTCGTCCTCCTCGATTCCATCACCCGACTCGCCAGAGCATTCAACAAGTGGGTCGGTTCGACGGGACGCGGAAGAGCCACGATGACCGGTGGCTTGGATGTGAAAGCGATGGATATCCCGAAAAAACTGTTCGCTACTGCTCGTGCTTTCCAGGAGGGAGGATCGCTGACGATTGTTGGAACGGCGCTTATCGATACCAATAGCCGCATGGACGAAGCAATCTTCCAGGAATTCAAAGGTACCGGGAATATGGAACTGGTACTCGATCGGCGACTCGCCGATCGACGCGTTTGGCCGGCAATTGATCTATCGCAAAGCGGTACTCGCCGTGAGGAACTTCTGCACGACGAAGAAACCTACGAAGCGGTCACGATGCTTCGCCGAACCCTCACGAGCATGCACCATGTCGATGCAATGGAGCAATTGACCAAGCAGCTCTCCCGCTTTGAAAGCAATGCCGAATTTATTAAGCTGATCAGTGGTGCGAAACTTGCCTAGCACTGCGGATTCGGAGGGTAAGCGAGTTGGTGAGCGGCCTCATTGGAACTGAGGTACCCCGCAAGGGGCTGCGGGTTCGAGTCCCGTGCCCTCCGCCTTCGTGACTGACGATCATCAGGAGCGATGGACCATTGATCGCCGCCAGTGGAGGGAACTCCGCTGGCGGCGCTCACATTGCTTGGCACCCTTTCTTTCCGGAAAAGCGTATCTAAAAATAGAAAGACTGGGAAAAATAGAGCGTCGAGAACCCCGACATACCCCCTTTCTCGAGCCTCCCGAACCCTCTGAAGATCAATCTCGAGCCGCACTGGCTGGAAAAGCCCCCGACGATTGCTCGATTCTCGCTATCCTCAGCCCTGAGCCGGCCGATATAAACGTTGCGGTTTCGGCAGGCCCCCTCAGAGGTGGCCAGCCAAAGTCTCTTCGATTGTAGCCCGCGACGGAGTCGATAAAGATGCCTCCAATGCACGACGAAATTCTTCACGACCTCGAATCGTCGACTGTCCGCCAAAAACTCGACCAGCTCCTTGAGGCGATTCGTCGCGATTATGTGGGAGTTATTGAAAATCTCCACGGGGACTGGGATGGAGACACCTTACACGTCTCCTTCAGTGCTTATGGATTTGAGATTTCCTCCGACGTCCATCTCGGAGATCACGTCCTCGAGTGGGACGGGCACATCTCGAACAATGCATTCCTCTTTCGGGGTAAAATCCAACGGACCATCCAGTCACGATTGTCTGAAATGCTCGGCATCCGCCACCAGCGTGCTGCCTGAAAGCCTCTCCAACTTGCCTACAAAGGGTCAGACCCCTTTTCGGTGAAGCTCTGAGACTTGCACAGGCGATTAATCCACCGCAGGAGCGCGAACCACAATCTCTTGTTCGCTGACTGTCGCCTCGAGACCTGCGGCCTTCGTGACCATCTCGATCAACTCGCTGAGCGTCTTGTTTTCGGCCGTCAGCTCAATCCTCTGGTCCATTTTTGATTGTGCCGAGGATTCGACACGAAGCTCCTTTCCAGCGTTCTGGGCAAGGATGCGGAGCACTTTTCCGACTTGATCCGCGAGCCGTAGGGTGTAGGTCGCCTCGACTTTCTTACCACGTGGTTTTGCGGTACTTTTTCCGGGCGATCGACCGGGCGAGTCCCCCGCTGACAATGCTCGCTGCATTTCGAGATGGGCACGTGCGTCTCCGCGCAGAAGCCAACTTTGCCCTTCCTTCTGAAACCGAGCGGGAGCGAGCAGTGACTGGGAGGTGATTGCGGTCTGCTGCTGCCCGGTGAGTGCGACCGCTGGATAGGTGCGCGTGCACATCGCGACCTCGCTGAGCGGTCGAGCGGTGACTCGTGCCGTCTCCGGGTCGACCGCGAGTGAAAGATCAAACCCGACCCCGATCACCCCGAGCGCTGAAGTGACAGGCAAGGCTCCGAGATCGACCGCGGGCCAGAGGTCATAGGGAAGCGTCACAGTGGAGATGTCGAGTTCCCAAAGCTGGGCGACGATCTCGAGCGCTGCTTGGGGTGTGGTCGCCTCGGGCCAAAGCACCTCATGCTCCTGGCTCCATTTCCCACGCTTATTCTTCAGCTTCTTTTGCAGCTCGTCCCACTCCACCATCATCGCTGTCGCTCCTTGCACGACCTGCGGTTCCGGACCGAGTAAGACCACCGCTCCATCGCTGGCCCAGCCGATTCCAGCTTTTTTTGTGAGCAGGTCCAGGGCGGTCGCCAAGTCAGGACCATAGACAACGATCTGGGCGTCCTCACCATCACGCGTTCCAGGATCATTCGCGGTACCCTTTGGCTCTCCGGCTTCCCCCTTGATAGAATCGGGATTGACACGTCGATCGACAAAGAGCGGGAGACCCGCACCCTGCTGGATCGCCTGAGCAATCTGGCGGATATCCGTTGAGGTCGTCGTGATTTGCAAAGGCTTAAACAACCGCGCGGCCCTTGCTTCAGCGGCAAATGATGCAGCAGCAAATGATTCAGCAGCGACCGGTTCAGCTGCGACAACTCCTTTACAGCAACCGGCGAGGCACCAAAAGCAAACCGCCCCGGACGCGATTGCTGGCAGGTATGGTTTCCGATTTACTTTCTTTTCTTTCTTCGTCAATCCGAACATTCACGGCACTCCGCTTCCGCTGTTCACCTTGAACCCCACCGCTTCCAGTCTCGCTCTCGGTCCTCATCCACGCAACGGAGACGAAATAAAAAAATGCGCCAGCCCGCGACTTCCAATCCCACTCGATCCAGTTTGTTCCCTATTGGAACGCTTCCGCATTGTTTTCGGGTCGCGAGCCTCTCGCGACTCCTTTGCTTCGCAGTCTCGCTGGTGGTGTTTTCCTGTTCCCACGCTCCGGCGATGGAACCCGAGCAAGGAGCCGGCAATATTCGGCTCGCGATTTTCTCAGCCGATGTCACGATTCCCCTAGGCCACCGCTGCATGGGGATCTTGCCGACGAAAGCACAGACCATCGCCGACCCGCTCCAGGTTCATGGCTGGATTCTGCTGGGCGACCAGCCTGCGATTGTCTTTGCCGCGTTTGACTGGTGTGAAATTCGCAATGAAAGCCACCAGCAGTGGTGTGAGGCGCTCGCGACGGCCGCCGGAACAACACCCGACCGAGTCTTGGTTTCGTCGCTGCACCAGCATGACGCTCCGGTAATCGATGCTGGTGCCCAACGTTTGCTCGACCAGCGTGGGCTGCAAGGCGAACTTTTTGATCCACTTTTTCATGCGGATTGCCTGCGGCGAGTCTCGCAAGCGGCAAAGGAATCGCTCGCGACAGCCAAACCCTTAACCCACCTCGGGATCGGGATGGCAGAAGTCGAGCAAGTGGCATCGAA
>Ga0169931_10003291_pt1 | contig 25692 bp, 20 predicted proteins | sample Kivu_15m_20L_FD_129675 | JGI IMG/M metagenome (GOLD analysis project Ga0169931, IMG submission 129675) | Freshwater microbial communities from Lake Kivu, Western Province, Rwanda to study Microbial Dark Matter (Phase II) - Kivu_15m_20L... | ecosystem: Environmental > Aquatic > Freshwater > Lake...
CTAGGCTGTCTTATTCTCCCCGCGCTCGGCGCGGGTCTCCCGACCCCGCCGAAAGCGCAAGTGCAGTCCGCCTCTAGGCTGTCTTATTCTCCCGATTCCCACTCACACCCAGGCGGACGCAACTCTCGCTCCGGGGAGACCGAAGGTCATGGAATCGGCGGGGTCGGGAGACCCGCGCCGAGCGCAGTGGCGGGGTCGGGAGACCCGCGCCGAGCGCGGTTGCGGGGTCGGGAGACCCGCGCCGAGCGCAGTGGCGGGGTCGGGAGACCCGCGCCGAGCGCAGTGGCGGGGTCGGGAGACCCGCGCCGAGCGCAGTGGCGCCCCACTCACATTCCCACTCGTCGGTTGTACACCACCCACTCGACGATCACGACCAGCAAAGCCGCAGCCACTAACCAGCGCCAGAATTCAGTCCTCGCCGGCTCGATCGCTGTCTGCCCAACGACCTCCTCATGCCCGATCTCCATTTTCTCACGCACCGTCAAATCGCTTTCGCGCACATCGAGCAAATTCACCGCGAACGGAAGATTTCCCACATCGCTCCCCGCGGGCTGCACTTGATACCAACCCGTTCGCTCCGTTCCACTGAAGCTGAATCCACCATCGCGACCCCGCGCGAGCTGCTCGGTCCTCTTCCCGGGCGTTGTCACGGCAACTTCCACCACACTTGCCGGCAATCGCAAGCGGACGAGACTGCCCGGGGACACATTCTCCGAAGTGATATACCTCGCACCACCAGCGAGATAATTAACTGCGTTTTGTATGAACAACGGAAAGCTCAATTGGCTCGGCCAATTCGTGTTCATTGTTAACTCGCCGTTCTCTTGAAGTTCGGCCAGCGGAAATGAAATCACAAGATCTTGAAAACTGTCGCGAGAGTTGACGGCCATGATCGGACCATCAGCCGATTCCAGCAAAATCGTCGACCCAACTGGCGGCTGAATCGGTGCGGATTCGACGATCGTCAATCGCAGCAGTTGCAGCGCATTCATCACCGGATGAGTCTGGTCAAAATTGGCAACCAGCGTGGGGAATTTTTTCTCGCCGAATTTCCAAGCGTCACCCGGCGGGGCCGCTCCGAAAAAGAGCGTATTGCACAGCGGCATCTGCGGCGGCGCACAGTTGTCAAAAATCATCAAGTCGTACTTGCCGAGACTCGCATCCGCCAGATACTCCCGTGTCTCGAGATAAGCCCGAGGAACAAAGCGAACCTCGGCTTGGCGCGAAATCGCCTCGGTCTCTAGAGCCAGCCGCAAGTAATCATTCCCGGCCGAGACAACAAGCAATTGGGCCGGTCGAGGCGGGTTCAAAATTCCGTAAATCACATTGTCTTGCAGGTAGTCATCGGATTCTTCAATCTTGAGCTGCAATTGCTGCGGTTCACGAATCGAAGCTGCCAGTGCGGTCAAATCGAAACTGACCCCCTGAGATTGGCCCGGAGCCAATTTTACGACTGCTTTGGCATCAAACAGCTTTCCCTCAACCAGCAGCGAGAGATTGACGGAACGCTCGGCATCGAAAGAGTTCCTCAACTGGGCGAATAGCTGCATCTTCCGATCGGCACCCGACTCATCGCTGACCGCAAACGCCGTGATCCCAACGTTGTGCGGCGGCTCCAGCCCACCAATCGGGAAATACTCGAGCGTCAAATTGCCGAGATAGAAGTCGGGAACCGAGGTGACACCACCATCTGAGTAGATCATTAATTTCGCCGGCAGCGAGTCCGCGACTTGGATGTCCGTCTCCTCGGTCGATGTCCGGCCGGGATTCGCCAAGCCACTAGCGGCGACCAGAGCCTCCGTCAGGTCCGTTGCCCGCTCTGTTTGCGAAATGCTCTCGAGCTTCTTCTTCAGCTGTGATTTGTTCCGTGTGTAAGACTGCACCACCTCTGCTTGATTCGAAAAGCTGATCAACATTGCCGAGTCGGAGGGCTTCATCCGGTCAAGCATCTGCGAAATTCGCCGCTTGGCTTCGCTCAGTCTCGTTCCCTCCCCAACATCGGTGGCCGACATGCTGGCCGATTGATCAATCAAGAAAATGAATCGCTCGCCTTGCAATTCGGTTCCCTCGCACCCCGGGCGGAGGCAGGCAAGGATAATCAGCAGAGCCATTAGTAGTTGCAACCAAAGCAGCAAGCTCTGCCGCAGCCGTTGCCAAAGGCTGTTGACGTGCAAGTCTTCCAGCGTCTTCGTCCAGAGATAAGTGCTCGGCACGGCGAGTGGTTGCCGTCGTAGCTTCAAAAAATAAAGCGCGACCAGCAACGCCGGGAGCAAACCGAGGATCGCCCATTGCCAGGGCAAGAGCATGTTCAGCCAACTCATCGGACCAGCCCCCGCTGTCTTAGATAGCGAGAAATCAGCCGGTCAACGGGCCGATCCGTGCTGGTCATCATGTAGGTGATCCCGCGCCGGGAGCAAAACTCGCGAGCTCCTTCAATAAACGCGGCCAGCGTGCGGCGGTACTTGTCGAGCAGTCGCGGGCTGATGCTGACCTCGGCAAAATCTTGGTCCTCAATGTCCACCAAGCGGAGGTCGCCTTTCAGGTCGGGATCGATCTCGGCTTGGCTGAGCACCTGAATCACATAGACATCCAGATTTTGCGCGACGAGCGATCGAAGGGCTGACTCGTAACCCGATTTGTCCATTAGGTCGGTAATCAGGACGAGAATCCCCTTCCCCGTGTTCCGGAGACAAAACGACTTTACCGATTCACTCAAATTAGTTGTCCCGCTACAGGGAATCTTTTCGAGGTAATCGACCATCCGCCAGAGACTGCTCCGGCCGCGAAGCACAGGGGCGGCTCGAGCTACCGGTAAACCGAGCGGTTCGATCTTCACGCGGTCGCTGCGGCACAGCCCGATGTAGCCGAGCGCTGCCGCGAGTTGCTTGGCGTAAAAGAATTTGCTCGGGTCGCCAAACTCCATGCTCGGGCTGCAATCGACCAAGGCATAAAAGTGGAGGTCTTCCTCCTCGAGAAAAAGCTTCAGAAACAGCTTGTCCAGCCTTGCGTAAAGATTCCAATCGATGAACCGGAGATCATCGCCCGGAACATAATTGCGAAAGTCAGCGAACTCGACCGATTGTCCTTTTCGCTTGCTTCGCCGCTCGCCTTTCATCCGCCCGCGGAAAATCTTGCGGCTGACCAATTCCATCCGCTCCAGTTGCGTGAGCAACTCGGGCGGTAGCAGTGCAGATTGAGCCGGTTGAGAATTCATTTCGGCAAATCAGTCAAACTTACATAGGGGACGAATAGCAGCCGTGCGGTTCACACTTTGGTATCAGCCATCCGCTTTTTGCGGCGTCTTTTCCAGAATCTCCGCCAGAATTTGGTCGTTGGAAATCCCCTCTGCCAGCGCCTCGAAATTGGGGATGACGCGATGACGCAGAGCCGGCAGGTAAGTCCGCCGCACGTCTTCGAAGCTGACGTTGAAGCGCCCGTCGAGCAACGCGCGAACCTTGGCCGCGAGCGCCATCGTCTGAGCCCCACGCGGACTGCTGCCCCAGCGCAAATAGCGATTGGTGATCTCCGCCGCCATCGGACCCTCGGGATGCGTGGCGAGCGTCAATCGCACGATGTAGTCGCGAATGTGGTCAGCCAAGATCACCTGCCGCACCAGTGCTTGCCACTTCAGGAGTTCAGGGCCGTCCATTACCTTCTCCGGCTCGACCGTAATCCCACGCGTCGTCCGGTCAATGATCGTTGCCAACTCTTCGCGACCCGAGTAATCGACAATTAGCTTAAAAAGAAAACGGTCGAGTTGAGCCTCGGGTAGCGGATACGTTCCTTCCTGCTCGATCGGATTTTGTGTCGCGAGAACGAAGAATGGCTTCTTCAGTTCGTACCTTATTCCCGCAACGGTGACGGTGCCCTCCTGCATTGTCTCCAGCATTGCCGATTGTGTTTTCGGCGTCGCGCGGTTGATTTCGTCCGCTAAGCAAATCTGAGTGAAGATTGGACCTTTCTGGAACTCAAACGTGCGGCGACCATCGGGAGCCTCAACCACCATGTTCGTCCCGAGAATATCCGCCGGCATCAAATCGGGAGTGAACTGGATGCGGGAGAAGTCGAGCTGCAGAACTTGGGCTAAGGTTCGAACGAGCAGCGTCTTGCCGAGCCCCGGCGCCCCTTCGAGTAAACAATGCCCGCCGATCATCAGGCTGGTCAAAACACCGTGCACAATCTCGTCGTGACCAACGATGACTTTGCCGATCTCCGATTTCACCTTTTGATAACGATTTCGAAATGCTTCTGCGTCCTGCTGCAATGAATTGTCGGTGCTCATGTGTTGGCCGAAAGAGAACTGAGAAGGGTCTGGATTTTGCTTGGGCTTTCCAGCCTCCGATTGTCGCAGTTTGGTTGCTCAGTTTCCAGCAGATTCAACAGCGGGAATTCTGATTCCTCAGTCCAGAGACCGTTTCAGCCATGTTGGTGCTTCAATGCTCCAGTACAATGTTCTGCGGCAGGCCTCAGCTCGCAATGTTGCCGATACTGCTGGTCCGCAATGTTTTCGCACGGAGAGTCAATCAAATGAAACGCTTTGGTCTCGGCTTGGTGGTTTTTCTCTGCGCCATCTCGATGTCGATGGACGCGGTGGTTTGGGCCCAAGCACCACTGACCAAGGCTGGGTTGCTGGACGTCGAAGCGGTTCGCAAAGCCGGTTTCGAACCGCTGCTCAATGGCACCGACCTCAAGGGTTGGCGGAGCGTCAACGGAAATGGGCAATTCAAAGTCGAAGGGGACACAGTCGTCGGCTTTGGTCAAAACATCAACGCCAACACGTTTCTGCGGACTGAGGAGACGTTCAAGAACTTCGAGCTGGTCTTCGAATTCCGATTTAATGACCGAGCGGGAAATTCAGGTTTGATGTTCCGTGCCAATCAGCGTCCCAGCAAAGACGGATCGCCCGACCCCAATGGACGCGTCTTTGGCTATCAGTGCGAACATGATCAGAACCACTCCCGCAGTTGGACCGCTGGGCTGTATGACGAAGCCCGACGCGGTTGGCTCTTTCCTCGATCCGGCGACAAAGAAGCCGAACAAAAGTTCACTGCCCAAGGCCAGCAGGTTTTTCGCTGGGACGAGTGGAATGTGATCACCGTCCGCTGTGAAGGAAATCACATCGAGACTTGGTTGAACGGCGAAAAGCGAGTTGACTTCAAAGACGAAGACGCCAAGGACGCAACCTATCAAGGATTTATCGCGCTACAGGTTCACAACGGCCCGCTCTGCAACGTCGCCTGGCGTAACCTCTACCTCAAAGTGCTGCACGAAGAGTAAACGCAAAAAAATCGCAACCCAATCTTTCGCCCGCTTGCGAATAAATTAGAGGCTGCGATCCCGTGAGTCTCATCCCGCGTTCTACGCCAAACTCTTCTGAATGACGGTCCCGTCTTTCGTTGTTCGCACCTCAAAACCCGCCTCTTGAATCCGCTTGCGCAATTCATCGGCGAGCGAAAAATTCTTCGCCGCTCGAGCCGCATCGAGTTCGCGGCACCAGTTTTGCGCTTGCTCCAGCCGCGGGTCCGGCCCGGTTGCCAACCCAGCTGCTGCGGCGATCCCTTCGTTGATCGGGGCGACACTCAAAACCGAGTTCAACTTTTTCCAAACACCGAGCGAAAGCCGTGGATCAGGGTGCGGACCGCTGGCCCACGGGATCACCACCGCCAGCGCACCGGCGATGTTCAAGTCGTCGGCCAAAGCCGCTGCAAACTGTTCGAGAACGGGATGAGTCAGGTCGACGTCCGCTGCTTGGCCGCCGCTCTTTTCGTCAAGCATCTGCCGCAGTTCCATGAACCGCCGCACGGTTGTCGCTGAGTCGGCCAATCCCTTTTCAGTAAAGTTCATGTTGGTCCGGTAGTGGGCTTTGATCAGCTCAAAGCGCAACACTTCGGGCTGGACCTCGCGTCCTTTGACGCCGCCGACTTTCTTCCCTTCGAAGATGTCGCGAGCCGTAAAGAAGTTGCCCTTGGACTTGGACATCTTCTCACCCTCGACAAACAGAAAGCGAGCATGGATCCAGAACCGGGCGAACGTGTCTTTTCCGGATGCCCCGCAAGACTGAGCAATTTCGCATTCGTGGTGCGGGAAGATCAGGTCCTCGCCGCCAGTGTGGATGTCGATCAGGTCATGACCCAGCAGTTCGCGAGCCATCACCGAGCACTCGATATGCCAGCCCGGATAGCCAACGCCCCAAGGGCTGTCCCACTTCATAATGTGATGTGAGTCCGGTTTCCAGAGCATGAAGTCGGCAGGATGTCGCTTACGCGATTGATTCTCATCCGAAACGCGCCCCCCTGCCCCAGTCTGCAAATGCTCCAGGGTATTGCCACTCAGTTTTCCGTAAGCCGGAAAGCTTTCGACGCTGAAGTAGACGACGCCATCGTCGGCAACGTAAGCGTGACCGCGATCGATCAGTCGCTTGATCATCGCCAACATCCCGCTGATATGGTCGGTCGCCTTGGGCATCTTCTGCGGATACTCGAAAGCGACTTTGTAGCCCAGCTTTCGCGCGTCATCGAGAAACGCCTTGGTGTAGTACTCAGCTATCTGGTACGGGTCGTCTGGATTTTCGACTGCACCCTCGGCGACGCGACCCGATTTCTTGTTCTCCTTCATTCGCGCCGCGGCTTGAGTCATCTTGTCTTCTTCGCCGTCGGTCATGTGACCCACGTCTGTGATATTCATCACTTGATTGACGTCGTACCCAACCAACACCAGAAAGCGACGGAGCACATCGCCGAAGAGAAAGGTGCGGAAATTGCCAATGTGGGCAAAGTCGTAGACCGTCGGACCGCAGCTGTACATCCGGATCTTGCCCGGCTCCAGCGATTCAAAACGTTCAAGGCGATTGGTCAGCGAGTTGTAAAATTGAATATTCATCCGGCAGCAGGCGAGTTGGTGGTCGGTCGGAAAAAGCGAGCAAACGAGGCCCGCAATTTAGCCGGATTCGGCGAAAAGAGGCAAGGTGGACTGGCGAGGGAATGCGGAGTTCGGAAGTCGGAATGCGGAATTGGGAATGCGGATACAAATTCCCTTCTTTGTTCAAACGACTGAATTAATCCGCTGAACTCAGGCTCTTGCTCCCAATAGTCTCAATCGTCCCAGAGGTCCCAACCGTCCCACGCCCCTAATCTAACGCATCCTTAAACCGATTCCGTATACCCAATTCCCACCGCCCCCCGCCTCACTTCGGCAGGCCGGTCCAATCCCACACCTGATAGAGCCAAGGATGTACCCAAGGGTTCGCGGCAGAGTAGCCCGCGCTAATGATGCTCAGCCCAAGCACCAAGAAACAGACCACACGCCCAGTCCGCGTCCGGGCCAGCGACTGGACGACTGGCACCAAGGCCACCAGCCAGAACGGAATCAACCAAAAGGTCCACCGCAGTCCGCTGGTCATCCCTCCATAATTCCGGTCATGCGTTTCTCGCGTCAGATAGAAAGCGAAAACGACGACCGACAGTATCAGCCCGATCGCCCCTAACCAGCGGAGCCGATAAATCTTCGTCAGCAGTAAGCCAAACAGCCCCGCCGCGCTGAAAATCCAGAGCGGAGTAAGTGAAAAGATTCCATGGTGTCCAAAGAGTGAGTGAAATGCGTACTCGATCTGCGAAGGCTCGCCGTAATCGATCTCCGAGCGGCGAGTGTTCTCGCTTGACCAATAACTCCCGGGGTAGTCGTACCAGTTGTTCCAGCGGCGAATCTCGTAAAGGCTCTCCGCCGGCCGCAGCACGACGAACTGGTTAGGCCCCAGCTCATCGCGGACCACCCACCGGCCTTCAATTGTTTCTGGTTGGCCCATCCAGTTGCCAATCTCCACCCGGGGTAACTTCATCTCTGCCCAGAGCGTCGCCAAGTCAGAGTTCTTCAGCTCTTTGATGAACGGCTCGGGAAGCTCTCCAGCGTCAAGTGCCTCAGCATGATCGCCGCTGACTCGAGCGATCACTGGCCCGTCACTGCGGTGCGAGTAAGCGATCTCCCAAGTCCCATGAGCAAGGTAACCGGTCACTGCAAACGCGCCGGCTACCAAGGCGAAGCCCGGTACGTAGCCCAGTGCCGTCAGGCCGAGCGACCGAGTCAGGCAGACCAAGCCACCCAGTCCCACGAGCGCCAGCGCTGGCAAGTCGCACGCCGCTGCGGTCCCGCAAGCCAACCCTGCGGTCGCATACCAGCCCCACCCCGCCTCGCCCTCAGGCTTGCGGCCCGGTTGGGCATTTCGATTCAAAATCCGATCGAAGCAGTAAATCGCCAGCATCGTGGCGACGGCCGCAGGAAGGTGATTGTTGAACGTGACCAGAAAGGTTGTCAGAAACGTCCCGAATGCGGCCGCAGCGATCACAAAATAACGCGTCCAGTCGGCGACGAACAGTCGCTCCAGCAAAGCCGCGATCAACCACAGCATCAATCCGAACAGCAGCACGTTCTCAATCAGCAACAGCGTCCGGACAACCGCGAGCGGCTCGCGGTCGATTCGCCAGCCAGTCAGCTTCTGCAGCAACCAATACTTACCCGCCATCAGCGTCGGCAACAGCGGCGGCTTGCTGCTGTAGAAATGCAACTTGCCATCTTTCCCGACGTGCTGCACTTTATCGATCGTGTCCCAGTGAATTTCCGACTTGCGGCTGATCACCTGATCGATTTCGTAAGTCCCATAATCGACCAGAGCGTGAACCGTGCACCAACGGCTCCGGTCGTTCGCACTGAAAAAAGGCGAATCCCCTCGCGTGTCCGGATTCCGAATCGTCAGAACCCGGCCACCAGCGACGCTCAAGGCGACGACAATCAAAATCCAATAGATCGACCAGTGCTTGCGAGCGCACAGGGCGCCGGTCTCGACAGCACAGTAGTGTTCGTCAGCGGGACGGCTCATCCAATCGGCTCAATCTGAAGGAGAAATCGGTATCGCTTTATTGTAGTTTGAACCTTCGAGCCGAGTCAGGTGCCGAATTAACGTTCCACTGCGGGCGAGTCGCGTGGCAACTCAAGCTGACTCAAGCCGTCTGCTTTTTCCCAACAGTCGCCCCGATTTCATACAACTCCGAGTCGCTGCCAGCCTGCTCGAGCAACTTGCGCCACGAAAGCGTCACTCGCCCGAGGTCAACCAGTCCTTCGGGGAAACGTCGCCAGCCATATTTCGAGCGGCCATGCTCACGGCGTCGATGCCGCACGGGAACTTCACCAACTCGAAAGCCCAATTTGCGGGCGAAGACCGTCATGAAACGATGCATCCCACCCCGTAGCGGCAATTGTCGCGCGACCTCGCGCCGCATCGCCTTAAGTCCGCAATTGTGGTCGTGTAATTTCAGCCCGCTCGTCAAATTCACCAGGCCATTAAAGCCCTTTGACGCAATTCGCTTCCCGAACGAATCCTGTCGCGACTGCTTCCAGCCACTGACCAAATCGATTCCCGCATTCAAGGCCGCAAGCAACTTGGGGATCTCGCTCGGCACATCCTGAAGGTCAGCATCGATCATCACGACATAAGGAGAGCTGGCCGCTCGAAAGCCAGCCGTCAAGGCCGGCGACTTGCCAAAATTTTTCGACAGCCGCAGCCCCAAAATCTCCGCGTGAGCATTCGCCAACTGACCGATCACTTGCCAACTCTCGTCCGTCGAACCGTCATCGACGAAAATCACTTCGAATTGCCAGTTTTCGGCTCGAGCTACTTCGCTCAGTTCATCCCATAACCGCTGGAGGCTGGGCGCCTCGTTATACAGCGGAACGACGATCGAAACGGCGAGTTGAGATGACAAGCGAGTTACCGGAGAAAGTACCAGCGAGAACCGACCGGAAGAGTCCGCCGGACGTTCGGTGATGAGCGAGTGAATTCGAGTACGCGTTATGAGTGTACACCAAAACAAACCTCGCTGCTGTTGCGTGGCCGGTCGTCGCGCTAACCTCTACCGTCGAGCGACAAAGTGGCAGCAGGTGGCCAACAGCAATTCAACGGCGACACAAACAAGCCGCATCAAGATGGCGCTGATCAAGGCCACAGAAGTGCTAAAACTCCCAGCCAAAAGCGGCAGCATGACGAGCTCGCGCACACCCAATCCACCCGGCAACATCGAAATAAAGCCACCGACCGTCGCCAAACAGATCGTCGTCAACGCGAGCCCATACATCGTCCCGTCCAGTGGCTCAGTCGAGACCGCTTGAAGCACAAAAAACATTGCGCCGCCATACAGTAACCAGCCGAAAAGCGACCAACTCCACGCGCGAAAGTACGTCGCCCAGTCGAGCTGAAATTTAGTCTCGTCCCAGTTCTTCGCGCGCTTCAACTTCGCGGCCAAGTTGATCGCCTGTGAAAAAACGGGCGGCAGCGTCAGGACCCCAAACAGAATCATGATGCCGACCGATCCCCAGAAGAGTTCCGTCGAGATTCCCGGCCGGAAGAGCAGGCCGACACAGCCGACTTGGGCTCCGACTAAAACCCACATCAAAGTCTCGACAAATGTACTGGCGATGACAGGACCGAGCCGCGCCGAAGATGCCGCTGTCGCTGTGGTTTGGTCTTGGGCTCCGCAAACCAGTCCGCAGCGGACCACTAGGACCATCGCTTTGCCGGGAACGTACTTCGCCAATTGGCTGGCTGCAAAGGCGCGAGCGGCTCGCAGATACGGAATCCCTACGCCCATCGACAACAGCACCCGATGCCACATCCGCGATGCGCAGCCCAAGGCCGCCGCGTACAACAGTCCAGCCAGGGGCAGGTAATGCCAACCGAATTGTTGCCAGTCAAACGGCGTCGCCGCTAGCTCGCGAGCCGCTTTCCAAATCGTCCAGCCAAAAGCGGCGGTGACCAAGCATGCGATCCCACCCCGGATTAGCCGACCCAGCAGGCGCTTTGGGGCTTTCTGCGGAGCGTTATCTGGTGAAGGCGCGTTCATGCAGCGGATCGAAGGCGCAGTAAGCACCGGTTGGAGTAAGCGTTTGTTGTGAAATTCGCGTTTCGGCTCCCAACTCTAGCAAGCCGGCCAGAGCGACTCCAGTTCAGCCCGCCGGCGACTACCTCTTTTCTCCAAGATCGCTCTTTACCCAAAACTCCGAAAATCGTTAGCATACCTCGGATTCGTCAGCTTTCTGGGTTTCCACCGCCACTTCGGCGGGACAAAAGCGGCAGAGTGCGACTTGTCGCTTCGCGATTTCGTGAACGTGGAGTCAACATGATTCGAACCATTGTTCTTCTGGCTGTCGTCGTCTTGGCCCAACCTTTGATGGCCCAGCAAGAAGCGGTCAATCCCTTCAAAATTGTCTTGGGACAAAGCACGATCGCCGCTTTGAAAACCAACCCCAAGGGGTTGGTTTGGGCGTTTGATTCGCTTGGTGCGAATCCGCATGATGGCGTGACGGTTTACTACGACCCGTCGGAAAGCCTCGTCAGCCAGTGGAAAGTCAACGACGGCACGATGCAAAACTTGTTTTCGCTCGATGTCTCTGAAGAAATCTTGCAACAAATCGAAAACGACTACGGCTTGCCGGCTTTGATTAGCCCCAGCGATCGCGAGCGAATTCGCGGTGTATTGCTGCGTTACACGCCTTCTACAGGCAGTGCTTTGCCGCCCAGTTCCAGCATCGGTCCGATTGCCGGATCGACTAGTACTCCTGGTCCGCTGGTAACCAACAATCCCCCTGTTTCCATTCTCGACAATAATCGTGTAACTACGAATTTGGAGAATGGCTCCCAGAATTTGCGTCCGATCGGCAGTTCGCCCGCATTGGGAAGCGGTTCGATGTTCCCGGCAACCGGCACTGAGTTTTATCAAAATCGGCCTGCACCTCTGCAGCCGCAATCCAATGATTTTGCCTTGAATCGGCCTGCGAACTCCAGCGGGACCGCCTCCTACAACTCGACAGCGATGCAGCCTATTCCGCAGCAACCGCTGAATACGCCCGACCGCTACGCCTCAAATCAAGCCCCGCTGCTCCCTCCGCCCGTTTACAACAATCAGGCTGCCGCAGCGCCGCAAAATCAGTGGGCCGCCGCCCAGCAAGAGCCGCTTGTCCCAAATCGCCGCCCAGTGCAGCAGCAGTTCCCTCAAGTCAGCTACAACCCTTACGCGGACAATCAGGATCATGGCGTCGGTCAAGCTGTGCTACCTCCTCCACCCACCGGTGCGCAGGTCGCAACTGGTGGCGCGGGCCAATTCGGAACTCAGGCTGTCTCGACCGCCAATTGGCAATCTGAAAAGCAAATTTTGTTAGCTGATTTGGCAGAGTCAAAGCAGCGATCAGTGTTCTTGTTGTTCATGTTGTTTTTGCTGGCCGGACTCTGTCTCTATTTGTCTTGGCTGGCGCGAGGATTTTATTTCCGCTATGCAGAACTTGCTGATGAGTTGCGGGAGACTTTTTCCGCGACGACTTGAGCGTTTTCTGGTGGAATTCGCTGAGCGGGGTAATCCTCGCCAGTTTCGTGTTTGAAATTAATGAAAATCGGTATTTACTCGAAGTTGATCGCTCGGCAGAATACCGAGCCCTGACTTCGGATGGGCTGGCGGAATTGAGGAATGGATTTCCTCGCCGCTAAACAGGTTGAATGGCTGAGAAGCCAGCGACCTGCAGCTTGGCGATGTAGATAATTGAATCACGGCAAGGAGTGCTGAGATGACCCTCTGGCGATGGAATGCCTTACTTGGGCTAGGTGCCCGTTCTGGAATTTCTTTCCTTTGCTTGGCGGCTTTTGCCGTTACGGCGCTCTCTTCGGGGTTTGCTGATTCACTGCAAGCCCAAACCTCGGTGGCTCTGCTCGACATGGCAGTGGTTTTCGAAAACCACCCCGCCTTCAAGTCGCGTTTAGCCCAGCTCAAGCAAGACGCCGACGGCCTGCAAACTGCAGTTCTTCAGCAGCGTCAGGCTTTGATCAAAGAACAAGAGAATCTCCGCCTGCTGTATCAGCCTGGCTCGCAAGAGTTCAAGGACAAGGAGAAGGAGCTCGCGCTGAAAGTTACTCAGCTCGAGATCGACTCGAATGACAAGATGCGGGATTTGATGGTTCAAGAAGCGAAGTTGCACTTCGAAATCTATTCGGAAGTCATTCGTTTGGTCGACGAGTACTGCAATCAGTTCGATATTCGCCTGGTCTTGCGATTCAACAGTGCAGCTGTTCAGCCGGACAAGCCTGAGAGCGTAATGCAGCAGGTCAACGGCGCGATTGTTTATTACAACCCAAACCGGGATATCACAGCGGCAATTGTGCAGCGAGTTGCTCAGGTCCGCGGTGCAGCTAGCCCGCAACCGATTCAGCCTCGATAAGGCTTTGAGTCTCGTTTGTCCCGTCCGTTGGTTTTGAGTTGAAGGTAGAGCCTTGTCGATTGAACGTCAGCAAAACACGATCAAACGCCCGGCGAAAGTCTCGGGTTTTGGATATTGGAGTGGGCTGGATGTCCAGGTCGAATTTCGACCAGCGCCGGCGGGACATGGCATTGTCTTTGTCCGTCGCGATCTTCCAGGGATGCCCACGATTCCAGCTAAGATTGATTACCGAGTCGACGGTCCGCGGCGCACGACATTGACCTGTCGCGGAGCCTCGGTCGAGATGGTTGAACACCTTCTGGCCGCTTTGGCTGGTCTGCAAATTGATAACTGCCAGGTTTGGGTTGATCGAGCAGAGATGCCTGGCTTTGACGGCTCTGCAAAGCCGTTTGTTGATGCACTGAATTCGGTGGGCGTACATGCCCTGCCTGCTCGTCGTCCATGCCTGGTTGTCTCTGGCACGGTGAAAGTGGGCGATGAGAATTCATGGATTTCGATCTCTCCGACCAATCGCAGCAGCTGCGAGATTTATTACGAACTTGATTATCCGAATGATCCGGCGATCGGGCACCAAACGCACTCAACAGTGTTGGGCGAACAAGACTTCGCCAACGGGGTTGCACCGGCCCGGACTTTCATTACCCAGCAAGAAGCCGAGGCGCTGCGACAACAGGGGTTAGGCCGCCGGGTGAGTTACAGCGATTTGCTGGTATTCGACCAGCAAGGCGCGATACAGAACAAGCTTCACTTCGAGAACGAGTGCGCTCGGCATAAGTTGCTCGATGTGATTGGCGACGTGTCGTTGGTGGGTTGTGACCTGATTGGCCGAATCGAGGCTTATCGCAGTGGTCACCGTCTGAATGCCGAACTCGTCCGCCAGTTGTTGAACTTGTATTCCCAGAGTATTCGGACTCCCAAGGCAGCTTGAGCGATAAAGGCCACCCCGTGGATATCATCCCTTTCAATCAGTCAGTATGTGATGCACAGCAACTAGACACCACCGCACCCCAAATTTCGAAGCTGGCGGATGTTGATCCCCGCGCTGAAATCGGTGGTGGAGTTGTTATCGGCCCGTTTTGCGTCGTTGGTCCGAATGTTCGGATCGGCGCTGGAACCCGCTTGATGAACAATGTCTCGGTTCTCGGTCATGTGACTATGGGCCGTGAAAACTTGATTCACCCCGGAGCCGTGGTCGGTGGCGAGCCTCAGGACATTTCCTATAAAGGCAGCCCCACGCAAGTCATTCTCGGCGACCGCAATGTGATCCGAGAAAATTGCACCATCAACCGCGGCACCGAAAAGGAAGAAGGCATCACCCGCATCGGCAGCGACTGCCTGATGATGGCTTGCTCTCACGTCGGCCACGACTGTGTGGTTGGCGACCGCGTGATTCTCGGACAAGGCTCGATGCTCGGTGGTCACACTCACGTCGACTCCTACGCCACGCTTTCAGGAGCTGTCGCGGCAACTCACTTTTCATCGATTGGCGGTTATTCGTTCATTGGCGGCGGCAGCATTGTCATGCAGGACATCCCTCCCTTCATGTTGGCCGAAGGAAGTCCTGCTCGCTGCAAGTGCACCAACATCGTTGCCTTGCGAAGAAATCGCTTCTCCACCGAAGTGATTCACGCTCTCAATGAAGCCTTCCGTTTGCTCTATCGCGGTCGCGTTGGAGTGGAAGCCGCAATGCAAGTCCTCACCGGTAAGGGACAGATGCTCCCGGAAGTCGAAAAGATGTTCGACTTTTTGAATCGGGCTCGTCAAGGTCGTCACGGTCGTGCTCGCAGTCTGGTCAAGCCAGCAGCCTAAGACTTCGCGATTTTGAATAGTGGCTTGTCTTTGCGGGGGAGCAGGAAAATGAAACGGTTTCGCGTCGCGGTCGTTGGCGGTGGTCATTTGGGCCAGATTCACGCCAAATTGCTCAAGGCAAACCCTTCAGTGGAACTGGTTGCGGTTTGCGACCCCCAGCCACTCGTTCAGCAGAAATTCATTCAACAATTTGACCTCCGCGCCGTCAGCGATGCGCGGAAAATCATCGACGAAATCGATGGAGCCGTCATCGCTACTCCGACGACGCTTCATCACGGAATCTCACGCGACCTGCTCCAAGCCGGTAAGCATCTGCTGATCGAAAAGCCTGTGACCAATACGCTGGCCGAAGGATTGGAACTGTTGGAAGCTGCAAAGGCTCAGCAAGTCGTGGTCCAAGTCGGCCATGTCGAGCGATTCAATCCGGCGATCCAAGCCGCACTCGGCAAAATCGGAACACCTCGTTTTATTGAATCCCAGCGGATGAGCGGATTCACATTTCGCAGCACCGATATCGGTGTGATTCAGGACTTGATGATCCACGACATCGATTTGGTACAGTGGATTTTCAATGGTCTGCCGAGCGATATTCAGTCTGTCGGAATTTCGATCTTCGGGCAGAACGAAGATATTGCTCAGGCCCGTCTGCAGTTCCCCTGCGGAGCGGTTGCCAGCCTGACCGCATCGCGTTGCAGTTACCAGCCCGTTCGCCGAATGAATATTTTCGGTACTCATGGATTCGCTTCAGTCGACATGACCGCCGGCAAAGTTCAAGTGGTCGAAGTCCCCAGCTGGATCCGCGGGCGCGAACTTGATTTCTTCAGTTTGAACGTTGAGCAACAAGCTTTTGTGCGGGAGCGATTGTTCAGCGAAGTGCTCGCCAAAAGTGAAATGCCGATTGAGCCAGCTAACGCGATCGACCTTGAACAACGCGACTGGCTGCAAGCCATTGCCAGCGGCGAGTCCCCGGCCGTGCCGCTGGAAAGTGGAGTCGCCGCCGTGCGAACGGCTGAAACCATTCGCAACCAATGTGCTGCTCACGGCTGGATGAAAAACGACCAGCAGATGCGAGGCATCTTCGCGACCCCCGCAACAAGATTCGATCGCCAAAGCGACAGCCTACCCACCATGCTTCAAGCAGCCGAACGAAAAGTCGCTTAAGCTGAACAGCTTTTATTTGCTGAGGCTCTTTCCCCCACAGAAAATTTAACTGGCCGAGCGAATCCCCCGCGCTAAAACTGCAGCATAGATCGGCCCGGCACCGGCTTCTTGCAGCGTTTCGCAAACGGCTGTCATCGTCGCGCCTGAAGTCAGCACGTCATCAACGATCAATAAATTCCTGCCGGCAACTCGGTCTGGGGTGGTCACTTCAAACGCACCAGCCACATTCCGAAACCGCTCGGAATTCTCCAGCATCCCCTGCTTCGCCGTTCGGCGAGTGCTCCGTACCGCTCGGGGTAACCAGTCCAGCCTCAATTCGCGACGAATCCCCTCGCCGATCACCGCCGCTCCATGGAACCCCTTTTGCAATTGCTTGCTCCAGTGAGCCGGCACGGGCACGATTGCTTCGAGGTTGCGACTCCAAGGCAACTCCTTCAACCGCTGTCCAAGCAACTGGCCCAATTGCAATGCGAGCGATTCGTTGCGGTGACCTTTCAGCTGAATTACAAGTCGCTGCAGCAAGTCGCCGTAATTGCCCAGCGCCGAGCAGGCTTCGACCGGAAAATCTTGTCGGCAACAGAAGCGACACTCTAATTTGCTCGACTCGCCGACGCGGCTGCCAAGATGAATCGCTCCGCAGCGACGACAAGCATCGTGCAAGGGAGCAATGACTTGGTTTTGACAGAGTTCGCAAAAATGGATGCGGCTGGAAAAATTCGGATCGTGATGAGACAGCAAGACCCCGCACACTGTGCAGTGTGGAGGAAAGACCAATGCGGAGAGCCGCTGGCGGAGTTGGGTTAAATCGGGCATCAATGCCACTCCCAGGTGCCTGCCTGTCGATGCCTGAGTTTTTAAACTACCCGCAACGGTCTGCAAAGTAGCCTTGATAGCATAAGAGCCATGGAAGTTTGGCTAATTTGGGGGCTCGATTTCCCGCGTTTGGCTCGCGAATTGACCTCGGGGAAACGGCGTGTCACTCCTATAATCCCGGCCCCGGTACGGCTCCCCGAGGCGAAAGGAATCGCCCCCGTTCCGCGATGATTCCGGTAGATATAAGACCGACATGGGCGTTGTTGACCGCTACCTGCTGACGCTTTACTTCAAGATCCTCTTGGTCTGCTTTGTCAGTCTTAGTGGGTTATTCGTCGTCGTCCACTTGTTCACAAATCTCGATGATTTTCAAACGCTCGCCGATCAAACGGGCGGAGCGTTTCGACTCGCTATCGAATTCTACGGGCCGCGGATTCTCGACCTGTTCGATCGGACCGCACCGATCCTGACTTTGCTCGCCGCCGTTTCGGCAATGGCCTGGATGCAACGCCGGCAAGAGCTTACGGCAATCGAAGCTGCTGGGGTACCGCGCGGTAGGCTGTTCCGAACTCTCGTCCTCGCCTCGCTTTCAATCCTCGCGCTGACGATTGTCAATCGAGAGTACTGGGTGCCGAGATATCGCAATGAACTGACCGGTACGTTGCAGAACTGGCGAGGTACTTCGCAGGCACTGACAAACTTCCAAAAAGATCACGCCACGGGAGTCCGTGTGTCGGGACATAAATTGATTTACGACGAAGCCCGGATCGCCGAACCGGTCATTCAGATCCCCTACGATATCAGCAGCGACGTGCCGAGAATCCTGGCCCGATCGTTGACGTTTCTCCCAGAGACGGAAGAGCACCCGGCAGGCTTGCTGCTGGAAGGGATTGCCGAGCCCAACGATGCCGACTTGTTGCAGTCGCTTGATACGGGAAGCGGTACGCTCGTCTATGTCCCACCGAAACATATCTGGCTGAAGCCGCACCAAGTCTTTATTCGCTCGACGCTGACTGTTGACGAATTCGCTTTCGGACAATCGTCCGGAGATTATGCGTCGCTAACCGAAATGATGGAGACGATTCGCCGGCCAACACAGTGGTACTCCAGCGGCAGCCGCATCTCGCTACATACTCGAATTGTCCGGCCGTTTGTCGACCTGACGTTGCTGTTGGTTGCGCTGCCTGTTGCCCTGCTCTACACCGAGCGGAATCTGTTTCTCGCCGCGATGGCATGTGTCGGTGTGGTCGTCGGAGTGCAAGTGACAATGCTGGTCAGCGGTTCGCTCGGTTCACTCAGCCTGATCAAATCCTCAGCCCTAGCCGCCTGGATCCCGCTGATCGTCTTCCTACCGCTGACTGTCTTCACCCTACGCTTGGTCAATCGCTGAGAAAGCGATGCAAGGTCGCTGGTCTGAGCTGCGACTAGCCAGCTACAAAAGTTCGCACAGTCTGAAGCGGGCCACCACCCGACCTTGTGTCGGTGGAGCCATGACTAGCCAGCTACATGCCCCGTCGTTTCGGTCCGCACCTTAGCCGCCGAACCAGGGGCTGGTTCGAAGACTCGGCTGACGGAGAGAAGCGATAACCGGCTTGGTTCGGGTGGCACGTGCTCGAAGCTTTGCGAAGGGCGTGGGAAAGTTCAGGTTGGCTGACCATCATTACACGGCTCTTCTGGCCAACGGCCTTCAAGCCTCCAGCCCGGGGTAGAGCGGCCGGAAAATGCGAAAGCATTCCGGCCGCGCCACCCCGGGTTAGAGAACGGAACAAAATCAGCAAGGTCGAACCGAACGTCGCCCCCCAAAAAGAAGTTCTCGCAAATACAAAAACGGTTCATGGGGGGCACGGGCGGTTCGACGCGGAACCCTATTCAAGCGCAAAGAGGAGACCGGAGGTCGAGGCATCGGCGGGGTCGGGAGACCTGCGCCGAGCGCCGGGGGCGAGGTCGGGAGACCATCGCCCAGCGCCGTTTTTCTTTGCCTCCGAACCGGGGGCTGGCGCGAAGCCCGGCTGAGAAGCATGACTCCCGCATTCTCACCCGTGCCTACGTGAGAGGCATTCTTCCAGTTTTCGGACCGCTCTCCCAATCTCAATCAACTCGCCAAGCAGTTTCTCAATCCAGCTGCAACAGCGGAAACAACTCTCCGTGCAACTCGCGCGTTGACGTTGCGATGAAGCGTGGATCAGCCCAATCGAGCGGACGTCCCTCGAGATGGGTCGCAAACGCGCCGGCTTCCTCTGCGATGAGCATTCCCGCGGCAATATCCCACAGGTTCAAAGTCGATGCCCAATACCCATCCAGCCTCCCCGAGGCAACGTAACAGAGATTCAATGCGGCTGAACCGAGCCGTCGCAAGGTCGCATGTGGCGCCACTCGATTAAACCGACGGAGTTCCGGCGTATCAGTCTGAACCCGCGCTGGAAAGCTAAACACAAGCAGCGCCGATCTCAATTGAATGCACTTACTCGGGACAACCGTTTTTCCATTCAGCTCCGCGCCCTGACCTCGCACTGCCGCATACGTCTCCTGCAACCAAGGATCATGGACCACGCCAACGACCGGCACACCGCAGTGAAGCAAAGCAATCGAGACGCTGAACGATGGTAGTTGATGGACGAAATTCTTCGTCCCATCGAGTGGGTCAATGACCCAGCAAAATCCGCTCTCCCATTCAGCCGGCCGCCGCTCCGACTCCTCTCCCCAAAATTGGTGGTCGGGAAATTTGCCCAGCAGCACGCGTTGGATTTCGGCTTGGGAGGCATGGTCCGCTTCAGTCACCAAGTCGCCGGGAGCCTTCTCCTGCACGGCCGCTCGGCCCAAAGCCGCCATCAGAACGCGGCCGGCCGACTCGGCAGCCCGCAACGCAAGCTCGCGAAAACTCGCTAATTCCGCGTCGCTTAAGCTGGGTGTCTCTCGCTTTTGGCTGGTCGGTGATGTCACTCGGTGGCTCGTTTTCTATATGAGTTTTGTGAAGATTTTTGAATGAATTTTCTAGACTTCAGGTCTTGTATTGATAAGATCCAGTCAGCGGATTCGGGAGATGTGAACCATCAACCTCTCCGCAAATTCGGCCTCTTCTCTGTTCCGGCCCCGCCGTGTTGCGCAAGCAATCGGTGGGGTTTTTTTGTTGGGCCAAATGCAATCACACTTTAACCAATCGCACCGCTATCAACCGACCGCGCATTTTCTCGCCGCTCAATCAGTGCGAACACCTGCCAAGCGTGGCAAATTCAGACTTCGCTGAATAGGGGGCGGTTCGCCAGTCGCTACTCTGCCCGCATCGCTGAACTGCTTAGCCACTCGCCAGACCACGCTTGCGCAGCGACAGACCGGTTGAGAAAATCTACGAAACCGGTCAGCATATCGGTTGCGAAGCGAACCTCTTCACTGGCGGACCCAACAGAACAATGAATTTGACTTGGACATCTCACGGACAACAGTTCCGGTTTCAGGCGGGTGACCTCGTTTGCGAAGTCGATCCGGCTCAGCCTCACGCTGGAGCCCGAGTCACCCGCGCAAGCGAACCAGCTTCCGAACTCGTCAGTGCCTTCGCCCAACCCTCGCTCAGCCACAATCCGTTGATTCAGGAAGATTGCTTCGTACGGCAAACCGATCTCTGCCTGCGCTATGCGGCCAGCAAGGACTTGCCGACCAGCGTCAGCGTGGTCTGGCGACTGCAGGATCCAGCCGAGTGGCTCTCCTACAATACAACTGGGAGTCAACCTCCCGCTCTATTGCTGGAGTGCGTGATTTCGTTTCAGACCGATCTGCTTGACGCAGCACCGGTTCAGGAGGTGCTCTCACGCTTCCCCGCCGGGGCGCTCTTACCCGTTCCGCCATTGAGGCCAGCTCATCCCGGCGAGATTGATTGGCCGCGCAGCGAAAACGCAAATCTGATCGCGGCTGAAGGACGCCTCTTCTTAAGCACTGTTTATCCCAGCGACCTCCGTTGGCTCGCGACCTCGCGAGATGGGAAACACTACAGCCAACAAATTCGGCTCCGCGCAGAGAACCTTGAAAAAGGCGTCATCCGGCGTTTGCGTTGCCTTTTGGCCGTTGGTCCCGAGTCGTTGCGAAACGAATTCGAAAAACTCCCCGACCGTTTCGCCGACAGCAAGTTGCCGCTGAGCGTTTGAGAGGCTGGTACAGCTCAAATTCGGTACTCGATACCAAGCTGCTGGGCCTAGCTCTCGGCGGGTTTTGTCGCCGCAGGCACTGCCCGGCCCGTTGTCTTTAAATAATTTGGGTGGTCAGCTTTTCCGGTCATCTCATACAAAAAGCGACTCGGGATCGTCGGCCGCGGTTTACCCCACTTCATTCGCGAGAGGCTCAGCGACAGCGTCAACCGCTCTTCGGCGCGAGTCACCCCGACGTAAGCCAGACGGCGTTCTTCGTCGACCCCCTTTTCGTCATCTTCCAAGCTGCGGTGGTGGGGCAGAATCCCTTCCTCAAGTCCCACGAGATAGACCTCCGGAAACTCCAATCCCTTCGCGCTATGGAGGGTCATCAGCACAACAGCGTTCCGGTTCAGTTGCTTTTCCTTGTCGTCATTCGCGTCCCGCTCACCGAGCAGCAACTGGTCAAGGAATTCGCTCAGCTTCGGCTCTTTCGCCTCTTGCACGTACTGGCCCAGCGCATTGACGACTTGCTGCACCGTATTCCAGCGCGCCGAGCGGTCGTCCGGTTCGCTGTAGAGTCGATTGATCTCCTGCTCGTAATCGACATTCCGCATCAGCTTGTTGACTGCATCGACCAATGAATTGCCGGCGAGACTACGCGCAGCCAGAATCGCCTCAGCTAGTTTGTCGAGCCCCTTCTGCGCGGCCGTTGGCAAGTCAGCCGGACGCTCATGAGGCGTGAACAGCATCCGATTGAGGCTGATGTTTGCCTTTCTCGCCTGCAACTGTAGCGACTCGAGCGCTCCCTTTCCAATCCCGCGAGCCGGGCGGTTGATGATTCGCAGCAGTGGCAGATCATCCTCTTCGCCATCCATCAGCCGCAGGTAAGCGATTGTGTCTTGGACTTCTTTGCGATCGAAAAACGACATCCCGCCGATCAGTACGTAAGGGACTTTGGCCTTTCGAAGTGCGGTCTCAAACGGACGCGGTTGCTCGTTGGTGCGAAACAGGATCGCAAAATCGCCCGGTTGCCGGTTGTGGTTCGCGATTCGGGAAAGAATCGAAGCGACCGTCTGCTCGGCTTCTTTGGTCTCATCAGGGAACTGCAGAATCTGGGGCGGTTCGCCTCCGATTCGCGAGGGACGCAGCACTTTGTCATGCCGCACCCGATTGAATTTGATCAACCGATTCGCCAGCTCCAAGATTTCGGACGTTGAGCGGTAGTTCTCCTCCAGCCAAATCGTCGTCGCCGCGGGCCAGTCATTCTTAAAGCCAAGAATGTGCGCGACCTCGGCACCACGCCAACCGTAAATCGATTGATCGTCATCGCCCACGACGCAGAGGTTCTGATGCTCCTGGGCTAGGGCCTTCACGATCCGGTATTGGCTATCGTTCGTGTCCTGGTACTCGTCGACCAGAATGAAATCAAAACGGCCGGCTTCGGCTGTCCGCAGATCTTCATGCCGCTCAAACAGACGCTCCGTCAGCAGCAACAGGTCATCGAAATCGACCGCCCCCAACGCCTTGAGTTGCTGCTGGTAGCGACGGTAGCCAATCGCTGCGACCGTTGAGCGGTCGTCGTCGGCGAGAATTTCAGCATCATCCGGCATGATCCGACGCGACTTCCAGTTGCTGATCGAAAAGATTAATTGATTCGGAGCGAGCAGGCTCTCGGCGACATTGATCTCGCGGAGGACTTTTCGAGCCAAACTTTCCTGCTCGCCGCCGCAGTAAATTTGGAATTTCGTCGGGTAGCCCAAAGTCTCAATGTGTCTGCGAAGAATCCGGACACAAAGCGAGTGGAAAGTAGTGATCAGCGGTTTGGCTTTGCTTTTTTTCGGCAGCAGCTTCCCCAGCCGCTCTTGCATCTCGTTTGCGGCTTTGTTCGTAAAGGTAACGCCCAGAATCCGGTCCGGCTTGCAACCACCGCCGATAAGCTTGGCGATCCGATACGTGATGACTCGGGTCTTCCCTGTCCCAGCGCCCGCCAGGACTAAAAGCGGACCGTACTTGTGCTGGACCGCTGCGCGTTGTGAAGGATTCAAGCCCGACATGAAAAACCGTAGTTGCTAAACCTGACTCGCTGAAATTGAGGCGACCAGTTCCGTCGATGGTAAAGGTCGCTGCGAACGGGGAAGTGAGAAGGGCTTCCTCGCCGCCTGATTGCCCCGAAGTTCCGTTTCGGTCCCCTGAATTGCCAACTTCCCAGAAAAAAAGAAGCTGGCCATCGCCCGGCGTTGATTCGGCGACCGCTTCACTTCTGTTTTTCGAAAGAGAACGCCCAAATCTAAACGGATTTCACGCGTGGAGTCGGCTTTCCGCAGGCATTTGCCTGCCTGCGTCGACAATCGTACCGAGGAATTCCGTCCAGCCCAGCCCCCCGTTGCAACTTCAGTCTTCTCTGGCCATCCTCAGATCCGCGGGTTCGACGGGCGAATTCTGGGTTGACCGTCTGATTCACAAAAATTTATACTGTCGGGCTTAATTGCAGGCAGTTAATCGGTCCCTTTGGCGGAATCCATGAACAAGCAAACGGAACAGCTCGAAAAAAATGAACTCGTGGAATGGCTGGACAAGAAGTTCGGGCATCTCCGCCCCTACACCAGCCAGATCTTGTTCGGGCTCCTCACCTTGGTGGCACTCGGCTTTGCGATCGCTTATCTAATCTACGCTCGGATGGATGTTCAAGCCAAGCAGTGGCAGACCCTCAGCTCGGCAATCAACACCTTTAACCTCGATCGTCAGACCTCTTACCTGACCAACATCGCAGAGGAATTCCCTGACGCCGAGTCCAGCATGTGGGCCCTCCAAATCGCCGGCGACGTCGAAATGTCCAATGGCCTGCAAAAGCTCAACTCCGACCCCCAATCCGCTGTTCGCAATTTGGAAAAGGCCCAGAAGTACTTCAACAAATTGCTCGATTCGCCGACCAAGAAGTCGACCGAATTGATCCAGCGGGCGACCTACGCTCTGGCCTACTGCACCGAAAGCTTGGGACAGTTCGAAGAGGCGAAAAAGCTGTATCAAGAGATCGTGGACAAAGCCGGAACTACGGTCTACGCCGAACCTTCGAAAATGGCGCTCGAGCGATTGGCTCAACCTGAAATTTTGGCTTTCTATGAAGCCTACAAGCGATCGGCCATCGCCCCACTGGGTGAATTGCCGAAGCGACCTGACATCTCGTTCCCGGAAACTCCTGCGGGTGAATCTTCCTCCGCAAAGCCTCCTGCAACCGAGACTCCGGCTGCTGCACCAGCCGCTGCGGCCGAACAACCAGCCGCTGCTGCCGAACAACCAGCCGCGGCCCCAGAGGCTGAAACCGAAAAGAAGGATGGCGGCCAGTAACCGCAATCATCGGGTCGCCCGAGCAGGGCTGCACCGACCCGATTAACTCTCTCTGGGACGTCGCTTGGTTCTTGGCAACCGAGCCTCGATGTTTGTCTACCCAAACGCGCACTGCCTCCGCCGTGTCGTTGGTTCCCAATTCCCTCGGCGACCGCTGAGTTGGCGTTGGCAGCTGATTGCAACAGGCCGGAATCCCCCCGCGCTGCATGTGGCAAGCGTCGCAGCTACTCTCGCTGTCACGGTGCAATGATGATGCAAATAAGCAGAGCCCTCCGCGCGTTCGGATATTGCTGGCTCTTCAGCCCACTCGTCTGGCGCTGGTTCGCCCGGCCAGAGGAAGCTCATTTACCGGTCGGAGCGCGGGGCGAAATTCTTGCCGAACGCTGGTTGCTGCAAAGAGGTTATCAAATCCTCGCCCGCAATCATCAAACGCGGTATGCGGAAATCGACCTGATCGCAGTCGACGGCCGCACGGTGGTCTTCATTGAAGTGAAATCGCGGAAAGACCTGCGAGCCGGTTCTCCGGTCGAAGCGGTCGACGAGGAAAAACAACTGCGGCTTTCCCGCGCCGCCGTCGCTTACCTGCGAAAGCATCACTTGAAAAACGTAGCAGTCCGCTTTGACGTCATCGCCGTAGACTTTTCCGCCGGCAGCAAACGGCCAAATCTGAAACACTACCGCTCAGCTTTCGAATCAGCACTGCCGGATTGATGAGCGAAACGAACTGCTGGTTTAAAGAGAACCACGTCCCTGAGGCTTTGCGAGGAGCGTGGAGAAGCTCAAGTTAGCCACGCGATTTCGTGCCGCCGAACCAGGGGCGGTCGCGAAGAACCGTGTTTTCCCTTCAGTTGTAGGGTGGGTCGCATCCGCAAGGCGAGGTCAGATTAGCAGGCAAAGAGTCCGCGGTGCGCACCCACCTGCGGTTAAAGTGAAGAGCAACCCGAAAATTTGACCGCACCGTGGGCGAGGTCGGGAGACCTGCGCCCAGCGCGGCGTTTGGAGTTGTAGGGTGGGTCGCATCCGCAAGGCGAGGTCAGATTAGCAGGCAAAGAGTCCGCGGTGCGCACCCACCTGCGGTTAAAGTGAAGAGCAACCCGGAAATTTGACCGCACCGTGGGCGAGGTCGGGAGACCTGCGCCCAGCGCGGCGTTTGGAGTTGTAGGGTGGGTCGCATCCGCAAGGCGAGGTCAGATTAGCA
>Ga0169931_10003292_pt1 | contig 25689 bp, 28 predicted proteins | sample Kivu_15m_20L_FD_129675 | JGI IMG/M metagenome (GOLD analysis project Ga0169931, IMG submission 129675) | Freshwater microbial communities from Lake Kivu, Western Province, Rwanda to study Microbial Dark Matter (Phase II) - Kivu_15m_20L... | ecosystem: Environmental > Aquatic > Freshwater > Lake...
CTCCCGGTAGGCCGGCATCAGTGCCTCCACCGCGCCATGCAGCAGGATTTCGTTCCCTGCTGCGCCCGGCCCGCCTGGCTCCCCCACACCGATGGCGGCCAGCTCCGCCAGCAGTCGCTGGGCCTTGCCGAAGGCATAGGCAAACAGGATCGAGGGACGCTCCGGCGCCGCCTGCCACCACTGCAGGATCTCCTGAGCCACCACCGCACCGCTCTGCCAGCGGTAGATCGGCAGGCCGAAGGTGGCCTCGCTGATGAACACATCGGCCGTCACCGGCTCGAACGGCGCACAGCTGGGGTCGGCGCAGCGTTTGTAGTCGCCGCTCACCAGCCAGCTCTCAGCGCCCGCCTCCAGCCGGATCTGGGCGCTGCCCAGCACATGCCCCGCGCTATGAAACGACACCCGCGCGTCGCCGATGCGGTGCAGGGTTCCGTAGTCGACCGGGATCAGGTTGATGCCGGCGCCGAGCCGCTGGCGCAGGATCGCTTCGCTGGCGCCGATCGCCCAGTATTCGCCGCAGCCCGGTCGGGCGTGGTCGGCGTGGGCATGGGTGATCAGCGCCCGCGGCACCGGCCGCCAGGGGTCGATCCAGGCCGCCGCCGCCCGGCAGTAGAGCCCCTGGGGGGTGAGCTCCAGCAGGCTGCCGGCGGGGAGAGGCATCGCCCCATGCTGCACCTCATCACGCGCACCTGGCGCCTTGCCGCTGATGTGGTGATGCGCTGATTCTTTGATGTAACATCGACATCTGGTCGGTTGTGCTCTGATGCGCACCACGCTGGATATCGAAGACGACGTGCTGGCGGCAGCCAAGGAGCTCGCGCGTCGTCAAGGCACCTCGGCCGGTCAGATGGTGTCGCTGCTGCTGCGTGCCGCCCTCACTGGCACCGGGGATTCAGCCCAGCCCCCAGCGGCTGAAGTGCCTGGAATTGCGGGTTTTCGGCCGTTCCCTGCTCGCGGTCAGGTGGTCACCAACGACACGATCGATCGCCTGCGGGATGAGGCGGGCCTCTGATGGCTCACGCCCTGCTCGACATCAATGTGGTGATCGCTTTGCTGGATCAGGGCCATGTGCTGCATCGTGCGGCCACGCGCTGGCTCGAGCGGGAGATTCAGCACGGTTGGGCCACCTGTCCGATCACGGAGAACGGCGTGGTGCGGATCATGGCCCAGCCGGCCTATCCCAACGCTCAGCCCACCGCCCAGGTGGCTGAGCGCTTGGCAGACGCCTGCCGCGATCCCAGTCACCGGTTCTGGCCCGAGCCGATCAGCCTGCTGGAGGCAGGACTGATCCGCTGGGAGCGCCTGCTGGGGCCACGCCAGATCACCGATGCCTATCTCCTGGCCCTGGCCGTGCACCATGGCGGCCGTTTTGTGAGCTTCGATCAACGCATCAATATCGATGCGGTGCCAGGAGCCGATGCCGGCCATCTCTGCATCATCGATTGCGAATGAGCCTCTGGTTCAGCGCTGATCAGCCTTCATCCCAGAGGCTCTGCAGCGACCAGGGGCTGCCCTCCAGCAGCCAGAACGCCCGCGGCCGTGCAGTCGGCCACCAGGGCTGGCTGTTGCAGCAGGGGGTGCCGTTCCACCTGATTCACCTCCGCCTCGTTGCAGGAGTGGGTGCTGCGCACCACCTACGAGGCTCTGGCGATGAACGGCGTGTTTCTCGAGGGCAGCCTGCTCAAACCCTCGATGACCTGCCCCGGTGCCTTATGCCCCGAGCAGGCCAGCGCAGAGGAGGTGGGTGAATTCACCGTGCGTACCCTCAGGCGCACCGTGCCCGCGGCGGTGCCGGCGATTCTGTTTCTGAGTGGCGGCCTGAGTGAAGAAGACGCCAGCCTTTGCCTCAACGCCATCAATCACGTGGCCAGCCGGGGCGCTTACGAGCCCGGCAGCGAGCCCTCCGACGACACCAGCCTGTTTGTGGCCAACTACAGCTACTAGCGGCAGCTACTAGCGGCGACTGATTCAGCGGCTCATGGCCAGCATCTTTTCAATCGGCGCCAGGGCCTTGAGCCGTAGCTCCTCGTCCAGCACGATTTCTGGCGCCATGTCGTGCAGGCACTGCCACACCTTCTCGAGGGTGTTGAGGCGCATGTAGGGGCAGGCGTTGCAGCTGCAGCCGTCGGCGCCGGGCACCTCAAAAAATTGCTTGTGCGGAAGCTTCAGCCGCATCTGGTGCAGGATGCCGGGCTCGGTGAGCACGATGAAGCTGGTGGCGGGGCTGGCCTCGGCGCGGCACAGCAGGGCGCTGGTGGAGCCGATGAAATCGGCCAGGTCCAGCAGGTGCTGCTGGCATTCGGGGTGGGCCAGCACCTCGGCTTCCGGGTGCTCGAGCTTGAGCTGCAGCAGAGCCTGCTCGCTGAAGGCCACATGCACCTGGCAGCTGCCCGGCCAGAGGGTGAGTTCCCGGCCGCTCTGGGCCTGCACCCAGCGGCCGAGGTTCTCGTCGGGGGCGAACAGGATGGGCCGATCGGCGGGCAGCTGCTTGACCAGATCCACCGCATTGCTGCTGGTGCAGATCAGGTCGCTGTGGGCTTTCACCGCCGCCGAGCAGTTGATGTAGCTCACGGCGATGTGGTCGGGATGGTCCGCACGGAAGCGGGCGAAGGCATCGGCTGGGCAGGTGTCGGCCAGTGAGCAGCCGGCTTCCAGATCCGGCAGCAGCACCGTTTTGGAAGGATTGAGGATCTTGGCCGTTTCGGCCATGAAGTGCACGCCGCAGAACACGATCACATCGGCCTCGGTGGCGGCTGCTTTGCGGGAGAGCTCCAGGGAATCACCGATGAAGTCGGCGATGTCTTGGATGGCGTCGTCTTGGTAGTAGTGCGCAAGGATGACGGCGTTGCGCTGGCGCTTGAGCTCGACGATCGCTCCAGGCAGGTCGGCGACTGGAGTGTGCTGGATGGCGGCGAAAACCAACCCGGGCCCCCAACTGGTGCAGGATGGCTTCAGCCTAGGCAGCGGAGATGGCGGCACCCGGCGGGGGGAAAACGCTCCGCATCGCCATTGCCGGTGATCTGCACGGGGCCTGGGACCACACCGATCACGCCCTGCTGGCGCTGCTCGCTCCGGATGCCCTGCTGGTGGTGGGCGATCTCAGCGATGGCCAGCAGCGGATCCCGGCGCTGCTGCGGCAGCTGCCCCTGCCGGTGGCCTGCATCCTTGGCAACCACGACGCCGGCAAGGACTGCTCCGGCCGCACCCTGCAGCGCCAGATGGACCTGCTGGGCGACGTGCACTGCGGCTGGCGGCTGCGGGCCCTCAGCCCGCCGGGCCTGGCTGTGGTGGGGGGACGGCCTGGCACGGCCGGTGGTGGGTACAACCTCTCCCGGGCGGTGCAGGCGGCTTGTGGGCCGGTGAGCCTGCAGGAGTCGGCGGACCGGATCACGGCCGCCGCCACCGCCGCCCCCGCCGATTGGCCCCTGGTGCTCCTCGGCCACAGCGGCCCCTCCGGCCTCGGTAGCGACGCCGCCTCCCCCTGTGGCCGCGACTGGAAGCCCCCCGCCTGCGACTGGGGCGACCTCGACCTCTCCCTGGCGATCCAGCAGATCCGCCGCCGCCGGTCCGTCCCCCTGGTGGTGTTCGGTCACATGCACCACGCCCTGCGGCGGGGGCAGGGGGCGCGCCAGAGCTTCTGCCGCGATCGGGCCGGCACCGCCTACCTCAACACCGCCTGCGTGCCCCGCCATGGCACCGACGGCGCCGGTCAGGCCCTGCGCCACTTCAGCTGGGTGGAGCTGGTGGGGCAGGAGCTGCGCAGCGCCAGTCACCGCTGGTATGGCCTGGGCGGTGAGCTGCTGTACGAGGAACGGCTCTGGCAGGCCCCCAGCCAAGCCGCCCAGCTGGCCCCGTGCTGATCTTGCGCTGATCCCATGCTGATCGTTGCCTGCATCAGCGCCCATGGCTTTGGCCATGGCTCCCGCACCGCCGCTGTGCTCACGGCCCTGCATGAGCGGCAACCCAGCTGGCGCCTGGTGCTGTCCACGGCGCTGCCCGAATCCTTTCTGCGCACGGCCCTCGGACCGGTGCCGTTTGAACGTCGTCCCTGTCGCTGGGATGTGGGCGTGGTGCAGGCCGATGCCCTGGGCGCGGATCCGGAGGCCACCCTGGCTGCCCTGGCCGCTCTGGACACCCAGTTGCCCCAGCAGTGGGCTGCCGAGGAAGCCTGGCTGATGGACCAGGGACAGCCGCTGCTGGTGCTGGGTGATGTGCCGCCCGCCGCCGCCGAGCTGGCCCGGCGGCTGGGTGCCCCGCTGATCTGGTTGGCCAGCTTTGGCTGGGAGGTCATCTACGGCCCGATGGGGCCGGCGTTTCAAACCTGGGCCCGCCGCAGCCTGGAGGCCTACCGCCAGGGCGATCTGCTGCTGCGCTGTCCCCTGGCCATGCCGATGGACTGGAGGATCCCTGAGGTGGAGGTCGGGCTGACGGCCGGCCAGCCCCGGCTCGACCCTGCGGCCCTGGCTCAGCAGTTGGGCCTGCCGCCGGAGCGAGAGCGTTGCGTGTTGATCAGCTTCGGTGGGTTAGGCCTGAACCTGGCTCCGCAGCTTCTGGGTCGCTGGCCCGACCATGTGTTCATCACCTCCGATCCGCCGCTGGCTGAGGCCCCCAATGCCCGGCTGTTGCCCCCAGGCGTGCGGCCCCTGGAGGTGATGGGGCTGTGCGGGCGGCTGCTCACCAAACCGGGCTACAGCTCCTTTTGCGAAGCCCTGAGTGCTGGCGTGGGGGTGCACCTCGTGCACCGAGACGGCTTTGCCGAGGCCCCGGTGCTCGAGGCAGCCCTGGTGCGCCATGGCTGGCACCGTTTGCTCAGTCAGGAGCAGGCCCGCAGCGGCGACTGGCAACTGGATCAGCCCTTGTTGCCGCCCCAGGAAGCCCCCTTGGCTGCCGATGGCAACGTTCAGGCGGCCCAAGCCATCGAGAGGTTTGTTGATCAGAGATTCCGCGCGGCCCAGCGCTTCCCTGGTGCCAACGATCAGGTGTGATTTCAGTTGTGATTTCGACGACAAAGTTTTGGCGCAGTCTGTGATCTGAACCGTTCACTGTGATTGTTGACACCAATGGACACTTGTGTGATTGGCACTAATGTTCTCGATTTGGCGCGATTGAGTAGTCAAATTGTCGCCAACAAATATTTAATTCGTCTTCGAGTCGTTTTTAGTTCTGGCCGCCTGGTGGCGGTTTTGCCGTCTGATTCGCTCCGGTATGACCCTGCCTCGCTCCAGTTCCCGTCCAGCTCGCTCTGTTCAGCTCGGTTTGGCCGGGCTGGCCCTCCTGGCCCTCGTGGTTCCTGGTGCTCAGGCCGCTGACGATCAGGCCGCTGCAGCGCTGATTCAGGCCCATCCCCACACGGCGATGGCGTTGCCCCTGCCGCCGCCGCCACCGCGCATCTTCGCGATCACGCCCGAGCGCCGGGCGTTGCTCAACACCATTCGCTACGCCGAGGGCACCTGGGCCAATGGCGAGGATGTTGGCTACCGCATCATGTTTGGTGGCGGCCTGATGCCGTCACTCGAGCGCCACCCCGACCGGGTGGTGCGCACCGCCCGGTACGCCAGTGCGGCTGCGGGCGCCTACCAGTTCATGCCCTTCACCTGGAGCATGGTCTCCCGCTCCCTGGGCTTTGCCGAGTTCGGGCCCCAGGTGCAGGACCAGGGCGCCATCTTCCTGATCCAGCGGCGCGGGGCCCTGGCCCTGGCGGATCAGGGTCTGTTCACGCCCCTGCTGGCCGCCAAACTGGCGCCCGAGTGGGCCAGCTTCCCCACCCTCGCCGGCCGCAGCTATTACGGCCAACCCGTCAAGCGCTTCCACGACCTCAAGCGCTTCTACGACGACAACCTGGCTCGCCTGCGTGGCCAGCTCACGGTTGCTACTGAGCCGCCGAAACCGGCCTGCACCCCGGCCACCTCGCTGCGCTGTCAGCTCGAAAACCTTGAGCGCCTCGGCCCCAAAAGCCGCACCAGCTCACTCTGAGTCGCGCAAGCGCGCATTGCCCACGGTGGCTCCCGCGATCAGATAGGCGCCCAGGGATGCCCCCAGGAAGGCGAGGGTGTTGCGGGCCACCGGCAGCAGGTCGCTGGTGCGCGTCACGATCGGGCCCAGCCCAAGGGCGCCAAACAGGATCAGCCACAGGGGCGAGAGCAGCAGCACCCAGGCCCACTCCACCTTGCGCCCCTCCTTGCGGGGGTAGGCGGCGAAGCCCACCACCAGGCCCCCCAGCACCGAGGTTGCCAGGGTGAGCAGCCACTGCTCCCGAGGCAGGCCGGGCACCACCTGGCAGCCGCCCTGCTCCAGGCAGATTTCCACCGCCGTCAGGGCGTCCACGATCGCCGCATCCTGGCCGTTGTCGCGCACGTAGTACTGATTGCCATAGCGGGTTTGCAGCTCCACCCAGTAGGTGCGCGGCATGAGCGCAAACAGGGCATCGCCCACGTTGAAATTCAGCAGGTTTCCGCCGCGCTCATCGGCCACCAGCAGCAGGCTGCGCTCATCGAGATCCCAGAAGCTTTTCACCGCCTGGCCGGGGGTGCGGTCGTACTGGGTCAGCACCCGCAGCTTCCAGCCGGTGTTGGCCTCGAAGCGGTTGAGGTTGTCCTCCAGGCTGGTGCGCTGGCCATCGGTGAGGGCTTTGGCCAGGTCGATCACCGGGGTGGGGTGGTCGGGCAACAGGTCGGGGTTGTCGTAGGCCAGGGCCGGCGCGATCCCCACGCCGAGCCAGCAGGTCAACACCAGCAACAGCGAGGCCAGGGCCGTTGTCACGGCAGTCCGAACGCGACCCATCCACCGGCCTCAGGGAAGATGCATTCTCCCTGAGCAGGCGCCCGAGCGTGAATCCGAGCCCGAGCGGTGCCGTGCCCACCTGGCTGCTGCAGCGCCTGGAGGCCGCCGGCGGAGCGGTGCCCTTCCGCACCTACATGGAGTGGGTGTTGCACGATCCGTTGCACGGCGCCTACGGGACAGGCCGGCTGCACATCGGTCCGGCGGGCGACTTCGCCACGGCCCCCTCCCTGGGCCCTGATTTCGCGGCCCTGCTGGCTCCCCAGCTCGCCGACTGGCTCACGCCCCTGGCAGCGGCCGGCCCAGGCCCCCTGGCCCTGGTGGAAACGGGTCCGGGCGAAGGCAGCCTGGGCCAGCAGTTGGCTGAAGCCCTGGCCACCGGTTGGCCCCAGCTGGCGGAGCGTCTCGAGCTGGTGCTGGTGGAGCCCAATGCCGGCATGGCCGCGCGCCAGCGCCAGCTCCTGGCCGACTGCCCCTTGCCCTGCCGCTGGGTCAGCTTCGCGGCGTTGGCGGCTGCTCCCGTGCGCGGCGTGATGCTGGCCCACGAGGTGCTCGATGCCCTGGCGGTGGAGCGGATCACCTGGGACGGGGCGCTCTGGCGCCAGCAGCTGGTGGCCTTGCACGAGGATCCAGCTGCCGGGCTCTCGCTACGGCTGGAGCCGGGCGAGCCCCTGGAGCCTGCAGCGGCAGCCCAACTCGAAGCCCTGGGGCTGCTGCCCCCCTCGCCCCAGCGCCCGCCCGGCTGGTGCAGCGAGCTCCATCCGGGCCTGGCCCCCTGGCTGGAGGCTGCGGCGATGGCCCTGGCCGCTGGCCAGCTGCTGGTGATCGACTACGCCCTGGAGGCTTGGCGCTACTACGCCTCCCAGCGCTCTGGCGGCACCCTGATGGCCTACCGCGGCCAGCAGGCCAGCGACGATCCACTGGCGGATCCGGGCACCTGGGATCTCACGTCCCATCTCTGCATCGAGAGCGTGAACGCGGCGGCTGCCTCCGGCGGCTGGGAGCTGCTCGGCCAGGCGCGCCAAGGGGAGGCCCTGCTGGCTCTGGGTCTGGCGGAACGCCTGCATGGCCTGCAGCAGGGCAGCGCCAGCGAGCTTGCCACCCTGCTGGCTCGGCGTGAGGCCCTGCTGCGGCTGGTGGATCCGCGGGTCCTGGGTGAATTCCGCTGGCTGGCCTATGGGCGCGCCGTGCCCCTGGAGCCCCCCCGCTTCAGCCGGGAGCCTGGGCTGTCAGCCACTGGCTGAGGGGCTTGGCTGGCTGGCTGGGGCTGCTGGTGATCTCAAGGATCTGGCCGATCGCGGCCGGGGTGCTGAGGGCCTCCAGGCACACCCGGGCCACCAGCCGGCGGGGAATGCTGTTGCTCTCCTGCTGGTCGGGCCCGCTGAACACCACCCCTTCGCGCTCGCTGCGGCTGTCGTCTTCGCTGAGGCCGCCGGGTCGCACCACGGTCCAGTCGAGGCCGCTCTGCTCGAGCCAGCGCTCGCCCAGCCGCTTCCACACCAGGATCAGGCCGAAGAGATTCAGCGGATGCTGCCAGCGGCCGGCGCAGAGGGAGCTCACCAGCACGACCCGCTTCAGCCCCACCGCCAGGCAGGCGCTGATCTGGTCGCGCACGCCAAAGGCATCCACCTGCAGTGGGCCGGCCAGATTCACCGACGGGCGGGCGCCCGTGGCGATCACCAGGGCCTCACAACCCGTCAGGGCAGCATGCAGCGCCTCGGTGGCGCCGAGATCCAGCCGCCGCAGCTCGAGTCGCCCCTGCTGCTCCGCCTCGGCCAGGGCCGGTGGCAGCACCGAGCCGGGCCGCACGATGGCCCGCACTGCCAAGCCCTGCCGCAGGGCCTCATCCACCACCCGCCAGCCGGTCTTGCCGGATGCTCCCGTTACCGCCACCAGGCCCATTGCTACTGCTCTTCACGCCAGCTCCATGTTGCTCGCCTCGGGGCTGCAGTTGGCTGACTACGGTGAATCCATCAGCAATGCAGTGTGGCGGGGCCCATCCTTCAGGCCCGGGGGCTGAGCAAGACCTACCGGATCAGCGAGAAGCAGCCCGGGCTGGCCGGCACCCTGCGGCATCTGGTGCGGCGGCGCCATCGGGATGTGGTGGCGGTGGATCGGATCAGTTTTGCGATCGAGCCCGGCGAGATCGTCGGTTTCCTCGGGCCCAATGGCGCCGGCAAGACCACCACCCTCAAGATGCTCACCGGCCTGATCCACCCCAGCGGTGGTGCGCTGCAGGTGGCGGGCTACGAGCCCTGGCGGCGCCAGGCGGCCTTCCTGCGCCAGATCACCTTGGTGATGGGCAACCGTCAGCAGCTGATCTGGGATCTGCCGGCCCTCGATTCGCTGCGGGTGAATGCGGCGGTGTACGGCATCGCCGAGCCCGAGGCGCGGCGGCGGATCGGCGAGCTGGCCGAGATGCTGGAGTTGGGGGCCGAGCTGCAGCGCCCCTTGCGCAAGCTCTCGCTCGGCCAGCGCATGAAGGCCGAGCTGCTGGCGGCCCTGCTGCACCGGCCTTCAGTGCTGTTTCTCGATGAGCCCACCCTGGGGCTGGATGTGAATGCCCAGGCCCGGGTGCGCGACTTCCTGGCCGACTACAACCGCCGCACCGGCGCCACGGTGCTGCTCACCAGCCATTACATGGGTGACATCACCGCCCTCTGCCCGCGGGTGCTGCTCATCCACCAGGGCCAGCTGTTCCACGATGGCTCCCTCGCCGACCTCACCCAGCGGCTGGCCCCCTGCCGCCAGGTGCGGCTGGAGCTAGCCGACCTCCATCCCGCCGAGGCCTTCGCCGGTTTCGGTGTGATTGAGGCGCACCAGGGCCACCAGGTGCGGCTGCTGGTGCCGCGCGCGCAGCTCACCGAGCGGGTGGCGGTGCTGCTGGAGCGCTTTGCGGTGGTGGATCTGGAGGTGAGCGATCCACCGATCGAGGAGCTGATCGGTGGCTTGTTTCGCCAGCGGGGTCAGCCGTGAGCTGGGCCTGGCGGGTGGCGCGGGCGCTGCTGGGCAGCCAGTACGCGCTGATGCTCGAATACCGGGCCGAAATCGCGCTCTGGGCCCTCTCGGGCGTGCTGCCGCTGATCATGCTGGGGGTGTGGAGCGGCTCGGGTGCCGGGGCTGCCGCCGGCCTGTCGCCCCAGCAGCTCAGCCACTACTTTCTGGCGGCGTTTGTGGTGCGCCAGTTCACGGTGGTGTGGCTGATCCACGTGTTTGAGGAGGATGCCCTGCAGGGCCGGCTGTCGCCCTTCCTGCTCCAGCCCCTGGCGCCCCTGTGGCGCTACCTGGCGGCCCACCTCAGTGAGCAGGCCACACGGGTGCCGTTTGTGCTGCTGATGCTGGGGGTGGTGGGGCTGGCGGCGCCGGGGGTGCTGTGGTGGCCCTCGCCGGGTGAGCTGGTGCTGGGACTGCTGGCGATCCTGGCGGCCTTCCTGCTGCGCTTTCTGCTCCAGATCCTGTTCACCACCCTGTGCTTCTGGAGCGAGCGGGCGGCGGCGCTGGATCGGCTGCTGCTGATTCCCTACCTGTTTCTCTCCGGTCTGGTGGCGCCGCTCGACACCTTCCCTCCGGCAGTGCGGCGCCTGGCCCTGGCCACGCCGTTTCCCTGGATGGTGGATTTTCCGGCCCGCTTGCTGGCCGGTGAGCCGGTGAATGTGGCCCTGGGCTTCGGGGCGATCATTGCCTGGTGCCTGCTGCTGTGGCCGATTGCTCATGTGCTGTGGCGGGCTGGCCTGCGCCGCTACTCGGCGATGGGGGCCTGAGCGATGGAGCGCCCGCTGATCCGAGACATCCGCTGCTACTGGCGCAGCCTGCGCTGCTTCTGGGGCACCTCGTTGGCGGCGGAGCTGGAGTATCCGCTCAACGCGGCGATCGAATTCGTGTCGGTGCTGGGCAACCTGGCCGGCAGCCTGTTCGTGCTGCAGCTGCTGTTTGCCGGTGGCCCCAGCCTGGGCGGCTGGAGCTGGAGCGGCGCCCTGGTGGTGCTCGGGCTCTACACCCTGCTCGATGGCCTCACCACCTGCGTGCTGCAGCCCAACCTCAGCCGCATCGTCAGCCACGTGCAAACTGGCACCCTGGATTACGTGCTGCTCAAACCGATCGACAGCCAGTTCTGGCTCTCGGCGCGCACGGTGTCGCCCTGGGGGCTGCCGGCGATCGCGGCGGGGCTGGGGTTGATCGGCTGGGCCCTGGCTCAGGGCGGCCCCGAGGCTGCAGCTGGCCTGCGCTCGCCCGGGGCCGTGCTGCTGCCCCTGGCGCTGCTGCTGGCTGCTCTGGTGATCCTCTACAGCCTCTGGTTTGTGCTGGCGGCCCTGAGCATCTGGTTTGTGAAGGTGTGGAATGCCACCGAAGTGCTGCGCTACACGCTGGTGGCCGGTCGCTATCCGGTGAGCGCCTATCCGCCGGCGCTGCGGCTGCTGTTCACCTTTGTGCTGCCCGTGGCCTTTCTTACCACCGTGCCGGCCGAGGCGCTCTTGGGCCGGGGCTCGGCGCTGTGGGCGATCGGCTCGCTGCTGGTGGCGGCGCTGTGCCTGGCTGGTAGCCGGCTGCTGTGGCGCTTCGCCCAGCGCTCCTACACCTCGGCATCGAGCTAGGGCGCGCCATCATCCGCCCACCCCTTTCGTCTCCTCTGCGGCATCTCCATGGTTGTGTCTCCCACCGTTGATGCCGCAAGCGATGCCGCAAGCCTGCAGCGCTGGCAGGAGCACTGGCAGCAGCGCTGGTATCCGGTGGCCTACCTCCAGGACCTGGATCCCCGCCAACCCACCGCCTTCACTCTGCTGGAGCAGGACCTGGTGCTGTGGTGGGACGCCGCCGCTGCCCAGTGGCGCGCCTTCGCTGATGTGTGCCCCCACCGGCTCGTGCCCCTCAGCGAAGGCCGCCTCAACGGCCGGGGCGAGCTGGAGTGCCCCTATCACGGCTGGAGTTTCAACGGCGAGGGCCGCTGCACGGCCATCCCCCAGGCGGAGGCCGATGGGGCGGCCCGGGCCTGCGCCAGTGCCCGCAGTGCCTGCCGCGCCTACGCCACCGCCAGCGGCCAGGGGCTGCTGTTTGTGTTCGCCGGCGACCCGGAGCGGGCTGCAGGGGTGCCCCTGCCGCTTGTGCCGGTGCTGGAGGAGCCCGGCTGGCTGGTGCAGGACACCTTTCGCGACCTGCCGATGGATGCCCTCACCCTGCTGGAAAACGTGCTCGATGTGAGCCACGTGCCCTTCACCCACCACCGCACCGTGGGCCGCCGCCAGAACGCCGCGCCCGTGGCCGCCGAGCTCACCAGCTCCGGGCCCGAGGGGTTCACCCTGAGCTGGCCGGAGGGGCCGCGGCGGGGCAAGCTCGGCAGCCAGTTCACCACCTTTGTGGCTCCGGGCCTGATGTGGCACGACCTCACCGCCAAGGGGTTCGCCCGGTTCATGACCGTCGTGTATGCAACGCCGATCCGGGCCGGGGAATGCCGGCTGTTTGCCCGCTTTCCTTTCCAATTCCGATCGGCGTTGCCGCGGCTGCTGCTGCGGGCTCGGCCGGTGTGGCTGCAGCACCTCGGCAACCACACGGTGCTGGAAGACGACCAGGTGTTTCTGCACGGCCAGGAGCGGGTGCTGGCGGCGCGGGGCGGCAGCGGCGCCCTGGCCCAGGCCTGCTTCCTGCCCACCAGCGCCGATGTGTATGTGCAGGCGCTGCACAACTGGGTGACCACCATCGCTGGACCTCCGGCTCCTGGCAGCGCCCTTCCTCCCCGCTGGGGTCGGGCGGCCTTGATGGACCGCTACGACAGCCACACCCGCCATTGCCGGGCCTGCTCCGGTGCCCTGCGGGGTGTGCGCCGCTGGCGGCCGCTGGTGCTGGTGGCCCTTGGCCTGGAGCTGGTGCTGGCGGCCTGGCTGCCAGGGGCTGCAGCCCGTGTGGCCCTGCTGGTTGCCCTAGGCCTCACGGCGCTGCTGCTACGCCAGCTCAACCGCTGGGAGCGCCTGCTGCACCGCGGTGACGGCCATCCGCCCCGCAATGCCCTGGATCGGCGCGACGCCTGATCAGCCCCGGCCCTGCTGCAAGGGCTGCTCGCGGCAGTGGAGTTGCCAGGCCCGCAGCAGGTCGACACGGGTGATCCGGTAGCCCAGCCGGCGGGAGGCCAGCACCAGCTCCTGCTGGCAGCGGCAGTGCCGCAGCGCCCGTTGCACCGTGGTGTCGGCTTCGGCGTCGTCCACCAACCGTTCAAGTTCGCTCCAGCTCATCGCGCGGCCGTCCGGGCCTCTCACCATGCCCAGCGGAGCGCCAGCGTGCAAGGTTCCGTCGGTCACCAAGCGCGGAAGGATCAGGGCTGCTGATCGGCGCCTGCAGACGATTGGCAATCCGGGCTGGCGGCCCTAGTTAGGAGGGAGTGGTAGCCGGGCTTGGCTGATGGTGGACCAACCCGCGGAACAACCCCCTGATCGCGACGATGACGGCCTCGAGCCGGAACCACCGCCGCCGATTACGCCCCATGCCACGCCGGTGCTGGATGAGCAGGGCCAGCTCACCTACGTCGGCGATGACGGTCGCCGCTACGTGGTGGGCTTGCCACCGGAGGCTGATGAGCAGAGCGTGGAGCGGGTGATGGCCACCCTGGCTGCCGGCGGCGACCTGTTTCAGCAGATCGAGGGCCTGTGCCATCGCTGGATCTCTGCCGTGACGGGCCCCGACCTCGACTCCCGGGCGGCCCTGGTGCTGCTGATCACCACCTTGGAAACGGCCCTGGAAGACGTCTACGGGGAGGCGTAGAGCGCGCGGCGGATGGTCGCCTCGCTCACGTCACTGCGGATCTCCACGCTGCCGATCGCCGTGGGCAGCACGAAGCGCACCTGGCCGTTACGCACTTTTTTGTCGCCCTGGAGGCACCTGAGCACGGCTTCGGGGTCCAGTTCCGGCCAGCGGTGGGGCAGGCCGGCCGCTTCGATCAGGGCCAGCTGGCGTTGCTGCTCGGCAGTGCTCCAAAGCCCCATGGCCACGGCGATCTCACCGGCGGCGGCCATGCCGATGGCCACCGCTTCGCCATGCAGCCAGGTGCCATACCCGCACAGGGTTTCCACCACGTGCCCCAGGGTGTGGCCGTAGTTGAGGATCGCCCGCAGTCCGCCCTCGTGTTCATCGGCGGCCACCACACGGGCCTTGGCGGCGGCGGAGCGCTCCAGCAGGATCTGCAGCAGGCCCGGGCCCACGGCCGTTCTGGAGCTGATGCAGCCAGCAGCCTCCAGCTCGCCAAACAGCGCGGCGTCGCCGATCACGCCGTACTTGATCACCTCGGCCATGCCGGCTCGGAATTCCCGCTCCGGCAGCGTGGTGAGGGTGGTGGGGTCGATCAGCACCAGCCGCGGCTGGTGGAAGGCACCGATCAGGTTTTTGCCGCCCGGATGGTTGACCCCCGTTTTGCCGCCGATGGCCGCATCGACCATCGCCAGCAGGGTGGTGGGCACCTGCACCACGGCGATGCCCCGCAGCCAGGTGGCGGCGGCAAAGCCCGCCATGTCGCCCACCACGCCGCCGCCGAGGGCCACGATCAAGGAGCCGCGCTCCAGCTTGCGGGCGAAGGCAGCGTCGTGAATCTGGGCCACGGTGGCGGGGGTTTTCTGGTCTTCCCCCGCCTCAATCACCAGGGTGCTGGCCTCGAAGCCGGCGGCCTGCAGGCTGGCCAGGGCGGTGGCGCCGTAGTGCTCCTGCACCACGGGGTTGGTCACCATCAGCACCTTGGTGCCGGCTTTGAAGCCCCGCGCGCGGATCTGCTCGCCCAGGCTGGCCAAGGCGCCGGTGCCGATCACCACCGGATAGGGGTTGGCGCTCAGCGCCACCTCGATGGTGCGCAGCGGGCAGGCGGCTGGGGTCGCAGTCATCGGCAGGGGCGGGCGTCGCTTGAGGCTAAAGCCGTCCCTGGAACAGCTCTGCAGCAGCGGGTTCCACAATGGAGCGACCTGGTGTCGTTCATGGCGCTCTCCACCCCCCGCACGGCCACGGCCTGGGGTTTTCTGCTTCCGGCTCTGGTGCTGATCGGGCTGTCGGTGCTGATCCCGGCGGCGATGGCTCTGGTGATGAGCGTCAGCCAGGCCGGCCTGGATGTGAGTGAGCCACTGCGCTTTGTGGGCCTGGCCAACGTGCGGCGGCTGCTGGCCGATCCGATGTTTTTCCGGGTCACCGGCACCACCTTTCTCTACCTGGTGGGGGTCGTTCCGCCGATCGTGATCGGCGCCCTGGCCCTGGCGGTGCTGGTCAACCGCCAGCTGCCGGGGATTCATTGGTTCCGCGGCGCCTTTTATACGCCGGTGTTGGTGTCGATCGTGGTGGCGGCGATCGCCTTCCGCTGGATCTACGCCGAAAACGGCCTGGTGAACGGTTGGTTGAGCGCGCTGTTGGGCGCGTCCTTTCAACCCATCGGTTTCCTCACCGCGCCGCTGCTGGCGCTTCCCTCGGTGATGCTCGTCACCCTGTGGAAGGGCCTGGGCTACTACATGGTGATCTTCCTGGCCGGCCTGCAGGGCATCTCCCCCGACCTCTACGAAGCGGCGGCGCTCGATGGCAGCGAGGGCCTGCGCAAGCACCTGGACATCACCCTGCCCTTGCTGCGCCCCTACATCACCCTGGTGGCGGTGATTTCAGCCATTGCCGCCACCAAGGTGTTTGAGGAGGTCTACCTGATGACCCAGGGCGGACCAGCCGACTCCACGCGCACATTGGTTTATTACGTCTACGACCAGGCCTTCGCCGAGCTGGAGATCAGCTACGCCTGCACGATCGGCCTGGCGTTGTTTCTGATCGTGCTGCTGCTCAGCCTGGTGCGGTACCTGTTCGCCGGTGATCGCGGATTGAGCTGACCCCCCCTGGCGCCGTAACGTGATGGATTGCCATCGAGAAGGGGCGATTCCCGACTCTGCCAACACCTATGGCTGAGCCAACAGCCTCGCCCTTGATGCCCTCCATTGGCGTGGTGGGTGGCGGCCAGCTGGCCTGGATGCTGGCGTCCGCGGCCCAGCAGCTGCAGGTGCCCCTGCACGTGCAAACCCCGGGGGGCCATGACCCGGCCACAGCGCTGGCCACCACGGTGGTGCTGGCCGAGCTCGACGATGTCGCCGCCACCCGCGAGCTGGCCCGCCGCTGCAGCGCCATCACCTTCGAAAACGAGTGGGTCGACCTGCCGGCCCTGGCGCCCCTCAGTTTTGACGGCATCCGTTTCCTGCCCAGCCTGGAAGCGCTCTTGCCATTGGTGAGCAAGCGCAGCCAACGTCAGTTGCTGCAGCAGTTGGGTTTGCCGGCTCCCCGTTGGTGTGATCTGCCCTCCGATGGGGTGTTGCCGGATGGCTTCTCCTATCCCCTGATGGCCAAGGCCTCCACCGGCGGCTACGACGGCAAGGGCACGGCCGTGCTGCAGGGGCCAGTGGATCTCCAGGCGCTGCTGGCCCGTATTCCCGCCAGCGACTGGATCCTCGAAGAGCTGGTGTCCTTTGAGCTGGAGCTTTCCCAGCTCGCCTGCCGCGACCGCGCCGGCAATCTGCAGTGCTACCCGCTGGTGCAGACCCACCAGCATCAGCAGGTGTGTGACTGGGTGCTGGCACCGGCGTCCGTGCCCCATGCGGTGCAGGCCTACGCCCGCAACATCGCTGCCTCCCTGCTCACCGCCATCAACTACGTGGGGGTGCTGTCGATTGAATTCTTCTACGGACCGGGCGGGCTCCAGGTCAATGAGATTGCCCCACGCACCCACAACTCCGGCCACTTCACGATTGAGGCGGCTCACACCAGTCAGTTTGCGCAGCAGGTGCGCATCGTTGCCGGCCTGCCGATGGGACCCGTGGAGTTGCAGGTGCCTGGAGCCCTGATGGTGAATCTGCTCGGTTTTGAGAGCTCCGACGCCGACTACCAAAGCCAACGCGACGCCCTCGCGGCCTTGCCCCAGGCCACGGTGCATTGGTACGGCAAGCAAGGGTCCAGCCCGGGGCGCAAGCTGGGCCATGTCACCGTGTTGCTGGCGGGCACCACCCCCCAGGAGCGGGAAGAGCAGGCGCAGCAGCTGCTGGAGCAGGTGCGCAGGATCTGGCCCCTACCGCCTGCGGCGGCACCGAGCGCCCTGGCCCCGTCGCCCGCCGAATCGGGCTGAATCGGCGGGAATCGGCCTACAGTGCCAACGGACTGCCGTGTTGGTCACTGCCTTTTACAGTTTTCTGATCTGACTCCCTTTTCGACATGGGGGGTCTGCAGCGGAAGCAACGTAAGCCGGCCTCGTAGCCGGAAACGGCGCCCCGTCCTTGACCCCCCTTCTGGTTCCACCAGGTCGAACACTGGGGCAAAACGGCACGGCGGTCCACCCCTTTCACCCCAGCCAGTGCAACCAACCTGATCGGCCCTGCTGCGTCTTCAGCGCACTTCGATCAGCGCACTTCGATCAGCTCACTGGCCGGATAGCGCACCTTGGCCAAAGTGGCATGTTTGTCGCTGTCTGAGCGGTGGCCCACGGCGCACACCACGCAGCTGCGGTAGGGCCCATTCTCCAGTCCCAGGATGCGGTCATAGGCCGCCGGGTCGAAGCCCTCAATCGCGCAGGTGTCCACCTCCAGCAGGGCAGCGGCCGTCATCAAGGTGCCCAGGGCGATGTACACCTGGTTGCTCGCCCAGCGCGCGATCTGCTGGCTGCGGGGGCCGTGGATCAGGTCAACGTCGATCATCTGGCGGTAGGTGGCCAGGTCGGCTGGATCGAGGCCGCGCGTCTGGGCCATGGTCGTGATCAGCCGGTCGGCTTCCGCCGGGCCGATTTGGCGTTGCACCAGAAACACCACCAGATGGGAGGCGTCGGTGATCTGGCTCTGGTTCCACGACTCGGGCCGCAGCTGCTCGCGCAGGCCGGGGTCGTGGATCACCAGGAATTTCCAGGGCTGCAGCCCGTAGCTCGACGGGCTCTGCACCAGGGCGTTCTCCAGGGCGCTCCAGGTGACCGCGTCGATCCGGCGGCTCGGGTCGAACACCTTGGTGGCGTAGCGCCAGGCCATGGCCCCATCGAGCTGGGCTGGGGTGATCGGCATGGGCGGCGACAGGAGGCTGGATCAGAGGGCATTCTGGACTGCATGGTTGTTGAAGACGGGTTCGGCCCGCCTGCCGCGATGGAGTCCTTTCAGCAGGCCTTTGAAGCGTTGCTCTGCCTCGCTCCGGGGCCGGTTTTTCCCCGGGCCCGCCAGCTCTATCTGCGCAAATACCCGCTGGAAGGCAGGCGGACCGAAGACGGTGCGCCGGCCTCCCCCGGCGGGCTGCGTGATCGCTTCCGCACCTTTCTGCTGGAGGAGGAGATCCAGGAGTCGAGTGGGGGGATCGTGCGGGTGCGGGCCCTGGCGTTTGCGGTGGTGCACTGGCAGGCCCCCCAGGTCAACGCCAACGCCTACACCGCCTATCTGGAGCAGCGCTGGCAGCTTCAGCCCGATGGGCTGAGCTTGGAGCCCGGCAGTTGGTTTCGCGAGGCAGGAGCCTATGCGCGCTTTCGGGCGCCGGCGGTTTACGAGCGCTCGCCCTCCGGTGAATTGCTGTTGGGTGACGCCTGACCCAGCAACTGATCCAGCTGCTGCTGCAGTTGCTCGCGGCTCCAGCCAGTCACCACGAATACCTCCTGGACACTGCTGCCGCGCCGGGCGACCAGCTTGTGGCCACCGGTGATCGGGGCTGACACGCGCAGCCGCAGCTGGGCGCTGCGGCCCCGCACCCGGCTGATCACCGCCGGAGTCACCGTGTCGATGCCGGGGCAGCGGGCCAGCCGCTTGAGCAGGGGCACCAGGCCCTCGATATAGGTGCTGTGGGTAATCACCACCCGGCCCATCAGGCGGGCTCCAGGGGTGCCATGGTCAGCCCTTCGGCTCCGAGTTGCTGGTGGTAGAGCTCGGCCTGTTCCTGGGGCCCGCACCACACCACTGCCGAGCCCTCGCTGTCGATGCGGTGCGCCAGGGCCCAGGCCTGATCTGGCTGCATCGCCGGGATAAAGCGCACCAGACACTCCACGACGTGCTGGAAGGTGTTCACGTCGTCGTCGAGCACCACCACCTTGAAGTGGGGGTAGGGCTGGCGCAGCCGCTGCCGCTCCTGCACGGCGGCGGGGGAGGAACTCGCCATCAGCACAGGCTGAATCACTTCCATCGCCCCAAGCTCCACACCTGACCCACCCTAGGTAAAGTGCCGACAACGACTGATGGCAGCGCCATGTTGATCACCGTGGGTTGGGCGTCACTGGCAGCCCTGTTCAGCTTTTCGATCGCGATGGTGGTCTGGGGTCGTCATGGCGACAACAGCATCAAGTTCTGATTGCGGCCCGGCAATTTTCGGTGCCTGAGCTGCCCCTTTCCCTCCCCCAGCTGCTGTCGGCCATCGCCGCTTTGCTGCTGGTGTTTGTCAGTGGTGGGGTGATCTACCTCTCCACGGTGGAGTGGCGGGATCGCCGGCGCCGCAAGGCGCTTGAAGCCAAGCGGCGCTCGTGATTCCGGCCGGGCTCGCCGCCTGGGCCTGGCGTACGGCAGATCAACTGTTGGTGCCGCCACCCGAACAGGCGGGGCATGGCACCCTGCCTGACGTGCTTGCGGCCATTGCCGATCTCCACGCTGCTGCTCGATCCGGCGTGGAGTCGACCGATCCGCAAGCTCTGCCTCGGGCTTTGGCACCGCTGGCCCTGGCCCTGCTGCGTCAGCCCACAAGCGGCCCGGCCGACGAGCACCTGCGCCGTGCCGCCGATGCCCTGCGGCAGGCTTTGGCGGGCAACACGGTCACCTACGTGGTGAACCGCAACCTCAACGTCTCCAACCACTGCATCAAGCACTGCAGCTTCTGCGCCTTTCGCCGCGATGCCGGTGAACCGGGCGCCTACTGGCTCGCGGCAGCGGAACTGGAGCGGCGGGCCGCCGAGGCCCTTGAGGCCGGCGCCACCGAGCTCTGCATCCAGGGCGGCCTCAACCCCGCCGCCACCGTGGAGGGCAGCCAGCTGGCCTACGCCGAACAGCTGCTGCAGCGGTTGCAGCAAGCCGCCCCGGGTCTGCATCTGCATGCCTTCTCCCCCCAGGAGCTCCTGTATTTCGCCCAGCACGACGGCCTCTCCCTGGATCATGTGCTGGAGCGGCTGCAGGCGGCGGGGCTGGGCTCGGTGCCGGGCACGGCAGCCGAGGTGCTGAGTGAGCCGGTGCGGCGGGTGCTCTGCCCCGAGAAGCTCTCGGCGCGGGACTGGGTGGCGGTGATGCTGCAGGTGCACCAGCACGGGCTGCCGTCCACCAGCACCTTGATGGCCGGCCATATCGAGGGCCCGGCCGATCGGGCGGCCCATCTACTCACCTTGGGGGCCATGCAGCGCTATGCCTGGCAGCATCAGCGCCAGGGTTTCACGGAGTTTGTGCTGCTGCCGTTCGTGGGCGCCTCGGCGCCGGCCGCCCTGCGGGCCCGGGTGCGGCGCGACCAGCCCGATGTTGCGGCGATGCTGCGGCTCACCGCCCAGGCCCGGATCCTGCTGGGGCCCTGGTTTCCCTTCCACCAGCCGAGCTGGGTGAAGCTCACCCTCGCCGGCGCCGCCGAAGCGTTGCGCTGGGGCTGCAACGACCTGGGCGGCACCTTGATGGAGGAGCACATCACCACGATGGCAGGGGCCAGCGGCGGCACTTGCCAGTCGCCCGAGGCTCTTGAGGCAGCAGCCCGTCAGCTGGGCCGTCCGGTGCGTCGCCGCACCACCCTCTACGGAGCTGTGGCATGACGCGGCCGCTCCAGATCCGGGCCTTGCCCCTGCGCTGCACCGCGGCCCTCACCGCCCTGCTGGTGCTGGTGCCAGCTGGCCTGTTGCTGCGCTCCCCCCGGCCGCGGGCCCAGGGGTTGGAGCGGCTGCTGGGTCAGGCGGCTCTGATGCAGAGCTTTCCCGCCTCGCCCCAGCGGCCCGTGCCGGCCCTGTGGAGCCAGCGGCTAGGGCCAGCCCTGGCCAGCAACGTCTGGCAGCAGCAGCGCCGGGTGTGGTGGCAGTTCTGGGGGCGCGATGGCGATGGCGGCGCCTACCTGGCGTTCCCTGCTCACACCCTGCCCCCGGCGCTCACGGCCCGCCCCGCCAGTGGCCTGTCGCCCCAGGGCCTGCCGCCCAACAGCCTTCGGGTCGATGACCTGGTGGTCGTGGCTGCCGATCCCCTCTCCCAGCGGCTGCTGCAGGACCAGCTGCGGCTGGCCCAGCGCCAGCGCCGCGGCCTGGAGCAGCGCTGTCTGCTGCGGCTGCAGCAGGAGCAGGCGGTGTTCTGGGCCCCCCTCGGCCTCGGGGTGATGGCCGGACCGATGGCGCCCCTGCTCCAGCGTTTCCAGGAGGGCTGCCTGAGCCTGCAGTTGGAGGGGGCCAGCCTGGGCCTGACGGGCGAAGCGAGTTCCGCTAGTGGCCTCCTGAGTGCCCCTGGCCGACCCCAACCGGCTCCGCCGTTGCCCCCCCTGCCTGCCGATCTGCTGCTGGAGTGGCGTGGCCCAGTTCTGGATGCGCTGTTGCAGGGCCTGCTCAGCCGTCAGTTGATCCGCGAACCGCTGGCGGCCCGCTACGGCATCAGTGATGGTCAGCTTGCCTTGCTGCGCCGGGTTCCCTTTGTGTTGCGGTTGCGTCCGCTGGCCCAGGGGCCGTTTCAGGCAGGCCTCGAGGTGCAGCTGCGTGTCAGCGGCGAACGCCGTCCCTGGACCCAGCTGCTGGATGCATTGGTGCCGCCGCTGGAGGCGCAGGGCCTGGCAGCGACCCGCACCGGTTCAGCAGCGTTGCCCGCCATCAGCTGGCGCCGCGAGGATGGCCTGGTGGTGGGTGGCTGGCGCTGGGTGCCGGCGGCCTCGGGCCAGCCCCAACTGCTTCTGTACCTGGGGCCTGAGCCTCCCTTGGCACACACCGCTGCCACCCTTGCCGCTCCCACCGCGACCATTGGTCTGCCCGGCTCAGCCGGGGCAACCGTGTTGCGGGCGCGCCCCAAAGCCCTGGCCCGCTTGGGCTTGCTGCCTCCGGAGCTGCCGCAGCTGGTGCAGCAGGCTGCCCAGCTGGATCTGGTGGCCATCCATGCGGCCAGCGGCGCCGGAGTGCTGGGCTCGCCCCTCAGCCAGCTGACGGGGCAGCTTCAGTTGCAGCGTCGCCCCCAGCGTCTGCCGTTGGACCGCTAACGCTGGGTTCAGCTGCGGCGGCTTGCTGCTGCCGTTCGCGTTTGCGCCGCTCAGCGGCAACGGTTTCCTCCATCAGCTCCACCGCCTGGGCCATCTTCTCGAGATTGTTGGCGTAGAGGCTGATGTCCTTGTCAAGGCGATCGCGCAGCAGGCCCATGGCGCTGCCCAGGTCGTGGGCGTAGCTGCGCAGGGCCATGGGATCCATGGCATCAGCTCCCTGGGCCTGCTCCAGCAGGCTCAGCAGGCCGACTGCCATCAGCCGTGAGTAGTGAAAGTCGGTGCGGCGGATGCTCGCCAAAGCAGTTGCAACCGGCTCGGGTGCACCGGCCCCTTCCTGCTCGATCCACTGCTTCACCTGCTCGACGCTGTGGCTGCCCATGGCGGCCATGGCCTGATCGCGCTGCTGGCGCAGGGCTGCGGCGTCAAAGCCTGAGGCGGAGCAGAGCGCTGCCAAGAGCGGCTCCCGTTGGATGTCGGGGCGATAGCCATTGGCAAAGCTGTCGAACACCTGAATCAGCCCGCAGGCAAACAGGGGATCACTGCGAAAGCCGCCCTGGCGGCTGAGCAGATGGAGCTCCACCAGCAGCTCGTCCACCACGCGCCGGTAGAGCGGCGCAATCACGTGGGGAAAGGCGCGATGGAAGGCACGCTTGCTATCGGCAACGGTGAGGGCTGCGCTCACGCTGAATCGGACCAAGGTGAGCCGACCCTAGCCGCCCAGGCTCAGTAGGATCGATTCCAGTCGCTGCACCAGCTCCATGATCCCGATCGTGATTGAAGAGTCGGGCCGGGGAGAACGCGCATTCGACATCTATTCGCGTCTGTTGCGCGAGCGAATCATCTTTTTGGGCGAGCCGGTCACGTCGGAGTCGGCCAACCGCGTTGTGGCCCAGCTCCTGTTTCTAGAGGCGGAAGATCCGGAAAAAGACATTTTTCTCTACATCAATTCCCCTGGCGGATCGGTGTACGACGGCCTTGGCATCTTCGACACGATGCAACACATCAAGCCCGATGTGCAGACGGTCTGTGTGGGGCTGGCCGCCTCGATGGGAGCGTTCCTGCTTTGCGCCGGCACCAAGGGCAAGCGCAGCAGCCTCACCCACTCGCGGATCATGATCCACCAGCCGCTGGGAGGTGCCCGCGGCCAGGCCAGCGACATCCGCATCCAGGCCGACGAGATCCTCTATCTCAAAAAGAAGCTCAACACGGAGCTCGCCGATCGCACCGGTCAGCCCCTGCCGCGCATCGAAGAGGACACCGACCGCGACTTCTTCATGTCGCCGGCTGAGGCGGTGGAGTACGGCCTGATCGACAAGGTGATCGAAAAGCGCCCGATTCGACCTGTTTGAAGTTCAGATGACAAGCCATGCAATACCCCTCCCGAGGTTGAGCCTCGGGAGGGGTTGATGCTGGGGGTTTTGATGCTGGGGGTTTTGATGATGCTGGTTTAGGCAGCCGGGGCTGGTTCGGACTGAACCGGCTCAGCCTGGGCTGGTTCAGACAGAAGGGGCGAGAACCGCTCCTTCTCGGGGATCGTGGTGAATTCGGCCACGATGGCTCGGAACTCATCACCATCGAGCGTTTCCTTCTCGATCAGCAGCTCCACCACCCGGTCCATGCAGGCGCGGTGCTCCGCCACCAGCTTCACTGTGTCGGCGTAGCAGCTCTGCACGATCTGACGCACGGCGTCATCGATCTTGCTGGCGAGACGATCAGAGCCGTCGCTGCGGGTCATCAGGTCGCGGCCGAGGAACACCTCCTGGTTGCCGGCTTCAAACGACACCTGGCCGAGGTCACTCATGCCGAAGCGCGTCACCATCTGGCGGGCAATCGAGGCCACCTGCTGGATGTCGCCGCCAGCACCGGTGGTGACCTCCGAGTAGCCGAACACCACATCCTCAGCGGCGCGGCCGCCCAGGGCGCCCATGATCCGAGCCCGCAGCTGGGCCCGGCTCACCAGCATCTGCTCCTCATCGGGGGAGAACCAGGTGAGGCCTTGGGCCTGACCGCGGGGGATCAGGGTCACCTTTTGCACAGGGTCGTGGGCCTGAACCAGGGAGCCCACCAGGGCGTGGCCCACCTCGTGGTAGGCGATCAGCCGTTTGCTGCGTCCGTCGGTGAGCGGCTTGCCCTCCATGCCGGCGATCACCCGGTCCACGGCGTCGTCGATTTCAGCCAAGGTGGTGGCTTCCTTGCGGCGGCGGGCGGTGAGGATCGCTGCTTCGTTGAGCAGGTTGGCCAGGTCGGCGCCCGAGAAGCCTGGGGTGCGGCGAGCGACGGCTTCGAGGCTCACATCCGGTGCCAGCTTTTTGTTGCGGCTGTGCACACTGAGGATCGACAGGCGACCCTTGATGTCGGGCACGTCCACCTGCACTTGGCGGTCGAAGCGGCCGGGACGCAGCAGCGCCGAATCGAGCACGTCAGCCCGGTTGGTGGCGGCAATGATGATGATGCCGCTGTTGCCTTCGAAGCCGTCCATCTCCGTCAGGAGCTGGTTGAGGGTTTGTTCCCGTTCGTCGTTGCCACCGCCCACACCGGCGCCGCGCTGGCGGCCAACCGCATCGATTTCGTCGATGAAGATCAGGCAGGGGCTGTTCTCCTTGGCCCGCTTGAACAGGTCGCGCACCCGGCTGGCACCGACGCCCACAAACATCTCCACAAATTCCGAACCGGAGAGGGAGAAGAAGGGCACGCCGGCTTCGCCGGCAATGGCCTTGGCCAGCAGGGTTTTGCCGGTGCCTGGAGGCCCCACCAGCAGCACGCCTTTGGGGATCTTGGCGCCCACGGAGGTGAAGCGCTCCGGCGTTTTCAGGAAGGTGACCACCTCTTGAAGGTCTTGCTTGGCTTCTTCCACACCCGCCACGTCGTCGAATTTGACGCCGGTTTCGGCCTCCATGGCAAAGCGGGCCTTGGTCTTGCCGAACTGCATCGCCTGGCCGGGGCCGCCAGGCATGCCGTTACCGCGGCGGGCTAGGAACACCAGCGAGCCGATCAGCAGCAGCGGGAACAGCAGATTGCCGAGCAGCCCGAGGGCCGGTGGGGCGGTCTTGGGCGGATGGATGTCGAAGCTGATGCCCTGATCCTTCAGCTTGTTGACCAGCTCCGGTGCCACGCCGGGAAGATCCACCCGCAGGCGCTGCACGCGATTGTCGAGGTCGGGATCCACCGCCTCGATCACGGCGCTGCGGCCGCCATCAAAGATGTCCACGGCCGTGACGCGTCCGGCGTCGACGTAGTCAAGGAAGCGGCCGTAGCTCATCCGCGCCACCGCCGCATTGCGGGGTGCCACGGTGGGACTCGTGGCTCCATTGGGCTTGAAGCGGGCCGTGCCACCGCTGCCCAGCAACTGCCATCCGAGAAAAGCAACCACCGCCAGGGGCAGCAGCCAGAGGGCAATCAGACGCCAGCGCTGGTTCATAACTGAGACACATTCTTAACAAGTGTAACGGCGCTGCGGACCGCCGTAGCTCCGCTCGCGGTGCATGTTTCGCGCCAGGTTCGAACCCTTGGTCAGCCGGCTTGTGCCCAGGGCAGGTCGTTGCTGCTGGCACCGGCGAGGGCTTCCAGCTGGGCAGGACTGCTGGGTTGCTCGAGCAGCAAATCCTGGGCCTGAATGGTTTCGACTAGGTCGGGGCCGCCCAGGCCATGGGTCCAGATCTTGATCACGCTTTGCGGCGGGCATTGAAAGCTGAGGAGCTCAAACGGAAACACCACCCGTTCGAGGAAAAACTGCTCGGGACCGACGCAGCGCAGGATCACCATGCGATCACTGGTGTTGCGGTAGCCGCA
>Ga0169931_10003294_pt1 | contig 25685 bp, 20 predicted proteins | sample Kivu_15m_20L_FD_129675 | JGI IMG/M metagenome (GOLD analysis project Ga0169931, IMG submission 129675) | Freshwater microbial communities from Lake Kivu, Western Province, Rwanda to study Microbial Dark Matter (Phase II) - Kivu_15m_20L... | ecosystem: Environmental > Aquatic > Freshwater > Lake...
AGTAGCAAGGTCGGAAGATTAACCGCAGAGGACACGGGGGTTCGCAGAGGGAAGGCAGAGGAGACGAAGGAATAAATTTGCTTAGCCCGGGGCACCGCCGACGGCGCGTTGCACCTTGCCACAGAGATAATCGAGACACGGAGGGAGACGGAAGTAAAGAGTAGGAGAACCACAGATAAACACAGATAGACACAAATGGCGAATCGTTTTTATCTGTGTTCATTTGTGTCCATCTGTGGTTCTCTTATCCTGATCTTCCACTGCCTTCCCTCTGCGAACCTCCGCGACCTCTGCGGTTAATCAATAAACCATCCAACCAACCGGACCCAACCATGGCATATATCGAAATCATCTACGACGTTTCTGACCGAGTGGCGACCATCACGCTCAATCGGCCCGACAAGCTCAACGCCTGGACGCCCACGATGGAGGCCGAAGTCCTCGACGCGATGCTCAAGTCGAACGCCGACGACGGCGTGCGCGTGATCGTGCTCACGGGCGCCGGCCGCGGTTTCTGTGCGGGCGCGGACCTGAGCAGTCTCGACTCGATGTCGAAGACCGATGATCCGCAGACGGCGCTCAAACGGCTGCGCGAAAAGTTCAAGGGCCCGCAGATTGAAGGCGCTCGGGTCGATTTTCAGAAGACTTACACCTACTTCATGGCGCTCGACAAACCGGTGATCGGGGCGATCAACGGCGCCGCGGCGGGCCTGGGGATGGTGATCGCGCTCTACTGCGACATTCGTTTTGCCAGCGACAAGGCCAAGTTCAGCACGGCCTTTTCACGCCGCGGCTTGATTGCCGAGTACGGCATGAGCTGGATGCTGCCCCGGCTGGTGGGCGTGGCCAATGCGCTCGATCTGCTGTACTCCGCTCGCCTGGTCGAAGCCGCCGAGGCCGAGAAGATGGGCCTCGTGAACCGCGTTGTGCCGCTGGAACAGTTCGAAGCTCAGGTGCGAGCGTATGCCGTCGAGCTGGCCAGCGCCTGTTCGCCGCGCTCAATGAAGGTCATGAAGCGGCAGGTCTATAACGCACTCTTCAGCAGCCTGGCCGAAGCGGTCGACGTGGCCAACGAAGAGATGGTCGCGAGCCTGCAGTGCGAAGACTTCAAAGAAGGCGTCGCGCACTTTCTGGCCAAGCGCCCGCCGAACTTCACGGGCCGGTAAAATGGGACGGGAGTCTTTCGTGGTTCGCACTCCACCAGTATCTCGACGCGCATTCGTCCAATCGTGTGGAGCTGCGGGCATCGGAGCCATGCTGACGCAATCCCCGCGTTTAGCCCGCGCCGCCGAATCGCTACCTCCGGCGCGCGCAATCACCCGCGGTCCCAAGCATCACTGGTTCGGCTACTACGACAAGCTGCAGTTCGATCCGGCGGATCGGCTGGTGCTTGGGATGGAGGTCGACTTCGAGCACCGCTCACCGCGTCGTCGGAGAACGAGTTAGCCTAAAGAAATACCCCTTAATTCCAAGCAGTATCGCGCACGTCGGAGATGGCCAGCTTGATGGCCGCGTAGCTTGAAAATGAGCTGACTGTGGGCGAAACGCCGACCGATCAGCTGGGCGCTTACCGTTGGAGATGGCGTCATGCTGCGGAAGAGTTAGCTGTTGCCAAAGGGAGGGTCAAATGCGTGAAATGGCTTGTAGTTGTACCGCACGTTGAATTGCACTATCGTTGGTGCTTCGGAGAAAGTTCCACGAGTGGCCCGGCCTCGCCATCCGTTTCAAGGCGCGGCGCGAACGACCGGCTTTCGGGAGGTGTCATGCATCGACGGCAATTTGTGGGAGTAGCAGGCGGCGCGGCGATCAGCCTGCTTATGGGGCCAAACAGGTCCGTGCATGCTTCGGCGCCGGCAAGCAGTGAGTTTCTGTTTGTCGAGGCAGAGAGCTTTGACAGTCACGGCGGCTGGGAACTGGACCAGCAGTCCATGGATCAGATGGGCTCCCCTTATCTGCTCGCCCATGGGCTGGGTGTCCCCGTTGAGGATGCGGTGGTCAAGGCTCGATTTCCGTCCGCGGGCAAGTATCGGGTGTGGGTTCGAACGCGCGACTGGGTTGCGCCGTGGCAGGCGCCCGGTGCCCCGGGTAAGTTTCAACTGCTTATCGATGGCGTACCGCTAGCGGAGACCTTTGGCACCAAGAACGCCGAGTGGCATTGGCACGATGGTGGAATCGTGGACGTTCCGCGAGAGGTGACGATTTCGCTGCACGATCTCACCGGGTTCGAAGGACGCTGTGAGTCGATACTCTTCTGTAAGGATCGGAACTTCGAGCCGATCAACGACGTGCGCGCGCTTGAAAGGTTTCGACGCCACCTGTTGGGGCTTCCATCGCAGCCGGAACCAGGAGGGAGCTTCGATCTTGTAGTCGTCGGGGGCGGACTTGCTGGGACGTGCGCCGCACTCTCGGCCGCCCGCAGCGGGCTCTCGGTCGCGCTGGTGCAGGACCGGCCCGTTCTTGGAGGAAACGGTAGTTCGGAAGTCCGTGTTTGGCCAGAGGGCGCAACCAAGCGTCCGCCGTTTCCTCATGTCGGCGACATCGTCGAGGAACTGCTGCCTCCGATCAAGCGGAATGGCAATTTCAACGGAATGCCTCCCGAGTATTTTGACGACGCGCGCAAGCTTCGTGTTGTCCAGGCGGAGCCGGGCATCAAGCTATTCATGAATCACCGAGCCATGGAAGTGACGACGGAGTCGGGATGTATTCGATCGGTCGTGATTCAAAGCACTGAGACGGCGCGGCAAGTACGGCTTGAAGGAAAATTGTTTGCCGACTGTACCGGCGATGCGAAAGTTGGATTTCTTGCCGGGGCGGACTACGAATACTCATTTGATCAGCCAAACATGGGGAGCACCAACCTGTTTAGCGTGCTCGATGCGACCGATCCCGAGCAGGTCCTGAAGTGTGAATGCAAAGACAAGTCCGCGCTGGCGATGTCGTGCCAGAAGGGTGATTTTGCGCAACACTTCCCGCGCTGTCCGTGGGCACTGGATCTGTCCGATAAGCCCTTTCCCGGGCGAGCAAAATACAACGAGAAGGCCAAGGGCGGCCTCGCGGACTTTGAGCGCAAGTGGTTCTGGGAGAGTGGATTCGACAAGGACCAAATTGAAGAGATTGAACTGATTCGCGATCACAATCTGCGCGCCATGTACGGCGCATGGGATGCGCTCAAGAATGTCGATGGACTGTACCCCAATCATCGACTTGGTTGGGCGGCCTTCATCGCGGGTAAGCGGGAGTCTCGCCGGCTGATGGGCGATGTCGTTCTCGATGCCACAGATTTCATCGAGAATCGCTCCTATCCCGATGCGGCGTTCCCCTGTTCGTGGCATGTCGATCTGCATTTTCCCAAGAAGGATTTTCAAGAGGGATTTGAAGGAAACGAGTTCATCTCCGACTTCACGCGGGGAAAGGGATACGCGTACAAGGGGGTCTACTGGGCACCGTATCGCTCTCTTTACAGCCGCAATATCTCCAACTTGTTCATGGCGGGTCGCAACATCAGCGTGACCAAGTCTGGGCTCGGGCCCGTTCGAGTGATGCGTACTTGCGGCACAATGGGGGAGATCGTCGGCAAGGCCGCCGCCATTTGTATTCAGAAGGCCGCGACACCCCGTGACGTCTATACTCAGCACTTGAGCGAACTTAAAAACAGAATGCTCCAGCCAGGAGGCGATCGGCGCGCTTGAGCTTGCGCAGTTTTGTGGACGGATCCAAGGCATGCTTAGGCACGGAAGAATATCACCAGGGGCGAGAATGGCTGGGCGAAGAGGACGTCATGAATGGCGGACCTAAAGTGACTTGAAGCATCGTTACTGCTGTTCGTGCTTTAACGTAGTTGTGAAGTCATCCGATAGCTCGATGACTCGAACTCTCGCTTCGGTCCACCTGCGATGATCTCGGGCTTAGCTGCCGAGGCATCGATTCGCATCCGCACATGGTCCGGCGGCGGAGCCAGCAATTCTCGCTGGACGAGCTCCAACTTGCCGGGCGAAGTGACTTGAACAGCGCGGTACGTATCCGTGGCCATGATAGGCGCTCCTAGGGCGTTGAAAACGATTCGAAGCGTACGCCGTGGCAGCACCGCCTGTTGCCGATGCTAGCAGTTTATACGATCGGGCCGTTGCGGCGACTCTTCCCGTCCTGCTCATTCTTACAGGCGCACAACTGCTTGCTTCCGCCCCAACCGGTCTTGCCGCTCTCGCAAAGCTAACGGTACACTGCCGGCCCTTCTCAATAGACTGGCCGCTCCGCGGCGGAGCGAAAGACGCGGAAAGGATTCCGATCTCATGCCGACGACACTTGCCGCTTTGGCGCACCTGGTAGGCGGAGAACTGGTGGGCGACGGGTCGCTGGAGATCAGCGGAGCCGCCACCCTCCTGGACGCCCAGGCCGAGCACATCACGTTCGTCGATCGCAGTGAACGGGCCGCCGCGCTGGCGGCTTCGCCCGCTCGTGCGGCGGTTGTGCCCCAAGGCTTTCCGCTTGAGTCGCTCGCGATGCCGGCCATCGTTGCGGCAGACGTCCATCAAGCGTTTACCACCCTGGTGCTGCACTTCCGCCCGCCGCGTCCCGAGCAGCGAATCGGCGTTTCGCCGCAGGCAATCGTCAGCCCCAGCGCGCGGATTGCCGCCGATGTCGACGTTCACGCGGGCGCAACCGTTGGCGCGGACGTCACGATTGGCCCCGGCTCGACAATTTATCCCGGCGCCCGAGTCATGGCCGGCTGCAAGCTGGGTAAAAATGTCACGATTCATCCCAACGCGGTGCTCTACGAGCGTACCATGGTCGGCGACAACAGCGCGATTCACGCCAACGTCGTGATCGGAGCAAATGGCTTCGGTTACCGAATGCAGGAAGGTGTGAATCGTCCTGCGGCGCAACTTGGCTGGGTCGAGATCGGCCGCGACTGCGAGATCGGCGCGTGCAGCACCGTCGACCGCGGGACCTACGGTCCCACGATCATTGGCGACGGTACGAAGCTCGACAACCTGGTGATGATCGCCCACAACTGCCGCATCGGCCGCCACAACATCATTTGCTCGCAGGTCGGCGTCGCCGGCAGCACCACGACGGGCGATTACGTCGTCATGGCCGGTCAGGTCGGGGTTCGTGATCACGTTCACATCGGCGAACGAGCCATTCTCTCGGCGAAGGCCGGCGTCAGCTCCGATGTTCCGGCCGGCGCTCATATGCTGGGGACGCCCGCCATTCGCGAACGCGAGCAAAAGATTCAATTCGCCGCGATGAGCAAGCTGCCCGACATGCGGCGGCAGCTCAAGCGACTGCAGCGGATCGTCGACGAGCTCGTCGGCACCGAGGAGTCCTCAGCGGAACACGACGCTCGGACCAAAGATGCGGCCTGACAAGTGCGAGGACGGTAAGCCGATGTCGATGGTTGCGCTGCCGAGGAAAGTTGGTATCATCGCCGGTTGGGGGCGCTATCCGCTGTTAGTGGCCGAAGCGCTTCGCGCTCAAGGCGTCCAGGTCTATACGCTGGGCATTCGCGATCATGCCGATCCGGTACTCGCGGACATGTCGACTGAGTTCGACTGGATTGGCCTGGGGCAGATCGGCAAGGTCGTCAGGTTCTTTCACCGCCACGGCGTGACCGAAGCCACGATGGCCGGCAAGGTTCACAAGGTCCGGCTGTTTCAAAAGTGGGCCTGGCTGCATCACCTGCCGGACTGGCGCGGCGTGATGACGTACTACCCGCATTTCATCACGCGCAAGAAGACCACGCAGGACGACAGCCTGCTGGGTACGATCGTCGCGAGCTTTGGCCGCCACGGCATCGCTATGCGGCCGGCGACCGACTTTGTCCCGGAGCTGCTTGTGAAACTCGCCTGCCTCACGACGCGCCGCCCGACCGCGGCCCAGCAACAAGACATCGAATTCGGCTGGCATCTGGCCCGCGAAATGGGCCGGCTCGACATTGGCCAGTGCGTGGTGGTGAAGAACCGCTCGCCGCTGGCGATCGAAGCCATCGAAGGAACCGATGAGTGCATCCGCCGCGCGGGCACACTCTGCCAGGCCGGCGGGTTTACGGTAGTCAAGGTTGCCAAGCCGCAGCAGGACATGCGGTTCGATGTCCCCACGATCGGCCTCGGAACGCTGGAAAACATCGTCCGGGCCGGCGGCTCGGTGCTGGCGATCGAAGCGGGCCGCACGATCATTATCGACGAGCCCCAAGTCGTCGAGTTCGCCAATCGCCAGAAGCTGGTCGTCGTCTCGCTCGATGCCAACGGCCAGGCGGCCGGGGCGGATCGCAAGCTGGCGGGGTAGTCTCGTCTCGCCGCACATTCCCAAAGCGGAGTTTCAAAGGATGAAACGAAGATGTGTGTCATGCGCGGTGCTGATGCTGATCGTCTGTCTCGCACCCCTTCGGGCCGAGCAGAAACCGCAGGCGCCCGTCGAGCCACCGCCGAGCTTTCGTGAGAAACTATTGAACGACCCGGACGTCGACCGCAGCCGCAAGGACTATCGGCCCTGTGCGGAAGCGGCAGCGCAGCTGGACCTGGCCCTGGAGGCTTATCGCGAGGGCCGCTTCAAGGTCGAGAATGTACTGGCGGCGGAGCGCAAGCTCACGTCGGCCCAGATTCACTACATGGCGGTTTCCAACAACTCACGCGGCGCACCTGCGATGCGCGAGCTGCTGGCGCGCCAAGGTGAAGTTGCCGCGCTCGAACGCGGCTTAGCCAGCACGACGGTGCTTACTGGCTCGGCCACGGATGCGGATCTCTCGAAAGTTCGCGAAGAATCCAAGCGTTACGAAGAGGCCATCAAAGAAGCCCGCCGCGAACTGCTCAAAGCGGAGTACGCCTGGAAAACGGCCTCGCGCGCCGATCAATTGCGGTATCTGAACCGCACGAACGACCCGCGATAGATAGCAGTGAGCCTCGCCGCGGCCGCCAGCGTCCCCCTCGCCTCATAGCGCGTATTTGCTAGGATTACACAGGTGCTGGCCACGACCAGCGAGCTGACTCTGATCTAAGCTGCCGCGCGAATCACCCGTGAAAATCGTCCACTACCCCCATCCCACGCTCCGCCACATCTCCAAGCCGCTCAAGCGGGTGGACAAGGAACTGCACGGCTACGTGCGCGAGATGTTCGACTTGATGTACGAGGCCCGCGGTATCGGCCTGGCCGCCAACCAGGTCGACCTGCCCTACCGGCTGTTCGTCATCAACCTGGAAAGCGATCCCGACCAGCCCGAACAGGAGTTCGTGTTCCTGAATCCGGTCATCACTTCGCGCAAGGGCATGGCCGAGGCGGAAGAAGGCTGCCTCAGCATTCCGGGCCTGTACGCCGACGTGAAGCGGCCCGAGCGTGTGACGCTCAACGCTTACAACCTGGCCGGCGAGGAATTGAACCTCGAGCTCGACGGGCTGTTCGCCCGGGCCGTGCAGCACGAGATCGACCACCTGGACGGCGTGCTATTTATCGATCGCCTGAGCCCCACGACCGAGATGGACGTCCGCGAGGCGCTGCTCGACTTCGAAGATCAGTTCGTCAGCCAGCGCGAGCGCGGCGAGATTCCGGACGACGCGGCCATCGCCCAGCGATTGAGCGAGCTGGAGCAGCTGCGGGCGTAATGCATTGCTGGGCTAGTACCCCAAGAACGGCGCCGGCACCAGAAACGCGTGCTGCTCGTACAAGCTCCACACGCCGTACCACGACAGATACTGCGTGAAGTACACGATCACCACATAGATCGCCACCACGGGCAGCATCGCCAGCCGACTCAGCCAGCGAAACACCCAGTGCCGCCGGCGATACCGATTGACCGCTCGTCCCACGGCCCAGCCGGCCAGCAGCCGCGCCGGAAAAATCGAAGCCACGAACAGCAAGCTCGGCAGCCAGGCCGCCTCGCGCGGAATCAACTCGACCTTGAGCAGATACAGCGGGATCGCCAGCGCCAGAGTGAACACCAGCGCAATCCAGTGCGCGATCGGCGCCCGGGCAAACTGCCGCCGCACCTGCAAAAGATCGAACATCGCGGCGAACCGATTCTCGGCCGCCAGGTTCGCTTGCAAGAAAGGCAAATGCACCAGCACGATTGCCAGCAGTACTCCGCCCAGCAGTGCAGCGGGCCCTCCGGCCGGCGGTGGCAATCGCGAAGCGCTGGCCAGCAGCGTCACCGGAATGACGAGCCAGGCGAGTGCGCCCAGAAACCCGCGCAGGCCCAGCGACGCATAGTGCGGCAAGCGCAACCCCACGGTGTAGTCCCACAGCCGATCGCGCATGACTCGCCATGCTGACGGATCGAGTGCCAGGCGAAGGCTTTTCACCGGCCGAGGAATCAGTAGGTCGCGCAGCCGTCCGCCGCGCAGGCATCCCGAAAGGAACTGCAACCCAATGGCCAGCGCTAAGAGCGGAACGCCGATCCGCCAGTTCCGTGCGATAGCGCTATCTCGATCGATCAGCACGGCCGAGTCCCGCAGCGAAGCCGCCAGCCACAAGGGCGTCATCAGCAACACGCCCGCGATGGCAAATCGACCCAAATTGGCGGCCTTCGCCAGGCCCACGAAGCCGCTTCGCAGCTCACCGGTTCGCGCGACCCGGCCGCTGGCTTCCAGCAGATAGCCCAGGCTGAGTAATTGCAGCAGAGGAATGGTGGCCAGCACGGCCAGCCCAACGATCAGCGTCAGGGCCCCGAATGCGCGCTCGGCCGCGACCGCGATAGCACGCCAGGCACGCCACCAGGTTGCCGATCGAACCTCGGCGGTTGCTGCGTGTGGGGGCGGATTGTGGGTTGCCGGCGCGTTGATCATGCGTCGTTCGGAGCCTCGCGCTACAGAGACCAGCCTCGCCGCATTGAACCGTTGTGGATTATAGTGCGGCCGTCGTTTCAATGCTTCGTCGGTCGAGCGAGGTCGAAGATGCCCTATCTCTATCTGCTGCTGGCGATCATCGCCGAGGTCATCGCCACCTCCGCGCTCAAGGCCTCGCAGGGGTTCACCCGGCCCGGCCCGCTGCTGGTCGTCGCCCTGGGCTACGGCCTGGCTTTCTATTTATTAAGCCTGATCGTCGAGACGATGCCGCTGGGAATCGTGTATGCGATCTGGTCCGGCGCGGGCATCGTGCTGGTGGCCATCGTCGGCGCCATCTGGCTGAAGCAGATTCCCGATTGGCCCGCCGTGCTCGGAATCATGCTGATTCTGGCAGGCGTCGTGGTCGTGAATCTGTTTTCAAAGACGGTTGTGCACTAACCAGGTGTGCGATTACACACGCCGCTCACGCCGTAGCGCGCCTTCATCGCGCGCCGTCGCGCACGTGCGCAACTATCGTCTACCACTAATGGAGAAAATGTTGCGCTCGTTCGCAATTGCGGGCGAAATGCGAATGAGCGCATTTTGCGTCCGCTTTTCCGGTTGAGCGATGTCCTTCGCGTGCGCCACTACTACCATAAGGATGCACGCCTTCGATCGCAGGACGTTCCGTTGAAGCTCAAACTGTTTCCCGTCGAATCGCACCCTCCTCGGCTGGCTCCCGCGCGCCGCGATCGTCCCTGGATGGACGCGCTCAAGAACGCCAATCGCTGCCTGCCGCTCTCGATCGCCAACACCTACGGTTGGGATCTGCTTTGCCCCAACGGCATGACCGCCACCTGGAACGGCGGACCCGATACCACGGACATCCGCATCGAGTACGACTCGCAGTCGCTGGCCAACGGCTTCGCCCAGTCGAACTTCTCGGACGGCATTCTGACGTTTAGCGTGGGCTACATCGTTCGCACCGATCCCGGCTGGAACGTGCTCGTCACCGGTCCCATGAATCATCCGAAGGACGGCCTCGCGCCGCTCTCGGGCGTTGTCGAAACCAGTTGGCTGCCGTTCCCCTTCACGATGAACTGGCGGTTCACCCGGCCCGGCGTGGTGCGATTCGAAAAGGACGAACCGTTCTGCCGCATCGTGCCGGTCGTGGCCCAGGCGCTGGAGGATCTCACACCCGAGATTCATCCATTGGAGTCGGATCAGGAACTGGCCGAACAGTTCCGGCAGTGGCGCGAAGAGCGAGCATTCTTCCGCATGAATCTCCGCAGCGGAGACGAATCAACTCGCCGCGCCGCCTGGCAGAAGTTCTATTTCAAGGGCGAGCTGGCCAACGGACATTCGGCCGACGCGATCGGACACGCCCAGAAACAGCGGATGGCCGAGCCGGTCGATTTCCGCCCGGCCAGCGAGGTGGATCCGGTCACGGCCGTCGAACGGCCGGCGCGTGTCAGCAGCGGCGTCAGTCGCGAGGGCTTCGTTCCTACGCGCAACGGTCGTATCTGGTATCGCCAGGTCGGCGCCTCTTCCGCGGCCCCGCTGCTGGTTGTTGCCGGCGGCCCGGGCCTTCCGCACGACTACTTGGAATCCTTGTCAGCACTGGCCGCCGACCGCGCCGTCTACTACTTCGACGGGCTGGGTTGCGGCAAGTCCGATCGACCGGACCTGCCCTGGAGCCTGGCTCAACAGCTTGACGACCTGCGGCATGTTCGCGAGTCGCTCTCACTCGCCCGAGTGCATTTGTTCGGCCATGGCTTCGGCGCGCTGCTCGCGGCCGAGCACGCGCTCCGCGCGCCGAGCGGCATCGAAAGCCTTACGCTGGCCAGCCCCTGCCTCGACTTTCCGCAGTGGATGGCTAATGTCCAGCACTTGCTCGGCGCAATGCCCGAAGGCTTCCAAAGCATCTGGTCCCAGGCTCAAGCCCAGAACAATCTGAACAGCGAGGCTTTCCAGGGGGCGATTCGCAACTTCTATCGTCGCCACTTTTGCCGCAATCAGCCTTGGCCCCAGTCGCTTGCCCGCGCGTTCGTCGGCATGGCGGGCGGACTGCACGCGGCGTTGTGGGGGCCCAACCCGCTGGTCTGCACCGGCAGCCTCCGCGATTTCCACATCGGCGAGCGGTTGCAACAACTCGCCGTTCCCACGCTGTTCACCTGCGGCGCGCACGACCTGGCCACGCCTGAGAGCACGGCCGCCTTCCAGCGACAGGTTTCACGCGGCGAACTAGCGGTCTTCGCGCACAGTTCGCATACGCCGCACGTCGAAGAGCCCGAGGCCTACCTCGACGTTCTCCGCGGCTTCCTCCGCAAGCACGACGTGCCCGTCCCGCCGCTCTCGATGCTCACCGAGCTAGGCGACTCCGGCGTCAAGTCGCCCGCCGCGTCGGACTGCTGATCCGGCTCGTGTAATTCACTTCATCGGTGCCGACGACGGCCCCTCGTCCGTGAGCTTCCTCTCTCTTTCCATGCGCGCGGACAACCGCCACGCATTCACGAAGTTGACGACCGAGAGCACCAGAAAAAACAGGCCGACCCGGTTCCATCCGGTCACGGCTGTGAGTATGGCCGTGACGCTGCCACAGGCGATCAATGCCCAGAAGTCGAATTCGAGCGGCGTGACTTGGACGTTTCGGATTCGCATGACAAACACTGCCAATGAAGGGCAACGTCGATTCTCGAAACGGCGATCCGCCGCGCCGTAGGCGATGGGGAGTGGGCCCGTTTGAAATCGGAATTCCCAGGCCCTCACGCTTCTTCGGTTTGGATGATCACTACAGCAAAGCGAAACTCGCTGACGGCCGCGTGCCACTCATACACGTTTGGCATATCCTCGACACGGTTGGGTCCAAATTGGCGCAACGCATCTACCAGTCGCTGCTTCGATAACCGGCCGAAGTCCGAAAGTGCGGCTATGTCCAGGCTATCCGCCCAGGTTCTGATGGCGTTAGCTGCCGAATCCGCCTGGACTTGATAGATGCGCTGACGCTTGCGAATCGTTGCAACGATTGTGAATAGGGCCATCCCCCCATCATAGCCAGCGAACTCGAAAACGGGGACATCATGAAGTCCCCGTTTTCAAACCCCCGTTCATGGATCCCACTCTCATGCTGCGCACTGTTAAGACGCAGCTCGATTTCGGCGAGCACGTAATTCGTGTGTGCAGGCCGGGCGGCAGGCACTGGTCGCGGGTAAGTGGGTGTAGGTTCAGGACATGGGGAACAAAGTTGGTTCAGGACATAGGTGGCGCGCTGAGGCGAGCGCGCCACCTATGCCTGACTGCGCCAGTGCAGTGCCGGAACGAAAAACTCAGGCCATCAAACTCATCATCGAGGCTGCCCCGAGCAATGTGGCCAGCAGTAGCAGTCCCGCTCCGAGCCCGATCAACGCTCCCTTAACTGGGCAGGCAAAGAGAATGCCTACCGCTACACCAAATGCGGATGCCCCGGCCACGCATAAAGCCGAGGACAGGATGAGCGTACCCACGATGTTGCCCGGCAGCAAATTGTAGTCGGGGAGCATCAGCGCAAAAGACACGCTGAACCACACCAGCGCCATCGCAAGGCGCCGCATGGTAAAGCGAGGCGGAACCCACCAAGATCGCCGAACGCTAGGAGAGCCTGCCTGGTCATCGTCTGCTTCGCTCATGGGAGCATTCTAGCAGGGGAGCTTGAGCACCACTGCTCGGATTTCGTCCCCGCTTTGCCTTTCCCCCACCCCGGTGATACGCTTACAGGTTGGCCACCACTGCGAAACTGGCACCTGGGCAAGCGATGAATTCTGCGACCGTCGAAGCGGCAACTTCGGGGCCCCTGGCCCCCGACGACTCCGAGGCGATTCGCGTCCGCGGCGCCCGCGTCCATAACCTCAAAAACGTCGACCTCACACTCCCCCGCGATCAGCTCGTCGTCATCACCGGGCCCAGCGGCTCGGGCAAAAGTTCGCTGGCCTTCGACACGATCTTCGCCGAGGGGCAGCGGCAATACATCGAAAGCCTCTCAGTCTACGCCCGGCAGTTTCTGCATCAGCTTGAACGGCCCGACGTCGACCTGATCGAAGGGCTTGAGCCGACGATCTCGATCGACCAGCGCGCCGGCAGCCAGAACCCGCGCAGCACGGTCGCCACGGTGACCGAAATTTACGACTACCTGCGGCTGCTCTATGCCCGGCTGGGCGATCCGGCCTGTCCTACCTGCGGTGCCACGATTCACCAGCAGTCGCCCGAGCAGATCATCGAAGACCTGCGCACGCTGCCAACCGGCACGAAGCTGATGATCATGGCCCCGTTCGTGCGCGGCCGAAAGGGTGGCCACAAAGACGTACTCGACGCGATTCGCAAGGCGGGCTTCGTCCGAGTGCGCGTCGACGGCGAGATCCTCGACATCGACCAGGTTGGCGAGCTCGCCCCGCGGAAGAATCACAGCATCGACGCCGTGGTCGACCGCGTCGTCGTGCGCGAAGGGGTAGAAGCCCGGCTGGCCGAGTCGACCCGGCTGGCGATCTCGCAGGGCGAAGGCGCTGTCGTGGCGGTCTACCTCGACCCCTCGGCCGTGGACGCCAACGGCAAGCCCGACACGAGCGCCTGGCAGGAGCGGCTATTAAGCACGCTGTTTTCCTGTCCGCACTGCAAATCCAGCTTCGAGGAGCTCGAACCGCGCACGTTCAGCTTTAATAGCCCCTACGGTGCCTGCCCGGCCTGCGAAGGGCTCGGCTCGCGCGTGCAGTTCGATCCCGACCTGGTGATTCCGGACGACAGCCAGTCGCTCGCCACCGGCGCGGTCGTTGCCTGGAAGGGCGCCAGTCCGGTTCGCGAGCGCAAGCTCAAAGCGCTGTTGAAGCCCTGGTTCGATGCGGCCGGCGTGACCTGGTCAACGCCCCTGAACGAACTGAAGCCGCGCCAGCGCGAACAGCTCCTGCATGGCGACGGCAAGAAGTTTCCCGGAGTGCTCACGCTCCTCGAGCATCAGTATGCCACGTCGCTCAAGCCGGCCGAACGTCTGAAGCTCGAAGCCTTGCGTGGCGTGGTGACGTGTCTCGAATGCGGCGGCGCCCGCCTGCGACCCGAAGCCCGCGCGTGCAAGTTTCACGGCCTGGCGATCCACGAACTCACGGCGCTGAGTGTCTCGGCAGCTCGCAAGTGGTTTAATGAACTCACACTTGCCAGTCGCGAAGAACCGATCGCCGAACCGATCGTGCGCGAGATCCGCTCGCGGCTGGCGTTCCTCGACAACGTGGGCGTCGATTATCTGTCGCTCAATCGCCCGGCCGACACGCTTAGCGGCGGCGAATTGCAGCGCGTCCGCCTGGCGACTGGCATCGGCTCAGGCCTTGTCGGCGTGTGCTACGTGCTCGATGAACCGTCGATCGGCCTGCACCAGCGCGACAACCAGCGGCTGATCGACGCTCTGCGCGGCCTGCAACAACAAGGCAACACCGTGCTGGTCGTCGAACACGACGAAGCCATCATGCGGCAAGCGGACTGGCTGGTGGACATGGGACCCGGCGCCGGCGTGCATGGGGGGCGCATCGTCGCCCAAGGCACGCCTGCGGAAGTCTCGGCCGATCCGGCCTCGGTCACAGGCCGTTACTTGAGCGGCGATCTGGCGATCGAAGTTCCAACCGCACGGCGCAAAATTGCCAAGACGCGCTCGCTCGTGCTGGAAGGGGCCACGACAAACAATCTGCAGGACGTCGAGGTCACGGTGCCGCTTTCGGCCCTGGTGTGTGTCACCGGCGTGAGCGGCTCCGGCAAAAGCTCGCTTATCAACGAAACGCTCGCCCGAGCGCTGCGTCGGCGGCTCACGGGCGAAGGTCCCAAGCCGGGCCCCTTTCGCAGCCTGCGCGGCGCGAGCCAGCTTGACAAGCTGATCGAAGTGGATCAATCGCCGATCGGCCGCACGCCGCGCAGCAACCCGGCGACGTACTCGGGCATGTTCGACGACATCCGACGAGTGTTTGCCGGCACGCGCGAGGCCAAGCTGCGCGGCTATAAGCTCAGCCGTTTCAGCTTCAATGTGAAAGGTGGCCGCTGCGAGGAATGCCAGGGACAAGGCGTTCGCCGCATCGAGATGAACTTTCTTCCCGACCTCACGGTCCCCTGCCCCGCTTGCGATGGCGCGCGGTTCAATCGCCAGACGCTCGAGGTTCGTTACCGCGGCAAGTCGATTGCCGACGTCCTGGCCATGCAGGTGGATGAAGCCCTGGCATTTTTCGAGAACTTTCCGCAGATCGTCCGGCAACTCGCGAGTTTGCAGGACGTGGGTCTCGGCTACCTGAACCTGGGGCAATCCTCGACGACGCTCTCCGGTGGCGAAGCCCAGCGCATCAAGCTCGCCGCCGAGCTGGCCCGCGTCGAAACCGGCAACACGATGTACATCCTCGATGAACCAACCACGGGCCTGCACTTCGACGACATCAAGAAGTTGCTCGCGGTACTCGATCGACTGGTGTCGATGGGAAACACTGTGCTCGTGATCGAACATAACTTGGACGTCGCCAAGCGAGCCGACTGGCTTATCGACCTTGGCCCTGGCGGCGGAGCTGGCGGCGGGCGGATCATCGCCACCGGCACGCCCGAGGAGATCGCGGCGATTGAAGACAACGCGACCGGGCAGTTTCTGAAGCCGCTGCTCGGGAAGTCGTGACGCGGCCACGCGACTCGGTTTGATGTTTGCCCGAAGCGCGAGCTAGGGTGCCCTGCCGGGTGAGTATCCATTGCTCCCAGCGAATCGACGGTTGCGCCCAGCGCAGACGTCTCTACCGCACCGCGAACTTGCCCAGCGCATCCGGATTGAGTTCGATCCCCAGTCCCGGCCCGGTCGGCACCTTCAAGAAGCCTTCGTCGTCGATCTCGAACCGCGGCAGCGTCAGTTCTTCGATATACGGCACGCCCGTCTGATACTCGACCCAGCGGGCGACCGGCATCGCGGCCGAGAGTGCGAGATCGGCGGCCACGCCGATGGCCGTGTTCCAGCCGTGCGGCACGAGATGCACGCCGTGATCGGCTGCCATCCAGGCCAGCCGGCGTCCCTCGCTCAAGCCGCCGCACTTTGTCAGGTCAGGCTGGATGATGTCGACCGCGCGGCGCGTGATGAACGGCTGAAACGATTGCCGGCGCGTGAGCACTTCGCCCGTGGCGATCAGCACCGGCGATGTTTCGCGCAGCGCCGCAAAGCCATCGACGTCGTCCGGCACGAGCGCCTCTTCAAACCACGTGACGCCATAGTCTCCCAGCATGCGCGCCGTCTCGCGGGCCCAGTTCACGCCATGCGGCCAGAACTGCTCGCTGCCGCCGGCATCGACCATGATCTCGACGTCGTCCCCGACCGTTTCGCGCGCGGTGCTTACCAGGATCTCGTCATACGTACGGCTGACGCGTCCAAACGGTCGCCAGCCAAGCTTGATCGCGCGAAAGCCGCGAGCGAGCTGCTCCTCAAGCTTCTCCACCAGCAGCGGCGGATCTTCGAACAGCATCGAGGCATACGGCTTGATCCGGTCTCGATAGTTGCCGCCGAGCAGGCGCGACACCGGCTGACCGAGCGCCTTGCCGAACAAGTCCCACAGCGCGATATCGAGCCCGCTGATGGTATGCTCCACCGATCCGCCGCGCCCCAGCCAGAACATGCTCTGCCGCATCGTTTCGCTGACGCGTTCGGGTTCCAGGCCCGACTGGCCGATCAGCATGGGCCTCAACAGCTCCAGCGACCCCTCGACCAGCGGCCGCGTCGTGTAGCAGCTTCCCAAGCCGGTCAGGCCTTCGTCGCTCTCGACCTCGACCAGCGTGTTGTACTGCACGTTCGGGTCGGTTCCGCCCGGCCACCCGTGATCTTCGGTGACACCTTTGAGGGCAATCGTGCGAACGGCGGCAATCTTCATCAGTTGAACTCCGGGTCGATTGACAAGATACTCATAGTATCCCGCCGCACCCCGCCGCGCAAGGCGGTGGTGCACGCTTTACACACCCTCCGCCGCTGTTGCCAAAGGAACTTCCGTGAGCAAACGCGCTCTCACCGAATATCGCTATGAGAAGCTGACCTGGCCCGAGATCGAGGACGCCGTCGACGCCCGCCAGGTATGCATCGTTCCCTGCGGCGCTGTTGAGCAGCACGGCCCGCACCTGCCGCTCGACGTCGATCTGGTTTGCCCCGGCGGCATCGCCCGCGGAGTCGGCGAGCAGATGCCCGACAAGGTGAAGGTCCTGCCGATCGTGGCCTACGGCTACACGGGCCATGTGATGGACTTTCCCGGCACGATCAACAACGACTTCGAGCACTTCCAGCATCACGTGCTCGACATCGCCAAGTCACTGGCATATCACGGCTTCAAGAAGATCATTCTGCTCAACGGTCACGGCTCGAACATGCCGAACCTCGACCTCGTGGCTCGCCGCGCGAACCTGGAGACTGACGCCGAGTGTGTGAACATCGGCTGGTGGCATCTGCTCACCGTCGACAAAGAGTTCTTCCCGCGTTGGCGGCAGAGCAAGTTCCCCGGCGGCTGCGCCCACGCCTGCGAGCTGGAAACGTCGCTCTACATGTATCTCGACGGCGACAACGTGCGGATGGACAAGATCAAGAACGGCGACATCAGCTACAACCTCGAGGACAGCCCGTTCATGTGGGTCGACCTGTTCGCCGCCGGCCCGGCCACGGTCATCTCGTGGACCAGCAGCTACAGCGAAACCGGCGTGCTGGGCGAACCAGAGTTGGCGACGCCCGAGAAAGGGCGCGAGGTATACGAGGAGTCGGTTAAGCAGCTGGGCCGCTTCATCACCTGGTTCAAGGATCGGCCGATCGACCAGCGGCGCGACCGCCATCGCAAGCCGCCCACGATGCCAATTCCCTGGAACCAGCGTCCGCTGAAAGATCAGCCGTTCACCTAATAGGTCGTTCGATGCGGCGAAGACTCCCTCTCCTGCTGACGTTACTCGCCTGCGCGGCGTTCGCACCGCCGTTGCTGGCTGGCGATGCCATCAGCGCCGAGGACGCTGACTTCTTCGAACGCCGCATCCGCCCACTCCTGTTCCGCGCCTGCGGCGATTGCCATGGCGATATTGAAGAACCGCAAGGCGGCTTGAAGCTGATCTCGCGTGAATCGCTGCTCAAGGGGGGAGACAGCGGCCCGGCGATCGTTCCCGGCGATGCCGACACAAGCCCGCTGATTGCTGCCGTGCGCTACGAAGGGCCCGAGATGCCGCCCGACGGCAAGCGGCTCAGCGAAGCCGAAATTGCCAACCTGGTCGAGTGGGTGAACCGCGGCGCTCACTGGCCCGAGGCAACTGCCGAGACGCTTGCCAGCGCCAAGACCGTGGCCGAAGACCAGCGCATCGCCGCGGCGCAGAAGTCGCATTGGTCGCTGCAACCCGTCGTTGATCCGCCCCGTCCTGCCGTGAGCAACGCCGCCTGGCCGAAGACCGGCGTCGACTGGTTCATCCTGGCGGAGCTCGACAAGCACCAGCTTGCGCCTTCGCCCGCGGCCGATCGGCGCACACTCCTTCGCCGCCTGTCGTTCGATCTGATTGGTTTGCCGCCAACGCCTGCGGATTTCGACGCCTTCATCGCCGACCCGGCGCCGGATGCCTTGGCCCGCGCGGTCGATCGCCTGCTCGCCTCACCGCACTACGGCGAGCGCTGGGCCCGGCACTGGCTCGACGTAGCCCGCTACGCCGACACCAAGGGCTACGTCCTCTTTCAGGACGCCAACTTTCCCTGGGCGTATACCTACCGCGACTACGTGATCCGGGCCTTCAACGCAGACCTGCCGTACAACCGCTTCATTCTGGAGCAGCTTGCGGCCGATCTGCTGCCGCTGGGCGCAGATCGCCGGCCGCTCACCGCGATGGGCTTTCTCACCCTCGGCAGCGGCTTCATGAACAACCAGCACGACGTGGTCGACGACCGGATCGACGTCGTCACCCGCGGTCTGCTTGGTCTGACCGTCACCTGTGCCCGCTGCCACGATCACAAGTTCGATCCGATTCCCACGCGCGACTATTACTCGCTGTACGGCGTCCTCGCGAGTTCGACCGAGCCGACCGTTCCGCCGCTCTTCGAGGACCCGCCGCAGACGGAAGAGTATGCGGCGTTCGCCAAGGAATTGAGTGAGCGCGAGAAGAAGCTCGACGAGTACCTGGCCCGCAAACATGCCGAGCTGGTCGCCGGCGCACGCACCCGCGTGGCCGAATACCTGTTGGCTGCTCAGGCGCAACTCGGCAAGCCACCCACGCAGGACTTCATGCTCCTGGCCGAGCCGGAAGACCTTAACCCGACCATGGTCATCCGTTACCAGCTCTTTCTGGAGCGAACCGCCCGCGATCGCGATCCGGTCTGGACAGTGTGGCACGTGCTGGCCGGGATGCCCGAAGAACAGCTTTCGACTTCCGCCGGGGCAAAGCTTGCGGAAGTTCTCAGCGCGGCCGAGCAGCCCGTGAATCAACTTGTGGCCGGCGCGTTCTTGGGCAAGCAACTCGCGAGCCAGCAGGACATCGCGCGAACCTATGCCGATTTGCTGCTCGCGGTGTCCAAACTTCCGCCAGCCGCCGCCGGTTCGGATCTCGCCGCGTTGCAGTCCGCCTTCACGCATCCCGACGCACCCGCCGCCCTCACCCGCGAGCAGATTGGCGTGCTGGAACTTCTGCCCGACCGCAAATCGCAGGGCGAGCGGAACGAGCTGCTCACCGCCGTCGAGAAGTGGCGTGCTGAAGGCGCGGCCGCTCCGCCCCGCGCGATGGTTCTCCAAGAACTGCCGCATCCGGTCGAGCCGCGCGTCTTCGTCCGCGGCAATCCCACCAACCTTGGCGAACAGGTGCCGCGCAGTTTCCTGCGGGTGCTCAGCGACGAACGCGCGGCGCCGTTTTCAAGCGGCAGCGGAAGGCTCGAACTCGCGCAGCGCATTGCGGATCCAGAAAATCCGCTCACAGCCCGCGTGCTGGTCAACCGCGTCTGGCTCGCGCACTTCGGCACGCCGCTGGTCAGCACTCCCAGCGATTTTGGCACCCGCAGCGAACCGCCCAGCCATCCCGAACTGCTCGACTACCTGGCCTCGGGTTTCATGCGCAGCGGCTGGAGTCTGAAGTGGCTGCATCGGGAGATTGTCCTCTCGGCGACCTATCAGCAGTCAAGTGCCGACCGCGAAGACGCTCGCCGCGTGGATCCCGAGAATCGGCTGTACGGGCGGATGAATCGTCGACGGCTCGATTTCGAGACCTTGCGAGACAGCCTGCTGGCGGTCAGCGGCCGGCTCGACGAGCGGATTGGCGGAGCGCCGCTGGCCGACGTGGCTGCCACGGACGCTGCCCGCCGCACGATCTACGGCAAGATCGATCGGCTGAACCTGCCGGGCTTGTACCGCACGTTCGACTTTCCGCATCCCGACGCCACGAGTCCCGAGCGATCGCAGACGACCGTACCTCAGCAGGCGCTATTCTTCATGAACCATCCGCTGGTGCGTGAAGCGGCCGGCAGTTTTTGGAGTCAATCTGAGGTTGCCGCGCTAAGTGACGACCAGCAGAAAGTCGCGGCCCTGTTTCGTGCCGCCCTCGGTCGAGCACCTGCGGACGATGAAACCGCCTGGGCGATCGAGTTCGTGCACGCCGCGGGCGACACCGCCTGGCAACAACTCGCGCAGGCCGTGCTGATCACGAACGAATTCCTGTTTATCGATTGATCGACGCCATGAGCATGCACCATCCATCAGCGCAAAGCGCCGAACCGCTCACCCGCCGCGAGATGCTCGCACGCAGCGGTCTGGGCCTGGGCTTGCTCGGCCTGAGCGGGGTGATGGCAAGTGAAGGACTACTCGCTGGGCCGGCTCAGGCTGCGGGAACGGGCGCGCTAGCGCTGAAACCCTCGCACTTCGAGGGAAAGGCTCGCCGCGTCGTGCACCTGTTCATGAACGGCGGCCCGTCGCAGGTCGACACGTTCGATCCCAAACCGGCGCTCGACAAGCACCACGGCCAGCCGCTGCCCAGCAGCCTGCGTACCGAACGCAAGACCGGCGCCGCGATGCGCTCGCCGTTCAAGTTCGCCAAATACGGGCAGAGTGGTATCGAAGTCTCCGAGTTATTCGCCAAGACGGCCGAACACATCGACGACATGCTCGTCGTCCGCTCGATGCACGCCGACGTCCCGAATCACGAGCCGTCGCTGCTGCTCATGAACTGCGGCGATGGCCGTCTGCCGCGCCCCAGCGTGGGCTCCTGGATCACCTACGGCCTCGGGTCCGAAAACCAGAACCTGCCGGGCTTCATCGCCCTCTGTCCTGGCGGATATCCGGTGGTGGCCACGCAGAACTGGCGCTCCGCCTTTCTGCCGGGCGCCTATCAGGGCACGCACATCGACACCAAGCACACCGAAATCGACAAGCTGATCGAGAACATTCGCAACGAGCAGCTCTCGCTCGAGGCGCAGCGTCGCCAGCTCGATCTTGTGCAGCGGATGAATCAGAAGCACGCGGCCGAGCGCACGCACGACCCGCGTCTGGAGTCGCGCATCGAGTCGTTCGAACTGGCTTACCGGATGCAAAGCGAAGCATCCGACGCGTTCGACATCGCCCGCGAACCCCAGCACATTCGCGATCAATATGGCGAAGGGCTGCAGGGCCGGCAACTTCTGATCACTCGCCGGCTACTCGAGCGCGGCGTCCGGTTCGTGCAGGTCTGGAGCGGTGCCGGACAGCCCTGGGACAATCACGACAACCTCGAGGCGGAGCATCGCAAGCTGGCCGGTGAGTGGGACGGTCCGATCGCCGCGTTCCTGGCCGATCTCAAACAGCACGGCATGCTCGACAGCACACTCGTCCTGTGGGGCGGCGAATTCGGACGCACGCCGGTCGCCGAGCTGCCGAACCTCAGCGGGCGTGATCACAACCACTACGGTTTCACCATGTGGCTTGCCGGCGGCGGCATTCGCGGCGGACAGACTTACGGCGCGACCGATGATTTCGGCTTTGCCGCTGTGCAGGACAAGGTGCACGTGCATGACCTGCACGCCACGATGCTGCACCTGTTGGGCCTCGATCACACCCGGCTCACCTATCGCTACGCCGGCCGCGACTTCCGCTTGACCGACGTTCACGGCCGGGTCATTCCCGAGTGGCTCGCGTGAGCGCACTCGCTGAACGACACGACTACCGTCCGCCGAACGGTCCGCCCATGGGCGGCAGTCCGCGCTGCTTGCGGCGGTCGGACATTTGCTTGAAGTATTCGCCGAACATGGCCCGCTCTTGTGGCGAGGTGTTGTCGAGCATCTTTTTGGCTCGCTCGTTGCGGTCACCGCCGGGGCCGCCCGCGCCGCGAGGAGGCCCGCCGCCGAACCCACCCGGTCCGCCGCCGCCTTTCGCTTGCCGGTCCTTCATGCGTTTCTCGAATTCCTTCCGCATCTTTTCGCCTTCGTCGATGTGCTTGTCGAGCATCGCCATGCGCTCATTCTCAGGCGCGTCGAAATAATCGACGACCGACTGCCGCATCCGCTTCGCCATGGGATTCTCGCGCATGACTTGCATCCGCTGCTCGTCGGTCAAGTTTCGCGAGGCCTCGCCCATTTCGCGAAAGCCCTTCATGCGGTCATCGTCCGACATCTTGGCATTCGGATCGAACAGCTTCTCCTGCATCTGTTGAACGCGGACGACGTCCGGATCGGGACCTGCCGGCAGGAACGCATAAGCCACGGCGGCGATTCCCAACACCACCAGCAGTGCAACGACTGTTTTTTTGTTGCGGCTCATGACGTCCCCAGTTTAAATAGCCAGAGTTAATTTCGTGCCGACCGACCTTCAGCCTACACCGGTTTGCCCCAACCTCAAACACCGACGCCGCGGGACAGTTTCGCAATCGCCGGACGGCCCATCTCAAGTTTCCGTCATAACGCGTTCGAAGGCCTGCATTTCCGCCGGTCCGCCAACCACCAGCGAGGTCCGCTGATGGATGCTGCGGGGCTTGATGTCCAGGATCCGTTGCCGGCCGTCGCTGGCCATTCCGCCCGCATGCTCGGCAATAAACGCGATAGGGTTGGCCTCGTACAACAGCCGCAACTTTCCCTCGGGCCGCTCCGTGTTGGGCGGATAGAGGAACACACCGCCCTTGAGCAGCGTGCGATGAAAGTCCGACACCATCGAACCGATGTACCGCGAGGCGTACTTCCGGCCGTACTGGCCGCTCCGCAATCCCGCGACGTAGCGTTGGTAGGCTGGCGGCGTGTCTTCCAAATGCGCCTCGTTCATCGAGTAGTACGGTCCCGAGTCCGGAATCCGAATGTTGGGATGCGAAAGGACATACGCGCCGACGGCCGGATCGAGTGTGAACCCGTGCACGCCGTTGCCGGCCGTATAGACCAGCATGGTTGACGATCCGTACAGCACGTAGCCGGCGGCGATCTGCTGGCTGCCGGCCTGCAGCACTTCGTCGGCCGTGGCCTTCTGGTTGAGTGGCCCGGTGCGCTTCAGGATCGAGAACGTGGTGCCGACGCTGACGTTCACGTCGATGTTCGAAGACCCGTCAAGCGGATCGAAAACCACGATGTACTTGGCATTGGGCGAACCGCCGGCCAGGATGGGATGCTCGTTCTCTTCCGAGGCCATCACCGCCACGCTCTCGCGCACGCTGAGCGCATGCAGCAGCATGTCGTTGGCATACACGTCCAGCTTTTGCTGGATCTCTCCCTGCACGTTGACGTCGCCCTGGACGCCCAAGATGTCGGAGAGTCCCGCGCGGCGCACCTTGGCCTCGATCAGCTTCGTGGCCAGCGTGATGCCCGAGAGCAGCCACGAAAACTCGCCCGAGACGCCCTGAAAGCGGCGCTGCTCGCTGAGAATGTGCTGCTGAACGGTGATGAGCGGGGGGAAGGAAAATCGCGGCGCGGGATCACTCGGAGTCTGGGCGTGCACGCATCGGCCTTTCGCAGGAGCCTGGTCGTTGAAAGATTGTTCCGCCGTCCGCCTGCGCTCAGTATTGCCAGTTCGTCGGAGGCAGGCAATGGGCGGGGTCACGCGCGGAACGACGCTTTCTCGAAAAGGCTGCGAATCCGCCCACCGGGATGCGTTTCCGTGGGCTGGAAGGGTTGCTTCGGGTCCGAGCAGCTTAGCGATCCGAAACTAAAGCGAACATGAAGCCCGGCACCCCGGCGCCGGGCCGCGCTTATCTGCGATGCCCGTCGAGCGAGCGTTCCAGTTCCGTCAGGGCCTGCTCCACCGCTTCGGCATCGGGCTTGCCCAGCGTGTGGCCCCCGAAACGCAGCCGGTAGAACGCCGACACGACCCGGCCCGGTAGCGGCGCGAGCCGGCGGTACTCCGTGCGATCGGCCAATTCTCCGCCAGCCGCCAGGGCAAACTCCTGCGCTGTCTGCGAGCTTCCGCGCACCAGTCCCAACGGCGCCAGCACGGCTTCCAGCCGGCGATACATTTCCAGCACGGGCACCTCCACCGCGGGCGGCTTGGTGCCCAGCCAGCCGCGCCGGCGAACCATCTTCCAAGCGGACCGCAGGCCGAGAAACAGCGCGGTAGCAGCCAGTGAGAAGCCGATCGCGACGAGCCCACCGCGCCAACTGAACCAGTGCCGCCGGTACCAGAACCAGAAGCGTCCGAGGCGGCTTTGCTCCAGGGACGTCAGACGCTCCTGCCAGACTTCGACGCTGGTGACGTTTTCGGCGCCCGCCTCGACGCCGGCCGCCAACGGTTCATAGATTCCCTGACGCTGCCGCTTCGCATTCAAGCTGGCAAAGTAATTGATCCACAGTACGCGGCCATAGTCGATCGCCTGCCGTATTTTGGACACAAAGCCACCTCGGTTCAGGTTGGTGACATCCTGCGTCCCCTCGGTCGGGTCGAGCACGAGCCAGGCCTCGTCAGGCACTTCCTCGCCCGCGAATTCCGACAGCGGCACCTGGTTGCCGATGAGCAGCGCCTCGACCCAGGCGTGAGCATGCAGCTGCTGCACCTGGTAGTACTTGCCGACATCGTTCCATTCACCCCCTTTGAAACCGATGACCATCCGGGCCGGAATCCCCTGACTGCGAAGCATCAGCACCAGGGCCCCGGCAAAGTACTCGCAGTGCCCCGCGCGATTTGCGCTCACGAAATCCTCGATCGGATCGAGCGTCGGATCACGCTGTTGTGCTTCCAGCGAGTAAAAGAACTCGCCCGAGGTGTGAAAGTATTCCGACAACGCATTGGCGGCTTGCACGGGATTGCGTTTCGGGTCGATGCCCGCTTCTGACAAGACCTGGCTGGCGAGTGCGGCGACTCTGGGGAACTGTTCGACCCCTGCTGGTTCATCAAACGGCTGCAGGAGCGCCGAGATGTTCAGAGGGCGTTGCAAAGACGGCAAAACGGTGCGCTGGCGATTACCGCGAATCCCCGTGGTGCCGATGTCGAACTCCAGCGTCCGATGACGATACTCGTCCAGCCGAAACAGGCGGCCCGTCGCAGGGTTCAGCTTCAGGCGCGAGTCCGGTTCGTCGATCGTCACGGCGGGCGCAATGTGAAAAATCTCGGCCGTATCGAGCGGCTCGACGGAGATCCGCTGCCGGGTGATCGTGCTTCCCGCTTCGGCCGGCAGCGGGATCGGATGGGAGGGAGTCGGTTGGGTCCAGGTGCGATCTTCGTAACGCGTGACAACCGTTCCCCGGAACAACGGTTCGCCAATCAATCGCATGGCCGAGTCGCCGCGGCCGCGATAAAACGTCACGCGCATCACGACCTCGGGATTGTTCACGGCCCCGCCTAATTCGCCGAGCATGACGGTATCGGTGAAACCAATCGTCCGAATAGGATCGGTGTCGGTCGACTCGAAGGTCGAAACGGTCCACCGCGGCAGTGCCAAGAACAGCGGTGTCGCCAGGATCAGCGTGCCCACTGCGGCCAGAATCGCCAGCGGTAACAGGCTCCTCCACAGGTACGATAGCTCGAATCCCACCGAGTGCTG
>Ga0169931_10003296_pt1 | contig 25675 bp, 24 predicted proteins | sample Kivu_15m_20L_FD_129675 | JGI IMG/M metagenome (GOLD analysis project Ga0169931, IMG submission 129675) | Freshwater microbial communities from Lake Kivu, Western Province, Rwanda to study Microbial Dark Matter (Phase II) - Kivu_15m_20L... | ecosystem: Environmental > Aquatic > Freshwater > Lake...
GACAGCATTGATGCGCAAACCGCATTGCAGATGGGATTGGTGAATCATGTGGTTTCGCTGGAGGATTTATTACCCAAATGCCGCGAGATTTTGGCTAAAATCAGCACCAAAAGTCCGGTGGCGGTCGGTAAAGTAATTAAGTGTGTAAACGATTTCTTCCGGCCGAACGTAAACGGCATGCAGCGCGAGATCTATGAATTTGGAGAGGCGTTTGTAACCGAAGACTTTAAAGAAGGTACGGATGCCTTTTTGAACAAAAGAAAACCCAATTTTCCGGGCAAATAAATTGGGGGTAAAAACAAAAAAACCTGTACAATTAAACACCAAATAAAAGACATGAAACACATCACAAAATTATTTTTTCTGGGTGCCACTGCACTCCTAATGACCACTTCCTGCAAAAAGGAAGATGACAAAAACACAACACCCACGCCTTCGCCCAATGCCGGCATTACCAGCTGCAGCGTTAATGGAAAATCCTGGACCAGCGGCAAAACAGAAACCTATACAGGCCTGGATAGTTTTCCCGGTTGCGAAGCGTATATGGCTGGTGACACCATGTCTTTTATTTCCACCAATTTTTCAGATACGTCCGTGGTGCTTGCACAGATAACCCTAACTCCTGGCAAGGTTGGAACCTACACCGGTACCACATCCACCGAAGGGGGTATGTTTTACCTGCCCAAATTTGATGAAACATCTTTGTTTCAGGCCTTCCTGATGTATACCACCAGCTACAGCTTTACCATCACAAAATGGGATAATGTAACCAGAAAATTCTCAGGCAGCTTCAACTTCAACATGGTTTCCAACGTCGGCGGTGCCGGCTTTAATGTGACCAACGGAAAGTTTGAAGACGTAAAATATTTTATTGACTAAAACCAGCGAAATCCATAAAAAACCCGTTCAAAGCGGGTTTTTTTATGCCATGAAAGGCCAGGTATTTACTGAATCTGCAATCAGTTTTTTATGTAAACTTCTCACCTGCTCAATGATGCTGAGGGTTTCGTTGTTGTGAACAATGTAGTGACACTTTGACAACAGTTCGTCCTGGGGCATCTGTTTTTGCATGCGCAACAAAACATCTTGCCTTGAGCAGTTGTCGCGATTCATAACACGCTGAATGCGCAATTCCTCGGGCGCCACCACCCCAATAGTTTTGTGAATGCGTCTGTAGCTGCCGCTTTCAAAAAGTATGGCCGCTTCTTTAAGCGTGTAGGCATGATTTTCATGCGCAGTGCACCATTTTTCGTAATGTTCAAACACAAATGGATGCACAAGGGCATTCAGTTTTTGCGAAGCTTCCTCATCTCCAAAGGCAATTGTCCTCAAAAAAGCTTTATTAATTTCACCATTTTCGAGAACAGATGGGCCGTAAGCCGCAAACAGTGCAGATTTAAGTTCGTTGTTTTCAATATAAAGGCGCTTTGCCTCTGCGTCGGCGTAATACACGGGCACCCCCAGTGATTCAAACACACGGCAAACCGTGGTTTTGCCACTTCCTATTCCGCCGGTGATACCAACGCGCATCAAGGTGTTATGCCTTGGGCTTTGGATAGGCAGCCATGGTCATTTCCATGCTCACCGCTGCTTTTTCAGCCTTTATTTTACCCTCTTCAATTTCCAGGATAAAATGAGTATCGGTGATTTGGGAAATTTTGGCATGAAAACCACCGGTAGTTACCACGTGGTCGCCCTTTTTAAGCTCTGCCAGGTAGGCTTTGGCTTTTTTCTGCTTCCGCATCTGTGGCCAAATCATGAAAAAGAAAAACACCACCATGATCAACAACATGGGTAATATCCCAAAGGATTGTCCGGCGTTGCCGGTTTGTAGCAATTGAATAAACATATGAATTAATGATTGTTTTGTTCGTATTCTTCGTCCTCTTCAGGGGTAGAAAACACAGTTGCTTTAAACTTTAGCAAAACGGTTTCAATGGTTGAGTTTTCAAACTCCACCGTAATGGACTTTTCGTTTTCCAGACCTTCTTTGGCACCGCGTCCTGTAGAGTTGAAAGTTGCATCCACATAGCCTTCTTCGCCGGGTTTAATAACGTCTTTGGTCCATCCGGGGGTGGTGCATCCGCAGGCAGCCTGACAATTGCGAATGAGCAAATCGCCCTTGCCTACATTTTTAAACTTATAGCGGTGCTTTAGCTGCATGCCCGAGGTTACCTTGTTGAAATTATAAACCGTATCGGTGAACAACGGCGTCCCTTTTGGACCGTTGTTATCAGGTTTAGGGTTTTCTGCAGTGGCCTCATTTTCAATTTTATCGGCCGATACGTTTGATTTGTTGTTGCCGCAGGCAGCCATAAATCCCACAGTCAAAAGCGAAAAGCAAATCAGAAGGCGGTGTTGCATAATGCAAATATACTACGATTATTTATCCCGCAAACCCCTGCCTGATTTGACGATAATACCACTTTCTGCAAGAGAAACACGCAATTTATCCAACACACCGTTTAAAAAACGACCACTGTTAGGTGTACTGTATTCCCTCACCACATCCAGGTATTCATTGATGGTAACCTTTAGTGGAATATGGGGGAACGATGTAAATTCTGCCAATGCAAGCTTCAGACACAGCAAATCTATAATAGCGATACGTCCGGGATCCCAGTTTTCGGTGACTGTGCTCACATATTCCTCGTATTTTTCACTGTTAGCCATCACCAGATCAAAAAGCAGCATCGCCATTTTCACCTCATCATCATCGTTTGAATACGGAATGCCTGGGGTGATATTTTCAGGGCTTGCAGCAAGGGTTTTTTCCAGTTCGCGATCCAGGGTGTTTTCATCATCATCCCAGGCGCCATAAGCTTCCTGCATGAGCAAATAAAAAGGCTCACACTTACCTAAAAGATAACGATAAAATTCCTGCAAAAACGTTTGCTGCTGCGCAGAATCAGGGTTGTCGAAAACACAGTAATCGGTGGTAAATTCCTGCTGAAACAGCCAATCGGTAATGGTGGGAAAAGAATCCCCATATTCCGACCAGTTTGCCATGAAATAAAGGCGTTTGTGCTTGAGGGTTTTGTCGTAAATACTTTTGGCCAGTGCATTGTTATTCAGCAGCCCAAGACGGCGAATTTTCTCTTTATCAGGATAGAACTTTTTTACTTCTATTTCCTGCTTACTCAGTAAATATTCATTTAAATAATGGGGAAGTTCCAGCAGAAACACATACACATCATACGTGACCATAAGTGAGGATAATAAACCCTGTCTGCACGGTGCTTTGGCGGAATCGCCACCCTGCTGCGCTGCGTACAAAGCTTGCAGCGCTTTTATTCTTACCAACCTCCGTGAAATCATAGAACGTTGCTGCAAAAATACAACAAACGGGGCGGATGGCATAAAAAACAAATGCTGGCGGTTTTTTTGTCAGGCTCCAAATCAAATATCACCCGCTGTAACCAGGTTGTCTATCAGCCTAACACCCTCCAAATAGCCCGCAAAAACCACCGCTTTTTTTAATGAAGTGTCCGTCGCTTGCACCATATCCGGCAAAGCAACCGTTTCCAGGTATTCAATTTCAATGCCCTGCTCTTTGAGCAACGTGCGCGCACCTTCCACATTGTCGTCTTTTGCAACCATTTGCATGGCCTTGTGTATGTTTCCCGCCTTTATTAGCCCGCCGCTTGACAGTCTTGCGTTGCGGCTGCTGAGGGCCAGACCGGTTGTTTGGTCTCTTTGCGTAGGTATATTATGTTGCCTAATATTCGAAAAACACGCCGCTACCAGCTTCTCAACCACCAGGCATTGCTGCAGGTCTTTTTGTCCGAAAAACACATCAGCGGGGTTTACCACCGAGAATAAACGATGCAGCACTTTGACTACACCTTTAAAATGACCTGGACGGTGTTGACCTTCAAACACGTGATCCAGTTCTCCCAAATCCAAATAAATATCAGCAAGGTCCGTCGGGTATAAATCGGATGTAACCGGTAAAAAAACAGCATCTACGCCAGCATCGTTTAAAAGCCGAAGGTCTGGCGAAATTGTTCTTGGATATTTCAGCAGGTCATCTTCATTGTTAAACTGCGCCGGATTAACAAAAACACTTACCAATACAGGCTTTCCAAGGGCCTTGGCCTTTTCCACCAACGCAAGGTGTCCGGCATGAAGTGCGCCCATGGTTGGCACAAATGAAAAATCGTCATTTTGACATTTAGCCCAGCGGGAAACCGCTTTGGTATAATAGAAAACCTTCAACAAAAACCAAATATATCCATGCAAATAAAAGATTTTGAACACGAAAAGTTTTGAATTTCAGGAAAAATTGTGTTAATTTTGTAAATCGTAATCTTCCCAATAGAGTTCCCAATACATGAGCATCACCAAAAAACGCGTTCTGTTTGTCAGTTCAGAAATGGCCCCCTTCCTCGAAACCGAAAGCGCACAGGCCATCATCGCAAGAAATCTTCCCCAGGCGCTTCAGGAGCGCGACAATGAAATCCGCATCTTGGTTCCCCGCTTCGGCGTAATCAATGAAAGAAGAAACCGCCTGCACGAGGTGGTGCGTCTTTCCGGAATCAACATTTCGATAGATGACAATGACAACCCCTTGATTATCAAGGTTGCCAGCATTCCCCAGACCAAAATGCAGGTTTATTTCCTTGATAATGAAGATTATTTTCACCGCAAGGCCATCTTCCAGGATGAAAAAGGCCAGTTTTTTGATGACAATGATGAACGCACCATTTTCTTCTGCAAAGGGGTAATGGAAACCATAAAAAAATTGGGCTGGGCACCCGATATCATCCATTGTCAGGGATGGATGACCAGCCTTATTCCTGTTTACCTGAAAACCGTATACAAAGACGAGCCCGTATTTAGGGATGCTAAAGTTGTATACAGTGTATACAACGACACCGAAGAGTGCCTGGGTGCCGATTTCTCCAGAAAAGCATCCTTAAACGAGATCCAGGATGATACCATGCAGTGCTTTGCCGATGGCAATATTAAAAGCCTGCACCAGGGCGCAGTTAGCTATGCCGATGCGGTGGTTACATCCTGCGATGAAGCCCATCGCTGTGTGGCTGAACACATCAGTTCCAAGCCGGTTATGCGGCATACTGAAGAGCCTATTGGCGAACAATATGTGAGCTTTTACGAAAAAGTGATTACACAAGCGCTGTAAAACCGCGAACTTTGCCCCCGTGACGAAAAGGCTGGTTTGGTTATTTCCGGTTGTATTACTGCTGTTTACCTGTAAAAAACAGAGTGGCAATATCGTGCTCGATGGGCAGGGAAATGCTGGGCAAATGCAGCTGTTTACCACCGATACGCTCAGCCTTACAGCAACCACGGTTCGTGAAGATTCTCTTCCCGGAAACAACCTGCGTTATGTGTTATTTGGCAGTATGAACGATCCCCTGCTCGGAACTATATCTTCCGGTGCTTACGCCCAATGCGGCCTGCTGGAGCCCAACTCTGATTTTCCCAACACAGAAGAACCGGATTCCGCTGTTTTGTTCATCCCTTTTATCAATGGATTAAATTTTTACGGAGACAAACAAACCTATCAAGGCTTTACTATCACGCCGCTGAAAACCGGAATCACAGGAACCAACGCTTACTATCAGGGCGATGTGCTGGAAACCGACCCAACTCTGGAAAGCCGCTACTACGGCCCGGTCTATAATTATAAAACCGACTCCATTCGGTATAAAAAAGGAAAATCTGCTATCACCCCCGGTATCCGTGTGCGTTTGTCTGCAGGCATGGCTCGCAAGCTCATGCAGCTTCCCAAAGATGCCTACACCAGCCAGGAAAAACTGATTGAGAATTTTCCCGGTATCGCTGTGTTGCCCGAAAAGCGCGATCTGGGCGAAGGGAAAGGCGGTTTTGGGGTGTATGACTTCAACAACAACATCAGTTTTGCCTATCGGGCAAAAATCCTGCTGTACTATCGCGATACAGCTACCCAGGTTTTTACCTTTAACGGTTCAAAAAACACCATTAACAAAGGTATGCCCGGCGTGTACAAAGCGGCAGTGGCGCAGCAACTCAACAATCCGGCCCAATCCTATACCATAACCTACGCCCAGGCGCCCAACGGTCTGAAAACCCATATTCGCATCCCCAATTTGCTTAATCTTGGCCAACTTGGCAATATTGCCATCAATAAAGCAGAATTACAGCTATTTGTGGCTCCCGGCACCGCTACTGCCTTGCACCCTGCGCCTGGACGACTAAACCTGTTCCAGCCTGCAGGCAAAACCAGCGACCGCAATACCTTTGTGGAAGACGGTGTTTCTGACAGCTACGGCGGCACCTACAACGAAGCTACCGGCAGCTACCGATTTACACTAACCAAACACCTGCAAAACCTACTCAGTGCCAAGAAATTTTACAACGAGGACCTAAATTTTGGGCTTTATCTGGCGATTCCTTCAGATCAGCCGGTAAGCGGCGCCCGCGTGGCCATAGACCACAGCAAAACCAAATTGATTATAACCTACACCAAACTGAATTAACCCTTACTTGTTAGTTGCATGATGGATAAACGCAAACCCTACCAGCTGGTAAGCCGCGAGTGGAAGCCCGAAGATACCGTTATCAAGGTAAATGGCGTGGAAATTGGCAAAGAGCTGATGCTGGCTGCAGGCCCCTGTGCTGTGGAGAATGAGGAACAGGTATTCACCATCACCGAGTTTCTGGCCAAACAACAGGTTCGTTTTCTGCGCGGCGGTGCCTACAAACCCCGCAGCAGTCCCTATTCTTTTCAGGGTTTGAAAACCGAAGGATTGCAACTACTCAGAAAAGCGGCCGACAAATACGGAATGGCCGTGGTGAGTGAAGTAATGAGTGCCGACAAGGTGGATGAGCTTTGCGAATATGCCGATATCCTGCAGGTAGGCACCCGCAACATGCAAAACTATCCTTTGCTGCGTGCATTGGGTAAAATAAATAAGCCCGTATTGCTGAAGCGTGGCATGAGCAGCACCATGGAAGAATGGCTGCTGGCAGCAGAATATATTTTGGTAGGCGGCAATGAGCGCGTCATCCTCTGTGAGCGCGGAATCCGCACCTTTGATACCGCTACGCGCAACACATTGGATCTAGGCGCAGTGGCGCTGGTAAAGCAACTCAGCCACTTGCCGGTAATTGTAGACCCAAGCCAGGGTACCGGAAACCGCAACCTGGTGGCGCCACTTTCTATGGCAGCCATTGCAGCCGGAGCAGATGGCCTTATCATTGAAGTACACAACCAGCCAGAAAAAGCACTGAGCGATGGCGAACAAAGCCTTTATTTCGACCAGTTTGCAGCCATGATGCAGCCTTTGGCACAGCAGGGCGCCCTGCGCAACAAGCACTTCGATTTCCAAAAGCCCAGGCTTCCTGAAGCCGAGACAACCGCCTGATTGCGGCATGCAACTGCACTGGGAAAAACATACCCTCTCATTTATCAAACCAGCCAAAACCAGCCGGGGCGAATACACAGAAAAACCGCACTGGCTGATTTACCTCTCACAAAACGGCATTATCGGTTGTGGTGAAGCCGCGCCCTTGCCGGATTTGAGCATAGACGGGCAGGCCCCGATCGATGAAACGCTTACCCAGCTTCAGTATTTTGCAGCAGAACCGCTGCCGCTGAATGAATGGCTTCGCCTTACCGATGGTTATCCATCCTTGCAGTTTGCCCTGGAATGTGCCTTTCTGGATGTGCAAAACGGGGGCAAAGGGGTGTTGTTTCCGGGCCCTTTTACCGAAGGGGAAAAAAGCATTCCATTCAATGGGTTGGTGTGGATGGATACCATTGAAGGCATGTGGGAAGAGGCCCGGCAAAAAATAGAGAAGGGATTTACCTGCCTCAAATTCAAAGTGGGCGCTATCGATACTGATTCGGAATGCCGGTTGCTGGAAAAAGTAAGGGCTCTCAAAAACGAGTTTGGTCTCACCATACGCCTGGATGCCAATGGTGCGTGGGCACCGGAAGAGGCCCCCTATCATCTGAAAGAGTTTTCGCGTTTTAAAGTTCACAGCATAGAACAACCCATCAAAGCCGGACAGGCCGATGCCATGCAGGAGCTGTGCGCCAAAAACCCCATTCCGGTGGCGCTGGATGAAGAACTGATTGGGATATCCAAAGACGGTGCCGAACTTCTTTTGAAAAAGATTAAGCCCGCATTTATCGTGCTGAAACCCACCCTGCTTGGCGGTTTCACCGCTTGCGACCACTGGATTGAAGTTGCCCAAAAACACAACATTGGGTGGTGGGTCACCAGTGCACTGGAGGGAAACATCGGCCTGAGTGCCATTGCACAGTGGGTTTCTGCCAAAAACAACCCCATGCACCAGGGTTTGGGAACCGGAGCACTGTATAAAAACAATTTCGCGCCACGCACCCGTGCAGAAAAAGACCAAATGTGGTTTTTACAAAACCTTGCAACCATCTGACGGCATCTTTGTTTATTAAGTGCACATGAACCCGCACATCGATAAAATCAACCAAAGTATTGCCCCGCAAAAAGCCCTTATTGTAAAGCATCCACTGTATGCCCAAATTCAAAACCTTGAGCATGTGCGGATATTTATGCAGAACCATGTTTACGCCGTTTGGGATTTTATGTCGCTGCTGAAAAGCTTACAGCAAAACCTTACCTGTACCACTACGCCCTGGCTACCCAAAGGCAGTGCCGAAACCCGGTTTTTGATCAATGAAATTGTGGTGGGCGAAGAATCGGATGTGGATATGAACGGTATCCGCAAAAGCCATTTTGAGATGTACCTGGATGCAATGGAGCAGGCCGGTGCAGACACCACCATGATTCTAGGCCTGACGGAAGAGATACGCAACGGCAAACCCGTGGAAACAGCCCTTGAAGAGATGAATTTACCAACTTCTGTAAAGGAATTTGTACAGTTTACTTTCAGACAAATAGCCGAAAACAAACCCCATGTGTTGTCTGCGATTTTTACGTTAGGCAGGGAGGATTTAATACCCGATATGTTTATGGCGCTGGTAAATGACCTCAACCTCCGTTTTCCGGAAAAAATTGCGCCCTTCAAATATTACCTCGACCGCCACATAGAAGTAGATGGCGACCACCACTCGCACCTGGCTTTGCAAATGACTGCCGAGCTATGCGGAACTGATGAAAAGAAATGGGAAGAGTCAACGCAGGCTTCTATGGAAGCGCTGCGCTTACGAAACAACCTTTGGACAGGAGTACTCGAAGAAATAATGCCAATATCTGCCGCCCTCTCTTAAAAGTATCGCATAAAAAAAGCCCGGATATCCGGGCTTTCTCTTTTAGTTTTTTTAATTAGTGTGATGCTGCATACAACTCAGCCACTTTTTTCCAGTTCACCACATTCCACCAGGCATTGATATAATCCGGGCGGCGGTTTTGGTAGTGCAGATAATAGGCGTGTTCCCACACATCCAAACCCATAATAGGTGTGCCTTTTACATCGGCAATGTCCATCAGCGGGTTATCCTGGTTTAGAGTGCTGGTCACCACCAGTTTTCCGTCGTGCACCACCAGCCATGCCCAGCCCGAACCAAAACGGGAAGTGGCAGCAGTGTTAAACTGCTCTTTAAATGCTTCTACGCTCCCAAAAGTTGATGTGATGTCTGTCAGCAGTTTTCCTTCGGGATTTCCGCCACCGGCCGGGCTCATGAGCTGCCAGAAAAGACTGTGGTTCCAGTGGCCGCCGCCATTGTTGCGAACAGCCATGCTGTATTTACTCACATTAGCCATAAGCTCTTCCAGGCTCTTGCCTTCGCCTGCATTGCCTTTCACGGCATTGTTCAGGTTATTTACATACGCCTGATGATGCTTGCCGTGGTGGATTTCCATGGTCCTGGCGTCAATATGGGGCTCCAGGGCCGCAAATTCGTAGGGGAGTGATGGTAATTCAAACATAATTATGGTTTTATTCAGGTAACAAAGTTAAGCAAGTTTGGTTCGTTGTGTACATACCCTGATTTTTGCATACAACTTGTTGTTTGCCGCTGATATCGCCCTGTTGTTTGAAATTATCGCCGTTGTTTTGTCTATGGCAGGTGTGCTGCTTGCCATAAAACCCTACACATCTAACTGGCCCGTGGCTATGGCCGGAACCCTTTTCTATGCCTGGATTTTCTATGATTGCCGCTTGTATTCGGATATGGTTTTGCAGTTCCTTTTTATAGGTGTTCAGGCCTATGGATGGCGAAACTGGTCTCTGAAAAGCACTCCTCAAAACCCAGTTTCATCAATTACTCAGCGTCGGTGGCTTATTGAAAGCCTGATTTTTCTTATTGGATGGTACTTGTGGACCCGGATCATCCTTTTATTTGCTCCTGATGCCGCCATGCCTTGGCTCGACAGTTTCACGGCTTCCCTCAGCGTTTGGGCCATCACACTGCAAGCGCGCCGAAAATGGGAAAACTGGATGCTATGGCTGCAGGCGGATATAATTTATATTCCGCTCTATATTTCTGTGGGCAAACCCTTGACTGCGGGGCTTTATGCGGTGTTTTTACTGTTTGCGGTCGTGGGTTTGCGGTCGTGGTACCGTCAGCGGGTGTGAACTTTTATCCCTATTTTTGCAAGAGACAGTGCAGGTCGGTTGATTTGCAAACAGTTTTTCGATAGATTTATAACAGTATGGGATGTTCATCATGTGGTACCAAATCAGGGGGCGGCTGCTCTCCTGCCGGATGCAAAAGCAACGGTACCTGCGGCACTTCGGGGTGTAATGCCCTGAATGTATATGATTGGTTCAGGGACATGGAGCTCCCTGACGATTTTGTGGCTTTTAATATCGTAGAGGTGCGATTTAAAGGTTCAAGAAAGGAGTTTTTCAGAAATGTAAACAATCTGGATCTTTACACCGGTGATTATGTGGCCGTGGAAAGCTCCGTGGGCTTTGATGTTGGTGCCGTTTCCGCCACCGGCGAAATCGTGCGCCTTCAATTAAAAAAATACAGGGTTCAGGAAGATTCTGAACGCATTTTGCCCATCATTCGCAAAGCAACCGATAAAGACCTCGAAAAAAACGATGAGCTAAAACTAAAAGAAAATGCCACCCTGGAAAGGGCTCGTACCATAGCTTTCAGACTCAACTTGCAGATGAAAATCAGTGATATTGAAATTCAGAGTGACGGACGCAAGGTTATTTTCTTTTACACTGCTGAACAGCGAGTGGATTTCCGCGAATTGATTCGCCTGTATGCCGATGAATTCCGCATGAAAATTGAAATGCGCCACATCAGTTACCGCGAAGAGGCTTCCCGTCTGGGTGGTATTGGTGTTTGCGGCCGTCAGCTATGCTGCAGCACATGGCTCACCGACTACAAAATGGTTACCACCGGGGCAGCACGCGTACAGAACCTCAGCATCAATATGGAAAAACTGGCCGGTCAGTGCGGTCGCCTCAAATGCTGTCTGAATTATGAGCTGGATTTGTATGTGGAGGCGCTGGACAAGTTTCCCAAAGCCAAGGTAGTGAAGCTGGAAACAGCCTCCGGTGTTGCATACAGCCAAAAAACAGATATTCTTAAACAGCTGATGTGGTTTAGCTATGAAGACAGCCCGACCTGGATTGCCCTTGCGGTAGAAAAGGTTAAGGAGTTCATGGAGGACAACAAGCAAGGTAAAATCGTTCCCCCGCTTCAGGATGTGGCTGCTGCCAGTCAGGTGATGGAACAGGTTGCTTCTGCGCAGGCGCCTGAATTCATCGGCGGCTCCGAACTGCTTGAAGACAGGGAAATGGAAGCGGAAATCCGCAAAGGCCGCCAGGAAAAAGGCCGTCATCAGCACCCCCACAATAAAGGCGGTCAGCAACACAGGCCACCGGGACAAGGTGGAGGAGGCAATCCGCAGGGCAAGCCGCACCACCGGGGCCCCGACAACCGCGGACCCAGAAGGGATAATCGAGGTCCTCGTCCCCCGCACCAAAACAGGGGGCCAAAACCCAACAATCCGCCCAACACCTGATTTTATTTGCAATAAACCGGTCTCTGCATTAATATTGATGCCCCATTTGGCCGCATCAGCATGATTGCCCCGGTAATACATTGGTATTTTAAACAGCGCTATCAGGATATTCAACTGATGGCCTCCAGAGCCGCAGACGCCCAGGATGTATGGTTCGAATACCTTCTGGACAAAGGGAAAGATACCGTTTATGGTGAATCTGCAGGTTTTAAAAACATTCGCAATTATGCCCAGTGGAAAGAAATGGTTCCGGTGGCAAATTATGAAGACCTGAAGCCCTGGATTGAACGAACCATGGCTGGAGAACAAGGCCTCATCTGGCCCGAAGAAATTACCTGGTTTGCAAAAAGCAGTGGTACCACGGGCAATACAGCCAAGTTTATTCCCATTAGCTACGAAAGCCTGGAAGACAACCATTTCAAAGGCTCTAAAGATGTGCTTACCCTGTTTTGTGTTGAAAATATAGAATCGGAAATGTTTCAGGGCAAAGCCTTGCTAATCGGCGGCAGCCATAAAATCAACCAGCTAAACACCCGTGGATATTACGGTGATTTGAGTGCCGTTCTTATGAACCATATGCCGGCATGGGCCAACTTCAAGTCTACCCCTGATCTGAACATTGCCCTGATGGACAACTGGGAGGAAAAACTGGAAATTATGGCTCAGGCCTCCATACACGAGGACATTACCAGTATTAGTGGAGTGCCTACCTGGACACTGGTGCTTTTCAAAAGAATCCTGGAAATAACAGGAAGGAAACACATGCATGAGGTTTGGCCCAACCTGGAATTGTTTATCCATGGCGGCGTGAGCTTTACACCTTACCGCGAACAGTTTAAACAACTGCTGCCCGACCCTAAAATGCGCTATGTAGAAACCTACAATGCCAGCGAAGGCTTTTTCGGTGTACAGTTCAATTCTGCAAGTTCTGATATGCTGTTGGTAACCGACCATGGGGTGTTTTATGAGTTCTATCCCGTAAACGAAGGCCCCGAAGCCGCAGTTCCACTCAGAGACGTGAAACCCGGCGTGAATTATGCCGTCATGATAACCACTACCGGTGGTTTGTGGCGCTACAACCTGGGAGATACCGTTCAGTTTAGCAGCACCAATCCGTACTTGTTTAAAATATCAGGACGTACTAAGCTTTATATCAACGCCTTTGGCGAAGAACTGGTTATAGAAAATGCCGATACCGCTATTGCTGCTGCTGCTGCCGCAACAAACGCAATAGTGGAAGATTATACTGCCGCCCCTGTGTTTATGACCGAAACCGAACCCGGACATGAATGGCTGATTGAATTTTCGGTGCCTCCGGCAGATATGGTTGCTTTCACGCAATCGCTCGACAATAATCTGAAAGCCTGCAATGGTGACTATGCCGCCAAAAGACAAGGTGACCTGGCCATGAAAATGCCAAAAGTAATAGCAGTTCCGGCAGGTGCTTTTCAGCAGTGGCTGAAACAAAAAGGCAAGCTGGGCGGACAACACAAGGTGCCACGTCTCAGCAACGACCGTAGCATTCTGGAAGAAATTCTCAGCAGCCTGCAGCAGCCTGCCTGAGATTGGTCATCTCAAAAGCCCTTTGTATCTTCGCCCCATGTACGGAGCGTTTCAGCAACACTTGCAGGCCGAACTGAAATCCATTGAGGAAAACGGCCTTTACAAAAGAGAAAGAATCATCGTAACCCCGCAGGATGCGGTTATCCGTCTGCAGGACGGCAATGAGGTAATCAACTTCTGCGCCAACAACTACCTGGGCCTCAGCAGCCACCCCCGCGTGGTGGAAGCAGCCAAGCGCGCCATCGACACCCATGGTTTTGGTATGAGCAGTGTGCGCTTTATCTGCGGTACGCAAGACATACACAAAGAACTGGAGGCAAAAATTGCTTCATTTTACGGAACCGATGATACCATTCTCTATGCTGCGGCTTTCGATGCCAATGGCGGTGTTTTCGAGCCCCTGCTGGGCGAAGAAGATGCCATTATCAGCGATTCGCTGAATCATGCCTCAATTATCGATGGCGTAAGGCTTTGCAAAGCGCGCCGCTACCGCTATGCCAACAACAATATGGCCGAGCTGGAGGAACAGCTCATCAAGGCCCGGGCCGAAGGCGCACGCTATATTTTAATCGTGACTGACGGCGTTTTCAGCATGGATGGCTATGTGGCCCAGCTGGATAAAATCTGCGACCTTGCCGACAAATACAATGCCCTCACCATGACCGACGAATGCCATGCCGCAGGCTTCATAGGCAAAACCGGCCGTGGGGTGCCCGAATACTGCAATGTGATGGGTCGTGTTGACATCATCACCGGTACACTGGGTAAAGCCCTCGGTGGTGCCATGGGAGGATATACAACAGGCAGTAAAGAGATAATCGAAATTCTGAGGCAGCGCAGCCGCCCCTATCTGTTTAGCAATTCGCTTGCCCCCAGTATTGTGGGTGCTAGTATAGAAGTATTCAATATGCTCACCGAAACCACGGAGCTGCGCGACAAACTGGAAGCCAATGTTCACCGCTTCAAGGCCGGTATGAAAGCCGCAGGATTTGACTTTAAGGACGGAGACAGTGCCATTGTGCCTATCATGCTGTATGATGCCAAACTCAGCCAGGTAATGGCAGATAAACTTCTGCAGGAGGGTATTTACGTAATTGGTTTCTTCTACCCTGTAGTGCCTAAAGACCAGGCCCGAATTCGCGTACAACTGAGTGCCGCCCATGGGTTTGAGCACATAGACCGCGCCATTGCTGCTTTTACCAAGGTGGGCAAAGCGTTGGGCGTGATATCCTCATAAAATTAAATAGGTTATAAAAACAAAAAACCCGCAAATAGCGGGTTTTTTGTACGTATATTTACTTTATAATCGCACGTATTTTAGCAAGTGGTTTTTGCCTTCACACAACACAGCCACCTGGTAAACCCCGGGAATCCAGTTTTTACTGGGCAATGAAATGGATTGGCCTGCAGGCCATACAGCCTCGTAAACGCGCGCTCCGGCCATGTTATACACTGTAACCGATGCGTCTTTCGACATGTTATTCCATTGCATTACAGCGTCACCGCGTGATGGGTTCGGCATCAGCCTGATCGGGCTGTTCAATACGCTCTGCAACGAATTGGTAGACTGAACAATAATGGGTTGCTGAAAACCCTGCGTTAACAGAGCATTGCCACTGCCCCCGGTTTCCCCTACAAGGTTTCCCAGCGACCAGTCGGCAGAAAAGCTGCCCGAAAAAGAACCTCCCGTGGCCGACAGGAGCTCTCGCTCAGCACTTTGTGCCTGCAAACCGGCCAAACCGGCCACCACACAAAATAAAACGGCTATGATTCTCATGGCTGTTTATTTATTGCGGTTGTTTCTGCGGGGTACGGCAATACCATCGGTGTTTACGAAATGAATACCGGCACTGGCAGGCTTGCCAAAGAGTTCAGGATGCAGGTATTTACCCACCGCATTGGCCTCTTTGGGTTTTTCGGGGATTACGCGATTTGCTTTGGCCCAGGCATCATTACGCACACCAGTTACTTGCCAACTAACCTCGGTATTGGGTTTGTCGGTTTTGATACTGAATTTATTACCCTCAATTTTCTTTGAAACCACTGCCTGTGCAAAATCAGGGCCGATTACTGTAAGCTGGTAGCGGAAATCCGCGTTCAGCGATTGAAAGTAGGATGGAAGGGTAACCTCAGCCACACCATTGGCATCGGTGGTGATGTTTCCGTTGTAGATGTTCATCATTTCGGGGCTTTCCACAAAACTGTGTATGAGGTATTTGTTTTCAGGATCTTGTGGGTGGTCTATCTGGAAAGTACCACCTGCTTTGCTCAAGGTACCTGACACATAAACATTGCCCTGAAAATAGCCGGCATAGTTGGTAAGGCCGCTGGTGGCGGTTCCATAAACGCCATAGTTGGTATACGACGAGTTGGTTGCAGTGTTGGAGAAATAACCGGCATAGGCCGCAGAACCCGCTGTTCCGGTGATGGCGCTATACGTTCCATAGGTTCCGCTGGCACTGGTAGATGCGGCATAAACACCGTTATAATGGCCGATGGTGAATACGTAACCCCCGTCGGTTTCAGCATAAATACCGTAGTTTCTTTTGCCGGAAGTTTGCAAAGCCTTTGCTTCAAAAATAGCACCCACGTTGAAGGTGCCTGAATTACCAGCAACAGCGCCAATCCCCGCGTTGAAGAAAGATGAACCTTTTGCGAAGCCTAAGACACCCACCGAGTTTACGAAGGAAGTTGTCACAGTATCCGGAATAGCATAGGCAGCAAGGCTATAATCATAATCGGAAGGTGCAGGTATGTATAATCTTGAACCGGAACCCGAAACATTGAATCTTGCATTTGCTACCCCACTTCCAACATTCACCTCGCCGGACTTCAACACACGCAGGCGCTGAGCAGCGTTGGTGGCGAAAGCCATCGAATCGGCGGTTGAGAAAAGCAGGGATCCGGAAGCGGAGTTGTTGAGATAGCCTAGGCTCGCATTGGGCAAACCATTGCTGTTTCCGGTAGCGCCTGTCCCATATTTGTTCATAAGCAGGGTGGTTCCGGACGAGTTGGTGAGGCGAAGTCCGGCATAGGCTGTGCTGCTGCCGGTTTTGGCTTCGATTTCTCCGTTGCTGCCACTGCTGTGTACGCTCAGGGGGTAAAGTGGTGTTGTATTGCCAATACCTACATTGCCCGAGTTGTTATTGTAAAGATCGTTTCCGGCGCTGGTCCAGCGACTATTGATGACATTGCCGGTAATGCTCAGTCCTGTGCCGGCTGTGAGCGTGGTACCGGCTGTGCCGGCAGAATCTTTGGCGGGCGCCCATGTGGTTCCGTTCCATTTCAGCACCTGTCCCGTGGTAGCACCAGATTGTGAAATTTGGGATGCGGTAATGGTGGCAGGTGCCCAGGAAGTGCCGTTCCACTTGATGATTTGACCGCTGGTGGCGCCGGCTTGTTCTATCTGCGACATGGTAATGGTAGCCGGACCGTCATTGGCAGGCGCCCAGGAAGTCCCGTTCCATTTGATGATTTGGCCCGTGCTGGCACCGCCCTGTTCAAGTTGGGTCAATGGTACGGTGGAAGAACCCGCTGAAGCAGGAGCCCAGGCAGAACCATTCCATTTGAGAATTTGACCTGCCAAAGCACCACCTCCGGTCATTTGTGATGGTGCGATGTTGGCGGTAGGGGCCAGTGCACTGGCTGTATTAGCGGTGCTGGCACTACCGCTGGTGTTGGCAAATGAAGCATAAGGCACAGCCATTAGCTGGGTGTTGCTGATTTCTGCAAAATTGCTGCCACCGGTTGCATCCGCCTCAACCTGAAGAAACTTGGCACCGGCAGCCCATTGGGCGGCCGTTGGAAATGACCCCTGGGCAACACTTCCCGCACCTACAGTTGCCATAAGCATTCCCTGTGCCGTGGTGGTCTTTAACTGGGTTTCGCGGTAAATAATGGTTCCAGTAGTGCTGCCTTCCCTTAGGGTAAAGCGCAAACTCACAGACTGGCTTGCCAAAGGCTGGCCGGTGGCATTCCGCATGGCCGCCTGATAAGGAAATCCATTGGGAGCCTGCGCTAGGGCTGTGGAAAAACCGGCAAGCGCAAGAAGGGGAAGTAATTTGTTTTTCATCGCACTGATATTTACACGAAACTGACAATTATAAATGATAAATACAAGCACATGCCAAAAAAATAATGGCCGGGTAATAATCAAAACGAATAAAGCTATATTTGTCGGGCAACGAATACCTTTTACTATGACACTTTGGAGGAAAAAACCACTTGGCGATCTGCTGGCACAAGCCGACGGCAGTAGCCTGAAACGCACTTTGGGTGCTTGGAGCCTGGTAGCCCTGGGTATTGGCGCTATAATCGGTGCCGGACTGTTTGTGAGAACCGCGGCTGCAGCCGGACAGGCCGCCGGGCCCGGCGTAACCCTGGCTTTTGTGGTAGCAGCTATCGGCTGCGCATTTGCCGGTTTGTGCTACGCCGAGTTTGCCTCCATGATACCCATTGCCGGCAGCGCCTATGCCTACAGCTATGTAACCATGGGCGAAATTGTGGCATGGATTATTGGCTGGGCACTTATCATGGAATATGCCCTCGGTGCCGCTACCGTTTCCATCGCCTGGAGTGAATATCTAAACAACCTGCTGGGAGGCGGGATACCTTATGAATGGTGCCATTCCCCGTTTGAGGTTTCTCAAAGCGGGGTGCACGGCATAATGAACTTGCCCGCCATAGGTATTCTGAGTCTGCTTACCCTGCTGCTTATCAAAGGCACGCAGGAGTCGGCATTCATCAACGCCATCATTGTGTTTGTGAAAGTGGCCATTGTGCTGCTGTTCATTTTCATTGGCTGGAAGTTTATCAACCCTGCCAATTACGACCCTTATTTGATTTCGGAAGGAACCAAACCCGTCTTGAACCCGGATGGTACCATTAAAAATGCCTACGATGGGTTTTTCCGTCACGGATGGGGTGGCATTATAGGTGGAGCCGGTATCGTATTCTTTGCCTTCATTGGCTTTGATGCCGTTTCTACCGCTGCACAGGAAGCCAAAAACCCCAAGCGCGACATGCCCATCGGTATTTTGGGTTCACTTGTAGTTTGTACCATTCTTTATATTCTTTTTGGTCATGTCCTCACCGGCGTAGCCAACTGGAAAGACTTTGCCGATCCCGCCAAAGGTGGTGAGGCATCTGTGGCCTATGCCATTTCCAACTTTATGCCCGGTTATGAATGGTTGGCAACCGCAGTAACCATTGCCATTCTGGCGGGTTTCTCGTCTGTAATTTTGGTGATGCTAATGGGGCAAAGCCGTGTGTTTTATACCATGAGCACCGACGGTCTCATTCCTAAAGTATTCTCCGACCTTCACCCAAAATTCCAGACACCCTACAAAGCCAACATCATTCTGTTTGTTTTCGTGGGATTGTTTGCTGCGTTTGTGCCCATTCATGTAGCGGGAGATTTAACCTCGTTCGGAACCCTGTTTGCCTTTATCCTGGTGAGTATTGGTGTGCTCATCATGCGCAAAACCTCACCCGAAATTCAGCGGCCTTTCAAAACCCCGCTGGTGCCTTTTGTTCCCATCATGGGCGCATTAATTTGTCTGGGTATGATTATCGGGTTGGATCAGCAAACGCTAATTGTAGCGGCTGTTTGGATGCTTGCCGGTTTGCTCATTTATTTCCTTTACAGCAGGCAACGCAGCAAACTTAGCAACCCGTCTGAAATTTTGACCCACGCTTCCGACTTTGAGAAACAATAAGCCGTTTGAAAACAGCTTCTGATAAAAAAGGCCTGGGCCTGCTCGATGCCACACTCATCGTGTCGGGGAGCATGATTGGCTCGGGTATTTTTATTGTTTCTGCCGAAATGGCCCGCGGTGTGGGTAGTTCGGGCTGGCTTTTGCTGGCATGGCTGCTGGCCGGTGTAATTACCCTGCTGGGCGCCCTTAGCTATGGCGAACTGGCGGGCATGATGCCCAAAGCAGGCGGACAATACGTATACATCCAAAAAGCCTTTGGCAAACTTACCGGGTTTGTGTACGGCTGGACAGTTTTCACGGTTATTCAAACAGGCGTAATTGCCGCTGTGGCCGTGGCTTTTGCTAAATACACCGGACAAATATTTCCGTTCTGGAACGAGAACCACATTTTGCTTCAATTGGGCAGTTTCACAGTTTCCTGGGCACAGGTGCTGGCCATCGTACTGATTGTTTTTCTAACTGCTGTTAATACCATGGGCATTGAGGAAGGAAAGTGGCTGCAGCGCTTGTTTACCCTCTCCAAAATGCTGGCCATTTTGGGTTTGGTGGTGGCGGCTTTTGTGATAGGCGGTAAAACGGATTACCTCCATCAAAATTTTGAAAATGCCTTTCGCGCCACTGCTTCCGCTGAAACAAGTATAAACTGGCACTCCATAGGTTCGCTGGCACTGCTGGCCGCATTTGGTACCGCCATGGTAGGTAGTTTGTTCAGTTCGGATGCCTGGAACAACGTTACCTTTATTGCCGGTGAAATCCGGCAGCCCGAACGGAATATTCCCCGCAGCCTGTTTTTGGGCACGCTAATGGTTACAGTGCTTTATATACTGGCAAACCTAGCCTATCTGTCTGTCCTTCCGCTACAGGGAACTTCCCTGGGTTCAGTTGAAAGCAGCGGAATCAGCCATGCGCCATTTGGCCGCGTAGGAACATCTGCAGCGCAAATGATTTTTGGCGCACCCGGTGTAATATTAATGACCATACTCATCATGATCAGCACCTTTGGCTGCAACAACGGCATGATCCTCGCGGGGGCGCGGTTGTTCAGCACCATGGCCAATGATGGATTGTTCTTCAAGGCTGCAGGCAAACGCAACAAAAACAGTGTTCCGGCCAATGCATTGTGGGCGCAGGCGCTGTGGGCATCGGTACTTTGCCTCAGTGGCAGCTACGGCGATTTGCTAAAATACTGCACGTTTGCTTCCTTGCTTTTCTATATGGTAACCGTGGCCGGTCTGTTGCGCTTGCGCAAAACCGAACCCGATATGGAAAGACCCTACAAGGTCATCGGCTATCCGGTTGTGCCGGTTCTATACCTATTGCTGGCCGGCTTTGTGGCCGTGAGCCTAATGGTGTTTGAATGGAAAAATTCAGGCATCGGGTTGGGCATTGTGGTGCTGGGCGTGCCGGTGTATTTGCTGCTAAAAGCAAAGGGAAATAAACAAGATTGATTTACAGCATGGCTCCCCGGCTTTCCGTGGGGCCTCTGTTTAACGGAATATTAAGAAAAACCATGTTGTTCTACCTCACCCCTGCTGACTTTGTCAGCTTCCCCTCTCCAGCTAGCTGGAGAGGGGTGGATTCGGTAACTAAGCCGGGGTGAGAAAAAAACAGCACTTACCAACCCCTAACAAACAAACTATTCTAGTTCTCCAGAGGGGATTGTGTTAGCGCAAATGACTGGTGACTTGTCACTTTTTGCCGCCCAAAAAACAACCCAAAATGGCTGTCACAATTTAAGGTACATGCCGTTAAAACAGTTGCCGGAAATGCCAGAGGCCCCCGCCTAATAAACTATTCCACCATTAAACTAGGGTTAAAAACCGCTTATTACACCCTTGAAAAATAAAGGACAAGTAAGCACAACCTTTTGTATTTCTTGGCATTAACCTTAAAAAGGCACCCTAAATGGTTTAGGGTGCTTCAGCAATAATTATTTCTTGCGTTTGGGCGCGTTGCTGCGTTTGATGCGTTCTACGTAGCGCTGCTCTTTTTCATTGAGGAAGCGCCATTTGCCACGGCCCAGTTTCAGGTGGTCAAATTCGCCCAGCAGCACACGGTCCAGGTTTTTTACCTCGTAGCCAAAGTGCTCAAACATGCGGCGCACAATACGGTTTCGGCCGCTGTGAATTTCCACGCCCAGGGTGTTTTCATCTTCCTTTTCCACGAAACCACATTGTTCGAATGCCATGAAGCCATCTTCGAGTTCTATACCGCTCACCCAGGCCAGCATGTGGTCTTTGCTGGGTTTATTGTCAAGCGTGGCGCGGTACACTTTTTTAATTTCAAAACTGGGGTGCATGAGTTTCTGGGCCAGTTCGCCATCGTTGGTAAGCATCAGCACACCGGTAGTATTTCTGTCAAGACGCCCTATCGGGTAAATGCGTTCTTTGCCGGGCAGGTCAATCAGATCCAGTACCGTGGCACGGCCATCGGGGTCGTGGGTGCTGGTGATGTATCCTTTGGGTTTGTTAAGCAGGATGTAAACCGGTTTTTCGGGGGTAATGCGGCGGCCATCTACCTTCACTTCATCGCCGGGCTTCACTTTTTGTCCGAGTTCGCTAACCACCTTACCATTCAACTGCACCAAGCCCTGCTCTATCATTACGTCTGCTTCGCGGCGGCTGCAGATGCCACTGTTGGCGATGTAGCGGTTCAGGCGTACTTCTTCGCCGGTTAGCAGGTTTGCATTTTCTAGGTCACGGCCTGTGCTTTCGTGGGTACGGCGGCTGCCTTTATAGTTTTTTTCAGCGCCTTTACGGGTGCTTTTAACATGGGCAGAAGGTCTGCTCTTGCTGAATTTGCCGGGCTTGCGTGTGGCGGGTTTATCCTCACCGAAAGCAGGACGTTTACCGCGTGTCGGCTTTTCATCACGCTCAAAGGGTTTGCGGATGGTTCTGGCAGGAGGTCTTTCGTCACCAAATGCAGGGCGTTTACCACGCACAGGTCTTTCTTCACGTTCTGCCGGCTTGCGCCTTTCGGGCTTGTCGCCACCATACACACTGCGCTTGCCATAGCTGGGTTTTTCATCACGCTCAAATGGTTTGCGCGGACCGGAACGTGCGGGTCTGTCATCGCTGCGAACGGGCCTTCCGTTGCCTATGCGTGTATTGTTACCTTCTTTTTTGTATCCGCCGCCAAAATCGTTATCTTTTTTAAACGGCGCGCGGCTGTTTTTTCTGTCGTCTGATTTGAATCGGCCATCGCCTGAACCATCGCGGTTAAAAGGTTTTTTGTAAGGCGGGCGTGAGGTTCTGCGTTCTTCGGGGTTAAATCCGCCATCTTCCCTTTTGGGGCGGAAGGGCTTGTCACCGCGCGGGGCTCTGGAAGCGCTAAAATCGCGGGTTCCGGGCCTGCTGCTGCGGAAAGGCTTTTTTTCTTCTGAACGAAAGGGTTTGTCGCCGAATGATTTTTTGGGTTTTACCGGAGCTTCACCGGTTTTACGGGGGCGTTTCTCGCCCGGTTGCCGATCCTGGAATTTTTTTCCGCGGCTGTTTTCTTTTTTGGGTGCCATGATGTCAAATAATTACGCCGCTTCACAGCGGGGTTAAGCAATGCAAAGATAGGTAAAATAATAAGTGTAGAATATTTTATGTATGATATGTAATTATTCTGTCTGAATAAACACAGAGGTTACCGAAATAGTGCAAAAGGAGAGATCTCACGCCGGTCGGTCTCGCCGGGCTGGAACCTACAGTGTTACCATTACCGATGATTACGGATGCCGTGAATGCCGCAGATGCACCCTGAATCAGCCTGCACAGCCCATTGTCATTAATGGTGTGGTTACCGATGGAAACGGTACGCTGGACAGGGTAGATATTACGGTAACCGGCGGTGTGCCTCCTTATCGGCTCTTGTGGTCAAACAACGCAACATCGGAAGATATCAATGAGCTGCTTCCCGGTAATTACACCGTTACGGACGCAAATCTCTGTGTTGCCACAACGTTTACCGTGAAAGTGAGCACAGGCATTGATACAATTACATTGGATAAAGCCGTAAAATTATACCCCAATCCGGCTATGGACAAGGTAAAACTGGAAGTTGACGGTCTTATTCCCGACAAGGTTACCATAATTGGTACTGATGGCAGTATTATCTGGCAAACCAAGCCTGCTGAACACAACCTGGAAATAGATACACGTGCATTTGCACCCGGTCTGTATAAGGTAGCGGTGCATTCAGGAAGCATTGTCACAGTCATGAATCTGATTATTCAGCGATAATAGAAAATGAGGATAAACGCCCTTTGCCAATGCTGGCAAAGGGCGATATATTTTCTGTCAGGATTAGCGGCATTCGCCATATCTTTGCACCAACAAAATCAGGGCATGAGCGATCCCATTAAGCACGAATGCGGTGTAGCCTTCATTCGGTTGCTAAAACCCCTCAGCTATTACCGGGAAAAATACGGAACACCCCTTTACGGCCTCAGACAACTGCAGTTTTTAATGACCAAACAACTCAACCGGGGACAGGATGGTGCCGGGATTGGCGTGGTGAAGCTGGATCCGGACTATGGTGCAAGGTATTTGGCGCGTAAACGCAGTGCCAGCAAAACCGCCATTACCGATATTTTTGATGAGGTTGCCGTTCAATATGCACAACTGGGTGTCGAGGTAAGAAACGATGTTGATTTACTCAAAAATAATTACGCCTATGCCGGTGAGCTGTTAATAGGGCATCTCCGCTACGGAACCTACGGCGGCAACAGCCTGGAAAACATTCATCCTTTTCTGCGCCAGAACAACTGGATGGCCCGAAACCTGATGCTGGCGGGCAACTATAACGTTACCAATGTTGACGAGCTTTTCCAGACTTTGATTGACCTGGGACAGCAGCCCAAAGAGAAAAGCGACAATGTGCTGATGCTGGAAAAAATCGGACATTTTATTGATGAAGAGAACCAGCGCTTGTTCAGCATCTTCAAAAGCCAGGGTTTTGATAACCGCGAGATAACCGAAAAGATTAAAACCGAGATGAACCTGGTAAACATCCTGAAACGTTCGTTCAAGAACGTGGATGGCGGTTTCAATATGGTAGGTTTGCTGGGCCACGGAGATGCTTTTGTGATGCGCGACCCTGCCGGAATTCGCCCCAGTTTCTGGTACACGAACGATGAAGTGGTAGTTGCCGCTTCAGAGCGCAGTGCTATTCAAACGGTGTTTAACACTGCAATTGAAGACATAAAAGAGCTTGGCCCCGGAAACGCCCTCATGGTAAGGAAGAGCGGCGAGTTTTCCGAAGTAAACATCATTGATCCCGTAGCCAAACGCAGTTGCTCTTTTGAGCGTATTTACTTTGCCCGTGGCAACGATGCCGATATCTATGCCGAACGCCGTGAGCTGGGCAGATTGCTCAGCCGCAATATTTGCGAACGCATCGGATATGATTTTGAAAACACCGTTTTCTCGTATGTGCCCAACACCGCTGCTACAGCCTTTTACGGGCTGATTGACGGTGTGCATGACATTATACGAAAGAAACAGGCAGAAGCCATTGCAGCGCCCGGTGTGGCCGGTGACAGTGCTGCTTTGAAGCGCATCCTGGACTGGAAACCCCACCGCGAGAAAATATTGATCAAGGATGCCAAAATGCGCACCTTTATCACCAACGACAATGACCGCGAAGTAATGGTGGGCGGTGCTTACGATGTTACCTACGGCACCATCAATCCCGGAACCGATACGCTGGTGATTATGGATGACAGCATTGTGCGTGGCACTACGCTCAGAACCAGCATCCTGCGCATTCTGGATCGTTTAAAACCCAAAAAGATTATTCTGGTTTCGTCTTCACCACAAATACGCTACCCCGATTGTTATGGTATTGATATGAGCAGATTGGGCGATTTTGCTGCGTTTCAGGCTGCTGTACATATCCTCAAAGATCAGCGCAGGGAAAGTTTGCTGGATGAATTATACCTGAAAACCAAGGCCGAAATGGAAAAGCCGGCAGAAGAGCAGCGAAATATCATTCAGGATTTGTATGCCGGCATGAGCGATGCCGAAATCAGTCTGAAAGTAGCTGAAATGGTGCGCCCTGCGGATCTGAATGCAGATTTGGAGATTGTGTACCAAAGTGTGGCTAACCTGCATCAGGCTACGCCCAAGCATGAAGGAGACTGGTATTTTACCGGCAATTATCCCACTCCCGGCGGTACCAAAGTTGCCAACCGTTCGTTCATGTACTACATGGAAGGCCGCAAAGAGCGGGCGTATTAAAGAGCATCTTAAAAGCATTCTTTTTAGGCCTGCCTGTAGCTTCTGCAGATAGTTTGTTTGCACAATTAAAGCAATCGTTTGGGTTGTGATGGTGCTGGAAACTCCTGTTTATTTAACATTTGTAAAAGCAGGGTTTGTTGGGTAAGTTTGAAAATTATACGCCACATAGTAGCGGCAATACACCCAAAAACGGTGTTATTGGCGATATAAAGTAGCGGGTATAGGTAAGTTA